>Ga0065711_1040335_pt1 | contig 17052 bp, 10 predicted proteins | sample Hoacrofraction12_FD_59098 | JGI IMG/M metagenome (GOLD analysis project Ga0065711, IMG submission 59098) | Hoatzin crop microbial communities from Cojedes, Venezuela - Epithelial fraction 12 v2 (version 2) | ecosystem: Host-associated > Birds > Digestive system > Esophagus > Crop | place... | reverse complement strand
AAAAAAAAAAAAAAAAAAAATTATTGAAAAGAAGAAAGATTAACTTGTTTTGATAACATTTTTTTTTTCTGAGGGATTATACAAACCTTTCATTATCATTGATATTATTATGCTCCCAGTGATTTGCCCAGTCGTCTTAATTCCTGTTATCAGTTACTAAGAGACAAAGCAGCTCTTGAGGATCAACATAGCGTACTTTCTCACATTATTAGTTTTATTTTCTTCTTTATTGCATTTTTATTCTCCTAAACCTTGCCAGTGAAAAGGGTTATTATTGTTGTGACAATAAGATGGGATAAAGAAAAATATTCAAAGTTGCAGAAAGGGCTTAAGGACAGGTTGTCACAGTCAAAGGGACTGACAAGGGAAATGAACATAGTTACAGAGAGTTGGATGGATGGGAAAATGAGCTTAAGAAGTGGGAAGACTACATAAATAATTAATAATAATAACTTGTGTAAATAGTGTGTGACTGAAATGTAAGACAGGTCAGGCACTTGTAAGTTTGTACCTTCAGGCACTTGTAAGTTTTTAGACATGGGACAGCAAATAAAGGTAAATAGCTTGCTGTTCGGGGAGAATGATTATCACCATGTGATGTCTAATGAGAGGCTGGCATGTTGAAAATACCCTGTTATCTTTTTAGCTGTATTTAAAATGTAAGAACTCAATAAAATGTGAGTAAATGCATAGGAAGAGACATGAGGCAGACAGCAATGTTAGAAGGCCAGCCATAAGCGCATGCAGGACAGAGGGATTCAGTGCTAGCCAAGTAAGGTAGTTCTAGCGGAGGGGGGTGGTATTAGCTAAGGTTGCCCAAGAAATCTTTTTCAACTTAGGAATTTTTTGGACTGTGGGAAGAAGAAATAGTATGTATTGAAACTGCATGCAAAACATATGAGACAGTTGCTTACTTGGTGTTGTGGATAGAAAGGTGAAAATAAATCAAATTCTCACTGAAGTGCTGATATAGCAAAAGAACTGGAAGAGTGTGCTGTACATCAAAGAAATGGATGAACTTCAATTGAAGAAGAACGTTTATACGAAGTGAGAGATGGACAAGAGTGGACAAGAGGAACCTTAGTTATTAGAAAGGGGTGATTTGGGAAGCAGTGCCCCTTATTCGGGTCTCTGTCACCTATGCAAGTCCAGGGCATCTTCACTGATACAGGGGAGGAAACAGTGAGATTAAATAACTATTACACAGAGATAAAGAAACTCAATTCAAAATATTTAGACCATACTGCTTTTATGAATGATGAAGTGAAAACATAGAAAAAGAACAATCATTCTTTTATGCTCTGATTTTACATTTCTGTTTCATGGATAGTTAAAAAAGATATTTAAGTTGTATTCAAGCATAAAATATGAAGTTCTAATCTGTTTTTCAGTGTTATTTTAACTTAGTGTTGGGAATTTATCTGTTAAATTGAGGTACATAGAAGACAAAAGTAGTAGAGGCTGCCTTCAACTCTGCTGAAGTCATTTACAGCTGTCTCTGCAATTGGCTTCATTTCTTTAAGATGACAGAGTGTCCTTTTTATAACTGTTATCATACATCATTATGTAAATTCACCATGCCATATAGAAGGATGAATGACAATATGCACTTTCATTTAGCCCAAAGTAAATATTAGTTATTGGCAAATGCATTTTGTTCATCCCTGATCTCGCCGCTCTGGGAATAAAGAAAAGATGAGACTACTTGTCTAAACGGTGAATAAATAATGTAAAAGCAGAGTAACAAGAACATTATCCTAAAATCCACATACAAATAGAAACCAAATTTGTGAACAAATACAAATTAACTTTTGAGGCACTCGTATTTCATGAACAAATACCAGTATTTTTTTATACTGACATGTAACGATTTTTAATTTGAATGATAGGAGCAGAAAAATAATTTGAATTGACAGTAACACATTCTGCTTTCAACTTGGGTGGATTTGTTAAAGCCTCAAAGTCGAGTTATGATTGTTTTGAGATCTTAACGGCATTGCTTAGGAGTCCAGGAACAGACGTCAAGATTTAACACACTACTTGGAGGGCCAAGAATACCTCAATGGAAAATAAATCAACGCCTTAAGGAAAGTTTTTTTTTAATTGAATTCTTAGTAGGTGGACGGAAGGCAAATTTAGATGACTTATTGAAGTAAGCACAGGTCAATGGCAGGTTGAGAAAGAATAACAGTCTTCTGGATCCTTATACTTCAAGGGGCAAACTACAGGCCTGTCAGTGTGTCAGGGAATGTTATGGAGCAGATCATCTTGAGTGGCATCACACGGCGCACAGGACGTACAGGTGATCAGGCTCAGTCAGCATAGGTTTATGAAATGCAGGCCCTGCTTGACTAGCCTGATCTGTTGCTATGACAAGGTGACCCGCTTAGTGAATAAGGGAAAGGCTGTGGATGTTGTGTACCTACACTTCAGTAAAGCCTTTGACACTATTTCGCATAGCATCCTCGTGGCTGCTCATTGCTTGGTTGGGTGTACATTTTGCTGGGTAAAAAGCTGACTGGATGGCTGGGCCCAGAGTGGTGGTGAATGGTGTTAAATCCTATTGGTTGCCAGTCATGAGTGGTGTTCCCCAGGGCTCAGTGTTGGAGCCAGTGCTGTTTAACATCTTTATCAACGATCTGGACAAGGGGATTGAATGCACCCTCAGTAATTTTGCAGATAACACCAAGTTGGGTGGGAGTGTCAATCTTCTGGAGGGTAGGAAGGCTCTACAGAGGGATCTGGACAGGCTGGATCAATGGGCCAAAGCCAACTGTGTGAGATTCAACAAGACTCTGGGTCCTGCACTTGGTCACAAAAACCCCATGCAACACCACAGGCTTGGAGAAGAGTGGCTGGAAAGCTGCCCATTGGAAAAAGATTTTGGGGTGTTGGTCGACAGCCGGCTGAACATGAGCCAGCCGTGTGCCCAGGTGGCCAAGAAGGCCAATGGCATCCTGGCTTGTATCAGGAACAGTGTGGCCAGCAGGAGTAGGGAGGTGATCGTGCCCATGTACTTGTCACTGGTGAGGCTGCACCTCGAATACTGTGTTTGGTTTTGGGCCCCTCAGTACAAGCAGGACATTTAGGTGCTGAAGCATGTCCAGAGAGGTGCAACAAAGCTGGTGAGGGGTCTAGAGAACAAGTCTTATGAGGAGCAGCTGAGAGAACTGGGATTGTTCAGTCTAGAGCAGAGGAGGCTGAGGGGAGACCTTAGTGCTCTTTAGAACTACCAGAAAGGAGGTTGTAGCCAGGTGGATGTCGGTCTCTTCTTCCAAGTAACAGGCAATAGGACAGGTGGAAATGGCCTCAAGTTGCATCAGGGGAGGTTTAGATTGGATATTCAGAAAAATTTCTGTACTGAAGGAGTTGTAAAGCATTGGAACAGGCTCCCAGGGAGATGGTTGAGGCAGCATCCCTGGAGGTGTTTTAAAGGCATATAGATGCAGAGCTTAGGGGCATAGTTTAGTGGTGGAATTGACAGTGTTAGGTTAATGGTTGGACTCAATTATCTTGAAGGTCTCCTCCAAACTAGACGATTCTGTGTTTCTATTAACTTGGGGCCAGTTTTGAGGTTAGTTATTGTAAAAAGGCAGTAAGAGAATGTTAATATTTCAGTGGCAACCTTCATATTCCTTATTGTATAGAATTTGGTAGAAGAGCCATATTTCCAAAATAATAAGATTAAAGCAACTTCTCTGTCACCTAGTCTGTCAGCCAGTGAGATCCTCTTATATTTTTTTAAATGCTCTGTCATCTTCAGCTAAATTCAATAGAAATTTGGAGATATCAAAGACGTGCAATTCCTTCAGTTTCCATGAGAAATAATAGGTACATAGAAGTGAGGGCCCACAGTCTGGAAAAGCCTGCAAGGTAAGTTTATTTCTTGCATGTGGTGCACTGGTTCTCCAGACACCAAGTGCACAGTGATATATTGAGGAATGCTGCACTTCACATAAGAAAGGGACGTGTATGAGAATTTAGTGTTCAAATTCAATCATTCAAGGCTGAAGGTAGTGACATTTTCTGGTGGTCTAAAGTGCATTATTCAGGTATGGGAACAAACATTGGAGGGAGAGAGAAAGTCTACTGCAAAAATCAGGATTAATGTCTTACAAAAGCAGTTTGAGTTTGCCAAAGAATCACCCCAAAATCACCGAGGTCACAGAGACTGATGTGTAGGAGATTTTATGAAGGGTAGATCCTAGACCTCTAGCATGGTAGGCATGACTGAGGATCCAAAGTGGTCTCTGACCTTAAGATATTGCATAACAAAGTCTGGGACTTTAAACTTGAGTTCTTAAAAATGAGCTTCTAGGAGCTCAAACACTTTAGTGAAAGCAAGACTTATATTTGCAAGAAAGAAATAAGAGCTGTGGTGGACTGCATGTTGTACAAGCATTTGCAAGTGCTCTGAAATAACCATTTCTGTAATTCTTCCAAATACAGGACAGAGAGGTTCAACTCCGTTTGCTGCCTGAGAGCTGCAGTGCCCATATCCTGTAGACTGCTCATGGACAAACTATGTCCATCAGGGTGCTTTGTGGGGAACAAAGCCCACGTGTAGCTCTGGAGGGCATGGTCCAGCCCATCCTGGATAACCACAAATTTGGTCTTGACAGCAGCTTCCAGGATGTTTACTCTAGTCAGTATGAGGCCATGCACATAGAACAATGCCTGCTCAAGAAGTTCTTGGGTTAAGTGCTTATGTGATAGTCACCATTTTTGAAATGTATCATTTTCAATAGTGCTGCATATTCAAAGCAGTGCTCTAAGCATGATTGGCATGACAGTGAGGTAATTAAAAATACTTAAGTCACTGTTCAGATCATAACAATGACAATAAACGATAATCTATTTTTGCATTTTTGATTCTGAGCATTTTCTCCCATTTCATTCTGTTTAGTAGTGGCTGCCTGTGTATTTAAAACTGATGTTTTTCATCTTCAGTAGTGGGAAACCTAAGGCAGACTCCTTCCCTTTATTCTGAAACTTAGCTAACAAAAATCTTCTTTTCTTTTCAGTCCTTAGGTGGGTAACTTTATGTCAAAATCTGAGCCTGGCAATGCAGTGGAACCAGAAAGACTTATTCCCCTGTAAGCTACAATACCATTGAGACTGGCACTGTGTTTTAACTGTGTATCTCAGAACTGCTGGTGGGGCAAATGGATCATAGTGTGGGTTTCATGCTGTCTTTTGTTGGTTTATGGATTTGTTCTGGACCAAAGCCACTGGCAGTGTAAGTCAAATTATCAGTCCAACAGAGAGCACCAAATAGCTCTGAGACACCAGGTTTGAATAAGATTCTCATATAGTCTAGATACAATAGTCCAGCTGGAACATGTATTGCATATATACCTACCTCTGAGGTTTGATTTTGTAGACTGAAGCTAAAGAAAATTCTGCACATAAGGAAGTGGTGTATAATAAATAGTGTAATAGTGTAAATTAGTTTTTGCTAGATACATTTTCACATCTTCAACTTCAGATGTTATGTGAATTCTTTGCCCTAGCTGAATTGTAAAGCCCTGCACAAGTGGTAGCAGTAGTAGTTTAAAATCAAAAAGACATTCTATCTGTATCTGTGCAGCAGCGACTGAATAACAACACAGAAAGTATAAAATCAGAAAGACATTACATCTTTGCAGGTTATATGTTACCAACATCTCTGTGTGATTAATTTGATGTGATTCAGACTCCTCATAAAAAGTTTTGTCATTCTGTCAATTGCATTTCAGCTGCCTTAAGTGACAAAGCTAGTAAGCTGTCTGTTAATGGTTGGAAAGAGCATGTGATTGCGTGATTGAATTCTGGAAATACTGACTAAACATTTTTTCATATCTTCGTAGCTGGTTAAATGGAGTGATAAATGTCTCTAATTTCAAAACTGCAGTTTCAGGAAGATTAAAAACATAGCAATACTCCATCAGTTATCAATTATAACATAAGCTGTGTGCAGGATGACTTTGTGACCTCAAGCCTGAAAAACAAATGGAGAGTAATTTCAGATACTACCTTCTTTAAATAAGAAGGCATGCAAAAGGCAAGCAATTAGATGACAGCTACTCTAGTTTAGAATAATTTCAGATAAGTATTTTTTTTAACCAGTTTTCCATTTAAATAGTTCAAGGTAGAAATGATCTTTAAAGTCAAAGCCTTGCTGCTTTTATGCATCTCTTTCAATTCAAATTAAAAACAATATAATGAAACAACTGTTTTCTACAGTGATTGCTAATTCCAAATTATTTCCATAATGTTTAGCTGGAATAACTGAATTTTATCTTCTATATGTGTATGTTTTGCAGCATGGAGAGGGATAGGCTGGAGAGATCTAACCTAAGATACAGAAGGATACTGTGGCTTCATAATGCATGTGTTAAATACTGCTCTATAGCTATAATAGTTGTATAATACCAATAAAAATTATTCAAGTGAAAAATCACATAATACTGAAAATAAAGGTATAATCAAGCAAAATTGAGGAAAAGACTGAGCTCCACAACTGACATACCTGATGTCTAAAAAAAAAAAAACATCCCAGAGGAATTAGTTCTATAATTTCTTTCCATGTTGTGAGTTAGATACTGCTTTGGTCAGGTGGCCTAATAAAATCTAGTCTGGTGATTAAAATGGGGCTTATATTTGAATGGTTCGTGATGACTTATTCAGAAGGTAAATCACTGTCTTTAGGAACCATGGTAGAAGTCAGTGAAATCTGAATTGTAGCATAGCAAATTAATCCTATGTCCCCATGTAAGCAGTAGAGAAATTCAGTAGGGAAAAAGAAGATGTGATATAAAAGCAAGGCTTGGCTGGGAAGGGGAGAAAAATGCCCCCATGCCTTTGAGATCTAGGGGCTACTTAGAGGACTGAAGAGTGATTTAAATCCCCATGTATGAGAAAAATAAAGGCTGGCAAGGAATAGTCTCCCTCTTCATGTCGCTGAATATCAGGAAGACCTATTTTTAGCTGTCGTTCTGGGTTCAATCAGGAGCCTGTTTTTTAAAGATTCATTTGTATATACTTTGCAATTATTTCATCTGTGCTACTGTTTGCAAAAATGTGGTGTCTTGGAATAGATAGGAGAGAAAAATGGACAAAGTCTTTATTGGTAAAAGCAACTTAACTTACAACAGCTTTAATTCCTTCAAAAGTAACTGAAAAGCCTATGAACTTGACAAGCCTATATGTTATTTTATAATATGTAATATGCCTATGTGCAAAATTGCTTATTAACAGTGAAAACAGCTGAATTATTTGAAAAAAAAAGGGAATCTTTTGTGTAATAAAGGAGAGGAACATTTCTCCTATTGCTCAGCTTCCATACATCTGCAGGGATTTTGCCATGGATAGCCATGCTCATGGTAGTATGGGGCCGTGAGTGTAATAATATGCTGCTTTGTTGTAATATGAGATCTAGGAAAGTCTCTGTATTGTTAAGCGGACGATTTTCATGGCTTTTGATGGTTAATCTGACTTTTTTGCCATCACTTCTTTCTGTAGCAATGTTAAATATATTCCCTAATTTTACAGTTTTTAATATCTATGAGTTGAGCTATTATTCAAGACTTCTGCTTGTGCTCACTTACTAATTGCAGTAGCCATAAAAAGCTCCTACTAACTGCAAATTACCTATCATTGTACTCAGTTGTTTGAAATTACTGAAGCATTTCTCAGTTTATGAGATCTGCAAGAATATAAACTCAAATACTTTAAAGAAGTTATAACCAGTCCAATCATCACTTGCTCATCAGGTGGCTTATTGCACCACCTGTTACATATATTCTACTTTTATAAATTTCCATAAATAATTATAATGTCTTTATACTGTGGCATGTACTGTTTCATAGCAGCTCATTTCTCTTGGAAAACCTAATAATGTCAGGCTCCTTTAACGTTCACACACTTCCAAGAGTGTAAGTGCTATAGATCAGGATTTATGATTTATAACTTCAGTCCTCTCATACTCTGGCAGTGATGGCATTATGGTTCAATTAAAAGTCACCTGTCAAAACAAAAACTGGCATGTTACATATGACAAAAGCTTGTCCTGACAACATGAGCTATGTAGCAAAATGATGAATTGCTGCTCTGTGAGGAGCAGAGTTATTGCCTGGAGTTCATTGTCCGCAGTTTAATTAGGCAGGCAGAGACCCATCAGTGAACCAGGATTTGGATTCTGCTGAAGGCAGCTTATCTCAGGTCACTGGTAGTTGTAGGGTTTGAGGGGGGGGTTAGGTTTGTTTCCCCTTCTCCAGGCAAAGTATTAATTCAAAAAATTTGGAAGGGTTTATTACAATGCACAGGAGAAATAGATGAAAAAGATTGGGAGAAATTTTCCTTTATTACCTTAATGTCTACGTAAGAAAGATGAAAGCTTCTCTGCTGTATGACTTTGCATGAGGGGGACTAAAGTGCTTGAATTTGTGAGAAACATGTAAATCAGTAAGTCAATAAATACATCATACAGAGACATGGAGGCTGGACCGTTGAACTGTTATATGATTATTTTTAGTAACAAGGGGATGATCTTGAAACTGCTGCTAATGAGTGTTTTAAGTGATATTTAGTTTAAGTGTACTTGGATATAAAACCAGCTTTGGGCTTCTAGCCTGAAGATATTTCAAAGTTCTTTCCAGAGCAATGGCTGAAGGAGACAACAGTCTAGTTCTTAACAACACTTAACTCTGTTTCATCTAAAGTCCCTCGCCTTTAATGCCACTGTAGTGTGTAGTGCAGGCAGATAAAGGAAAAAATGCCACCAAAAGCTGTGAAAGCGAAAAGAAGATACTCTTTGCAGGGTGTGTTTTGAAGTAAGAATTGTGAAGGAATGTTTTGTTGCATGTTTGCTGAGTAAAACTGGAAAGCAGCTTTTGGATGTTTGTGGGCTACTACATATCTGAAAGCATTCTGATGTAGTAATGATGCAATCCTCACACTCAGTGTGAGTGTGCAAATGCTTGGCTCCTTTTAATAGGTGTGGCTAACACCTTCTTTGAATAGCACAGCTTAAAAGTCGACATCAGACTAAATCAGTGCATTTATATTGTTTTACAGGAGATTTAAATGTAGTGCTAAGATTTCATGAGTATGAAATTGAATAGTGGTGTTGAATCTTCTTCGCAAATACAAAGACACTTCTCCCTGCCAACCCCTCTTCCAACTGCTTCAGTTTGGTGCTGTTCATCTTAAGACTCTCTCAGTGCCATACTTTTTGGTGACAAAGGGGATGGGGGAAGGGGACTGAAATGATAGATGATGGGTGGAAGACGGACAGTGGATGGGAAGCCTGGCTCGGCTGCAGTACTGCTGGCTGCTTGATGTAGCACACTACAGTGATTTGATTTGATGGCAATCCCTGTTAAATAGTTAGAAGATTTTCTCGCTTGTCGTTTTGAGTAGAGCTGGCCAGAATTTTTCTGATAGAATATTTCTCAGTTAGAAAACGCTGATTCATTTAAAGTGAAATGTTTTGTGGAAACGTGACAATCTAAAAAGGATTTAATTAAAAAATGAGAATGCTCCATTTTCACTTTTCAGAAAGAAGTAGAAATTTATCTCAAAAAATCCACCTTTTTGCAATTTTTTAAGCTTTATGTGGTATGTGCATGATTCCGTTGTTTGCAAAAATAAAAACCAAAGCTAGTATGAAATATTTTATTTACCAGAAAGAGATATTTTGAATAATCAAAATACTTTGAGCATTTTATTTCATAAAAAAAATTTGCTTTTTGGCTTTTTACCATTTAAAAATGGTTTTGGTAGAATTGTATTAAAGTTTAAGTCACACAGTTCCTCTGAGAACAGAATAAAAGTTCACCATTCTTTTGATGACCCTCGTAATTGATCCTTGAAAATACTGTTACCTTTTGTTATTTATTGCATTTTGTGTTTCTCAGTGTGTCCAACAAAATAGTTTAATTCAAGGGATATTTTCTTGACGCATTGTGTATTCTTCCCCTTTGATGGTGATCTGCAAAATGGCTTGTGGTTATTTTTGTAATATCCAGGGGTCAGCCTCCGAAATTAAATGAGTTCATAGCATTTTCACACCAAAAGTTACTTTAAGGTTTATTTCATTTCCACGTGGTAGTTCCTCATGGGAACTCTCCCGTTGAAGCTCTTTGTGTCTCACCCCAGGTCCCGTTGTTCTTGGCAAGATGCTATTAGAGGTGAGAATCTCTATTAGACTTAACGTGCCTGCATGTTAAAAGTATTTTCTCCACAAATAACAAATTTAGGGGCATATCTAGAAAAAGCAGAAGGGAATGTTCAGCTTACTGAGCACACGCTATGGGCTCAACTACAAAGCTATAGCAGAAGTCATTGCAAAGTCAGTGTTTGCTGGTTATTACTGTGTCCCAGACAGCAGCAGTAGCTGACCTTATGATGCACAAAGAATATAAACTGAAGCATGTTCTTTCCATGGTGCAAAGATCTGGAAGGACATAATGAGTTATTATTTCTTTCTTGCATGAGAAAAAAATTACAATTTAAGGTACAGATACTTCTCACTTCCCTCCCCTACACTAGCATATTGCTCCAAGGACATTAGAGAGATAGGCTCCATGAGCCATGGTATCAAATGCAAGGCATGCTGTGGAGGAATTGGATGCATCATTTGCTTACTTCTGGCACCTATTTGGATGCCTGGGGAGGAGCTGTGCCGTTCCCAGTTTTCTCAGGGGAACTATAGATGTGTTACTCTTTGAGCAGTATAATGTAGTTCTGACTTTAACGTTATGAAAACTCTTTCTAAAAACCTATAAATAATTAAAATAATCTCATAATTAGAGATTATGCTAATCTCAAATAGTGCCATTTCTTTTAATCTGGGAATTTTAAAAGGGAATTATAGTTTTGGCTGTACATATGAATTTTTGTGATCTTTCTTACCTTTGAGCGAAGTATACCTGAAAATAGGAAATATCCTTATTAAACAACATTGTTCAAGAAGGATTGGTGGACTTTGAAACATTTTCATTTGTCTGTGAGGTAAATTTTTTTTTGACTGACAGTATTTCAAGAGAATGGCATATCTAGCCTTTTCCCCAACTATGTCTCTACATAATCTGCTGTCCAACTTCCCAGGGTATTCTTTTATTGAATATACTAGCAACAAGAAAAGAACACACACATTTAGCTTAAGTTTTCATTTCAAATATGATAGTTCTTGGTTTTTATTTCCCCTCCCCTTAGAGTGTTTTACGTTCTTCTGATTTTTTTGAACAACTGCACTATATTGTGCCATTGCTGTTTGTTCATCTCAAAAATAATGGCTTGACAGACTTTTAATCGGCAAGATACTGAAAGGAAATACTGTAAAATCTATCTTTAAAATTAAGGAGATACTTAAAAAAATACCTTTATTATTTCTGCTTACATCTAAGTAGAGAGGTAAATGAGTTAGTTGAAAGCATCACTAGGTTAATGTAGCCATATTGAAATAGTGCTGAAGGTTAGAAATATTCAATGAGAATGTACAAAATAATTTTTGCAAGTTTAGACTATGATAATATGGTCTATGGTTGTGTTTATAAGAGTTTGGAAGAGCTGATTCTAATTCTGAGCTTCTAGGTTCTGGTGGCATTTTAATTTCGGTTAAGAATTATGTGAATGTTTCATTTATTATATATCTCTTCATATATTTCTGGAATACTTGTAAAGTGTGATTTTATGTTTGCTCTTGTTTAAGATGTCTTGGATGCATGAGGCTGGGTCATGAAACCTGCTCAAGTAAAACACAGCATTTGCTTTGAATCTGAATATCATACATAAGAGAATGCAGTTCTGTGCGAATTTGAAATGAAGAAAATACATTTCTCTGTATCAAAGGATTGAATTGATTGCAAAGATTGTGTAAGTGGAATTTATGATCTTATCCTTTTATCACTTTCAAACATATTTGTGCCACTATCTTTTGTTGTATGGTTATAATCCATGCAATGAAACTAAATTAGGAAATTAGTAAGGCCATTTCCCTTCAATTTGATCTGCAGTGGGTCAAATTTATAATGAGTAGTGTTTTGCAAGGAAGTGGTTGTTTAAAGTCCATAGAAAAGCAACTTAGCTAATGCTGCTTAATTCAAGATGTGGGAGTCACATGATACAATTTTTAATTGCTTCATTTAATGAACCAATATGAAGAGACCCAGGAAACTAATAAATGAAATATGTTTATTTAAATGTGTTTGTTTATGTATATTCTTCTTTGCTTAAATATGAGTTAATGATATTCCATGTCGTATTATGGGTTTTGTTCTTTTAGATGAAGTAAAAGAAATTAATTCTTTGAGCTGGATGGAGAGTTTAAGTACAAGTCAAATACTCATGGATAAAAATAAGTCCCTTATTATAAGAAATACTTAGAAATGCTGACTTCTAACTTTTACAGTGATATTATGAAGGAATAATACAGTACATTAAATAAAATTGATTAACAGTAAAAATATACAAATTTATTTTAAATATCAGGAAATATGTTTTAAGACAACTAGCAAAGCATTTAAATTGCTATATCAAGAAAAAAATGTTTTCTTTACCTCAAGATATTTCTTATTTATTTGGTAGTCAGTTTCATATCATGTCAGCTAGTGACATCAAATAAATACAATACTTAAGGTCTTTACTACGGCTATGCAATCCTTTCTTTAATGGGACCTTACCCAGTAAACTTAATATTCCCTTTGGGATAAATTAGCATAAAACTGAGCAGCCCCGCCTGGATAGGCAGGTCCTCTGTATTGTCATCTTCTTGTGCTGGAGATGCTCCTGAAAAGCAGGAAAACTTGGAATCAGTCCCAGGGAATTGGAAGGTATCAACCTGTCCGGAACACAAGCAAATCTGGGCTAGATTTGCTTGTTAGCCTTGCTCTGGACATCTTTCTACCAACAGAACAAATTTCTTTTGGTAGTTTATGGTGTATTTGTGCCTGTTACTCGTTCACATATGGGTGAGGGAAGAATCTTGGCAAATGATATGGAAAGGTTAGAAATGGCATTAGCTATATAACCTTACCAAATTCTGCAAGCACTTACGCATATGAAGAGCTATTGATAGTCTCCAGTTCAATGGAATGAAACAATTACATGCTTAAATTGTGTGTGCTAACTTAGTGGACCCAGATCCACCAACTTCAGGACAATTATCAATTTTCTTGTTTACATTTTACATATCTTTATTGTAAAGTATGAAGAAAATACTTTGGTTACTCTGGAAGTAGGGACTGAGTGGAGGGAGAGGTTGAGTGTGGGGTACCTTCCCCACAGTTCATATCCAGCACGCCTCAAGCTAGAGGAGCCAATTATCCCTTTCTTAAGACTTTAAATGAGAAGCTATTAAAGTTTTAATACTGTTAAAATTTTAGTACCACTGGTATAAATGATATGGTGTGAACCATATGCTGTAGTCATTATTACAATGGTTTGATAGGCATTGGTTTGTCATTTATTAGTGGTGTTTTCTCAGTCTTTTTGCTTAATTCTCTATGATGCTTTTGATACTTCTTCTACATAGAATTTCCATTGGAGAACAAAATCTTCAGACTCTATGCAGCCTAAGTTGCGACGGCCAAATATTACTGCCATAGCACATCTGGGTGACTAAAGCTGGGTGTATTTTTAGTATCTTGTGAATCAGGATCTGTGTAGATAGAGTTTGCCACAGAGCATGGCAGAAAGAGTTGGACAGCTGAATTATATTAGTCTGGTGTGATTTAATCACTGTTCAGTTGCAAGAAAATAGTTGTTCTTAGCAGATGACTATGCTCACCAACAGATCTGAATTTGTCTGTAAGATAGTGTGGAAGGTCTTTTTCTGGAAATACAGCTAATAGTAAACAGCTTTTTAGGCTCCAGTGCAATTTCCCAACAAAACACACAGGACTTTATTGTTCTTTCAAGACTTCTCAGCTGGATGAATTTATGCCATAAATTAATAACTGCAGGCATCCATGCTTATACCACAGTCACTGTGAATAATTGACAGTGCTTACAAGTTTTGGTGATTTAGTATCTGGACAGGCAAATGCACATAATTTTTTATGCAAAGATTTATTAAAAGACTGAAATTTATTTGGATCTTCAAAATGACAAGTTTGGTACAAAAATATTTTAAGAAAGTATTGTTTGTCCTTGAGTGTAGTATTGTATCCTAAAAGCACAGTCATTCCAGTAGCAGAAAGCACTCAAGTAAACACTATGAAAATAATATAATCTTGTAACAGGATCCCTTGTACAGCAGCTCCAGTGTTCAATTAGGTATTTTGGGATTTAAGGTTCAAGAAGCTTGTGTTGCTCTCTAGTTGACTTTCCACAAACCGTATGCCGTTTGATGTGCATTACTTCTACCTATTGGTTCTCTTATCTGCAAAAATACATCCTCAGATACAAGTGCCCTGCAGTTCCTCTCCTAGGAGGAAGGATTGCTTCCACTCAATAGTGCAATACTCACCAACTATTTGGAGCCCACCAAAACTGCTGTTATTAATCTTAGGGGTGTTTTTATTTGCGAACTAAACATAAACTTGACCTGTTGAGCAGAGATAACTGTTCAATCTTACCCAATAACAATGAGGTTAGTTTGGGGAACTAAAGTGTTGCTTAACAGCATTAGGATGCACCTAGGCTGCATCTCCCATGATTTCCTTGTGTGTACTCAGTTCCAGACTCCAGTGCAGTGGCTGGTTTTATCTATAGGAAGGATCTTTTTTTCTTTTTTGGGTTGTGTTTTTTTTTAAATTTATTTATGTGCTTTGTATATAAATGTCTCTGAAGATGAATGGGAGTGGTTTTCTGAGTGTGATTTTCTGATAGTGTGCAGCAAATATTAGGCAAGGTTACTTAGTCTTTTTCCTACTGAGTTAAATCCAATTTGTCCCACAGGTTTCCTGAGAAGGAGTGAACTTTCATTTTCCACTCTCAGCTTTTTATTCCCAATCTTAGCCATGATTCTACTAGCAGTAGTCTAAGACTTTATTGAGAGCACCACATCACAAAAAATATGCTGGTTAAAGCCCTAAAGTTACTTGTACGCTTATGCTTCAGTACTTTTTCTGATGAAAAAAAGCTAATGAAACATTAAAATAGAAAAGTTCCTGGTTAGACATACGACGATGTAGTTTTGGAGGGAAGAAATTACTGTTCTCTGTCAGCATTTCTACTTGAAAAACGTTATGGCAGTCAGTGTTTCCGGTATCTACCAGCCATCACTGTTCTGGGACTGTGAATATTCTACAGATAAGCTATTTCCATATAATGTTTGCTTTGTTTTGCAGCTGTGGTACAAAAAGAAGCTTGAAAAATGTCTTCCTTTTGCAATTTGCTTTCATTTATTTTGTTTATGTTTGTTTAATAATGCTAATTTTATTGTTCTTTTTTTTTAAATGCTACTACTTTCCACCAACTAATGGTGGGAATGTGATTACAGCTCTGATTTCTCAGAGAGCCAGAAAAAGAAAATGGCCTGTTTCAGTAATCAAAAGAGTGCTTGCTTTGATGAAGAAACAGAGACTACATATGAAAAATGATGAAAACAGGTTTTGAAAGCAAACAAATAGAAGGAAGGCTGAAAAACATGTGTTCTTGTCACTAGGTAGCCTGAGTTCAATTTGTTAAAATACTTTCTAGCACAAGGAAAGTGCAGAGAAACTAAGTTAATGTTCTAATTAAAGTCTTGTCACTTATCTGGGAAAAAGCATCTTTTACTTGAAAGATGATTTCATGACCAGAAGCTACATCCAGGTTAAAAGCCATCTAGATTAACGGAGCCGACACTTTGCTTCTCTTTACAGGCTTGGTGCTCAGCTCGAGCAATTGATGAGAGATCAACCTTAACAAGCAATTTTTTGACAGGAAACTGTACAGCAAGTTATTGAGTGCAAGTCAAGATCTGGTTTATACAAAGATACTGAAGAATAAGAATTATTTTTACAGGGTAGCAAAAATTAAAAAAATAATTTAAAACAGAAAAATATGAGTGTCCTGTGTCACAGTTTTTGTGAATTGTTCTAATGATGTTTTTTAGGAATCGGTAGGTATCTCTAGAATAAACTAACAGAGCACACAGCCAACGGCTAAAAGGGAAAAAGGTATTTGATTTTATTGCCTTTTGCCAAAGACAATAAAACACTGACATGGTTCATGACACTTCAAGGTTCAATGTACTACTATAACAACTGTCATTAGAGTGTGGATGTATCACAGAATCACAGAGTCGTTTGGGTGGAAAGGAACCTTTAAAGATCATCTAGTCCAATCCCCTGCCATGTAAAGGGACATCTTTCTCCAGGTAAGGTTGCTCAAAGCCCCATCCAACTTAACCTTGAACACTTGCAGTGATGGGCATCCACAAGTTCTCTGGGAAGCCTGTTCGCCCTGTATCTCACCACTCTCATCACAATAAATATCTTTCTTATATCCAATCTAAATCTACCCTCTTTCAGGTTAAAACAGTTGCTCCTTGTCCTGTCACTACAGACCTTGGTAAAAAGCTTTTATCATCTGTCTGTCTTATTATCCACCTTTATGTATAGAAAAGTTGCAAAACAGTCTCCCTGGAACTTTGTCTTCTCCAAGCTGAAAAAGCCCAACTCTTAGCACTGATTTATAGGAGGTGTGTTCCAGTCCTCTGACCATTTTCGTGGGCCTCCTCTGGACCTGTTTTCACAAGTCTGTGTTTGTCTTGTGCTGGGGGACACAGAGCTGGGTGCAGTACTCCAGCTGAGGTCTCACTAGAGCCGGGTAGAAGTAGAGAAGCACATATTTAGAGAAGTGCTAGGACTAAGACTGAGATGTGATGTTGATTGGAGCTTTGTATATGTCACAGGTGAATAGACAGAAAGAGATATTAGGTAGGATTTGGGATTATCTGCAATAGTGAAGAGATCTGGCCATCTTGTCACACAGCTGTTGTTCTCAAATGTTCCTAGAGACGTTAGGGAGGCAATATGTTTAAAAGTGATAGTACCAGATAACTTGTTCTCCTAATCACCCACTTTTCCTCATCCATTCAATGGTACTATTAGCGAATTCACAAAAAAAAAAAAAAAAAAA
>Ga0065711_1040332_pt1 | contig 17052 bp, 13 predicted proteins | sample Hoacrofraction12_FD_59098 | JGI IMG/M metagenome (GOLD analysis project Ga0065711, IMG submission 59098) | Hoatzin crop microbial communities from Cojedes, Venezuela - Epithelial fraction 12 v2 (version 2) | ecosystem: Host-associated > Birds > Digestive system > Esophagus > Crop | place... | reverse complement strand
AGTGGCCATGGCACCAAACCTGATGGTATTCAAGAAGCATTTGGACAACATTCACAGAATCATAGAATCATAGGTTGGAAAAGACCTCTAAGATCATCAAGTCCAACTGTTAACCCAACACCACCCTGCCTACTAAACCGTCTCCTGAAGTGCCACATCTACACGTTTTTTTGAACACCTCCAGGGATGGTGACTCCACCGCTTCCCTGGGCAGCCTGTTCCAATGCCTGACCACTCTTTCAGTACAGAAATTTTTCCTAATATCTAATCTAAACCTCCCCTGATGCAACTTGAGGCCATTGCCTCTCATCCTATCACTAGTTAACTGGGAGAAGAGACCAACACCTGCCTCACTACAACCTCCTTTCAGGTAGTTGTAGAGAGCAATGAGGTCCCCCCTCAGCCTCCTCTTCTCCAGACTAAGCAGCCACAACTCCCTCAGCCACTCCTCTCAGGACTTGTTCTCTGGACCCCTCACCAGCCTCGTTGCTCTTCTCTGGACATGCTCCAGCAACTCAATGTCCTACTTGTAGTGAGGGGCCCAACACTGAACACAGTACTCGAGGCGCAGCCTCACCAGTGCTGAGTACATGGGCATGACCACCTTCTTACTCCTGCTGGCCACACTATTCCTGATACAAGCCAGGATGCCGTTGGCCTTCTTGGCCACCCGGGTACACTGATTGCTTATGTTCAGCCGGCTCTTGACCAGCACCCCCAGGTCCTTTTCTGTCGTGCAGCTTTCCAGCCACTCTTCCCCAAGCCTGTAGCATTGCATGGGGTTGTTGTGACCAAAGTTCAGGACCCAGCACTTGGCCTTGTTGAACCTCATAGAGCTGGCCTCAGCCCATCGATCCAGTCTGTCTAGATCCCTCTGCAGAGCCTTCCTACCTTCAAGCAGATCGACACTCCCACCCAACTTGGTGTCATCTGCAAACTTGCTGAGGGAGCACTCAATCCCCTCATCCAGATCACTGATACAGATGTTAAACAAGACTGGACCCAAAACTGAGCCCTGAGGAACACCAGTCGTGACTGGCCGCCAGCTGGATTTAACTCCATTCACCACCAACTCCGTTCTTAGATACATGGAATAATCTTTAGGTTGCCCTTTGTGGAGTCAGGAGTTGGACTCAATGATCCCTTCCAACTCATGATATTCTGTGGTTCTGCACTTCTATGAAGTACCGCAGCTGAGTCCGCTTCTAATGGTAAAAATCATAACCAAAAGTCTCACCCAGAAGGAACTAAGGTGTAAAATGGAGCTTGTTGTAGCTGACATAGCACTCAGAATTTACATATCTTCACATAAACCCCAGCCGTTAGAATATCTGTCAAACAACAGTTAATGGATCCAGATAGTTCCTTACAGCTTTGCCATGCTTCTTTGCACTAATAACTCTTCCCAAGGTGCATGAGAGGCATTTGGTCTCCATATTGTCCTCTAAAATTTTCAGACATGCTACCAAGGGGTGACTGGAAGTACATTGCTTCAGCAGAAACTCAGATTTTTTAATTCCTCATGAGTGTGTTGCACTGACCTTGATTTTTGCAGTCAGCAGTCAATAGAGTAATTACTTCTGATCACCGTTAACCTTGATTAGATAAGAGCCACCAAACTACTGCCTTCACTCCAGGGAATGGGATCACTAACATGGAGCTCTGCTCTATTGTGACTTTTGGTAGTCTCCAGTGTTGGAGATTACAGAGTTTCCTGTGCAACCTCTCCTAATGCTTCTCAAGTCTGTCAGACATGTGATGGTCAATTGATTTGAGCTTGATGAGGTGAGACTAGCAACACTGAGCGTGATGAGGTGAGACTGGAAGAAGTGAGAACCCAAGCAGTTTGTGGAAACAGTATCTTCTGTTTTCACAGTCTTCTTGTTTCCATCTTGAATTGATTTATTTCTTACCTATTCTTTCTTTCGAGGGCATGAAGAACTCATCTACCCGCTAATCAGGTGAGCTCTCTAAGTACTGCACGCTCTTTGGCTTGGTTCAGTCATTAGGTCGTTATCTGTCTACCTCATGTCCTGCACATTTGAGTGGGAAGTTGAAAAAAGACTAACAGCTGGCTTGCAACTTTGTCACTGTTCGTTTTGTTAGCCTGAAATAAATTCTGAGGTCTCATGAAACGTTTCAGTTTGAAACACTTTCTCTGTAAAGTGCTAGGTACATTTTTATGAACATTCCCGTTTTCTTTTTACCAAGGACAAGCAATCCCCTTCTCCTGTATTTGTTACTTTTCAGCAATTCAAGCGTTTAGAAAAGAAATATTTATTTCTTTGGGAGGGATGAACAATTAGACAACATAAATAAAAATTTAGAATGGAATAAAAATTATATTAATATTTTTCACAGGATTACAGAACCACCTCCTCACTGTTAGTAATTCCTGTTAATTTTGTAACTCTACTGAACAGAGAAAAAAATCCTCATTCTGAGTAACATACATGTTAAGTAGACTAAAAAGACCAAATATGAGTGATGAAGATTATAATTCTTATTCTTCATGAATGAGTTACACAGCAACAAAATTAGTTGGCTTCTCCCTCTCCCAAAATCATATGGATAGTGAATAATTTGTTCACAAATGGATGCCCAACCAGAATTCTGAAAAGTTGGCAGAGCTCAGGATTTCCTGAGGCTCTTAGTCCTCTGTCTGTAAACTGTGTTTTAAAGAATTCACAAACTGACTTTTAAAATTCTGTGTAGTTTTTTTCTAGGGGAAGACAATTCCTTCACAACATTTTCCTTTTGCAGGATTTCCTACTCTAACAATTAGGAGGTAAATAATTTCTGGATAAATCTATTTTTAATCCAGTACATTATAACTGAAATGTAGATCCTTTACAACAGGAAGTTCTTGAGAAAGCAGAAGTGTGTGAGGTAAGACGGGGAATCTCCAATGCGAACATTTACCAGACCTGTGACGGAAGAAAAGTCTGACAGTCAGTGCAAGTTAGAAAAACAGAAAGGCATCTGAAAAAGAGTGAAACAAGCAAAAATTTGAGTGAAGCAGATCCACAGAAGCTTACACAGTGCTGTCCACTGGGAAACTTCAGCCAAAAGAGAGACCATAGAGTAGGAAAAGAAAAAAATACAGATATTGCCTTTTACATGTTAACAATGTTCAAAGTCCTATAGCAAAAACATTCTAAAAGGTATCATTGGGCCCAGAGGAACTCGTACATCCCCATGCTGGAGAGCAGCACTGCGTGTGGAGATTGTAATTGTCTAGAATCTGTGCTGTCCTCTTGACTCAAGCACAGTGCCATGTACACATGCTGTCCTTGTGCTACTCTGGGGACTTGTACTGTGCCACTTTTCCTTGCATTAACCTTTTTTTTATTGTGGGAAAATATTACTAAAAAGTCAGTGCAGAGAAGATCTCAAAGAAGCTGCAACACAATGCCTTCTGTAAGAGCTACTTCATGTAGACACGCTCATTTAAGACTTTGTACTTCATTAGCCACCGTGAAATGCTCAGGTGGGACAATAACAGTAAATGAACCAAAAACATCAGCTTTCATTAAACATCAGAGCGTTCAAATTTAGAAAGAGTCCTAACAGTCCACTGAAAGTTGGAACACCTTTAGATATCAGACACAATATCTGAGATGCCACCTGGAAAAGCAATCAGGGGTGTGCCTTTGTGGGCAAATGCAACTCCTTCTGTTCTGGTACATGAAAGCAGTGCCTTGAAATGACTCCAAAGCTATAATGGTGTTGTGAAAATGCAGCATAAATTCCTTGGTTAATCTAGGTGGCCAGTTGGTGTGAAATTTCATGTAAGCTTGGTTTTAACGCCCTTTGACATTCATTTTGCAGTTTGGATTTTTTTGATTTTTTTTTTTTTCTTCTCTTAATACTCTTAAGACTCTTACAGAAAGTCTTTGAAATTAGATACTGTGTGAAATTCAACCCCTTCTGTTTTTAAATTCATATGTACATATATATATATGGACTTTTTTTTAATGGACTACATATACATAAATACTTCGTCAATAAAAAAAGGCTAGCATCCTGGATGCTAAGTTTTTCTGATTTAGCAGCTGATTTAAAACTGAAATTAGATTTCCTTCCATTTCCAGCCATTATCCATGGCGTAACTAAGCAACACCACCTTCATATTATTGATGGGGCTGAGTGCACACCGATCTTGCTGACAGAGATAGGCATAACTGCACACCTTTTTAAACCAGTAAACCCTGGATATCAGCAGCAGTGATCTTCTGCTAGTGCTCTTGGAGCTGCTGATGCAGAAGCATTGATATGGAGGTGCTTGTAGGTGTGCTCTTCAGTACAAGGCTGTTCTATCCGAATCCATGTGCATTCTTATTCTTAAGTGGTTAAAAAGTTGTGTAAATTGCTATGCAAAGCCTCACTGAAGGTAATTAGGCTTCCATAAGTATGAAATAGACCTCATTTAGGCTTGTAAAGTCACAGAAATATTAAAACAATTGGCATTTCCTCACTTCTGCCACACACGAGAAGCACATTTCATCTCTCCTGCCACTGTTTCAACTCACTGACCATGGTCTTCATTCCTACCTCTGGCCCTTCTGACAACATGTTTCTTTTTCTCTCTTTAATGTCTCTTCCTTAAACACTTGTTTGCAAACCAGTATTTCTGAGTACAATATACTCCTGCACCAGGTGTAGCAGAGCTGGAGGGTAAAAAAAAAGCTTTCAATAGGGCAGAGTTAAAGATGGTGTGATACAGCATCCATGGTCCCCAAACAGCCATAAATGTTTTCCAGATGAGGCACTGCACAGGGCTGAGGTGAGCGAGTCCCGATGGCGAGACTCTACTGATGGTCTTTGCCTAACTCTCCCAGAAACAGAATTTCTAAGGTTTTGGACAAAGTCTGGTGAGTCCAATCAAATTTATTGTTTTGGTCTCATTGCTGACAGGGCTGGAGCTGGCACAGATGTGGAGACGGCAGTAGCAGCCCCAGGCAGGGCATGTGGGGCTGTCTTGGAAGACGAAGGTGGGATGGGAATGAATTGATAGTGCATCAGAGTGGGAGAGGGGGGCTTGGCACAGAGCACAAGTGGCTTTTTGAGCATGGCTCAACTACTAGCAGACCATGGGATGTGAGTTGTGTTAGTAGCTGTGGGAGGGGAGGAGAAAGTGTCATAAGCAAGTTGATGGCCTGAAGATGCATTTCCTTGATATTGAGCATTTGTGCTGGGGATGTTAAGCCTCACCTCCAGTTGTCTCAACAGAGTGCTTGGTAGATAGATTAAAAAATTAATTTTGAAGACTGTCGAGGGATGTCAGTCAAAGGCGATAAAGAGAAACTTCTTTCTGAGAGTGAGGAATGATGATCCGAGGATGACCAGCTGAGGCAAGAAGGCTTGATATTGCAAGGGTTTGAGTGCTGTGCCTCTCCTCCAGTGAGGAACGCCGAGTTAACTTTGTGTATCTGCTTGCACTGGAGTAAATGGAAGCACTCATAGGCTTAAAGCTCAGCAGCTGCTTAGGTACTGTGCAATGATATCCAAAATTCATCCTCTAGGACTTGCCTTAAAAGAGGGAGGGATGCAGACTCTCTACAAAGTATCAGTGGGATCCACAGCAGAGGTCAAGCTAAGACAAAACACATTCCCAGGATAAGGTCTATCTGTCTGAAATTTCTGACCCGAGGTTTCTAAGCTTGGTAAATGTGTATGCACTAATGCAAAATTCCATGCTGGCTAAATGGATTTCAGCTAAATTTCTGCTATGAAAGCATTTGAATTTGAACAATAGATGTCACTCCCAATATAATACATAAATAGTTTAGTAATATAGGCCTTAAAACACTAGTCTGATAAATATTTATATTACTTACTTTAAGTTAAAAGCTTGGTTATGAATTGTTTTCATTCCAGCAGTGTAAACATCCTTCTAGAGTATGCACTGTAACGTTGAGACTGAAGTCATCCACCCTATTTGCCTGGTCTTATTTTATCAGTGCAAAAATATTATTTGGTGGATGCTGATAAAAGTATTTTTACAACTTTCGCTGCACAAATGCTCTTCTTTTCTGTACAATACAGAAAGGAAAAGCAATGTTAGGTACATAGGGCAAATGAGTATTCAGTCAGCAAAAAAGCATCCGTTCTTTATTTGTCATATGTTACTTGAGTTTAAATAGAAATTTGAATACACGAAATAAAAACACAGGCCTTCTTTGCAAGGGGCATTTTTGATGGCGATAAATGGATTTTGCTTATTGTTTAGTTCATGTTTTATGCTTATTTAATAAAGAAAAGTGAGAAATAAGAGCTATTTAAGGTGTGTGAAATTAGGTACCAGCATAAACAGCTCTGAACTGACGAGCAGTAATAGATAAAGAAATGTATACGGGTTTTGAACTGGAATCCCAGCCATATTCATGTCACGAAAGAGAAGGATTTGAATGATGGCAGCAGAATGCAAGCCTCCCTAGTATCATCGGGGTCTGAAGTGGCTGTAGAAATTCAGGCAGTCATTTAATAAAAACACCTCTTTTACTATGGAGCCTGTAAATTATACAAGCCTGTCAAGTTACAGCTCTGCCTTTGTGCTCAGTACGATTGTAATGTTCTCAGTCCATAATTTAGAAAAGGATTAAAGTTCTCCAATGCTCTGCTGTTTTTACAATGTTTTGGTGATAATAAGATTACCTCAGCCTCCCTCTCTCATGCGAAAATGTCACTAGAAAGACATACCATGTATGAAGGTGGGGTTTTCTCACACACTTGCATATATATGAGAGGGACAAAATACATGACAGTGGTGTCTGGCATCAAAATCTTATTGTAGGGCTGGAGATGCCTCATTACTCACGGATGTTGAAGGCATGCAGTTAACGTATGGATTTGCTTTGTACAAGTGCTGGTAAGTTTGTAAGGTCATGCACGTATGGTTTCTGTTTCTTAAAAAAAAGTTTTTAAAAAATAGTTTTTTAAAAAGCTTGCAAAGGCTAAGGGTTTTTATGGGACCTATTGCTTGGAGAGCCAAGTTACTTTACTTACTAGGGCTTTGTATCTGGGCGAGTATCAGAAGAAGAAAAACATTACAACTACTGTATGTCAGAAAGTTATAGCAAAATAGATTTTCTACCAGAATGAAACTGTTTTTAAAAGCCTAGTGTCAGAGGATGTTCTGTGGATGGAAGATGATGATACATGTTCTGCTGGTGATCTGGAAATTCCCTGTTTTCAGTAGTAGGAAACTGATTTCTCTCATCATTTGCCTCAGCACATCAGGTCTTCAATCTGCCACCGGGCTTAGACTCCTTCTTGCTGGTTCTGCAGTTGCAGCTGCTGTACCTTTTAGGGTGTGTGGGTGTCTTATTTTTGAAGAAAATGGAAAAATATTCCCCTGAGTTGTTTTTGGTTTTGTTTTTTCTCCAAAGATGGCACTATCAAGCCACACAGAGATAAGGCAGAGCTCTTGTGGAAGACAGATTACACAGCAAAAAGCAGAAGTGCTGGAGAGTTAGACAAAGATGCATGAAAGACAAAATTTATCATACGCTGCTTCAGTATTGCTCTGATTATCTCTGCCACATACCAGACATACTTGGATTTCAATTTCCATGAAAAATCTCTTCTTAATACCATTTACTCAAATTATCTAAGAAAAGGAGAGAATTCTAGAAGACATCAAAGCCCTAGTCCTCACCTACAGTCAGAGCCTACAGCATGTATTATACAGGAAAAATAGAGCCACAGAAAGACATTAAGTTCTTTGTGTTCTTTAGATCCAGAAGCAGTCAGCTCCCCCGGAGTTAGCTATTATTTCAGCTATCCCCTCTATGAATGACCCCAGAAAGCAATTCTATCAGGAAGGCTTGACTGTCGTCCACGAACATCTTGATCATGCCTGTTTTTCCCTTCCACCCTGCTACGGGGAGGAGGAACTGAACAACTCAGCCACCTTTAGTCCTCAGGACTCGCCCCAGGCTGGACGAAAGGCAGTTTCATGCAGTACACTGTAGATTACTGTGGTATCATTGGGCTGTTGTCATGTGTTACTTTGCCTTCAAAAACCACAGTCCATTCCTCTTGTGTGTGGAACAGCCAGTTCTCAGCGCCGTGCAGCTGCCTGCTTCACTTGCGGTGCCCTGGTTACCCCTTACATGCTCTTTCCATGCAGATGGAGAAGAAAAATCTGCCTGCAACAACACTGAAGTCTGCAGTGGACCAGGATGGAGTTGAACAGGCTGGAAAGCTGTCCCCACCATCTGAAAAACTCTGCAGGGTAGACACTTCAGATACTGCACACGCTTAAAACAGGAGTGGTGTTTTCTACCAAAAAGATGCCAGTTTTAACAGCGCTTCATCTGGTGTTCCTGCAAAAACAGTCCCCCTGAAATCAGTGGGAGCTTTCCTGGAATAAGGAGTCTTTTTGTGCCAGTAAATGTGCCAGAATCTGCATCTCTGCAGCTGGGAAACTTGAGGTGGCTGTAGAAAGAGAGGTCTGGGAAGGACAGCAAGATGGACTGCACTAGGCATGAAGCAGCCTCCGGAAACCACTGTCCTTGTAGGTCCCTATCTGTTTACTTCTGGACCTTGAGGCCAGGGCATTAAGCTGGCATCAGCCTCTCTGCTCTCCCTCTTGCCTCTCTCGGTGTGCCTGTGTGCACTGCATCTGAAGCCCTGTTTGCAGCGTGCAGTGTGGCCAGATCAGGCTAGCTTCAGGAGGGTTCAGTCAACACATACATCAGGTGCCATTGCCGCATGCATTCCTCCTGGAGCAAGAGCGAGAAGAAGTTGACAAACTGGGGCAAGTCCTGCAAAGAGCCTGTGGGATCGTCAGGGGCTGGAACACTTAATGTGCTGTATACGGGGAGGCGGAGGGCATGGGGTTTGTTCAGCTTGGAGACAACTTGGGTGGATCTAGGTGTGGTCTTCCACCAGCTGAAGGAGAGTTACAGAAAAGGCAGAACTAGATTCTTCTCAACAGTGCACAGAGAAAGCACCAGAGGCAAGGGACACATGTTGTGACAAGAAAAATTCTGGTTTTTTGATTAGGAAAAATTCTTCCCTGTGAAAGTGGTGCAGCACAGGAGCAGGAGCCCAGGGAAGCTGAGGGATACTCCTTCTTGGACGTTGTCCAGGCTTGACTGGACAAGGCCCTGTGAGATCTCATCTAGCTTTGAAATGAGCCCTACTGTAAGCAAGGGGTCGGACTAGGGACTGCCAGACATCCCTCCATACCTGCATTATTCAACGAGTTAAAGTCTGCGCAGATTGTTGCAGCTCCTCCAGAGCCACCTTCCACCTCGCACCGCCGCCCTGACGCAGGCCGCTCTGGGCTTGCTTGGTCACCTACGGCTCACAGATATTGCTGGAGTGTGTGCAACTCATGGCATCGTGTGGGAAAGAAAGCCTGCCTTTCCCCACCGGTTGATCCTGCCTATGAGGCTTTTCCTAAAGAGTAAGCTAGGAAAATACAAAAGCAGCTCATTTTTGTATGCTTCCTTGTTATCTCCCCTGCTTCCTTCAGGCAAAATCTCTCGAAATCTTTGCTCACTCAGCCTCCAGTTTCCTAAAAGGACATGCTACCCTGGGATAATATCACGCCTGTGAAAGTTCAGGCTGATTATTTTTCGTCTAGAGGGAGAGTCAAAATTGGGCTTATAATGGAGGTCTTGTTTCAAACAACGATGAAAGAATTTCGCATTTGTGACGTCAGTGGGGTGGCACGGGCGTGGAGCCGCCTGCGCGCGGGGGAAGCTAGGCTCTTCTCTGCACCACTGGTTTTGTGAAGGAGTCTTTCACTGATGGAGGTTTATTCAAGCCCACCTAAACACATGTACATATTTATTTACTAAAGCAAACCAGACTACAAATGGGACCAAAATCCGCATTTAAACATCCCCACAAGCAATCTGTCTATGACAAATTCTTTCTCCAGCCCTGCCTAAGAAAAAAGGCTGGGAGAGTTTATTTTCCTCAGGCTTTACAACTCATTGTTTTCCACAAAGCACCCCTCTGCTTTTCCAAGAGTAAGGATAATTCTGTGGCTAAAGCACATGACTAGAACTTGGGGTTTTCTTCCCAGCTGTTGCACAGACTTCTTGTGTGTCCTTGAGCAAATATGATTAATCTGGCTGCACATCTGTAAAATGGATACAGTGCTTTTTTTCCTCATTCACAGGAGCTGATGTGAGCCTTTTAGATCTTTACAAGACAACGGGATTAAAATGGAAAGAAATATGCATGCACTTTTGTATACAAGTGTTGTGCTAATTGAGGAAACAGTGGAAAAATTTCTGCCAGAATATTTTTGACAGAGCAGCTTATTAATTCTGCAGAAATTTGGATGCAAAATCTGTTTCTAGAAAGCTTATGGGGTTTTCCTCCCAAACTGAAGAGGGTGTTTGTTTGAGTGAGTTTCCTTTTTTTTTTTTCTTAATGAAAATGAGAAAACTCAGAGTTACTTTTTTTAGTGAAAATGAGAAAACCTTGTTTTGTCTTTTTTTTTTTTTCCTTTAATGGGGAAGTACCTCTTCCCAGCTAGCTGTACTCTGCATATTATGGGAAAAGCAATGTCATTCTGCCTAAATGCAGGCACTCTCAGGGTTGGGAAGTGACCAAACAGATGAACATCGAGCTCCGTCCCATCACGCTTGTTCAGTAGGCAGATATGCAGGATTTGTTTTATCATCAGGGTCAGCGTACAGCCCTCTACCTCACCATCCACTTCTGAACCCTGCTGTGAGGAGAGAGCGATTACCACCTTCCTGTGATTGTCTGTCACGCTCGCCATCCTTGTCCCTTAGGTACTTCACAAATATTGACAGAGATAGTTTCAGGAAAAGGTATTTACTACCACATGCATTTTCTGGCTGGGAGTTGAAGTTACAACACTGGCAAAGTTGTCCGTAGATGTGTGGTGTCCTGCTAGAGGCAAACCTGGCTTGAATTTGAAGGAACTATGTATGTTAAAAAAGCAATATGGCATAAATATATTCAACCCTCTGCCTGTTACAGAGTATAAGCACAACAATTCATTATGGTCAAAAGTTTTTAAACTGACTGGTGAACTTCTGTGCTTCAATTCCAGCTGTTCATAATGTGATACCTCGGAGGGACTAGATTTTCGGTGTGCTGCGTGTTGGCGGCTGAAACAGAACTCTTCTGACAATGGGGCTTCTTTAGATTAATTCAAGATTAGGTTCTGAAAAAAGTATCCAAAATTTCCACCAGCATTGAAAAATTAATATGTATGATAAACATTTTGAAATAATCTTCATCTTCAATTTATATTTGCCCTTCAAATTCTTTTATAATAATTTCTGATCAGTTGTCGTGTGGTAGAATACATTAGTCAAAAATGGAGCCAGCTCAGTCTCAGCATGAGCTTTAAAAGAAAATATTTTAAAAACCATTTTTGAAAATGATAAACCACTTACAAAAGTACAAGTCTTAAACAAGGTGTTTCTGATAGTAAATTTCCATTAATTTTGAAAGACTATAGTCTGGGCCCTGAACTTTGAAGCATAAGCATAAGAAATATTGCCAGTGCCAAAAGTTCATGCTGCAAGTATTTACGGGAGTGGCTGAAAAATGAGATTTAGAAAGTACTTCAAGTTCTGATCACATTTTTCAGTTTTCATTCATCTCCTGTTACATTTTTAAGCTTTCTTGTCAACGACAAACACTGAAGATTCACTTAGAGAGTACCAGTGAGTTGCTTATGTCACCACATATCCTCAGGAGCTGGAAATTTAAACAGAAGGGTATCATGAAGTCATGATAAATCCCACACGTTGGCAAAATTGCCTTCACCATAATGTGTACCTGTCTCTTTCTAACATTTTAACTCAATACTGCACATGGATGATCCTATTCCTGCTGACAATGATTACAGACTCCCCCTTGACTTCTGCAGGAGCAAGATGGGAACATTTCAGGCATGGTTTTATGAGAAAAATCCCAATGGAAGAACATGACTCATGGGTTAGACACTAGCTCAAGACTCAGAAGGTTATTTCTGCTCTTTTTGTTCACACAGGCTTCTTGTGTGACCTTGAGCAAGCCTTTGAAGGTGATGGTGTAACCCTCTGCTGTTTTCGTGCATGGCACCTTTGCTAGGAGTGCAGGAGATGTAGCTCAGCCTGAGGACTGGTGGTTAGGCGGTGGTGGTGGGACTGGTCGTGGATTGTGGCAGGGTTTCGGAAGAGAGCTGTTGCTAATGCCTTGCAGAGTGGGCTGACAAGCATAGATCCAGGGTGTACACGGTCCTGGGTGCAGGTTGACCCAGGACCTGCTCCATCCCTGTATTGGCACTGCAAAACTGAGCAGTGCTGGTATCTGCTTTGAGACACTGTCGTCCCTCTTAAGCTCAGGCTGCCCTGGTCTACCCTTCAGCTGCAGATTGCACCACCTCCTTTCTTCCACCCATTGCAGCTTCTGTTTCTTTGGGTTCGCAGGGACTTTGAGATGGTGTCCCAGCTTCACTGGGGTTCTCTGAGCCTCTCTGGTACTACAGCTGGCAGAGACTGTTGAAATTATCTTGTCTGAGCTGCTCGATCACACTGAAAAAGACACCCTGTCCAGCAGTTCCTGTGTCAAGTCCCTGTACAAAGAGGCTGAACTTCACTATGCCTGGGGGCAAAGTCAGTCACCATGATCCAAAGATGTCTCATTGTGTTGCACCCCTCCTCATGCCTGGGTGAGTTGTTCCAGTGGATAACTCCTTAGTATGGGCATTTCACCCCTAGCCTAAATGCATCTCTTTTCAGCTGTCACCTTGCTATCAGAAGTCTTTTTAGGCTTTTCACTCGCGAGGTGAGAGCTCTGTGGTCTTTCCACGGAAGCGCTTAGAAACCTTTGCCTGGGCACATCTTCTTGGACAATAAACAGACTGAAGTTGCTCAAGTGTTTTGCAAGGGCTGGCTCAAGGCTCCCTGGAACTGTAGGCAGAGCTGAGCTATCTCATCTTGTGGGGGGCAGTGGACATTTTTGCCCAGAGAAGGGGAAGACTAGGGCAAAAGGCTGAAGCTGGGGCAGAAGGGCAGGAGCGACGCACCTCGTGGCACTCTCATGGCTCTGCCACCTGCCCTGCCTTCTCCCTCAGTGGCAGTGGCAGCAGCCAGTCTGGCACAGGCAGAGAAGACCTGGTGGTAACTTAGGTGGTAACTGCCTGCTTTGCCTTTGGTGAGAGCCAGCTCTGCTTTCATTGCAGGTGTTCAGGACCATTGCAGCTCCTTTCTGAACCATTCCCAGCTTTTTAATGTCCTCTGTTTCAACGAGCCCCAAACAGCAACAGCACATTCAGTGGCAACAGGTCTTTCGCTGTTCTTCCTTGCTCCTCTCCCACCTAAATTTCATTTACTAATTACTTCACCACTTGAGGGTTATGTGTTCCACCAAAGCCCCGGGGCAGAAAACCTTCCTGATGCACCACTGTGTCCCAGTTACGCTCCTGTTTGTGTGTACGTTCAGTCACATGCCTACAACATCAGTTGCTCATAGCTGCTGTTTTAAGCCCACACCTGCAAAGTGTACCACACAGGCTGGTCCCTCAGCTCAGGTGAAGCCCCAGCGAGTGGATTTGGGTGCTGTACCAGTCCCGGGGCCGTTTTCTAGGATCAGAGACTCAGTAGATTTACAGCTTTGTTTATTTTGACAGTCAGCAATTGCCAAGCCAATAATCTGTTTGTTTCTTTATCAAGCAGACTAATAAACGGTTCTGCGTTGCTAAATCTGTCTAAAGGGGAGAGATGGCCTTTAGTCTTATTCAGCATCTTATGATTATATCAGCCTATCTTAACCCAGCCAAGTATATTTACATGAAATAAAGGAATGAGTTTTGCAAATTTCCCCCCCCCCCTTTTTTATTATAAGTGACTGTCTAGCCAAGTTCATTTCCTCTTCTGTCTGAGCTCCTCTCTGAAATATATTATCCCACTTATTAAAAGCCAATAGCACTGTGCTTTGCTTTTCTTCCACCCTTTCAGAAGAAGGGGCATGCAGGGGATGCTTGGATTAAGTGAGTGGGGCACCCCAGAGCTGGGATTCTTTATGAATGAGCTCATATCCTCTCGCCGTATGATAAGAGGAATGTCGTTCGCATCCCGGAGTTGACTACATAAACATGCACACACTTGGACGGGTGAGCATTTAGCCTGAGCATAAACTGTAATGTCCAAACAAAGATCTGAGTGACAAGGGATCATCTGCCAGCCCTTTCCACGGGCAGGCTGCAGCCACTGCTCGGTGGCCATGGTACCTTCATTCCCGGTGAAATCCATCCCTGCCGGGAGGGGGAGAGGGAGGAAGGGAGAGGAGATGACAGATCCCTGTTTGCATTCTTCAGAGAGAGCGGCTGCAATTGTCTCACTACAGTATGTCAACATGAAATTATGACAAATCAGGCAGGGATGTACTAGCAGATGAAAGCAATAAGAAGCAAGCAGAGCAGAGGGAAGTTGGTAAGAATGAACTATACCTAAAACTTCGGAAGCCTATACCGGCCTGGTGGAAAATGCTTTTGAAAATGTAACAGGACTGAAGACTGTAGGTATGCCTGGATGTGACTCAAGGAGCATATGCTAAGTTGGTTTAAATCTGCCTCTAAAATACTACTACTTTCTCCCGTGGTTTTTTTTTTTTACATTCCATAGGAACCTTTCAAAAATTAACCTGAGAGTAGCTGGAAACATGCTAGCTTGTTGCCTTTTGCTGTGAACGGGACACAGTCAGGAACCCCACAGAGCCAGCTGGGCACCCAGCACACGCGCACCGTGTGTGATGCCAGGCTCTGACCTTGGCAAAGGTAAGGAAACCTCCCTGGCAGCCACGGTTACAAGGTTTCCTACTCCCCCTCCTTTTTTCTTTCTTTCTTTTTTTTTTTTTTAAATTAAAAATGTTATTGTTTGATAGCAAAGGCAGAACTAGCAGGAGAAAGGCTGCAGCTTCCTGCTTGCTGCCTCCTTTCTATCTAAGAGAAGTCCTTGAAATGGGATGCAATGAATGTTTCCTTTATTAAAAACTGAGCATTCTCCAACCCACACTGTTTCACAACTCTTGATAGAATGCACATTTTTCCAGTCTCTGTTTTTTTTTTAACAATGTCCAACAATAAAAAAAAAAAAAAGTCAGTAATGGGTCCATATTCAGCATTAGTGTAATTGGGAGCAGCTCCCTCTGGTCTCAACAGGAGGTGCGCTCACTTTCACCAGGGCAGGATCTGCTAGCTGGTGGACACCTCCTATTTAGGATTGTCACTGGAGTGGCTTATAAACTTCCTCAGATTTGTGAGTCTATTGATTTAGCACCGTGCAGCTTGGCCGCGAAAGAAAGAAGGAAAAAGGCAGCGAGCACAGGATTTCTACCTAAAAGCTGGCTTTATTTCCCTCCACCCAGGTTCTGCTGCCTTTCTGCCTGCTGCAGCTGGCTGGCACCTCTGAGGAAGCTGCCACGTCACACCTCGCTGGAGTCGGGGAGAACGTGGTGGGTTTGCTGTGGAGGGTGGAGGGTGCGTGAAAGTATTTTCTGTGGTTTCAGTTTGCATGTCTGCATGGAAAAGTGTAGTGAAATGTAATAGGTATGAATGCAGGAGGGTCCACAGAAATGTGTGAGGACAGACTTCAAGGAAACCAGTGCAAAAACCCCAAAACCTTTTCAGGGGAAGGAATATTCCCAATAAGCTTTCAAAATCTGTAATATATTTTTTTCTATTAAATTCCGCAGGAGTTTTCCATAAGGCTGGTTCCAAGCTCCCCTCTTTCAGGCTCTAAGCCTCACATTTTAATGAACTGAAAGAGCTCTGCTCTCTGCTCACTTACATTGCATCTGTCATCAGCGGCACTTCTCTAGCTGTGCTGAAACCCATCTGTGCTCGCACCTCTCTTCTGAGATAGTGTGAACTCCCTGCTCTCGGAGGGATATCTGAGCAAAAGAGCTGCCTTTCACCTATTTTAGCCTTTAAAACCTGAAGTAGTATGACAAACGTATCCTGCAAGAGCATATCCTTCCTGTTGGGTTTAATTCCGGACGCACAGTGCTCTGATGTAACTGCGTGCGCCCGTCCTGCCGATCCACCCCTGGCACCCGCAGCCATCTCCTCCTGGAGATCACAAAGCCAATGACGCTGGTACAATGGGTGTAGAGGGACCCCCATCCTGACCAACAGCCTGATGCCTGGGCTCTTCTGCCCTTGGCAGCCTAGTACAGCTGCTCTGTCCCTGCTTCATCAGGAGGGTTGGACTAGATGACCCACAGAGGTCCCTTCCAACCCCTACCATTCTGTGATTCTGTGATTCTGTGAGTTGTGACAGTGCCCCCGGAATCAAAGCAATGCCACTTTTGTTATTAGGTACCACTTTCTGAAATTCTTAATGAACCTCGTTTCCTTGTTTGAAAGCCTTGAATTAGGTTAGCAGCGTGGTCCCCGTATTACTCACTCGTGGAGAGAGACGCTGGGTTGCCAGGTGTTACAAATCATGCAGGGCCAGCGGTACACGTGAGTTCCCCTGGCTGGAGCTGGGACAGGTCTGCAGGGCTACGAGGGAGTATGGGGCAGGATCTTGGCAGCCCACAGGTGGTTGAATGGATGGAAGCCCCCGGAGCTGGTGTGCAGCTGTGCCTGCCAGTTGCATGAGACCTCACGACGCTGAAGCATCGCATGGCACGAAGTATTCCTCCAAGAGAGGGATTTCAGGTGTGACGAGGTGGGGCTGAAGATCAGAAATTGTTTCTCACACGTCCTCTCCTTGTGAAATTCTGCTGCAGTTTTCCCGTTGGTGGGGAATTCCCCTACCACTGATGTTAGCTACTCTCAAAAAGCCTTTCTCTTGCCTTTTTGACCAGTAATAGCAAAAAAAAAATTGCTCATGCCTGCACTTTCTGATATGCAACTTTTATTTCTTCTCCAACCAGATAGCTTTATTGCATTTCTTTTTATTCCTCCTTTACTCATAGCTTCAAACGACGCAGGCTTGTCAGGCTTTCTTCTTGTGAATCTAATGTGAATGTAGATCTATTCTTGTTAATCTGGTCTTAAACTTGAGGGCTACAGTTGCATGTTGTGTTCTGGTTCCTTCATTTTGCTCTCACTGT
>Ga0065711_1009933_pt1 | contig 17052 bp, 11 predicted proteins | sample Hoacrofraction12_FD_59098 | JGI IMG/M metagenome (GOLD analysis project Ga0065711, IMG submission 59098) | Hoatzin crop microbial communities from Cojedes, Venezuela - Epithelial fraction 12 v2 (version 2) | ecosystem: Host-associated > Birds > Digestive system > Esophagus > Crop | place... | reverse complement strand
TGAGAGGGGACCTTATAAATGCCTATAAATATCTGCAGGGTGGGTGTCAGGAGGATGGGGCCAGACTCTTTTCAGTGGTGCCCAGCGACAGGACAAGGGGCAATGGGCACAAACTGAAGCAGAGAAAGTTCCAGCTGAACATGAGGAAGAACTTCTTCCCTCTGAGGGTGACGGAGCCCTGGCCCAGGCTGCCCAGGGAGGCTGTGGAGTCTCCTTCTCTGGAGATATTCCGCCTGGACGCGGTGCTGTGCAGCCTGCTCTGGGTGACCCACAGAGGTCCCTTCCAACCCAGACCATTCTGTGATTCTGTATTTGGGGGTATGCGCAGAGAGAAAGCTGCACTCCGTTCCTCCTAACTGACAAGGGAGCATGCTTCGGGACACCAGCTGAATTTTGGCGGCTGCTTTTCAGGTGTAGTCAGTGTGAAGTAGCCTTGCCTTCTGCTGCTGTCCGGGGCAGCGAGGGGTGCGGAAACCCCTCCGCCGCGGCTCACACAAATCCTGGCTGTTCATTTCCCCGAGTCATTTCCTCGCTCCGGCCTTCCTGGCATGCTGAGGGCACGGCTGCACGGAGGAGTTGCAGGTGCTTGTTCTGTGAAAACAGTGCACTGAGGAAATAAATAAAACTTTGGATCTTAGTACATTATAAGCTACGAATTTCATCATTTCTTATCTTGCTTGTGAGCTCTCAGCTGTGAAATACTGAGTTTTGATGAACTAAACATGTAACTGTACTTTGTGTTTGCAGAAAGCAAATACCGTACCCTTCTGGCATTTGCTTAGGACTTTGAAAAGGCGCAGACTGAAGCAAGGTAAGACTTTTAGGCAGCGGAGCTAGGCAGAAAGGCCTTTTTCTTCCACTGAGACTAGAGGGAAAATATACCCATAGAATCGAGTTTTTAAAAAGTTCAGTGTAGTTACTGAAATGTTTCCTCTGTAAAAGGAAAACTGTAAAACAGCTTTGCAAAAAAAGAACAACTGCATTGTGAAAGACTGAAAGTATTTCAATGCGTGTTCTGTTCAAAGGTGGAACAGAAGTAAAATTTGAGGGAACGTACTTCAAAAAACAAGCCTTAAAACTGAGCAGAATAGGAAGGCAAAATGTTGGGAAGTTTTGTTTTAGAAACAGCATATTGATAGTATTTGTAGGCTTATTTTTAAAAGTCAAAAAAATATTTGAATATAAGAATTTGATTTAAAAAAAAAGGGGCTAGGGGGATTCCAGACCCTAGGATGATTTCTAAGTATACTATAAGCTCCCCATTGGTTGGACATATGTAGAATATTTGGAGTAAAAAGCAAACAAAAAAAATCCTGCAAAAACTTAGAAGTTCTTTTTAAAGTGCAGGGTCATTACAGGATTTAAAAGCACTCTGATCTTGTTAATAGTGAAGATCAGTTTTAATAGTCCTCCCATTAAAAAATGGGAATTAAAAAAACGAAAGTACTCCTACTCAAGTTAAGATGGCAGGGGGAGTTTGGCTAAAAATGAGCTGCGTTCAAATTAATTGTCAAACCTCAGACTTCTCTGTGGATCCCAGTTTCACTTGCCAGCTGCACTCTGGAGGCCCCAGAAAAGGGGCAAACCGTGCACCCCGTCAGCAGATGCAGCAGGCTGGCTCCAGCCACACCCGGCAGAAGTTCTCAGTTCCTGCTACTGCAATACAGACGAGAAGCTCCGCAATCGCCCTCCCGCTGCCCAGCCCGGGAGCCAGAGCACGGCCAGCCCGGCCTGGCGCTGGGCTGGGACACACGGCTCCTAACGAGGGGGAAGCACACAGAAAGAAGTTGCAATGTTTTTTTCTTTTCCAGTCAAGGCAAGAGGCCTGTGAAAGCTGGGCGAAATACAGCAAAAGGCTCCCAGCTTCCCTCAACAGCTGCTTTAATAATACATACTTTTATCGACACACATCTGCATCTTAATAGCTTCACTCTTCACTTTTAATAGTGGTTTTTAATAGTTTAAAATTAGCTTTGCAACTAATTATAACTCATCTTCCTCACGGGACTAATGGATAGGTTATTTTCATTTGTGCTTCACTCTTGCTTGAGCTGACAAGTTAGTCTTTGTAAGTCTCCCTTCCAGTACACGGAACAGCGAGCTCGACGGAGCCCTCGGGGCAGTACGTGCCCTCCCCAGGTAGCCACGCTTCAAACCAGCACCGCGCTGAGCAGCGTTGCTCAGCCTACTTTTCAGTTCTGATCTTTCAGCGTGACTAAAATTGATGGACGTGTATGAAACCCTACATCACCTTTACAGAGCCTCCCGACGACCTGAAAGCAATACTTTAAAAATATTTTCTGAGAAGACTAAACTGCAGCATACCTTCACAAGGCAGCATTTTCTGTTGCCAAATGTCAAGACCCATCAGCACAAGCGCGGGTCTGTCTGGCTCAGTAACGCAGGCACAGGGCTAACGTCACCATGGTCACCGCCTCGCAGCCAGACCCCTGCCTTGCTTCCAGACCTATCCTTTCCACGCTGTGGGCAGCAGGCTCCAGGACAAAAAGCAGGAAGAATTCCTGGTCTGTAAGCAGCAGCCACGGCAGTCTTAGCAGGAAAATGAAGCTCATTGCGGAAGAGTCAGGATCTCATTTTTAGAGGTCCACAGCAGGAAGAGGATGAAAACCTTTAAACCTAAAGCGGGTGGTGTAATTTGTGTTAGCGCAGACTGGCACACAACCACCCACTAGCACTGAGCAGCAGTGTTTTTGTCCCAGCCTGACAAGTACACAAGCCTGAAGTGTCAACAGTACGCACGTCAAGGACACTCGTAGCTGACCCATGCTTTCAGGCACGGCAATGCCTGAAGCAGCGCTGAGAACTGCGTGGGCTGGGGAGACACAAACCAGAGGATGGCTCGGCGCAAACACACGCACGTCACCTGCTTGCAGCAGGAATCCCCCCACCTTGCTGGCTGGAGCAAAGGCTCTGTGGGCCATCCCTCGTTCTGGACGCACAAAGGGGAGGTGAAGCTGTGTAAGGCACGCAGTATTTCCAGGGAGAAAAGAAGAAAAGTTACATCTTAATGAGTAAAAGACCAAATGAAGGGTGGCAAAGTACCACGTGCGTTTGTTCTGTCTTTGAAACAGTCAAATATCAAAGGCTTCAAAATATAAATTGTTAAACTGCAAAACTGTGGCTTTTATTTCCAAACATACAATAAATAGGTCCAGCACAACTAGCCTCTAACTTCATTTTACATGGAAGGATTTTAAAATTAGTCTGTGCATATTTAAAAATTAAACTTCCCTTTGCACGTAACTCCATACATAACCGAACTGCATTACACACCAGCTTACGGTCTTGGCACTGTGATGCAAGCAACCAATTAGAAACAGAGCTCTACAGCAAGCACTTGAACAAAAACTGCATTCTGAATTCCTGACAAAACATTTACCAACAGTTTAATCTGTTTTTGAAGTATACAAAAACCTGTAGCATGTAAATGCTGAAAAGCAAGTCGTCTTCTCTTATGTTTCTGTAGGGGCTGCAAGGTGAGTAAGTGGATTTATTAAGTGTTCACTATTTGCTACATGATACAATTTTCATACCAAAATATCTTTACTGCATAGTAACATTCTATATTTTCAAATGCAAAAAAAGAAATTAGATGCAGTCTTTTTATTTTATTCCTCATCACTGAACTTAAAAACATTTTTAACCACAACTCTGCTTCATCACAGTGCAGAAGGCCCTTAATAGTTCAAGGATTTATTCAGTCATATCTTTAATACAAAAGTAGAGGCTGAGGAAAAGCCAGAGTAGTCTATAGACAATGCACAATCTGTGTACATTCCGAACCTGTACCTCTTCAAGAACTATTTATACACTCTTCAAACAAATCCCTTTATCCAGCAATTCAAAATACTTTAGATCAGAAGTTTTATATTAGAATCAATACATTATATGCATATAAATACATTTATACCCTTCGGTTGCTAAACAACCCAGATGGCTGCGAGGATGTGACCTGAACTGGTTCTCCACTCGTCTGGGATACCAAACTGTATCGGCAGCTAACTGTTAACCACAACAGTCACAGTAAAAAATGGAGATCTTTGCACAAGGTAGGTGTGCCACAGCATCAGTTAAGACTAGAGATAGTAGGTGACACCCTGGCCCCTGCAATAGGGCCAGGATTTCAACTTCTGTGAGATGCAACACACAGGCAACATTTTTTCCCCCCCTCTGCCGATGCCCCATTCATGAAAAGTCTCAGCAGAACAACAAAAAAAAAAACCAAACCCAAAACCAACAAACCAAAGCAAAGCTTTTACAACTGCAAATTTTCTTACAAGACAGGTGCTGCAGCTTTCAAGAACAAAGTAAAAGTTTTATAATTAAAAAACAATTAAAAAAAAACCCAAACAAAAACTAATGTGCAAGTGTGTAGTTCAGAAGACAACAGCAAGCATCAATACAGACCTCGGTTCAAGCTGAAACGCAGGATCCAAACTGTCTTAGGGCAAAATTGTTCTCACTGCACATCTCACCTTGGGCTAACGTGTGCGCTTACAGGTACTCACGGACACGCACGCGTGTCAGACAGACGCAGCCCTCCTGGCCCAGCACGATCTGCAGCAGCACCCCGACGCTCCCGAAGCCCACCCGCGCCGTCAGAGCCCCGGGCTCCCACGCAGCCGCACGACGGTGCTGGGTCACCGGCTCTGACCCACACTGACGGGGGCCTCAGGAGCGTTCCAAGCAGCAAGCGCTGGCGTAGCAAGACATGTTCTCAGCTTTGTTTCTTAAAGGATACAGAAAACGCTCTCTCGAGTATCCTCCGAAGGTGCTAGAAGTTTTACGTTTGAAGCGTTTCTTTCCACAATGCCAGGTATACAAATGTGTATCTTTTTAAATAATATTGCACTTAAAAATCATCTTAAACTTTGTAGTGAAAACAGGGTCGAAGGACAGTGTTTTCCAGAACAGATTAAAAAGCTACCTGTACATAGTAAGTTTTAATTTAAAGAACGCCAAGATTATTCAAAATCTAAGCACGTAATACTGACAGAAAAATGTTAAATTGCACAATCTACATATAAATTACATCTGTAAATACTTAAAAGTTTTTAAACATTGAATACCCTTGATTTCACAAATCAGCTAGGTCACTGTCAAAGGATCAGCCTAATGAGTTAGAAGTACTTTCCCCCCCAAAAAAATAGAAAGATCTGCAGTCTTAGACGAAGCACTGGAAAGAGTTAAAGCATTTCAGCTCAGAGGTAGTGCTAAACGCATCCGACTAGAAGTCCATTATATTTGAACTATGATGAAATAACGTAGTAAAATGTAGAAAGACTATAAAATTTACAAAAATAAATAGTTCTGAATGCTTTAGAAAATGCAAGAGACTTTGTTGACAAGTGTCTTGATCTGCTTTTCTGACCAAAAGAAAGCAAAGCGTGTCTCGTTTTTAAAATATACCCATCTCTAGTAATGCTTCTGCAATCCACGCAATCCAACTACGCAGCTTGACGTATGCCAACTTGGCATAGACTCTGATATTAAAAATAAAGTGGAGGCTTTGTAAAAGATCATTTCATATGAAATTTGTTTTGCATGTAAATTCTTCTGACAAATTAAAAATTGCACATAAAAAAGTTTATTGAAAGAGGCATGAGGGGTGATAAGGGTATGTGCCTATTGTTCCACATACACCCTGGAAGGAAAAAGATGATTGCACAGTTCTGATAAATAAATATTTCTTTTCTTAAAAAAAATCTGCCACTTTTTTGGTTTAGAAGTTTTGGAATTATTTAGAAAATCCCACTACGGACAAATTATTTTTAGTTTGTGTTCTAAAGAATTCTTTACAACTTTTCCAGTGGCTTTTGTCCTGAAACCAAATGGAAGTGGCAGTTAAGAAGTATCTTTGGGTAAAACAAGTATCAGGATCCAACGAGAATCTCCATGATGTGGTCCAGCTCACTCAGATCTGTTCTACATATCTGAATGTTGCTTGCTGAGGAAGAATTACAAGATGGAAAGGTTTTCAGTGGTTCCTCTGTTGCAAGAGAGGGTGGTCTGGGCGGCATTAGCGGAGGGCAACAGAAGTCCGAGTCATACATGGAAGTGTCAATATCTTCAAAAATGTCGTCTATTGCCAAATCCTTCAAGTAACTAGTTGAATTTGAAATCTCAAAGGAACCAAACACACATTCAGCTCCCTTCAAATCCTGTCTATCATCTTCTAGTTTTAGACCGATATTTTCTGGAAACTTTGGCTGGTCATCTCCAGCAGGAACAAGACAAGTAGGTGGACTTATATCTTCTACAAAGTCTAAATCCTTCAGAATAGATGAAATAGCAGATGACATATCATCATCTGAAACTATCAGCAGGCTATTTTCAATCGGGTCTTCTACAGACCGCAAGTCGCAACAGTTAGACTCTTGCTGACTAATACCTGAAGGCAACTGAAGGGAAATCCCAGACGACTCCATCCCTGCGTAGCTGTGAGAACCAGGAGTAATGCCAGGGCAGACATTAACGGGTTGCTGATTACTTTCTTGTCTCATTTCCTCTTGAATTTGCCGTACTGTGTTGGCTATGAGGACAGAGCGGTGCAAGTTCGGTTCCACCAGCATTTTGTACGTCTGTAACTTGGTGAGGCACATATTAAGCACCAACTGCCTCTTAAGCGGATACGGAAGATTTCGACTGGAATCAAAGGCACTCGAGAGGCCAGCCATGTTCTCCTCATAGTCACTCAGCTTGCGTTTTAGACCTCTCCCCAACATGAACCTGAAAGAGAAAAATTATCAATTAACCTTGGGCACGACTATCACTGCTTCTGCAAGACCTCAACGGACACTTCTGAAAAGTCAGCAGCATACAATGTGTTGGTTAACTTAGATCCTAATGCCATAAAATGCTGAAAGACAGAATAAACTCCTACGCAAGATATTGCTTTCATTCATAAGATGCACTTTCCAACTGTATTGTTTCACAACAACTTTTTTTAACAGAAAACAGGAAAAATACAGTAACTGTTTTTTTAAAAAGCTATTTACTTCTAAGTTTTGGTTTTAAGGTTTACTTTTAACTCTTCTATAAGAATATGAATTATTTAAAAACTTTAACAGGTGAGCTTTTTAGCAACTTATCCATGTAAGTTATGGAGCACACAAAAATTCACTAATGAGAAATATCTGAATGTCCACATGAAATAAAACAGTTGCTTAATATATCACATCTATACAAAGTATTTCAACATTTTCATTTTAACATTCATTACTAGGTACAGTAGGTAAGATTTTAAAGCTAGTTTCAACACTTATCTCATTAAGGTACTCTTCAGGTCTTGCTCAGTGTCTCTGAGATCTCTACAGAACTCCTTTCTCTCCCTCTTCTTTGGTGACTGAAAGTTGTTTTACTACCACTGAATCACCCAGCTGGACCAACAACAGGGCTTCCCACAGGATCCCTACATCCATTCCACGGCTTAGCAGTTCAGCTAAACGGTGCTAGGAACTGTGGCTAGGCCACAGAGCTCACAGAATTATGATCAGCGCTCGTGGCTGCTGGTTCATTGCCTGCTACTGACTTAACACTAAGGACATGCAGTAGGAGTCTATCAAATGGCATTTTAAAAATGACCAATTTTGGTAAATAACTAAAATAAATGGAATTTAGTTGCTTTCAGTCTGCTTTGTGTGCTTTTGCGTTGAAATTCGGTAGGTCTAGAACACTGTGGTACAAAAAAGTGCATACGTGCACACCTAAAATACACGTGATCCAAACAAATACACGCTTGGGTACTTCGCAATTACCATTCAAAATACAAAGTGTTTTATTAGGGACAATAAGCGCTATGCAATCACTTGCATAAACACAGAAAAGGCAGTACACCATGCACAGGGGACACTGGTAAAATGTTGATTACACACATCTTGATGTGTCCATGGAATACAGACACCTCACTCCAAACAATTAAAAACCTAAGCAATCATAAATTAGACACCCAGTGTCAGACTAAGGGCAGATCCTCCACTCGCCACGATCCAGACCCCGCACGCTGCAGAGGGCCTCCCAGCTCCCTTTTCACGTGAGTGCTGGATACTGCCAGCAATGGCTCAGCTGACGGCCGCAGCTGCCAGCTGCTAGCCTGTTGCTAGACTTTTGGGGACAAGGAGATGGCAGAAGGAAAAAGCCTCTCTTGCTTTTGGGATTGCTCCAGATTTGCAGGAAGCACTGTGGGGCTCCATGGCTACATCCATCTGCCCAGACACGGCTGCTGGAGAACTCTGCTCCTCTGGAGGGACAGAAAGTAAGCAAGCAGTGCACGTCTTAGTAAGACAGACGGGGAGAAAACAGACAGTTGGCAACGGAGTCTAAGACTGCTCCATCATACCCACTTTTTTCTTTCAGGGACATATCTGGATGAAATCAGTTCTGTCATAAGGCAGCATTTTTACGTAACAGGTAGTAGCTTCACCTATAGTTCAGTTTACTAACACATTCACTATCAAAAAAACAACTAACTACTTGTAATTTTACCAGTGCTGCAAATTTTTAACTTGTGAAGTCTGTTTTACTCACAAGTTTTCTGCTAAACTGCCACAGCACCAGCCGAATCCCCCCAAAAACCTAAGGCGTCTGGTTGCGGTGTGCCTGTTCACCTGGGTGATCTTCCCCCACTCGTCACGTATCACCCCCCATTCCAGAACCCCACCTAGAGCAAACAGACCCAGACAGTACCAAGCGCTCAACTGCAAACAAAATCAGCAGAAATCTAGACACAAAGTTCAGGCATCAAACATAATACTAAAAAGTATTTCAGGGGGCAGTGTGTGTGTGTCATCCTCAGTCAAACTATCGACAACACTGTCAGCAACTGATAATTTTTAGACACAATCTATGGAAAAACATCACATTTATGTAGGACTTCACAGTAAAACTGTTGCTAATTATACCAACTCAGAATATATCCTGAAGACTCTTAGCGTCTTCAAATCACAGAAAACTCACAATAAAAATATTAACTTATTTTTAAGTAGCATTTAAATGCTGTGTACTACCCAAGCGTCATGGTTTAACCACTTCACTAAGGCATTACCCCATACCATTACCATAAAGAATAAAAATATACATCCAAATGGCTATTTCTTCACTAAGCACCATCCTTCCCATTCACTGCACACTAGCTTGTTTTTCTTTTTTTCTCTCCACTAACTAAAGCAGACCAAAATTCACACTCAGAAGGGAACGAAATGAAGACCATACAGGGAACAGTAATTCTGACATTTTATACATTCAGAATGCTTGGTTTTGACAATTTACTGCTATTAAGATATTTTAAGATATGTATTTACACTGCATTAGAAACACAGGAAATACTAGACTTATCTGTGTGAATTATACAAATAACGTTAATTTCCAGCATCTCAAAAGCGGAGTAGTATTTAAAATCTGTAAGCAAGCTTAAAGAGCAAACAATCAATCACATGTGAGGACACACAATTTCGCAAAATCAACCTGAAATTAATTGTTAAAACTTTTAAACTCATACAGTAGTCTAATTAGACTAAATATTTAATGCTTACGTACAGGCACCCTCCTGTTCATTCCTCAAACTTCCTTCATAAAACTTGTCTGAGGGAATTCTAGAAATACGTAACAAGGCTTAAGCATGACAGCACTGTGAACTACAAAAACTAAGTGCAAGAAACACTATTTCCTCCAAATTCAAATGTTTCTACTTAACAGACTCCCCTCTCTCTAGATGTCAAAGATTTTTTTTTTATTTTATTTTTAAATTACACAAACCTATGTCTGTGTCCTATATTATGTTTTAGAAACTCTTTCTGTTTGGTATGATTTTTGCCTAATTGCAAGGATCTCTCAGTCCCCCTCCAGGAGCTAGATGACTTCAGAGGTTACATAAAAATTTGGAAAAGGCTAATGAAAACCAGAGTACCACTGGTGCAGTGGATTTAAAAATAACTAGTGTCATGGTTGCTACAGGAGACATTAAATTTCAGTTCTTGTCAAACACACTCAGCTGCTGACCTACAAAAGATACAAAGCCCCTTTGTTACCAGCTAATCTACATTTTATCAGGCCTTTTGCTTTACTTTCTAGCTTAAGAATTTCTGACAGGGTCATATCCTTAACAAACTGCGCCGTATTTTCTAGGTAACTTGACCTTTTGTAGCACTGGGTATTAACGCACACATTCCTAACCCAAAATTCACAAACCAGTCAAATGCTCTCTTTTGATAGCACTATTTTGCAATATAAGATATCGATCACATTATTTAATTATGCGGTGCTCCCTCCACTTCAATTTTGGTACTAAGAAAAACAAACAGAAGTCCACACAAAAATCCAGGCTACCATGCCCAGACCATCCTGTATGACCAGGTGACCGCTGTACAGCTGTTGGTCCTTTCCATCACCTAACAGAACCACACAGCCAGTTCAAAGAAGTGCAAGCTGGGAATACTAAAACACGAGGAGCGTCTAGAAACTGCACTCTCCTTACGCCAGCCTAATTCCAGCAACCTACTCAGATCGCAAAAAAATTGGATCAAGTAACAGGATTCTGGAATGTGCCAATCTGATAACTCTGTAATTTGTAAGTAAACAAACTGAACAAAAATTAAAGTTTATGCCAACCTCAAATGTGATGTCCACACATAGCTGTTCGATAATAGAAGAGGCAAGCTGTAAGTCACTCTTGAACTTTAAGAAAAAGTTTTGAGTTCAGCTGCTCTATTTTAGAATCTTTTGTCACGAAATGAACAATGAGGAACACCGTATCTCAATATTTTTTTTTCCAGGCATTTTTTCATCTTCTCTCATTACAATAATGCAAACTGAGCCACAGGTCATTTATGGCAAAATGCTTTTTAAATTTAAATTATTTTGCACATATAGAGAAAAGGAAGCAAAATGAACTCAATGTTTAGGAGTGCGAAACTCTCCATCCATGTCACTGAACCACAAAGGAGTCTGTCCATAGAAATTCTGCCCCTGACACCACGTTCCTCAGTCCCTTCCAGTTCCACGGAGGACATATCACCGAAACTCCTCCCTGCTAAAATGGTGAGAAGCATCCATGTGCTGTAATCCGACACTGCAGAAGAGTCTGAAAAAACCTGGAGGGAAGAGGCACGTCCCTGGCTGGCAAATCCATGCAGAAAAGCAAACAAACAGGCCTGGTGGGAGCGCACAGCTACTCAGAAGAAACATTCCAGGCTACCAAGAAAAATTCACATTGCAAAGTGTTGTGGACAATACAGGACTCGTGCCACCATTTCGGAGGAAAAACGCAGCTCCATCTGTCACAGGGTCTGATAGTGCAGCGCAGCTGCCACTGACACATGGTTAGGAAGTACAGCTGGAAACAGTCACAAAGAAGAACACAGCATGTGAAAGCCCTCACTTACTTCTATCTGGGCAAACTACTTAATTTCCTCTTCCTCACTTTCCAAAAAACACATTTTAAGAGAGAGTTAAACAGTGTTTAGAACTCAGAACGCCACAGAGCTTTGATTTTCAATAAAGCTTCAAAAAACTTGAGTATATAACACACAACTGCCACAGTTAGTATTGTTCGAACACAAACTTTTCATGCACAACACAAGCACTACAGTCAACTACGCAAGAGTTATTCATTTACCGTTAAAGAATGTATTTAAATAGCAAGATCATCAATAAAGTGCTTGGCCCACATTATGCAGATCAAAATCATTTCATTGATAGTGGTCCCTTCTGGCTTTTCTCTTTAGGATATTATTGAATTCAGACTTGCTTGATCCTTTTCATACAGCCACAGTGTTGCATTTTTCAGCCTAAGACTGCCTCAAAGCTATAAATTGCTTTTTCTCATAGGATAGAAATACTGGTGTTGAATAAGTGCAAGCATCTCATGAGTGAAAGCTGCCTGTCTAGTTTTCAGTAATGCAACTTCAGTATTAAAATCAAAATTAATTGCCATTGTGATTTGGGTAACTCCCTTTCAAAGTCTCCTTTTGCTCATAACTGTAGAAAGCATGTAACAGTAAAAACAGAGAAAAGTTTCCTTGGATTGTAAACTTGTGTTAGTGACTGACCGAAGCTGATTGATAGCCTGATTTTCTGCTCTCCCCTCTCTTCCACGGACACATGTTTCACAAGCACACATCTATCTGCAGGAAGCGCAAAGGAAGACAAACACCCCTACAGTTATGGTTATTTCCCAGAATTATCTGATGTATGCCACATTATTTTTAAAGATAATCTTTCCACCACCTGAAGTGTATTTTAGCTCAGGCAACACAATTTCATCAATAGTTTTAACTACGTAGTGGACTGGCTCTTGACTAGTATTCCACGTACAAACAGCCGCACAAGAAAAAGGTAAGGCTGAAGGTGCAGTTAACAGACACAGCACAAATCCTGTCCTCCCATCCGGACTTAGCTCTGATCACTTGAACACGACTTACGCAACACAGTAAGCCGTCAGAGTACGCAGAACGGCCTATCTGATCGGGTGTCCTCAGCAACTGCTGGAGATCCCGTAACACCACATCTTGGCTGCTAGCAAAAATTCAGAGGAAGTGAGGGAAGGAGGATTAAACACCTTAGAACACACCAACGTGAAAAGTAATTTGGACCTGAAGACGCTTTAAAATACACAAAAATGTATTTAAGCCCACTGCCTCGCCACCCCTCCCAGCCCTGCCCCAGTTCAGCCAAGATGAGTAACTGTTGGAGAAGGCACAAGTGACTAAAAGTGTGCATACAGGGAGGAGTGCAGTCCTACCAGCTTACACCCATACCTAAACTCCTATGTAACAACTTCTTTACAGGAGCTAGAAATGACCGGAAAATAGCTGCTCAAACAAGGGAGAATTAATATCAACTTTCTGGCCACCAAATCCTGTCCTATAATGCACCTAAGTCTGTTACTAGTAAAGCAACTGGCACACAGACCTGAGATACACTACTGTTCAGACTTAAAAAAACCCAAACCAAACACCACCCTCCCCCCCCACCAGCAAACCCCAAAACCACACAGAGAAACCCCCACACCTGTGGACGTACCTAACATCCTTTCTCACATTTTGAAAGTAAGAATAGGCTGAAGAGTATTCATTAGGTAGAGGAAAGGAACGAGAAGAAGACTTGAGTCTAGCACAGAATTAGTCTGGAATTCATAACCTTCCTACTGTCACTTCACTATTTGTGGACACAGAGAATAAGCATATATCGTACACTGATATTTTAGAAGCTGAAATTACCTTTACAAAGCACTTGGGACTGAGTTTTACCTTGATTCAAAAGTTAGTTTGACCCCACACCCCCGACACAACCTGTTTATGTTGTGTCTAACAGGATTTGGAAAATTCCTGCACAATAAAGGACTTCTTCCCAAGTTCGTTACTCCCATTTTATTTCATGAAGCACTGCTAAGAGCTTTGTCTTACACACTACCGCAGCTAAGTTTCAGAGCACAACATTTCACTCTGGAGAAGAAACTCACTCCCCTGTTAGGATGCACACCTTCCTGCTAGGATGCGTACCTTCCACAAGCTAAAGCAAGCGGATCTGGGCTCTTTGCAACAGTAAATGAACCGGATTCTCAGCAGCTAATACAGAAAGCTGCTGAGGCAGTATCAGTGTTAGGCAGAGAAGTACTTCCACCCAAACAGAAAACAAACCAAACCACTGTCACTCTTCTCCTTCCTCTCCCCCTCTATGCTTGTATATTTAGTCCCACATTTACAAATAAAGCCTACAGGTGTGTATTTTTAACGAGAGTGTGTTTACAAGACTTCTTTTTTTTTTTAGCAGAAGAAGGGCCCAGAATCATTTAAACTAAGGATCAACAGTAGTTAGCAAAAGCTAACACATGATCAAGAGTAACTAAATCTAGGAACTCCCATAGTAAAACCAAACTGTAATTACATGAGAACATAAAGGAATCCAAACAAGAACCAAACCACCTGGGTTCCACCAAAGTACCTCACTGGAGAGACAAATAATCATTATATCTGCAAAGGTGATGTGATGACACACCTCTTCACAGCTCGTTCTGATCAACTGAACAGTTCTCAATCTGTTTTCTCTACAGTATCTATTTACTTCAAACACAGAGATACTGGATGTATTCCCCTAGGTAACACTGACATGTATTTTAGGGTTACAGTGATCTACATAAAAATCCCTCAATAACACAAGCTAGAGCTTATTAACTATATCCAATTGGCATGCCCATACTTTAACAGAAAAACCAGACCATTAACAGTAAAAGCAGCCGGCTGGGAGGGGGAAGCTCTCCTTTCCTGATAGAGGACCATGCATTTACTCTAGCTCTCCGTATGGGACATTTAGGTAAATAGTTTTCAATAACCAAATCAGAAATCACTTTAAATTTTCTCTAACCGAGTAGCACACAACAACTTTTATTCAGTATCCAAAGTGCCTTCTCCTCACGAGACAAGACTGTAACACTCAATTTCAGCAGCTGAACAGTGGAACTCACTGTAAAATCGAGGCCTTACTTAACAAATTTCCAAGAAATGTGATCTTATAGCAATATTAAATCTTGTCACATTACAGTACTTCTTGTTATAAAGGAAAAAAAGTAATGCAAACTCAGAATATTCAAACCAAAGGGCTTACACTATTCAGTAAGCCTAAAACACTTCACCTGATATTATATACCCCATTCTTTTTCAGTTTACCATTCTAACCCACAAAAATAACATCTACAGCTGATTATCAGAACATGCGCTATGCACACAAGATATGATTTTCACAAAAACATACAAGTAGTTACCCTTAGAAAACAGAAAGGAGTCCAGGCAGGAAGATTCCAGATTTTGCATAAAGTGTGGTCATCCAAGAGTCTTGAACTATTCAAGAAGCCAAGCCATCCACCGAGACAGGATGAAGTGACTGAAAGGGAAAAAAAAAGCCGAATATTTCATTACTATGTGAGGTTTTTTTAAACCAGAAGTATTAAGTGCACAATTCAATACAACTTTTTAAACGATTTGTGCTAAATCCTATTAAAACAGATACACTTAATTAGAAAAGCTGAAGTTCATGAATACCTTGAAACAAGAGGACCTAACAGTTTCACCTATGAACACATAAAATATGGAAATTCTCTTTCATAAATGAATGCTACAGAACAGAACGCTGATCCTCTAAGTGTTGGGCTTCAGGATAAGAACTTGCTTCTTGTTGTACTTTCACTTCTTCAGGTTACTGAACACCGATTTATAGTTGTAATCATCTCAGAAGTCATGTATCAGGAGAGACAACACCAGGAACTGTAAAAAAGTACATTTCAGAATTATCTCCTAACATCTGCAGGCTGGAAAAGGAGTTGGACTTTTATTAAACTCCCTAACTTTGCTCATTTTCAGCATACACAAAACCAGTATGAGAAGGCAGCTGGCAGGATGTCCCATGACTGCACATAATAGTCAGTGTGGCATCATTTTCATCAAAACCCTGATAAAGCAACATCTGCAGTTTGGCTAGAGACCACATGGATTAAATCATGGATTAGAACAAGGCACTGGAAACTCTCGGAAATGTGAAAAGGCTGAAGTGACAATAAACCGTGGACTAGGCTAGGAAACGTGGACAGAATTGCATGATCTGTGCTCTTGAGTTCTCAACTCCACCTTAAGAATTGATGGTTTTTAATTCCAAGAATTTAAGCCCTTAGACAGGCTAACAGCCTACCATCTGGATTGTATTCAGCATGTTTGTGTGTGTACGATACACATTTCACACACACACACACACACACAGACACCCACCTGCCCCCCAAACACAGCAAGCCAACTACTTCACAAATTCACTGCAACAGCAGGGATCAGTAGTCATGCAGATGAACACAGTCCTTCACGATCAAGTATCAAGAGTTCATACGTTATTTTATGAATCTTAAAATCATACATAGTGAAACGCACTCTTACACTTAGACAGACGGACAAGTAAATGAATACAGCTCGTCTTACACAGCAACTCATAGCCTGGTGTTAGCAAAGGGCTCCTCCATTTACAGAATCTCAGAACTGTAAAGATGGAGGAAAACAGCAATAAAACCCCAGTGACCTAAGAATGCCAAATCTAACCTACAGCAATAAAGACATTACTATCTCCCTCCTCCTTCTAGAGGCTGACTTCTTTCCTACCACAAGCAGATCCACGCCATTTGTAAACAAATAAAAAAAAAAGACAAATGAAGATTCATAATCTATTTGCTCTGAAACAGCAGGAGTTCCAAAGGTCACTACTGAGGTTTATTAAAGTGCACTTGCCAGGTCACAGGGGGAAGCACACGTTCATTGCATTGTCTATACAACAAATACAAAAGAACAAATGTTTTACAATGTTAAGTCTTTTCAGCATTAAAGAATCCTGAAAAAAAAAGCTAACAAGTGTACTAAAATGTTGAAAAGTTTTAGACTTCAGCACCTCAGTTAAAAAAAAAAAAAAGCTGAAAGCATTTGACAAAAAACTCATACTGTTGGTTGTGTTTTAAAAGTCCAACCCTTCACCAGAAGGGATGAAGTCCAAGAAGTTATCAAATTTAATTCCTTTATTATATACTTTGAAGGACTTCTGAAAAATTAACTGTCAAGGTTATGATGTCTACTCTGTACGATTCCACACCGGGACGAGTGCCGGCAAGCATTACAGAGGTAACGTTACTAGGTTTAGTTTTTTACAATCTGGTAAGGGGAAAAAAAAATATAGAAGACACACGGTAGCTGTAAATCATTATTAATTATATTGCAGCGGACTATTTTTTTCCTTCATTTTCTTTCACCGTCTTCCCTTGCAGTTTCCCAGTACCTGTTTAGGGGTCACTCTGGAAATCTGAGATCACAGCATTCATTTCAGCGCTAACGGCACAGCGAACCGCCCGAACCACACAATTCCAGCCGAAATAAAAAAAAAAACCAACAAAGTAGCGAACGCGGCGCAGGGCTCCCAGCCACGCCACTGGAACCGACCCGCTCCCGGCACGGCCTGCAGCACCCCGGGCCCCACCAGCCCAGCCAGGCCCCGCAGCCCACCGGGGCGCCCGGC
>Ga0065711_1008949_pt1 | contig 17052 bp, 11 predicted proteins | sample Hoacrofraction12_FD_59098 | JGI IMG/M metagenome (GOLD analysis project Ga0065711, IMG submission 59098) | Hoatzin crop microbial communities from Cojedes, Venezuela - Epithelial fraction 12 v2 (version 2) | ecosystem: Host-associated > Birds > Digestive system > Esophagus > Crop | place... | reverse complement strand
TGACTGCACCACCTCCCTGGGCAGCCTGTTCCAGTGCCTGACCACTCTTTCAGTAAAGAAATTTTTCCTAATATCCAATCTAAACCTCCCCTGATGCAACTTGAGGCCATTGCCTCTAGTCCTATCGCTAGTTACCTGGGAGAAGAGACCAGAACTTGCCACTTTCTTCTTTTCCCAGCACTTGCAGGCCCTGTTCACTTTGTCCCTTTGCTTTGTACCAAGCATTATCTGAAGGCTCCCAATCATCTCCATAATTTAAGAAGTAAATAAAAAATACCGCTGTACACACACTTAAGAGCATTGAATTGGTGATTCACCGTGTTGAAGATAACTTCTTTAGCACCTGGCAGAGCAATACTCAGTGATAAACGAGAACTGGGCTAGCGTGGGTGAGAATGAGCAATCTGATGGTCGAACCTCCCTGCCACACAGACCTGACACTGAATTGGGAATCTTTGCCAGCCTTTGCCCAGGATCAGCCACCTGCCTGTTTATGGGGCACCAAATGTGCCAACAACAGGTTAATCCAGAGTGATTAAAAAAAATAAATCAGCCAAAAAGCTCTTCCTCAGGTTACTGTAAATGGGAGTATTTGGACAAACACAACTGATATAAAATAAAAGCCTCATAAGTGACTTTCTTCTGTGGACATGCATTCTGCCTGAAGCCTGCCATCTGAAATAACCTCATGCTATTTAGGGGTGCTGCTAAGTAACATCTTTCTTAGGGGGCTTGCTTCATTATCAAGAAATACTAAATATTGAGAGACTATTATTCTCATAGTTGTAAAGCTATGTGCAGAGGTGAAACATAATTCAGGCCGGGGTCGTGAAAGAGATGATGGACACAGCAAATGAAGACACTCTCAGTGTGTTCCTGTCAGAAGGAGGGAGGGGAGAGGTGGGGACACCAGTGATTTGTGTTTCTCTTAGCCGTGGCAGTGCAGTCACAAGCAGGTTTCCTTTCCCAGCAGCACTGCTTTCTGAGCAGCTCAAAGCTAATATTTTTCTGAATCTGACCAGGAATCACTGCAGATACATTTTCTTTCTTGAGTTAGTGAAAAGCAGATTTAATTCTGGATTTAAACTATTCAGCAGCTCAAAGGGAGCAGCCCCATTCTGCTGTCAGAGGCTCAGGGAGTGAAGCTGTGTATCAGCTTTCAGATTGTGTATGGGTGCCCTTCACCCTGTTATGCACGTGACATTAGGAAAAACAAAGTGGCATTGGGAACATCTTGAAAGGATTATATTACAAAAGGTCTAATCAATTTTCATTCTTCAAGTTAAATGAACTCCAAAAATAAGCCAATATGCAGAAGTAAAGGAGATTTTCTGAATGTTTAGTTAATCCAGTTTTAATAATATAAGTGAGGTTTATTTAAATAAGTTTCTAGAGCATCTTCTTGTATAATCCTTGCTGTATAGAGCTCGGAACTGTTCTTTATGCAGGCGCCTTCATCTCCACTGGCAGAGGAGTGTAAGAGCCACAGGGTGAGGCAGAGGGTCTCTCAGGTGGCTGCAGTACACCTGCACCCCACCGACTGAGCCCATCATCGCTGGTGCACACGAGCCCCCTTCGCTTTTCACGCAGACTGTCCCCGAGACACTGCCCACAGTTCCGGCAGCATCGCTCTCACGTTACAGCTAGGTCATACCCTGTTTCATGTTAACCGGCTTTTAATGCCTGATATTCGCAGCTTGCCACCACTGTCGGCAGGCTGTTCCCACAGGGAAGCAGAGCCGCGCAGTGTCACCCCCTCGGAGGCTCCTCGGGGCGACGTTTAGAGGCACAGCAGTCTGCACAGCAGCGTTACGGCCGTATGCACAGATAGGTGCTAGGGACTAAAGTGAAGAGAGAGAAACTATTGAACTGTGAAGATCAGCATATTCTGCTTCTGATAGCAGGCCAAGACCATAACCTACTCCAACAAGCAGCCCTTTGCTTAAAGGATTGACCTGTGCTGGGCCTGTTTATAGTGGAAGGCAACACATCCCCAGGTTCACAGATTTTTTTTGATATTTGACCAGGCAGGTCAAATACCAAATGCCACCTTGGACTAGCTGCGCTGATCAGTTGGGAAAAAATATTTGCATAAATCTATGTTTTTATATATTCCTATATAAATTACTATATGTATGCCTGTGCATGCATATGTTTGTGTGGCGCATATATACACACACACACATATTGTTTACCTTATCCTTTCCCTTAGATAGACTGTAACCAATATGATGTGCACCCAAAAGCAGGGGAAAGCCACAGGTTTGTAGGCATCACAGCATCACCGCAATGCTTACTACAGATGTGTTGCTTTGAGCCAACCATCCCAGATGTGCCCTGGTTCTTCAGACCTGTCTCCAGGCAGTGAGCATCCACCAGAAGCACTGCCAGTTCTCCTCAGTTTTTAACAACAGACCTTTCTGCCCATGGCTTTCCCCCGGACCTGCGCTACGCTGAGGGCTCAGCACTGGTGCATCTCCACTTGAAGATCCACGCTGGACCTCGCAGAACGGATCCCAGGGTCAACTAAACATCACACCACCTGCAGCTCTGTTGCTCTCTGGCCGACAGCACAACACCGCAGGCTGAAGCAAGGCAGTACAGGGTGTGTGGACGTGTGCCCGGCTGCCTGCCAACGTGCAGAACCCCAGGGGCAGGTACGGCCCCGTGACACACAGCCTTCAGGTCCTGCCGAGGAGACCGCCTGTGGCGTGGTGCAGCCTCGGCACCTGACCCACCAGGGCAGGGGCACTTGGGAACACCGGGGAGGCAACCACCGCTGCGTGCTGATAGCAGGGATGCCCTCCGCTGAGCGAGCACAGCTGGGTAGTGTGAGGGAGACCTTGGCGTTACTCACACACTGGACCGAGCCAAAGGGAAACAATTCTGTCTTGCAGCCATTAAGTACCTGGACTAACTAGAATCAATAGATTCCTTTTTCTTGAGGGACACCAGAGTGCTGTGGGGCGGCTCAGGCACAGGTGTGCTCAGCTGGTGAGGGAGGGAGGGAGGGAGGGGAAGGGGGTGGCAGGAGCATGACCCTTCAGGACCCCGGGCACCCGGGTTATGGGAACTGTTTGAACAAGCAGCATTGGGTCACCTGAGCGCAGGAACCATGACAGGGAAGAGACTGCAGGCTGGATTTGGCACTCACACCTGGGTGTTGGGTGCCCTGTAGCAAGCCTCCAGCACAACCCACAGCGTGGGGGTTCTGCTTAAGGAGACTCCCCCGATTGGGGTCTGTATCCAGGCAGCTGGGGCAGGAGGCTCCTGCCAAAAGCGAGGCAAGTGGCTTCCCTTGCAGAGGCGAGCTGAAGCCCCTCCGCATGGGTGAGGATGGCTGGGGAGAGCTGGGCAGGTGCAGCAGGGCCGAGAGGGGCTCAGGGCAAGCAGGGACCCCATTGCCAGCACCCGCAAGCAGCCAGCACCCTTCTGCAGGGGACGACCACCACCGTCCCTCCTCTTCCTCCCCCTTCACACCCGGTCCATATGGCAGAAAAGGGAGTGCAAAGCCCAATCACAAAGCAGGGCACAGTGCTTTGGACGATCAGTGCTTCCTAGGTTCGGATATGCTCATTTTGTAAATAAAAAGACCTTGATCTCCAGCAACTAGTCCCTTCACATTTCCTTTCCCAATATCACTAAAGAAGAAGAAAAAGCAGGAGGAAAATATGGGGTTTGCACTCACCAGCCCAGGAGCGGCTCCCCGGAGGGGCCCTGGGCCGGGTCAGGCAGGGACAGGCAGGGGCAGGCAGGGGCAGGGAGAGGTAGGCAGGGGCAGGGAGGGACAGGCAGGGGCAGGGAGGGGCAGGGACGGACAGGCAGGGGCAGGCAGGGAGGCAGGCACGGCTGCCGCAGTTTCTGCCCGCCCTGTGGCTCGGTTAAAGCTGAACTTATGCCGCTTTAGCCACGGTCACCAGCGATTTCACGGGAAGTGGGGTAAACAGGGCTCAGCCGGCACAAGGAGCAAATGGGCAGCCCAGATGTGCTTGCAGGCACCACGGCGCGGGTGCAGGCAAAGGCAGAGCCGTGTGCTCGGCGCAGGGTTAAATCTGCTGAACGCAACCACAGGGACCCCATCTCCCTCCATCTCCCATAAGGATTGCGTTTCACAGGGGGTTTGCTCCCGTGACTTAAACTCTGAATAATTAACTCTACCCTACAGCCTATGGAAGGGGATTTCAAAGACAGTTTTGCTAACTTTTAGGCCCAGGAAGCTTGTTACGGAGGAGCAGGGAGGAAAGACCTCTTCTAAGTTTAACTGAATGGGAAGGGAGTAAGGCAAAGGACCTGCTGAACTCCGCTTTCCTCCTGCTCCTTTCTTGCAGAAGGGTCTTGCTGCCCGTGTCCATCGAGGAAATTGGGCCAGGCAAGACCTCGGGGAAAAGGCTGGCACCCGAACCTCGGGGCAGAGGGCTGCCCCAGCACATGCAAGCTTGCCTTTTCAGGAGTGAGCACTGACCCAGGGTGCACGGCGGGGCTTGAAACACCCCTGCCGCCTCTTGGTTTGTGAGGGCAGGCAAAAAGGTGACTGGTCCTCCAAGTCTGGGGCTGCTGAAGCGTTTATCTGAACACTAGCCCAGGGTGCATCAGATTAAAAGCCACCAGCCCAAGCAGGAATAAGCCTGCAATGTTAGCATAAGCCTTCTGCTGGGCTTTCTCAGGTTTTCCCCAGTGGCAAGGTGCAGTCACATCAAGCCCTGTGAAGCCATTGCTGGCCCACACTGAGCTTCAGGTGACATGTAGTCTGAGGGGTAACCTGTAGTGTGACCAGGAATCTGAAGCTGTTAAAGCAAGTATTCACTATGGCATATATACATTTTTTTAAAATGCCTAAAAAGGTAAAAGGATACTAAGAGAAAACTATTTCCTTCTCCTAAACCTCCTCCTCCTTCCAGCCATGTCATGGGAGAGTAATGAGTTCAAGACAGGGATGGCCCGAAAGTTAGTGTAACCAAGCACAGGATTTAAAGCACTTCTGCTTTACAGAGGTCTGTATGCCCAGAGCCACTTTGATTTAACCAGCTAAGCAGAGAAAGAGAGAAAATAAAGGAAAGAGAGAGAATTATTAATACTTCAGGGTTTCTTTTCTCCCCACCAGTCCTACAGACAGATGACTCACATTTCTATGTCATAGAGGATCATAAAGATGACAGGTGGAGTGTGTAAAGCGATTTGTCCTCATCCTGTCCTCATCCACCCATTTTGCTATGACCACAGCACAAGAACTGGTCTCTTCAACAGCACATGTGAACTTGTTTTCTTTCTTTCTTTTAAAAGAAGAAGTGAATGAAGTCAGGCCAGTACCAGAAAGTCCTGTTGGCACTAGGAAGACCCACCTAATGTGAATGGGAACCCGATGTTCATGCTGAGCTGAAGCCCTGACCCTGGAGCCATCTAAAGCCAGCAAAGTTCACCTTTGCAGCTCCCTCCCTGGCCAGACAGGCTCTTTCAGATAGGGTGCAAGCCTCATTGCCAAGGTCACCCTCTGCAAGACCTCCTAGCTATCCTGATGGCATCTCCCACTTGAAGTCTATTTGGAAGTTGTTTTTTTCAGGAGCATTTCAGCTGAGGGTATCTCATCAGGGTCACCACTTCGCACCACCTCTAGGCTGGCATTTCCCAAGGGCCAACAATAGGGATTGCTTGTCTTGAACATAGAAAATCTCTGAGACCAATGTAATACAAAAAAAATCACCAAATTAGGCCTTAAAGTTGCAATCATTTTGTTACACCACACAGTTGCAATGGTCAATTTTAGTTACAGCATGGGAGGAAAACCTTTGACTAAGAATTTCTGACCAGCACATTGGCTCCTGTAACTGGGCAGGGAATGGTTTAGTCAAAGTTTGCATAAAGCTACACTTACAAATGGCAAACAAAGCATTTACTAAATAATAATTATTCTGAATAGATCCCAACACAAACATCAGGGGCTGTATAGGTGGCAACAAATAATATGAATTAAATTATTGGCAGAACTTCTTCTTACTACTAATGTAATTTCACTAAGTATTTTAAAGGGGCAAAGCGACTGAGACAGGAATTTCCCTTCAGTCCAGGCTAGAGGAGAGAGTGGGGGGAAAAACTTCAACCCTGAAACCTTAAGGGGAGGGCACCTGGCCAGGACTTCCAACTTCTGAGGCTTCGTTCTGACTCACGTAGTTCCCCGCTCAGTTTCTCCCCTTGCAGGTGGCCCTTCTTAATGTAAACAATTAAATGCACATTAGGTGAAAGTGGCTGATCCTATTGCCTAATGAGAAGGACATTTGGCAGGAAGGTAAGGGCACCTGGCTTGTTGTTCAGAAGTCAGGCCCTTTCTTATAGGGGCCTCATGTTCTCCACATTCCTGAATCTCTCCTTTGTTATCGAGGAGGTGAATAAAGACTTTTTGAACCTCTCCAAACAAAGTCCAGTCAGCCCAAGACTAAAAACCCAGAAACAGCATTTGTAGAACAGCGATACAGCGGGTTCCAGCAACCAGAAACTCATCGTCCAGTTTGTATGTAATTACATCTCACTGGCCCTCCCGTCAGCAATGGGTGCTGCCATTGCAAAGCTCTCAGTTGCAAAGTGCTGTGGGCCTGAGCTCTGCACCGGTGACTGGCTCAGGATGCAACTAAGGGGTGTGGAAGGGGGACATTTGCCACCAAGGAAGCGTTTTCAGTGGGGCAGGACTGGTGGGAGGGCTGGGCTGCTTTTCGTTACCTGCCTGGCATGAACGTGCCTGTAACGGCTGGACAAGAGCCTGTTCCTGCCTTGGGAAAACTGGTTTCACTTTGGGAGAAAAGCAGTCTTTGATCTCTGGCTGGTGAAATGAGAAATGTCATGGACTCAGCCTGAAGCCCGTCGGGTTTGCATGAAGTGCGTCAACTTCAGCCTGCCCTCAGCACACACATTACTTCACAGACGTTGTCGCTGCAGAAGGTCATCCAGAAGCCTCGATGGTGGTTACAACAGCCACTGAAGCTCATCAGCACTCCTTGTCCAGCCTGGATGTGGTTAATGTGCCTTCACCTGTGAGGAAGGTGCAGTTGAGAGCTGTAATACAGATACCACAGGTCCTGGAGACCAACAGGAGAAAGCCAGGGGTGGATGGGGCTCTGCACACAGCTGATCCCAGCAGCATTGTCCACACCACCTACAAGGATGTCCTCCCACAGCCCAGGGTGCAGGTCACCCGCAGCATCCACATCTCATGGTGTAGCCCCAGGGAAGCAGCAGCCCCTGAACTCCTCAAAAGCCTTCTCCAGAGCTAGAGCTGAGCCAGGCCGTGGCATGGGCTGTCAGGAAACAGCTACCTCTTGGGTGACTGCTGGGGCAGTCAGATGTCACTGGATGTAGCAGAATGTCCGGGATGGTCTGGTGCTGTGCCTCAGTATTTATCGCCACCCTCTGAGAAGGGTCTGTGATGTTACCGGATAGCAATGTCTGGTGGGGATGGTTTACTGCCCTTTTGGTTAACCAAAACCACAGAGTCAACCCATCCCTTCAGAAAAGGTAGAAGCCCATAGGACATCTCTGATTTTCCCACTGAAATCTCTCCCAGAGCGGCATTTGCTAGCTCTGACATCGGCATAGCCCCAGCCCTCTCCCTTCCTTGGCCTCCCCACACACCAGCACCCAGCTGTCTGAAACGGCGCCCAGCGTACTGCCTGTTTCCTTGTTCTCTCTCTGTGCATGTTTGTAGTCCCTTCATCATTCGTTCCCACAGGACTATCAATAGCATATTTGTCTGACACAGAGAATTTTGCTGCTATAAATTCTCCACAGCCCACTGAATAGAGACTTTTTCATTAGGTTTCAGCATTTTTCCATTAGCAGAGACACACTAAAAATTCAGGCTTCTGAAAAGCAAAATGTGATAGAGAGAGAAACTGCTTGATTTACTCCAATACTAACACTTTTCCCCCTGTATTTATGGGCATTAATCAATTGCTGTTTTGCTACTGTGGACAGATATGTGTTGGACAATTTACTTTATTGTACTACAAATGAAAGATTTAATCCAGTGATTCATCGTGAGAGCCCTCTTGGGCTACTGTATTGTCTGTGTGACTTCTACAGAAAATCTGAACAATTTCTTTTGCCATCAAAATTTGATTGCTTTCCTACTGGCACCAAAATGGATTTATGTTCTCACTATTAAAGGGGTTTTCTGGCTTTCTCACATTGCCTAGCAGATCTGAGACAGTGCCTTATATGAAAGGGGAAAAGATTGAGCTGGTGCTGCCTCCTTGACAATTGTGAAAGAGCAAAGTTGTGCTGCCTTCAGCCCTAGACACCAGCCTCCATGGTCACAACAAGAGAGCAAGCATAGCTGCTGAGTATTCCAGACTCAGGGAATTCATGGACCTACTGTGATATTTTTTGGTTTTTAAAAGCTCACATGGATTTTCCTGTCCAGGAACTGTTGCAAATGACTTTTTGCTGAGCTGACAGACAGCTGTCTTTCTTACTGTCTGTCCCATCCCACAACACCTTCAGACTGGGAAGAACTGTCATGGCAGTGTTTTGCTGATGCAATCCTTGCAGGCATGAAGTTTCTCTTTCAATCTATTCATCCGGACAAAACTTTATGTTGAAAAAAGTCCCAGCCAACTCTAAAGAGCAGTGTTTTAACCCTGCTGGGTACCTTTGATCCACTTCTTGGACCTCAGCTACAGCCCAGTGTGTTGCATCGTCTTTTGTCAGGTTACACCGTGTAAGCAGGATGCAGCAAGGGCAGCCTCAGGTGCCATTTCATCTGCCGTGGCATCCTTCATCCCAGCTGGAGACTGCCAACCTGCTCATCCAGGCCTGAGCTGAAGACCTTTGTGCCTTCTGCAATGTTCTCACCTGCAGTAACATATCATAAAAAATCACAGTAAAGAGAAAGTGTTTTTATGGAGATTTTATGGTTTTGAGAGGAGGAAAATATTTTTTTTCCTTTTCTGATTCTTTCCAAAACTTTACAGTTCACTTCATATGCTCAGTCTTTCAAATCCTTAAAAGGAAGGTTTCAAAGGAATTTTATAGCTAACTTTCTTTTGTCTTTCAAAATTTCTACTTTTTTCTTTCTACTTTCTACTCTTTTTCTTTCATTATTTTGTCAACTCCTTTGAAGAATTTAACTATGTAGAGAGACGGTTTTGCCCTGAAGTAGCTCACCCATTAATCCTCATATACTGCTAACATTAGAGCTTAAGATTTCTCCCTCTATTTTTAACCACATTTAATTGGTACAGAAGAAACACTTCATGGCCAGTATTTCCTCCACTCACTGTCATCAATGAAAAGAGCGATAACTGAAACTTGCTCAAAACAGCAATTGTCTTGACTCCACTCTGCCACCAGTGTAGGTAACATTTGCTAGCACCTCGGCTGAGCCAGTCCAGGTCACTTTCTGCCCTCTGATTGCTTTACAGACCCTGACACACTGTACCTCCCTCTGACCCTTCTCCAGTCCTCACTGTTATCTGGAGACAGCAGTTTGGGCGGTATCTTGTTGCTACCCGCTTTTGAAACGGCTGGGGCAAAACTTCTCTGAAATGACCTTTTCCTCCCACGTGATGTCTTAGGCTCACTTATTATTTCCTAGGTTTCCTGCTTCTCCTATTTCAGGAATTTCTCATTTGTATTTATCTCTTTAGCTATTTCTGCCAGAAATAACCTTACAGCCCTTTGCCTGCATTGTCTGGTTTTCAAAGTTTTGATCACCCACGGTTGCCATAGCAGCAAATGAGAATTATGGACTTTCTTTTCTTTCTCTTGTGTCCTGAAAAATATTCAGTCCTTGACATGTAAGGCGAAAAAGAGAGTTAACAATCTGGTCTAAGAAGCTGCAAGAAAACTAAAAGGGGAACATTTACCTTTAGCTCCCAGGATTAATGGCTGCTAACCCCTGCATGCTCCTATTTATGTTACCACCTGCTCTGACATTAATGAGTGCATTACGCTAAATGATACAATACGGGCAGTATTTATCAGCTGCTCCATGCCATTGCCCTCAGGACTGGTCGCAGTGCCTCCCTGTCCCGGGTGCAGGTGAGAGGTGTTGGCCTGCTCCTACCCCTTGCTGGCCACACCAGGGGTTATGCGATTTCATGGTGAGCATCCCTCTCTCCCTCCCTCCCTGCCGCCAGTCACCGTGGGAAGGAACTGAGGTCTTTAAGGCAGAATTATCCTCACAGGAGCTGCATTGGCTCTCTTCATATTCATGTGCTTGTTCACAAATTCTTTACTTGAGTCTGTACAGATGTGACTCAGCTACAGATCTTTGCCTGCTTCTCAGTGGCATGGCACTTGGCTGTAAATGCTTGCTTTTTGTCACCATTTTTCTGTGTCCACTCAGTCCTGGTTTTAAAATAGTACAATTTCTAAAAGCACTGGTCACATGCTTTACTTTTGCTTGTGTAGGTACCTGAGGAAGGACTTGTTAGCCTGAAACTTCTAGTACTACTTAGGCTAGAGGAGGCCTCTCTTTATGTCTAATTTTTTCTTTTTGCTATTTGGTGAGAGTGGTTTATTAATAGTAGCATTGTATGTTACGGAGCAAGAGGCATCTGTCTTCAGGCGTTTTGCTAAGCATCTTCCTAGAGGTAGCTTAAACAGATAGTGCATCAAGGTTAAATAATCACCCGTTGAGATAAAGAGAATTTTTGATACAAACAATATGTATGTGTATTGGTTTTCATCTTTGGTTGATAATTCTCAGTGCAGAGCAGTGTGTGAGAGGTAATTGAACTTAGATGTCTTTATATCTTCCTGGCTCCAATCTGTAAGCTCACAGGCCCAGTGATTTCTGTGTCTCCTTAGGTCACAACTTAAGTGCTTGGCCAGTATCTGAGGATTGCTAGGGAATTATCAGGATGCTATAAATTCTGTATGAGTAATTCTTGGGGAATATGTTTGATTACAGGAAACGAGCTGAACAGCTTTTGGCTGTAGCTTGGATAATGGTGCTCCCAGGTCTAGAAGTCTGTAAAATTCAGGAGCTTCTTAATGCTTAGTCTGCTCGGGATTGGCGGCACTTTGGGAACCTTGAAGAAGATATGGACTGTATGTGGATTTATTTATATGACAGTGTGAGGCAATCCAAACAAGACAACAGAGATACCAGAGGTTAGGTTTGAAAGGATGCTGGGTTTTGTGAAGAGGTTGGGGGCTGAGGTGGTGTGATTGCACAGGTGGCCTGACTTCACGCTTGTTACTGGATGGCTTTATGTGCAGTGTTGTCCAGGCACACCCGGCTTTGTTCCCCCTGCTCCACATGCAGATGTCTGTACTTTCTTGTCATCCCTATTTTTGCATTGCTGTTAACAAGTCACACCTGAATTTCATTATGCTTTCTGCTGTGATGTGGAATCAGAGACACTAGCAAGAAGTATTTTCTGTAGCTCAGTGTTTGCATGCCCTGAATTCTGTTGTATGTAGGTATCTTCAGACATTTTTGCTTCTCTCTCTTAGCTCTTGAGAAGAGAAGGCTCCGGGGTGACCTTAGAGCAGCCTTCCAGTACCTGAAGGGAGCCTACAGGAAGGATGGAGATGGGCTTTTCACAAGGGTGTGCAGTGATAGGACAAGGGGGAACAGCTCTAAACTAAAAGAGGGCAGATGTAGATTAGATGTTAGGAAGAAATCCTTCCCCATGAGGGTGGTGAAACACTGGAACAGGTTGCCCAGAGAAGCTGTGGATGCCCTGTCCCTGGCAGTGTTCATGGCTAGGTTGGATGGAGCTCTGAGCAACCTGGTCTAGTGGAAGGTGTCCCTTCTCATGGCAGGGGAGTTGGAACCAGATGATCTTTAAGGTTCCTTCCAACCCTTACCATTCTGTGATTCTGTGATTCAAAAACCCTCCCCACCTAACAAGCAGTGCTAGATTTGGGTCTTTCTTCTGGTAATCATAACCAGTCCACAGGGGTGGGTTTGCTCCAGGTTTTGGTGGGTTTCAGAAGCACCTACGGAAGTCCACTCATCATAGCATTTTCCGTTCTCCGAAGTGGGACATTTCTACCAGATTCAGTCTTAAAACCAAACTAGATTATCTTGGTTTTGAGCTCGAAACTTTCACCAGGTGATTAAACTCATCAATTGAGGAGAGTGAAAAAATGCTCCTTAAAAATGATGAAAATCAAAAGGTGCAATGATAACATCATAGGATCAGCCAGACAAAGCTAAATCCATCCCTAGCCCAGTTCCCCGTGCTGTACATGGCCAGTTACAGGTATTTACAGGAAAACTTAAAGAAGGAGTAGAGAGAATACAGTTATACCCCACATTCTTCTCATTTACTACCCCTGCCTCATCATTTTATTGAATGTCTTCTGATTGTTGTACTGTGAGACATGATGAGCAACTTTAGGTAAAGGCCAGCCAGCCATGGGCAGTGATACTTTCGCAGAACACCCTTCCAACCGCCAGTGATCTACAGCTTAGACATTTCCTGAGATAGATGTATAGTTTGGGAATTTAATAGCCCCAAACAATTTTTCTTCAATGAGTTCATCCAATTGCTTTTCAGACCTGTGTCAAGTTGTAGCATCCACATCCTGCAGAAGGGAGCTCTGCAGCTGAACTGCATTGTACCCACATGCTCAGTGAAGAACCATCTTCCTTCACATGCTTCAAACCTGCCACTCAGGAGGTCAGACTTTTGTACTAGATGGGACAATGTGTTCTGCCTCCTGTGACCCGTACAGACCTCGCAGACTGGAGAGACCTAGTGTATGTGGTCGTTCCTGGTGTGGATGCTGGCCCACACCGCCACCCTCATCATGGGACCTTTTACAGGCTGGAGATAGAGAACATGGCATGAAAATAGTGGACATACTGTGGGTTTGTAACATGGCGTAACAGTGTTCTCCATGCGATTCTCTGTCCCTTCCCTAATAATTGTTAACCTGCCATTTGCTGTTCTCATGGTTGCTAGGCACTGAGCTGGTGTTTTCATAGAACTGTCTGTTCTCCTCCATATGCTCGTGTCATACTTGCATCGCACTTGCGTGTACCCGAGTGATCATAATCTGCTCAGGGCCCATCACTTTATTTGAAAAGGTAGGATTGCTCCTTTCCCAGGTGTGCATCACTTCATGTTTATGGACATTAAGCATCACGTGCCATCTCATTCCGCAGTCATTCAAACTTGCACAATCCATCTGAGCGATTGGCTCGTATCTGTATCACCACAGAAATTAGGTGTTTTCAACAATTCTACCCTCGCATCTCCTCTTCCAGATGATTTGCTAGTTTGTCAAGCTTCAAAGGTCCCAGGGTACGTCTCCACAGGAGCCTCCTCGTGACCTCTCTTCACAGTGAAAAACCATCCACTGACTCCCGCCCTCTGCTTGTTACCCCATTATTTATCCAGGAGAAAACTTCCCCTTTGATCCTGTGACAACTTAGTTTCTAAGATCCTTACACTCTTCAAAATCTTTTTTCACAGCTCATTGCTAACATGAGCCAGAGGGCTTTTTTCAGCATCTCTTCTAATTACACTTTCTCCTTCTTAACTTGGGGCAACCACAACGTCACAAAGTGATCGCAGGCATGGGAGCAGCAGGGATCGTGGTGGTATCAAAATTACATTTGCCACTTTATACTCAGTCCCTTTGCTGATAACTATTAAAAGTCAATTTGCCTTTTTGACACTTTGAATATTCAGTTGGCATATCCACAGTGATGAAGAGCTCTCTGAGTGACAACAGCTAATTTGCAACCCATCTTTGTGTTTATATAATTAGGTTACTCTTCCTCCATGCACCTTGCTTTGCACTTACCCACTCTGCCTTTCATCTGTCATTTATCACCGAGTCACTCAGCCTTGTAGGACATTTCTGCAACTCTTCAGTTACCTGCACTTATTAAAAATATGAAAAATAATTCTGAATCATCAGCATATTCATCACCTCATTATTCAACCACCTTTCCTGATCTTTTAAGAGTATGTTGAACAACAAAAATCCTCTTCCCTGCCTGGTGATAGCTGGCCTTTGCCTCCTATCTCAAAAGAAGTTATTTGCTTACCTCTTTATAATTTTACTTTCCTGCAGTAAGGGGTGGATTTTTTTTTTCTATTTTCTTTATTTGGTTTTGAAAAAAAAAACCTTTTTCTTGTAGTAGTTTCCTTTACCCTGCCATTTAATTTTTCTGGGTCTAAATGTGTGCCTGAGGACATCTTTTTCATATTTTTTTGTTTGGTGGTAAATATTTACTCAGAGTCTTTTATATGTGTGTCTTTAAATAGCACCCTGCTGTTGGCGAGCATTTCACCCATTTACTCTTCCTTCAAGTTCTATTTAATAGGTCTCCCTTGTTTATACGTTTCCCTTTTTAGAAGGTAATAGAGCATGATTTGGGCTTTCTTCTTGCTTGGAGCATGGTAAACTGGAATACATGACGACTACTATGATAAAGAAGCCTTTCAATGACCATGTCTTGAACCAGATCTTCTGCATTTCTCAGGCCGAATTCAAGAGGTTCTTGCCCTCTCTGGGTCACTTGCAAAGATTGATGGGGTCTAAGAAAGCAACAAAATGCATTTTTCTCTGCCTTGCTGGTTACAGCCAGTGTGTCGTTTCCTGCACAGGACGGTCCTCACCTCATCTTAGGAACAATAAACATTTTCTGGTGTTGCTTTGCTGCTCACAAAAAAAAAAGCGAATGCCACCAATGTAGATATCACGTGCTGCTTGGAGAATCCAGAAGCATTAGGAAAAATAATAGGCTGGTATCTGTATTTCTAAATTGGCACTGAGCTCTGCGGTTGCAATCAAAAGTTTTTGCAGTGTATTGGATGTTGAAATTCAGGGTTTTGGGTCTGAATCAGCTCAGAGTTACATATTTGATTAACTTCAGGTAATTACTTTTTTCAGTTTACCTTGCACAATGATGTGGAAGGAATGCAACAAAAGCCCTCCTCCAGCACTGTCTCTGGTTTGTAGAAACAACATCTTTTACAAAATTCCCTATGAGGAGTCTGTACACACCAAGCTAAAGCTGGTTTTGACAGCTGCGTTCGTATATCTTAGGTAGGTATGTTTATCAAAGCGGTGGAACTCAATGGTTACTTTGAACTGTCCATTCCCACAATTAAGATGTAGGGTTTTATCTCTTTATTTTTTGAACCCACAGTGTTTTTCGGTAGGCAGGCAGATAACATCCTGAATGGAGGGCTTTGGTGTGCTAAAACTCAACTAGTTAAAAATATGTGGGAGGCTAACAGCCGTCTCCTTCATGTACACCAGAAATGCCAGGGTTTCCCACTGCTCCCAGCATGGATCAACACACCTCACACAACTGGTTATCAGAGGTAGTACAGTACCTCTTATTCCTACTACTTTCTTCTTTATTTTTCCTTTACAGCTGAAGGCTTCTTACTCTTTCTGTAGTTCCTTCTGCAGACCTGTTCAGATTTTGGTCCCGCTGAGGGTGAGTTTAGAAGCTTGGGGTGACAAGAAGTGTGGTGGGATGCTGCCTGCTGCAGTAATCTACATCCGAACCTAGTTGTACTTCAGGGTCACAGAGTTCCTCTCCATATCCAGTTTCCCCTGGCTCAGTACCTCCCCTCTTTTCCATAGTGACACATCTCTGTCCCTGGTCTGATGGCTGACACTTCTATGCAACAAGTCTCTCTGTAGCACAGCTTGCAAAGTAAGCCGGGCAGCAACCACACAACCAGAGCACTGCAAAACCTTTGGCTGGACTGCAGGGGCTTACATATACAAATTTGTGTTTAGATTTTTCCAAAAATCTCACCTGTCCAGTATTTCAGCCTATGTTTAACAACATGCAGAGTTTCAAGCTTTAGAGTCTCACGCGCTTTATATATACCCAGATGTGGTATTTTTAAGTGTCCCTGTGAAGCATTTCTTGGCTGATTGCTTCCGAAATGGGGGCCACCTTGAAAGAAAAAGAGAAAGCCAGCCTCAGTCCATGCCCAAGCACAAGTACCACCGCTCTGCACAGCTCCTGCCTGTTGGTGGGAAATAAAATTTTTGAACATGTTTTACAGCAGACTTCTGTGTAAAAATAACATGGTTAGATACCTCACACACACACACACACACTCAAAATATTGAACTTTAAGCTTCAAAAACATGGGGATTTCCCATGCAGTCTGGAGAAAACCCTCTACTAGGGAAACCCAATACCAATCTGAGACCATGATGCTTGTAACGGGTGCTGAGCTGTGAATCTTACTGGGAATCTCTTCCTGGTATTTTTGCTTCTGTTCAAACTCACCCTCCTGCACAATCCCAACAACCTTGCTGGCCTCTCAAAATTTTCATTCCCAGATGTGTTTGGCTCAGAAATAGATCACTACAGGGTCAGAACAAGAAGAAACATTAGGAATTGACTGTAACATTGCTTAAAAATTCTGTTACAAGTTTTTCAGCCTCAGGTAACTCTAATTTACACCAGAGACTGGAAAGGACTGAAATGATTTCTGCCATTAGCCCAGGATCCCTGCTGCATGCAGAAAGATGCAACTCCAAAATCTGCCCCCTACTTTATTTGTCTTTATTTTATTTTCCCTAGGTTTTAAAAAGAGCCTCAAGGAAGCTTATGGCTGTACCATGCCTTGCAAGGACAAGCGGCACATGGGAGCGTGCCTGTTGAAAACACCAGGGTCTGCAGGACCGTAGCTGGAAGAGACACACATCCCTAATTCCAGCCACAGCACTTTGTCCAGAGATGCACGCTGAGGCGAATGTCCCCGCATCGGGAGCCCAGACCCTGCTCGCCACAGATGCAGCAGCTGCCCCTGCACACGAATGGTTTGTGTTGGTGACGTACGGAAGCTGCCCATATAACTTGTCATGGTAGAATACGAACTCTAGAATAGAATACCATGACATATAACTTGTCATGGTAGAACCACGACATGGTGCTAGAGGCCCCATGGGAAGTACACCCTGAAAAATACACTCCTTCAATATTGTGGTCCTACAGGCCATACCACGAGGGAGAGCAGGCACCTGTGCTGCCTGATTCCCGCACCACCCCCTTCTACCTCCAAACGCGATGAAGGAAAAGAGGTAAAGCAGGGCACCAGTGGCCATCATGAAGGAAGG
>Ga0065711_1040334_pt1 | contig 17053 bp, 17 predicted proteins | sample Hoacrofraction12_FD_59098 | JGI IMG/M metagenome (GOLD analysis project Ga0065711, IMG submission 59098) | Hoatzin crop microbial communities from Cojedes, Venezuela - Epithelial fraction 12 v2 (version 2) | ecosystem: Host-associated > Birds > Digestive system > Esophagus > Crop | place... | reverse complement strand
CCAAGGGTTTACAGCTCTGGGAAGATTTTTTTTTTTTTTTTTTTTTGCTTTAAATAGCACAGTATTTGATACTGCATGCTTACACATTGCTTTCACTGACAGATTTTATAGACTTCGCCTGTCCTTTGTGCCACCTGGACTACAAACCTTAGTAAAACAAAGCAGGTATCTGTGCTAGCTCCTGTGCATGGATGACACTTTTCCCTGCAGCACTGATGTCTGATACTGTTCATCATGTTCCTGCTGCTTTGATTTCAGAAATCAAGCCGCAAGTGTCCCACGCTGATCTCTTCTTCTCAGGTTTGCATTCAGATAATTTCTTCCTGTTCAGAAGTATGCTCTTGATTCTTATTATTTGCAGAAGCAAAGGCACTGCATGGTGATGCTGTAGAAATACTTAGCAAAACCTGTTTAGCTTACAGCTAAAGAAGAGTTTTATTACAGGACCCTGAGGAGAGTTGCTTTTCTTTTTTACTGAGGAACTGTCTCATGTCCCCCATCAGTATCTGTGCTTACAAGTACTATTTGCTATCTGAAGACCATGCTTAAGGGCTCCCAGAAGTATTCTTTTTTTGTACCAGTCCTTTCCACGTCATGTCAGATGTCATATGCGGTCCCTTGATCTGCCCAGTCTCAAGTGGCCTTCCAACCATCAGATCTGCTTTCTGGGACAACCCTGAGGTTTCCTCTAGTGATGAAATGAAACCCACTATTTAAGTCCTGAATAAAGGGCTGTGCAAAAAGACCATTTCTAGGTTAAAAATATACATTTGGGGGAGAAACAAAGGATTCCAAAATAAAGGAACATTATCCTGACTAAATCTGGCAATACTGGCAGATACAAACTATATTCACCATCAAAGTGAAAATATTTTTATGACCTCTGATTACAAGGGAAGCTACTTAGTAAGTGTTCATCTTTTTGTGTTTTCTAAAAGGCTTAATTAAAAAGCCTGAGCTCTGAAGATGATTATTTCAGGAAATCAGTATCTTAACTCATCCTGGAAGCTCATATTTCTGTTTCTCTTAAACACTGCTCAGTCTTGGAGGAAGAGCTAGAGTTAGGACACGTTCTCTGAGCAACCATGATTGCAGTGCTGCCATTATTAGTGCTCTTCAGCATCCTGTGTATGATTTCCTGCTCCCGAGTCTTCTGCTGATGCACTGGCACTTTCCCAACTTAGGCAACAGGAAGAAAAAGGGGAGCTGGATGCAATACGCCACCATTGAAGGAAGTGTGCTCCTGTGGCAGAGTTCGTGTAAGAGAAGTTAGGGCGATGAGACTGTATACCAGAGAGCTGCTCAGCTTGAGGTTCTCAGAGGGGGCCCACCCACCATCCTGCTTTGGTGGCAGTCCTGGGTGCTTCTGGGAACAGCACTGCAGCAGTCAGTGCAGTAACACTGCTACACAGTTAACAATCTGGATGTGGCTGTGATGACAGAAGGGTCTTTGTGAAAATGCTGGAATATTAAGGGGATACATCCTGAATTTCTGACCTTGTTCCTCCACAGTCTGTACTGAGGCAAGTTGCCATTAAGAGCATAGGAACAGACTGAGTACAGACAGATCAGAGATGTCCCAGCAGGCACCAAGGATTGTGCTTCTGAAGAGGATGGAGAGGATTTTGGCATCTGAAATGTAACTAACTTCTCTCAATTAAAATCCTTTCTAGGTATCACCATAGCAACCTCTGTGTGTAATGAGCCTCATGTATTTTGTGTGGCTGCTTGATTCACCCCTTGCTGACACAGAACCATGAACTCCCCCTTTTTATCATTTTGCTCCTGAACTCATGCTGCGTGAGCTGTCCTCTTGGTTAGTCCCAAAGTGAATAGAGGGACTCCTGCTGTCAGGGAAGATTTGAAGTCAGGGTATATTTCCCAGTCTCTCTTACAAATGTCTGGGTCAGGAGCCTGGCTGAAATGCATCTAGCTAGCAAAGTCGATTGGGCACTGAGTACTAAACAATACTGGATGAAAACTTTAGTACTGAAGCTTATAGAAAAAGCCATGTGAACATGGCAGCTGGGACTGTGGAGCAAGAGAACTAGAGAAGTGAAGGCACTCTGTGTAGCTGAGAAAAGGAAGGAGAGAATTACTTCTTTGAAATTGAAATCTTGCTTTTTTTTAAAGTCTGAGAAGGGACTTGAAAAATTGTAATTGTCACAGCAAACAAAGCTAAAGAGAAGTGTCAGATACTTTAGTTCTAGACCCAGATCACTGTGCCATGCAAGCCCTAATGCAGTGAGCTTAGGAGGAAAGAGGTAAACTGCATTCCCAGTCTATGTAGAAATGAGTGAAAATCTATAGTCTTCCAGATGTAAATATTTTTTTCTGTAACTCCATTTTTCTACCCCCAGGCCAACCATTTGAATCCCGCAGGCTCAGCCTGAAGCCAGTTCCAAAACTACCCAACATGGAATCATTTCTCAGTGAGGCTCTTGTGAAGGTGAAGAAACAGGCCCGGGGATTCCTGGCTCCAGAGCTGTGCTTCCAAGCAGTCAAAGCCACCACAGAGCTGCCCTTTGCAGATGGAGTCCGGAAGGAGCAAGAACTCTTTAACGTTCTGCTGACTTCAGGCCAGGCCAAAGCACTGCAGTATGCTTTCTTCGCAGAGAGAGCGGTGCAGAAGTGGACAACACCCAGTGGAGCTTCATGGAAAAGTGCTTCCCCACAGCCCATCCACAAAGCAGCTGTGATAGGTAAGGGAATGAAAAAGCCGTTGTGGTTGCTGACTGCGCACCTAACAGCAGAGCTGAAAGGGAGTGGGATGGGTGTAATTGGGCTTTACTCATGGCAGAAGGCTGAAGTGGGATTCCCTAGCTGTCACTCACCAAAGTCACCCATCACAGGCAAAGATACTCCACACCCATAGGTGATATGCAAGGAGGGAAGTTGTCACTGCACTGGTAAGCTCAGAAATTCAGATGGCAAATCACATCCCACCAGATCATTACCCGATGCCACCTCTTTCTGTGGAAGAATAGCTTTCTCTCACATAGAGACAGCCTCGTCTGTGGACCATAAGCAGTCTGTTCCCTTTTAAATACTGTGATGTGGAGTCCTGGCTTTGTTCCATGTTATAAGCAGGTTTGCATGAATTTCTCCTCCTCCTGGTCTAGTTCTGTACTGCAAGTGCATGTGCACAGAGTCACTGAGGGATATATTAATACAAAAATGTTTTGACAGCTGTATTTTAAGAAGATTTCATCTCACTGGGATCCACTCCTGCCATTTTGTAGCCCAGCAAGATAATGCCTTCATTAATTTTTTATAAGAGCAATTTAAATAAAACCTTTGATGCACTGCTGAGACTTAAAAAAAAGTACCTTTCAGCTCTGCCTGTTGATAGCAGCACTCAAAAAATGGTTAGACGAGTAATGGAGCACTTGGAAAACATCCATTCTGTTTCAGGGAAAGCTCACCAGATCAACACTGCTCTTTCCTGGGTCCTTCTCAGGCCTCGTGCTCTGCACTTGAGCTCTCTGAAAGCTGATTTCAGGCTGTAGAAGCACATTTTTGTGGAAGTTGCCCTCTATTCATTAGCTGCCATCACATATTTTTAACGAAAGTCTTTCTTAAACATTGGTCCACAAATCTTGTGAGAAGGACCCGTGGCTGTTAATAGCATTCAGGTAGAGAGACACAAATTATTGCCAAGTTTGTGATGTGACTTGAAGAGCACAGTACTTTGGACACATGCAATCCCAGACTGGTCAGTCCTGCAACATGTGCTTTGGCAGGAAGGGCTTGTGGTGAAGTTTTGTAGGAATTATCAGGTGACTAGGATGGTAATTCTTTCCTACATACTGATAAATCATGCCAGAATAATACATTTGCAAAGTCCTAATTGCAATGACAATTTAGCCAGAAGGGCTGTTTAGATCTCATCTGCTTATTTTGGTGCTGTAACTGAGCTAGAGGGAATTCTAAGGACAAATGCAATCCCTATTCCAAAATTTCTAGTAGGAACATAATCTGTAGCTCACTTCCAAACTGAGCTGGCTGGGCTATATCTCCCGTCCATTGGATTAGGTATTTGCATCTCATCTCCAGACAGGTTTCTGAATTCTGGTCTGAAATTGCCACAACCTCTACTCCCAGGTTTCGGTGTTTTTGTAGCTGGTTACAGACAATGCTCAAGGTAACCCATGCTTTTTGCAGAATAAATAAAGTGCTTTGATACTGTCACTGCAAAGCACAATCTGTTACACTCTGGTCATTTTTATGGCTCTCAACTTCCCCTAATTTTTCCACACTTCACAAAGCACACATAGCTACAGAGAAAGCCATATTCCAGGAGTAATGATCCTAAGACCAGGTACCAAGAGGTTTCTTCCTTGCTCCTACTTGGTATGCTCAAGGTAATAGCCAACTTTCATACTAGCTATGTTCAACACATCCTATTAATTATCTGCTGGCAGGGAGCAGCTGTGCCCCAGGGATGGGGAGCCAATGGGAGTAACATCTCCCAGGGAACAGAACCACAGAATCGTTGAGGCTGGAAGGGACCTCTGAATATCATCTTGTCCAATCCCCCCTGCTCAAGCAGGGCCACCTAGAGCCAGTTGCTCAGGACCATGCCCAGACTGCTTTTGAATATCTTCAAGGATAAAGACTCTTGTGCCCATTGCCTCTGGTCCTGCCACCAATGGCCACCAAAAGAATCTGGCTCCATCTTGTTTACACCTTCCCCTCAGGTATTTATATACATTGGTGAGATCCCCCCTGAGCCTTCTCTAGGCTGGAGTCACAGCTCTCAGCCTTTTTTCATGAGACACGCTCCAGTCCCTTAATGATCTTAGTGGACCTTCACTGAATTCCCTCCAATAGCTCCATATCACTCTTGTACTGGGGAGCCCAGAACCAGACACAGTACTCCAGGTATGGTCTCACCACCACTAAGCAGAGGGGAAGGATCATCTCCCTCAACCTGCCAACAAGGCTTTTCCTAATGCAGCCCACTATACTATTAGCCTGCTTTGCCACAAGGTTATGTTGCTGCTCATAGTCAACTTGGTGTCCACTAGGACCCCCAGATCCTTTTCTGCAGAGATGCTTTCCAGCCAGTCAGCCTCCAGCATATACTGATACATAGGACTATTCCTCTCCAGTTACACAACTTTGTACTTCCCCTTGCTGAACTTCATGAGGTTCCTACCAACCCATCTCTCCCTCTGGATGGCAGCACAACCCACTGCTGTATCAATTATTTACATTACCTGAGCAAGTCAAGCAGGCAGTTCCAGAGATCACGGCCAGGATCTGTTAGAAGTGCAGATGATCAAGCGAAGTTCACATAATGATGCAAGTCCGAAGTAAAGTTGGAAAGCCAGTCTGCAGGCTGAGATCTCGGCCAACATTGTCCATAGCCTGGCAGAGCCCCAGTGACACACCAGAACTCCTCTAGCATAGCTTAGGAAGGAACTGAATGCCCAGGTCTGAGCTTAAATGGGGCTCTGAGGCCTATAGGCAGTACGTGTGGGTGGAGGCCCAGGTGAAGCTGGTCAGGGTCATCAAAGCTTATCAGCGCACTCAGGGCCTTGATGCTTACCAAGACTCCTAATGCCTTCTCTGAATCACTGCTTCTGTCAGTGCAGCTAACATAGCCCACAGTTACAGCTTGCTTTGTTTATGCTAGTTGTTCATGTTATACTTCATTTGATAAGTGACATCTCCTATTTTAGAGGTTATTGATCACCTCCTTTTAACTCTGAATCCCACAGCATATTAAGTGTGACTGTTTTCCAACACTTCCTTCTGTCACCACGGACTGACAAATTTTAAAATTGTGCTGCTCATCCATGTAAATATTGAGTCTAACTAGGTGATCCAGAATCTCTCTTTACACTGCAGAGAGGAGGGAAGTCAGAGCAAAATGTTGCATCTGTTTTGGGTGGTCAGAAATCATGCAGAGCCCATTTTCCAATGGACAGTGCTGTGCTGTTTCACACACTAAACCCATGTTGCATTCTGCTGCTGCTTCCGTCTTTTACCGTGCACGGTGGGAAGCAACTGAGAAAATCACGTTCACTTCCTTCTCCTTCAGTACCTTTTCCATAGGCACAGAGGACCTTTAGGGTATGGAAGCAATACCATGAATGCTAGGGGAGCATTGCTTTGTGGCGCCCCTGTCCAATATTAGCAGGAACTTGTTGGAGGGAGCTGGCACATCGCTTGCTGACCATGTCTTAATGTAGACTCAGCATCAAGAATGATGTTTTTCTGGGCATGCTTGATAGATAGCGTTGCTGATGAACTGGCAACCATTCCTGTGTAATGCTGGCTTCCCATCCGCTGCCTTTGCAGTTAGCTAGCTGAAAGACTGATTAAGCAGGTAACACCCAGCCATGTGAGATCCCTCCTGCTCTTGGCTTAGCTGTCCTTGACTGTCTTCAGCCACATGCAGTGTCACCTATTTCACTTGTTTCTGCTTGTTCTGAACTCTTGGCTCCCATCTCTTTCCACTTTCTCTGGTTCCTTGTCACCCAGAAAAAGAGTTCTTCTCTGTCCCTTCTGTAGTCTTCCCATAGCTCCTTTCTTGCCTTGAGTATCACATTATTTCTGCTTGAAATTAATACCCTGAAACAGAGAAAGAAGCAGCTCCAGTCTGCAGTAGTCTGCCACCACCAATTGCTCGTTGTTGTTTTTAACAGGAAAACTGGAACAGCTTTTGCGTGTTTTTACCAACCTATAAAGTATTATTTCCATTGCCCAACATTTAAAGTCCAAATATTCATTATAGTTCAGTATATTTTCCACTGTTCTGTATTTCTCTAGTGTATGTGACTGTACCTGAGTTGCATTGTACATATTTCAAGTTCATTTGTTTTCAAACTTGTTTTTAAAGTCCAATTAATTTTGCATGATTTTTCATATTCTAAGTACTTCATGACAGATCAATAATTAACAGTCATTATTCACTCAGCTTGCCCAGCAAATGGATTTGTCATATCCATATTTGGCCTGAAATTGCATGGGTTCAAGTGTACTTTTATTTATAAGTCAAAGCTACATTTCAGAACAAAAGACCAGAAGCAAGATAGCTAGACACCGTTCTTTTTCCTGAAGCAGATTTCAGTCTTCTTTTGAAAGATGTGCTTTGGGCATGAAAGATGGTAACACAGATCTGAAAACTATCCCCTGCGTGGCAGATGATAAGAATATAGGGTTTTTTCATGATTTGGGGGAAGTAAGAGCACTACTGAGGAAGAAAATGGAACATACGGTAGAAAGTCTGGAGTAGCTCATAGCCGTGTTTTGGTCTGCGTGATCTGAGCTGAGCATGCGACATTTCCCTTTCTCTTTCTTCTACAGCCTTCTACACGTGTAAGGCCAAATGATTCCTTACTATTTTTTTCTGCTCTAATATATTCTTCCCCAAGATCACTTGGCTTTATAAAATTGAAAAGGGGAGTCCTCAGAAATGCTTCTTTCCCTGCTAGATAGCCGAATCTATCCTTAGTTTTATAGCCCAATTTTAGCAAGTATTTCCAGGGAGTCATGCTGTGCAAGCACTAATGTAACAAAACCCTTGGGGCTTTCATTACTCTCTCTGCCAGCTTCATTAAACATCATTTCATACAGGCCACTGAAGAGTTACGTAGTAAGTTGAGAGACAGCTTTTCTAGGTCGGAAACAAGCTTGGCAAGCTCATATCTTATCTATAAGCCTATTCCCATGGCCTAGAGAGTCGAGCACTACAAGCACATGTGCCTGTCTATCATGGGATGGGAGTACTCATACTACATGTGGATGAAAGCAGACAGGGAAATCAGCTAACACCACTGCAGAACTTCCCTTGGAAAGAAGGCTGGAGTACCTCTGCTCATGGAAGAGGTTTTGATTTAGGAAGAAGCAGCATGTTCGTATTGCAGGACTTCAAGAGGGAGCCATGAAGAACCCAAACGTGGAACTGCAAACCCTTGGTGTCTAAAGAGAGCCTTAAAGATGGGGCTAGGTTTGGTGGATATGCATGGGGTGGTGAGTTCCCCTCCTACACTGTCTGAGAAGAAGGCAGTTTGTGTAGCTCACCAAAGGCAGGGAAAAAAACCTGGCTCTAACTGCCCCTGCTACCACATCCAAGCCTCTGAGTATTCAGCACAGTGGGAGGAACTATTTGTGTTTGGGGTTTTTTCACTCAGCAAACCATGGACACTGAAATACTAGGAACTGGTTCATGTTATTCTAGTTTTATTTTCAAATTAGTTTTTAGTACTTGATAAAGAAGTAGGAAATCTAATTTCCTGGAAAGGAACTTCAGCATTTGCTTGGGAGTATAATGGTTTATAAGCAGGCAGCCAGATAGTGATGTCTGTAAAAACTGTCTTCTTGTGGCTAAGCAGGGAATGTTTTAAATATCTTGTGTGTACACAAGCTGAGGGTGGACAGAACTAAACCAAGGGTGTGTAGCTTGCAGGAAAAACACTCTACCTTGTTTGACCTTGATTGTTGGAACTTGTTTAACTGATGACATAATTTCAGCTCTTCTTTACAAAGCTGCTTTAGACAAATTTTTTAATCCCCTTGTTTCTGTTTATTTGTTTAGCTGACTTTCATTTGTAAACCTGGGATTAAAAAAATCATTTTTACAGAGTTATAACAAACCTGTTCTTTGTCTAGTTGTTGCTTTATTTAGGATATTAATAATCCTCCCAGTCAGATGCTTTGCACTTTTAAAGCTGGTAAAATTGTGCTGGCCTTCTCTTAATAGTTTGTGTTAACTTAGTCCAAAAAGCCTCCATCATGGGAGAGAAGGATAAATAGTGTGGGTTGTGTATCATAGGAAAGTGTAAGCATGCAGGTTCATTTAATGTAAAAGAGGGCAGAGCTGGTGGAAGGGCCCAGAAGGAGGAAAGGGATCAAACCAGTAATCTCTATGCTGGTATTCTTGGGGTTATGAGCTGGTAGTAGCATGTTTATGGATCTTGGAGAAAAAAAATATAGCCTGAATTGGTGTTCATTTGTGGGAATTCTGGGCAGGAATAACATGACTAAGTACATGGTTGGACAAACAAGATTGTGTCTTCGAGAATCTTCAGAAGTTAGGAATGGCCTGTACTGGAGGACTTTGAGAGTTCCCAGAGGGCAGAGATGCCCAATATAAAGTATGAAGGGCGAGCAAAAAAGCTACTGATGTTCTGGAGTGATTAAAAAGGAGCTGGGAGATGTTGAAATCTGGATTAAGAACACTGTGTTAGCTCCATCCCGTTTGACGTGACAATGAGAGACATACAAGACATTAGAAACGAAGTTTAGGGAAGATCTGTGTCCAAGATCAGCTGAATTTTGTTTGCTTCAGAGATTAGACAAGTGCAGAGGGAGAAGAGGAGGGAGACAAAGAGGAAGCTTGGAAGGAGGAGGGAGGAACAAATTGTCTGAGTTTTGCTGATGTCAAAATCTCCCGGTGGGGTGTATTAACTTACACATGTATTCTGTGAGTGCCCGTAAAGGACCATCTCAGAGAGGCACTGATATCCTCAGGGTGAAGCTTGCTCATGAAACTGCCTGCTAGAAGTTGGTAACAGGGTTAAAGCTGAAACTCAGATCTCCTGCCTTTGATCCCCAGGTTCTAACTCTTAAGTGATGCTGGTTTCCATGGGTATAAAACTGTGCAGGGAGAAGTCATGAATCACATGGTCTGCACACACTGGAGTGAATCCCACTGGTATTTGTAAGCTTGAGAGGACATTAGCTTGTCTTTATGCTAGCGCTCACTGAAAGAGAGAATTCACCTTCCTTTTCCCAGTCTTCTTTTTTTCTGTCTGTGTGCCACTTATTTTGCACAGGCTTCCACTTTTTATCCTCGAGATACAAAGGAAGTGCTACTGTCAAGTGATTAATTGTAACATTTTTCTATTCATAGTCTCTGATTCTGTCTCACTTTTATCCCTAGGGCTGGGAACAATGGGCCGAGGCATTGTGACTTCTCTGGTTAAGGCGAACATACCTGTGGTAGCCCTCGAGCAGAATCTGGAGTATCTGAACATGGGAAGAAAAGCTGTGATGCTCCTTTTGGAACACGAGGCTACAAAAATGGAGCAGGGTGCCCAAAAGCTGGATTTCCATAACGCTGCACGTCTCCAGTTCACTGTGGACTTTGATGTGTTGCAGGATGTAGATCTAGTCATTGAGGCTGTGTTTGAAAACATGGCACTAAAGAAGGAAATGTTCCACAAGCTATCAAGAGTCTGCAAGCCAGGGGCCTTACTGTGTACAAACACATCAGCCCTGAACATCGATGAAATAGCTTCTGCCACGAGCCGCCCACAGCAGGTCATTGGCACGCACTTCTTCTCCCCTGCTCATGTGATGAGGCTGTTAGAAATAGTCTATGGCCGTCACACATCCCCCACTGCCATTGCCACTGCTATGCAGCTAGCCAAAGCGCTGAAAAAAGTTGGAGTAGTGGTAGGGAATTGTTTTGGATTTGTTGGGAACCGAATGATGTTTCCGTACGTACAACAGGCAGTTTTCCTTTTAGAGGAAGGAAGCAAACCAGAAGCTGTAGATCAGGTTATTGAAGATTTTGGGTTTAAGATAGGACCTTTCCGAATGTCTGATCTTGCTGGGCTGGATGTGGGCTGGAGGTCTCGAAAGGGCCAGGGCCTCACAGGGGACTCACTACCTCCAGGAACACCTGCCCGCCAGCGGCATGGCCATCGCTACAGCCCACTGCCTGATCTTCTGTGCGAGAACGGCAGGTTCGGCCAGAAAACTGGGAAAGGCTGGTATCAGTATGAGAAGGCTGGGGGCAGGACAGCCAAGCCAGATCCATGGCTTCACAACTTCCTGGCCCAGTACAGAGACACCCATCAGATCAAGACCCGCTTTATAGACCAGGAGGAAATCCTGGAGCGGTGTTTGTTTTCCCTCATCAACGAAGGGTTTGACATCCTGGCTGAGGGAATAGCATCGGGCCCAGAACACCTGGATGTAGTTTATATCAGTGGCTATGGGTGGCCAAAGCACAGGGGGGGCCCCATGTTCTATGCTTCCACCGTCGGGCTTCCTCACGTTCTAGCTAAACTGCAGAAATACTCTGAGGCCCACCCTGATGTTCCTGGGCTACGGCCCAGTGCCTTTCTGAAAAAGCTGGTAGCCATGGGGAACCCTCCACTCGAAGAGTGGATGTCCTGCCTTAGCCGGCAGAGCAACAAGCTGTGATTTCATTGATGCCTGCCTATAAATTCCATGGAGGTTGATCTCATGAAGCAGGTGCTGTAATTGCACTGTCTTTTCCAATCAAAACCAAAGGGCTGCAGGCCCCTAAACAATGTCACTGACCTTCCTGGGCCTTTGCAGGGAATGACTTTGGCCGATGATTGTTCTCAATCGATGTCTTGCTGCAGGTAACCACTGCCACCACCCACCCTTTCTTCTCAGCACCAGCCTCGCCCACCTTCTTTGCACATTGCTGTGTAAAGGCCTGTCTCATTTTGCTCTGCCTTCAGGTCTTCACAGCTGTACATCTCTTCCAGTGTGCCTTTGTGGAACGGAGGGAGCAGCATTCACAGCCCATAAAGCAAATCAGGGTAGGAGGCAAGAGAGAGATGGTCACAATTCACCTGAGACCGAGTGGATCTACCAGATCCTGCCCTACATCTATTTCCCACCTTGTTCCGGTCTTTCCTGTGCAGGCCACCTCCGCTGGATTCCCTGGCTCTCCCAAAGACAGCCAGCTGGAGCCTGCTCCCTTCCTGCTGCGGGGGGAGAGATGGCACAAGGGGCACAGCACCTTCCAGAGGCAAAGTCAAATGAATTGGAGAGCGCAGGTTTGGGCAGAGAGCAAGGGGCAGGGCTGGTACCGTCCCTCCTCCCTGCTGCAGAGGAGATTCTAAGAAATGACAGAAAAGCCACAAACGCATCGACCTGACTAACCTGCTCTGTGATGCTGGCTCACGACTGGCCTTCTGCATCCAGACTCCATCCTCTGTTACATTATCCCCACCCGGCTTTGTCCAAGCAGAAACATCTTCTGGCATCTCTTAAACGTGGATATGTGTTGCCCTCACTCCCCCTATCTTGCCTGCCTACAGCTAGCAGGTCTTGGGGCTCAGCATGCTCTAATTGACCAAATGGAAACATGGCCTGGCACTGCCTGGGTTTTCACAAGGGCAGAGGGCACGCTGAGAAGCGCATGGCTCAAGAGCCGTGCAGGCAGGAACGGTGCTGCAGGCGGGCAGGGAGGCAGCAGTTCTCTAACAGAGAGCAGAGCAGGGGGAGAGCGAGCCAAACTTGCTCCAGGCTTGATGCTTTGGGACAGAGTCTCCTGTTTCTCGTGTCTAGTGAATGTATCTTCCAGTCTGGTGTGGGGAATAGGTTGGTCTGCATTCCCTTCTCAGGGACACCGGATGTCTAAATTTTGCTTTTTATTTTAATAAAAGTGCTTGGATTATCTAATGACAGATTATATGATATCATATGGAAAAGCAGAAAAAGGAAAATGTGCTTGTTCTTTGTTTTTTCTCCATCGCATCTCTACGTGGTAGAGAATTTTCCTGTTTGTGGAGGAGTTTAAGGCTGCATGCTTCTTTTTTTGTCAATATGTCTTATTTTGCCTATTATCTACCCCTGTCCTTCAGTGGGCAAGGGTGCAAAACTGAGGGCAGGAAACCCTTCAGAAGTCACAAGCCAACCCAAGTGCTTGGTTCCAGGGAGGATTTTTCTCCAGGACCAGAGAAAGAGCTAATAGGCCCAGCAAACTGCTGCAGTTTGGCCTGAATCGCTTGTGTGCCCCAGCCGAGAGCAACCCAGCGCCTGCTCAGAGGTGAAGCGCTTCTCCCACGCGAGCAGGCTCCGCGTGACGTGTTACACAACAGCACGGGCTGGTGCTGGCGGCTGTCACGTCATCCGCCCGACACTCTGGACATGATGCACCACTCAGGCTAGCATCCCCTCTCCTGTGCCTCGTGCTGTGGTGTTCATCCATCCTGGAGATGAGCTGGGAAAGGGCAATTCCCCTCGCAGCGGGAGTGGGCTGGGGAGGAAAGGGCATGCCCTTCCTCTGCAGGAGAGATGCTGGTCTCAGGATATCGGGACACTCCGGCTTCTACCCTGTGGCTAAAATGCCTGTCTTCCCCTGCAGCACTTTTGTGCTGGTGCATTTGGTGTGCCCAGTCCCCTGCTCATCTCCCCTCATGGAAATTACTGAGAACAGAGGCTGTTCACACTAGTATTGTCTCTCCTGACAGAAATTCGTTTGTAAATTCATATCGACCAAAGCAGCACAGCGTTGATTGTCCTGCCTGCCTTACAGCCCAGCCCACTGGCGACATTGCTGGCGCTGAAAGGTTGCATTCGCAGCTCCGCGAGGGCAGGCGTGAGGCTCCCCGCAGCTGGCAGGAGTGGGTGGGAGCCCCTGCCTCTCCACTGCTCTGCTCCCAGCCGGGCGAGAGCACGCCGAGGGGCAGCCGCAGCTCCCCAGCCCCGCAGGGCAGCGGCCCCTGCTCAGCAGCCTGATTCGAAGCCCTTGGTGTCTGCTGACAGGCAATCTACTCAGAAAGCACCGGCCTGTTCTGGGAGCCTCTTTGGTAAGCTGTTAAAGTAGCAGCCTTGCTAAGTCCCCGATCAGCTCAAATATGCAGTGATACCAGAAATATGCCGAAGAGTGAAATGTTTCTTCATTTAACAGGGAGAGAACACGGCCAGGCGCAGAGGAGAACTTGATAACCACTTGGTAGAGGATTAGTTTTCCCACCTGTCTTTTTAAACCAGCTAACTGTTTTCACTCAGTGAGAAAATATCTGTTAGAAAATGTTTTCCAGGTAAAACCATCCCTGCTGGTGAGGAACGTCCCCAGCTCGGCTCACTTGTTGCAAGTCTGACCGTTCTAAGCTGCGTGAGTGTGGTCCGAGGTTGTACAGCTCTCCAGCACGGTGAGGCCTTGGCGACACGCAGTGCAAGCTGGCTCTAGTCCATCCTTAATCTTTGGGCCCTGTTTCTACTTTCATGTGAGTCTCTGGCTGCAGATCTGTGCTATCTGCACAGCAGGGGCACTTGCTCTCAGTGCTGAGGATACTCGGCTTCAGCCCTGTGAGTACCCGTGGTCTCACATGCAGCTGCAGAATTGTTAGATGTCTTTAATTAAATCAGTGAACTCTGCCAGTGCAGCAGATGCCTCCGTTAACTGCTCAGCCACAGGCATTTTGCAAAACAGTAAAGAATGGGAGCGCACCAAAGGAGAGAATTGCTTTAGCTTTGATCAGCCTCCCCTGCAGCACTGGGCCTTCAAAGGGAGGCAAAAAGCTCTCTGCCTTATGGTGTGCTAGGAAGCACTGCCCTGCAGCGCGTGTCCGAATTGGACGGGGCGCTTGAGTCTTGCCAGAAGCACCTACATCCATTTCTGTAACCTGTACTTCACCCTCCTTCTCTTTCTTTTTAACAGAAGGTGACCTCAGAGCCGAGGCTGGGTCTGAGAGCAGCTCTGGAGGTGAAACGGTGCTGGGGAGGGAGGGCTTCGTGCCAGCAGGTAGAAGAGGCAGTTCTCCTTCGGCCGAGGGTCTCGTGGGAGCTGAGCTGCATCCCCTATTTGCTGCTGGTGGGCTCCAGGGAACAGGAGGACAACAGGACAGTGTCAAAGAAACACCTGATTTTGCTGTCGGTTTCTCCTCTGCTTGCAAACAGCTGAGCAAGGTCCTGAGTGTTTGCAGATTTCAGTGGGATTTTTGGCCAAAGGCAGGTAAGCCTCGAGGAGTGATTCAGAAAACTCATGTTCCAGTGCCGTTAACCCTGGAGGCATTTATAATCCACAGGCCGCCTGTGAAGCTCCCTCAGTCCTGATGACCAGCACCGAGGAAGGCTCAAGGCCCCCTGCTCGGTGCAGCTGGGCACCCATCTCCTGCCTGGTTAGGCTGAGTTTAACCTGAGGCATGGTGTAAACCTCCCTGCCGCCCTCAGCCACCTCTGATTGCTTCCGTCCCAGCAATCAAAACCAGCCCCAGAAATGTCTCTTCAGCCTGGTGAAGAGCTCTCCCTCGAGCTGTGGGTGATCAGCCTGCTGAGAAGACAGCTTTGCCTGCCAGGCAAAGTGCTCATCCTCGCTCCAAGCAACCAGGGAGGGTTCAGTCCAGAAGGGACCAGCAGGACCATTTTGTGCGGCTTCCATCATAACACAGGCCGCAGGCTTCCCCCAGCGAGCCCCGCACCATCTGGCTGGTGAAACTGCGTCCTCCAGCGCCTTCCCTTTGGGGGGCAAGGGGGCTGTGGGTGTGCAGGTGGGGAGCGTTGTGCAAATGTGCAGGCAGACGGGTTTGGCAGCCCGACCGGGGACAGGGCAGCGCCCGGGGCAGGAGCTGCTCACCTGTGCCTGCTGCTCTGGTGGGTCTCAGCCTTGTGCCTGGCTCAGCACCGGTGCGAGCGGTGAAAGGTCCCAGGGCCAGCAGCTCTGCGGGGGGCTGGTCTGTGCTGCAGGTCAGGGATGATGGTCAGAGGTTGTTCAACGTCTCAGTGCAGCTCTCTGGGCTGCAGGTAGGGCCCGTATCCCTTGTGTTTACCCATGGAGCGCGTAGCTGATGGCAGCGATACACCTGCAGCTTGGCTGTCCTTAAGCTCTTTTTGTTGGCAAGAAGCAAACGATCCTCTCAGCGTGTCTTCAGGAGGGTGTACAGCATGGGGACAGCTCCGGGATCTATCCCAAGGATGGACCCCAAAGGAAGTGTCTGGGAATATTCTGGCAAACACAGAAATTTAAGTATTTTTTGACTACTTCTGACAAAGAGCTATTGGGTATTGTACAAAGATAAGCGATATGAAAATGCCCAGTTTGATTTCTAATAGAAAACTGGCTTCAGCTCTCCTAGTACTGAGCAAAGGGGCAACAAAAACACCATTTACTTTCAGACATGACAAGGAAACAAGCCCACCACTACATTTAGGAAACCAAATGATTTAGCCACTTCTCAAGATAAATCCAAACTTTAATTTTGGCCTAAAGATACGACTGTTGGAAAACAGCAATACACTTTCATGTCATTATTAACCAAAATTATGTCTCATGATTATTTCGCAAAATGGAAGACAAAGTTTATCAGTGTTTTTAAAATCACTGCGTGCTTAGAAAGAAATGGTTTCCCTGATCAGTCGACCTGAGAATAAGTAGCATGTGAAGAATCATAGAATCATTAAGGTTGGAAAAGACCTCTAAGATCAAGTCCAGCCGTCAACACATCACATAGAATGATAGAATGCTTTGGGTTGGAAGGGACCTCTAGAGGCCATCTAGCCCAACCCCCCTGCGGTGAGCAGGGACATCTTCATCTGGATCAGGTTGCTCAGAGCCCCGTCCAACCTGACCTTGAGTATTTCCAGGGATGGGGCCTGCACTACCTCTCTGGGCAACCTGTTCCACTGTTTGACCACCCTCATGGTAAAAAATTTCTGCCTTATATCTAGTCTAAATCCACCCTCCCTTAGTTTAAAGCCATTACTCCTTGTCCTATCGCAACAAGCCCTGCTGAAAAGATTTTCCCCACCTTTCCTATAGGCCCCTTCAGGTACTGGCAGGCTGCTACAAGGTCTCCCCGGAGCCTTCTCTTCTCCAGGCTGAACAGCCCCAGCTCCCTCAGCCTTTCCTCCTGGGAGAGGTGCTCCAGCCCTCTCCATCATCACCACCACGCCTGCTGAACCATGTCCCGAAGTGCCACATCCACACATTTTTTGAACCCCTCCAGGGATGGGGACTCCACCACTGCCCTGGGCAGCCTGTTGCAGTGCCTGACCACTCTTTCAGTAAACAAATTTTTCCTGATATCCAATCTAAACCTCCCCTGACACAACTTGAGGCCATAAATACAACTCGAAACACAAACCCTCTGTGCCGCAGGCCACGACGCTGCCAGCAGCGCAGGCTCGGGCTGCATCGACCCCGGCGCTGAGGGACGACCCGCGTCCGCGTGCCTCACCGCATGGCCTCACCGCACGGCCAAGCGCCCCGCACCCGGAGCGCCTCAGCCCGCTCGCCTCCTGGCCGCGCTCCTCGGAGGCTGCCGCCCGGGGAAGGGTGCCCAGACCCCGCCGGGCACCGCGGGGCTCGGCGAGGAGCCCTCTGCGCGCC
>Ga0065711_1040333_pt1 | contig 17053 bp, 11 predicted proteins | sample Hoacrofraction12_FD_59098 | JGI IMG/M metagenome (GOLD analysis project Ga0065711, IMG submission 59098) | Hoatzin crop microbial communities from Cojedes, Venezuela - Epithelial fraction 12 v2 (version 2) | ecosystem: Host-associated > Birds > Digestive system > Esophagus > Crop | place... | reverse complement strand
ATATTCCAGCCCCGCCTGGCCGCGGTGCTGTGCAGCCTGCTCTGGGTGACCCTGCTTGGGCAGGGGGTTGGGCTGGGGGACCCACAGAGGGCCCTGCCAACGCCGAACACTCTGTGATTCTGTGATCTGCACCCAGTGCTGGCACCCGTGGGGAAACCTGCCCTGACTCCAAGAGGGGAGCGCTGGGGAACTGGGACTGCTGGTCCCTGCGGGCAGGCTCACACTGGAGAAGCGTTTTCCTGGGATGGATGGGGAGAAGGAGCCCCACAAGCCCGCTAACCTGCAGCTGCTGCAGGCAGAACCCCCCCCAACATTTCACTCCCAAAAGCCCTGCCGACTCTGCCGCTCCTGCCTGCCCGTCGCTCTCCCAGTCAACCCCAGTAAGCCCCGATCTCCCGGGGCGTCGTGCCCTGACTCACCAGAGCCCGGGAGGTGGGCAGGCAGAGCTCTGACGCAGCTGCAGCCCCCGTCTTGCCTTTGGGCTCGGGAGCGTGTCCCGGTGACCGAGGCTGCTCCAGGACAGCTCATGGCATGTCCCCCCCACCACAGCCACCTCTTCAGCCACCCCGGGGCCCTTCAGAGTCACCCAAGTGACCGGCTCAGCCCAGCCCAGCTCGCACTTGTTTGGTAGAGAAGAACCACGCAGGCTGAGCCCTTCCTTCAGGGATGCTGCTCCGTGTCGCTCTGTCACGCCCGCGAAACGCGAAGGCAGCGCCGCGAAGCAGAAATGACACGTTCTGGCAGCTGACATCTCCAGGAAGGGTTCAGCAGGAAGACAAAACCACCCTACGGTGAGCTAACGTTCCCGAGCTGCCGTCCTGCGGAGCCCGGGACGCTCGTGATGCCCGAGCGGGGGCAAACCAAGGCGAGGGCTTGTCCTCGATCCGCATGACGAGCGCCAGCGGCGCGGGGCGACCCGCCACGGCCAGACGTGTCTGGCATTTCTCTGGCCCCGCTGCCTCGCAGACCAGGTCACGCTCCGGACGGCACCGTATGGGTGCCCCGGTGACGTGGGGACCTCGGCCGAGGGCTGGCGTCCGCTCCTGCCCTCGGGTGGGCTCACACAGAGGGCTCTTCCAGGGCTGGGTTCAGCTGTGGGTGGGGGGAATCGGCTTTGCCCCCGCACGGCTGCGTTTGTGCAGTGTTTGCAAAAAACCCCCAGTGTCTGTGCAGCGCGGAGCGAGGGCAGGGCACGGCGCGCTGCCGAGAGCGGGCTGCAGGGACGGCCTGCGAGCTTCAGCCACCCCTAGCTGCTGCCTGCTCCCTCACAGAATCACAGAATCACAGAATAGTAGGGGTTGGAAGGGACCTCTGTGGGTCATCTAGTCCAACCCCCCCTGCCGAAGCAGGGTCACCCAGAGCAGGCTGCACAGGACCTTGTCCAGGCGGGTCTTGAATATCTCCAGAGAAGGAGATTCCACAATCTCCCTGGGCAGCCTGTTCCAGTGCTCCGTCACCCTCAGAGTGAAGAAGTTCTTCCTCATGTTCGGACGGAACTTCCTGTGCCTCAGTTTGTGCCCATTTCCCCTTGTCCTGTCGCTGGGCACCACTGAAAAGAGTCTGACCCCATCCTCCTGACACCCACCCTTGAGATATTTATAAGCATTTATTAGGTCCCCTCGCAGCCTTCTCTGCTTCAGGCTAAAAAGAAGACGCATTGCGCCACCGAGCACAAAGGTGACGGCACGATGCAAGATGCATTTTTTGGTGCGGTACACTTCAGGCTGACTAAAAATTTCCTGGCATGCCTTTTTTTTGGGGGGGGTGTGTGTGTGGATTAATTTCAGCCCCTGCTGCCATGAAGCCCGAGGTGTCGATGAAAGAAACAGCAGCCAAGGAATTCCTCAGCAGCCTGCGGCGGCAGAGGCGGCAGCTGTGGGACCGAAGCCAGCCCGACGTGCAGCAGTGGTACCAGCAGTTCCTGTACCTGGGTTTCGATGAGGCGGTGAGTGCCAGGCTTCCGAGGGGCCGTGGGGCATCCGAGCGAGCGGCTGCCAGCGGGGATGCGCAGCCATGGGGCCACCCAGAGAGGAGCTGCCCTCTTCCTGTTCGCAGACACTGTGATTTCTTTTTTTAAAGTAGCAAATACTGCACAGAAATATAAGCTCTGTATTTATTAGTGATTCCTGCATTATTTTATTAAGAGAGAAAAATGACATTAAAATCTTGCGTGGAGCTCTTGCCTGCTACTGAACTGAAGCTTAATAAACTGCAGCCAGACAAAGTTTGCTTTGAGAAATAGACGGCCAGACCCAAAGCAATCAAGCGTATTTCAGGAAATTAATTTGGCAGCCTCAACCCGATCAATTTGCCTTTTAACACGCTGAGAAACCCACACCAAGCTGACTGCTATTGGCATTCCCCAGTGAAACTGCACCGACGTCACGCACCTAATGCGCGCGGTGCCTCCCCGGTGCGGGCAGCGCCCGGCCATTGCGAGCACCGGCAGCTCTGCCTCGACTCTAGACGTGAAAGGAGAACCATTGGACAGCGTGCAGCCAACGTCCCTTCGAATGAAAAAGATACATCTTTTTTTGAAAACAGTTAATTTGCAAAAACACTGGAGTGGAATCAAGAGTTCCCTGCTCCGCACAAAGCTCTACTAAATGGATGCTGAAATAGGGCGGAAAATGTGCATTTAGTTATAGTCCCACATGCAGAATAATTTCTACATTAATAAGAGGTAAAAATACTTATAGATGTTGAATTCTTGGCTTGTGTCAGCTGCCTGAATACGTTTAATGGGCTTGCATTGGCACAGGGCAGCTGGAGTATGTTTTGGACCTTTACGCTACGTGTTTTGCTTCGAAGATGAATGTGCTCATTTTCAAAGCTGGAACAAGTTAAAAAAACAATCCTGTGCTTGGACTGAAAGAATGAAGGATATATTTTTTTGTTGCTCCTGGACATTATGCAGATAAAAATGACTTTTTAACAGCATGGCTATATCCCTCTCCCTCCCCCCAGCAGCAGTAGGAAAAATAGGAAAAATGGGTTTATGCATCAGAAGCTGCAGCCTGGGGGCAAACACGAGGAGGTAAGGAGGACAAGCCATGCAGATAAGATGAACTCTCCTCTGAGTTCCCGCGTGCATTTCAAAAACTGAAATGAGCCCTGTTGTGGGATACAATGAATCCACTTAGTAGGTTTTCTTGAGTATTAAGACACAGTTTTAACAATGAAATAACTGTTTGTTCCAGCAGAGGACTTGGGCCATACTTACCCATTGTGTATTTTGCAAAACTTTTTTTTTTTTTTTCAAATCTCAGCCAAAAATATTTCCAAAGAGTCATTCAGACAGAAAGGCATTGACTTGGCAAGTATTTGATATCCTTGCACACTTTTTCCTCTGCTGTTGTGAGCAGAATTGAAGTGCTTACCGCATTTCCATAGCTAGAAGGCTGTGCTGTACGTTCATTTTTACCCATGCAAAATGGGAATGAAAGATCACGGGCATAAAGCAAAAGGCTGTTGCACCCACTCTGACTCAGGGACACCAGGGCAGCGGAGAACCGAACCTTTAGATTTTTAAGTACAAGACGCTGAAATGTTTTTATAGCCCACCCCTGAGAAGGTAATTGCAATAGTAAAGGTGCTCAAGCGCATGTTTGAGCACTTAACAGCGGGCAGAAGGCGTAGGGGGAAGGGGGGTCCCAGCTGGGGCAATTCCTGCACTCGGGGCCCTGATCATCCCACCGAGAAGGTAGGTGCAAGTCACAACACCCTTTAGGATCTAAAGATACCGTTTGGACAAATACACAAAGGATCTGAATTTCTGCAAGAGACCAAAGGAACCTCTTGCACCGCTTCTGTTTCACTCTCTTTGTTGTAAAGCTTCAGGCTCGGAAAGCAGGTCTTGTCTTTTTATTCCGGCAGAAATTTGAAGACGACATGTCCTACTGGACCAGCTTAGGGCGTGCCCGTAACGAGTACTACGGTGGATACTACCAACACCACTACGATGAGGATTCGCCAATTGGACCGCGAAATCCACACGCCTTCAGGCACGGAGCCGGTGTCAACTACGACGATTACTAACGCCATTTACCCTGCTGCAGCTGGCGCCTGTAGGGCTGCGCTGGGCAAGGCCGCGTCCTCCCTCAGTCAGAACGACCCTGCTCCCCTCCTATTCATGTCAAGCAGCAAGAGTAAAGGAACGGCCAGACTTCGAAGAAAGCAGCATGACTTTTTTTCTATTTTTACTTATTGTTACTTAGTAGTACACTACATATAAAGTGTAATAGAAATAAAGCTTTTTTGATAAAATAAGCAGGTCGCCATTATTTAGTAGCATTTGCAACAGCAAGTTTCATTCCCACTGTATTACTACAGATTCCTTTTTAAAGGGCTTTATCATTTGCCTTCCTAAAATCAATTACAAAATCACACTGTATCATCTAATTTGGCATATAGAATGCATAATATATAAGCCAATACATTTCAGATGTGCCTCCTCATTCAGATTTGTGTCAGCAGATAAATCCAATTATTCTTGGGGAAAAATAGAAAAACCCATTCCTCTCAGCTGAGGTGCTGCCTTGTTGCCTCCTCTGCCGTTTCCGTACCTGCTGTGCACAGCCCTCCAAACCTGCGTGACACGGCCCTGCTACAGTTCCTGCTGGCACACGGACGCGGGTGTTCACAGAAGCTAAATTCCGTGCAGAGGGGCTCGCCTGCCTGCAACGCCTGGGGAAGGAGGGGGTTCCCCGGGGGAAGGGCTCAGCGCAGGAACCGGACTTCAGAGGTTCTAACCCGAGCAGAGATGCAGAGCTTCTAACCTGAGCGGCCCCTATCCCTCCCTGGCACGATAACCCAGGGTGATCTTTGATGAATACTCCCCTTCGTGTCCCTTCCACTGAACTGCAGGCTTTCAGTCTAGCTCAAAACAGGGAACAAAATCACAAAATCAGCTATTTATTTCAAATGAAGTTAGCATCAAATAGCATCCAACACAGTCCCCAGACATAATTTCCTACCATGAAGTTGCCTCTAGACCCAATTCAAACTGGAATCTACACACCCACTAGCCCGAGCATCAAAATCTATCAGAGACCAGGCATTTGTTAACGAAGACAGTGGATTAAAGGGGGGTTGGTTGGTGGGGTTGTGTGCGTTAAGAACCCCAAAATACAACCAATTTTTCTACTGCAGTGACATCAGCCACGCTGGTGCCTCTCTCTTGCTACGGCAGAGATAGCCCTGATGCAGACCGAAGCCTAGGAGGGAGATCGCAGCTATCAGGGGCTTCAGGAGGAGCTTGGTGGGGGAATGTGCTGCTGGAGCTTGACGGGAACAGAGGACTGCGAAGGGGCAGGTGAGGAAGGCTGGCTGGCTGCTGGAGCTCGACAATCGGGATAGAGAGAGATGAAATGTGTACTGCAAACTACAGCAGTCAGAGAAGAAAGACAGCACGGATGTCTTTCTAATAAAGAAAGTAAGAAGCGATAGGACAAGAGGCAATGGCCTCCAGTTGCATCAGGAGAGGTTTAGATCAGATATTTAGGAAAAATTTCTTTAGTGAAAGAGTGGTCAGGCACTGGAACAGGCTGCCCAGGGAAGTGGTGGAGTCACCATCCCTGGAGGTATTCAAAAAATGCGTAGATGTGGCACTTCAGGATATGGTTTAGTAGGCATGGTGGTGTTGGGTTGACACTTGGACTTGATGATCTTAGAGGTCTTTTCCAACCTTCATGATTCTACAATTCTGTGATGCTTTAGCTGCCTGTCATCTGAAGCTCACCAGAAGTTTCCAAACACCATTCTTTACACTTTACTTCTTTCTTAACTCTGGGTGTATTTCCTAATCTTTCACTTCAAGCCCCCACTGTGTGATGGACTGGTGTCCAGGAGAGGCAGCCCGGCACCATCCTGCTCCCTGCAGGAAGGCTTCCAGGGAGACAGCTTTTTTCTGAGGGAGCCAAACTGAACAAGCATGCTAGTCACTTCTCCTCTGCACGCATAGATGCACGTTAGCCTAACGTGCTCCAAAAACTCAGCTTTCGCCTAGGTTTTGGAGTGCTTGCTCTTAGCAAAAATCCTTGCCAGTTTAATTGGTTTAAACTGGTGTGTTTCCTTGGTAGAAGACCCTTTATTCCCTACACGGAATAATCATACTCTGAGTCAAGCACACACTCTTTGCACAGTTGGAAAACACCTATTCCTAGATGAATACATCCATTTTGTGTCCTATCAAAAAAGGACACGGAATTTGGCAACATTTGAACCATGCTGATAATTTCCATCATCTCCCAGAATTTGCAACAACTGGGAATTCAGACCTGCTGAATAAGGAAGAACAAAAAATGTGCTGCAAATAAACACCATCCCTCCTTTGGCCTTTGTAAGCCGCGTCCATTCCTGCAGGCTGACTCAGCCCAGCAGCCTTCTGTGCCTTGCAGGCTCACAAAGAAAGTCTACCATCTCTCTCTTGTGGATTCTCCGAGAGAAAAAAAAATAAATCTTTTCCATGACACTGTGCTGCACGCTGAAGTTTCCACTATGTACCGGTGTCTGGCTGGGATGGAGTTCGCTTTCTTTTTAACAACAGGTAAGGTGCTGTGTTTCAGATTTGTGACTGAACAGTGTTGGTGATGTACCGATGTAGTCAGGGTTGCTGAGCAGTGCTTGCACAACGTCACGGTCTTCTCTGTTGCCCACGCTACTCCCGCAGCAGGTAGGCTAGCGGTGGGCAAGAAGCTGGGAGGGGACACCGCTGGGAAAGCTGACCCCAGCTGACCGATATTCCACACCATATAAAGTCCTGCTCGGCAATAAAAGCTGGGAAGAGGAAGAAGGGGGTGGGGGTTTTATCTTCCAGGCTAGCCGTCGCTCAGCTGGGCACCAGTCTTGCTTGGGGGAGATGGTGAGCAGTCTTTGCACCGCTTGGGGCTTTTTCTCTTTCTTTCCTTCAGTTATTAATCTGCTTTTATCTCAGCCCTCAAGTTTGCTCGCTTTTGCTTTTCTTCTTCTCCCCCCTGTCCTGTTGGGGCAGGGGGATCGGGTGGCTGTGAGGGTACTCAGCTGCTGGCTGGGGTCACAAGGCAACAGCTCTGAGGGGAGGGCAACCTCCTGCTTGCCGATGGGTCCACCTGACTTGAAGTGCAGCAGTTGCAAGGATGCAAAAGCACACGCAACAAGCTAGAAACCAAGCAAGCAGGAACGAGCCATCGCAGGCTTGGGCAAAAGGAAGAAAACCATCAGACAAAGCAGTTGGTCAACTATGCACGGAGTGCTTCAAAGTTGACTGCGTTCACAAAGTTAACTTCCTTTGACTATTTCTGTCCCAAAACACAGACAAACCCGTGCACCCGCTCCCCCAGCCTTTCTATTCTGCTGTGCAGAGAGCACAGAGCGCTTCACATGGCCGTCCCGGCGCTGACACCGCGCAGCCTCTCCCCCCGGGCAGCAGAGCGGCCACTGCGCACTGCGGCTCCCTGCAGAGCAGCAGCAGCCTGGCCGTGGCCCAGCTCTTCACGAAGACCCGACGACGCTGCCCCATCGCCCCCACTTTGCAGGTGTCAGCCAGGCAAACCCTGTTCATCAGACGGGCAGGACAGCCCTGCCTCCTCTGCCGAGGACACCTCTGCGGCAACCCTTCTGCTAAAGCACGGACATGCCACTGCTGTGCCCCTGCAGCCGCTCTCACGTACTCCCCTGGGCCAGGCAGAGATCTGTCCCTCCAGATCCAGTTCTTCATCATCAGCCTTAAGTGTATATTTACTTATTATCTGTGGTTTTTTTTGGCCTTCACTCCCTTGAAGTTCCTACCTGTAACACAAACACGTTGGGGATCTTCTTCTACCCCAGGACTGTCTCCCAGGTGGAAGATGTAGGTTTCCTTGCTCTAAACAGCCTTCTTGGCAGTGGGGTGGACAGAGCCCAGACCGTGGTACCTAAGGCCACTCCATGGTCCTCCGTGGCTTCATGTTTTGGATCTTGCAGCTGCTTCAGCCGTGGCATGGACCAAGGTTTTCAGAGGATCCCCCTCCTTGCTGAAGAGCATGTCAGAAACCAGGCAGAACACAGCAAGAAGGAACCAGCTGTTGCTTGTTCCAAGCTGTAAATGGCAACAAACTAAGGTGGGCAAAACGTTGTTGCCATGTTTGCTACTACGGAATAGGCAAGTGAGAGAGGAAAAGGGACTGGGAAAAGGAATAGAGAAACAGAGTTTGTTTTTTGCAAGAAACACGAATTATTTCAGAAAAACCTCCCTGTTGATATGGAATCGCATTCAGGAACCTCCTGCCACACAAACGGAGCCCTGCTTTTGTCCAGGGCTATTGCTGCTGATGCTGGTAGCTCCAGGAATCTGGAGCCATAAATAAGGCATTTCCTTCTCCGACCACTTGCGATCCAATGCAGGGAAACGTTCACCACAGAGCAGCTACGGATTTGTGGTGGCTACGTTCCCGCTGAGTTCAGGGAGGGGATGTACTGGTGCTAGGGCTGGTGATGTTGTCATATTAACAAAGCATCTTCTTCCTGTGGACAGGGCTTCTCTACTCAGCCTCCAACAACCCTCAAGGTCGTCTTGGCCTCCGGTAGCATTAAACTCAATACTAATAAAAGCCTGGGGACTGGCTCAATCCATCACACTAATCAAAGGCCTGTTCTGCCCTCTGTAGCCTGTTCTCCACAGCTAACGAATTTACACAAATGTGTTTGTGTCTTCCCCCTCCTCCCTTGCCTCTTTCTCTCAGTTTTGAAACTCAATTACAATCTTATCTGACAGAAGTGAAAGTTTTTTCAAATAAATTACATTTCTAAAAGTTCCCCGAAAAAACAGATGACCGAGAGACGTTCATAAATGCCCAGAGGGCGGTGAGCTCACTGGCTACTAAACCTGCCAGCGTCTATGTGGGTTAAGTAAAAGCTGCAAACATCCTAGACACAAGAGGACTGCCAGATCATGATTTCCCCACACAGCAAAAAATCTAACCTAGAGATACACATGAGGCTTCTCTAGACCATACATTTATGGAACTACTTACAATAAATTAGGTCGGCAAGCCTCACTGTAGCTTGTCTGTAGGTCAGCAATGTGGTTTACAAAGCTTCTGAACAGCCTACATATAGAAATAAAGCAAAAGAACCTCATGTTTAATAACAGAATCACACAGAATCACAGAATGTTCGGGGTTGGAAGGGACCTCTGGGGGTCATCTAGTCCAACCCCCTGCCAAAGCAGATAACGACAACAAAAAAACCCAACTGCAGACCTCACACTGTGGTAACTTCCAGCAGCAAGAGTGGTCCTCCTTGTGAGGTTCGAGGAATCCACAGCCGTGGATGCCTTGCACACCTCTCCTTCTAGGAGGCCGATCCCCCTCACCAGCACCGAGCCGGCCATTCTGCCACAGGCCTCTGCCACACTGCGTATTCCCTGCTAAGAGTGGAGGACTTGCACCTAACGCCAGCTGAGCTGCCTGGTCGTGCAGGTCACTGTGACTGAACAGGCACCTCAGGCCCGCTCAGGTCAGTTTTACCTTGTCTGCCTGACCACATGACAGCAGAAAATCCCAGTTCTCAAATTTCCTGAAAAAAATCAAAAAATTACAGTATGTTGTGTTCAGGCATGGAAATGAGAACACGGCTCGGCTTCATCTACTCCCGAGTCCTAGGTTTCCAAGGTTTCAGAGCTGTATTCCGCCGCTCTCCATCAAAAGTGGCTCTGCTGGAGAGGCAGCAGCTGCTTCTCAGCTGGGGTTCCCTGCAAACTTGATACCTTCTTCCTCCTTCTGAGACGCGTAACCCCAGGTGGGAACAGAGAGCACCAACACGCAGACCCTCCTCTGCCTTCTCCAAGACTCACTTCAGAGCAGACCAAACTTGAAATTAGCCCAGACTTTCAGCCTGAAGCACCAGCAGGCTCTAACACCCATGATTTATGCCTTTCGAATCAGCTAGCGCCGGCTTCGAACACAAAAGGCAACAGCTGCCTCAGCTGCTGTTTCTGGAAGACGCTGTTTAGAAAGAACAGGGGGACCGAACCAGGAACCTCTGAAACAAAAGCCAGAAACAGCAGAAGTGACGTAGCGATCAACACAGTCTGTCACTCACTGCCACGCACTCGCAGATGGGCTGTGTCGGTACCAGCCATTTGCCCTCTCTCCAATTTGCTCCTTTTACGCAGAAGGTCAGGCTGCAAAGTAACCTAAAAAGCTTTTAAATTCGTACTTGCAGTATCCAAACGTTCAGACTACGTGAGGGATTTATTTTTTTTTTGAAAAATGCACTTTTTGCTCTAGTCTCCAGAAGCATGCTTGTTCCAGTACAGTTTACGCATTTTGCACCAAACTCACTGAATTAAATGAAAAACAGCTCTCGAAGCAACAGGTGGTCCCCACAGCTCCCATTTATTCTCAACTCCTGCTTTAAAAGCTGGACTAGGGTTGCACCCTTGTGCACCACCTCTCCGTAGATGCTCTGGCAGCCAGCGGCACAATTTGCATGAGGAGTAAAATATAAGGAGAAAGAGCGCCTTCCCCAAATCTAGTCTAGAGCTGAAGGGTTGAAAACGCCGTGCTGGGCGCTGATTAACAGTTCTCACCACAGAACTATTAAAGCCGTGGGCACCACTGTCACACAGATCCGGCTCCGGTTCTGAGTACAGGGAGAGGCTGTGCTTTGTGGGTGTATCAGCAATGACAGGTTACAGGCACACTTGGAGCACGTGCACCGCGGTGTTCTTTTCAGGCAGCTTTAACACAGAACAAACGCCCAGACGAAGTACCTAGAAAAGGCCTCAAACCAAAAGCAGACCGCGAGCTGCTCAGCTGCAAAAAGACAGAGGAAAGGTGCAAGACCTAAATTCCACCTCCAAGTCCAGACAGGGAAACGCTCCCTGGCTCCCCAGCTTAGCTGCACGGCAGATTCCCACCGGGAGAAAACCTGTGTATGTAAGCAGGGAAGGAGCTGGTCTGGGTTAAAAGGATCCCTGCAGACCCCATCCTGACAGGGCATGGGATGAGCACGGCAGCCCCACCACTGCTGGAGCCGCAGGGGTCGCCACCAGGCTGACCGGACCTGAGGATACTTGAAAGCTAATGAAACACCAAGTTTTAATGAGATAAAGTCAAGCCACTTTGCTTGATGAGATACAGGATTTTCATTTTTGAGTGTCACTAAGCCAAAACACCTTTTGAAAACTCTCTGCCAATCTCTCCTTCTAGGTATCCAGTCTTAGGTATTAAAAATAAAGAGGAGCTATTAAAAATAAGGGGAATTGGACTTTTCAGTTTGTTTGGTTGTTTTTTTTTAAGATGACAAGCACAGTTATCAAAGTTGGAAGCATTTACTGGCAATTCAGTAACTGCTTAAAATAGAAACATCTCCTTCATCTGGGAGGCTGAAGTTAGACTCCATGACTTAAAGAAAATCTTACACTCCTGCATCACTACCGACTACCTGAACTGGAATAAATCCTAATGTTTTTGTCCAATCTATTTCAGCAGTCATCCTGCAGCACTTCCCACATACCTGTTAAGAGACAAACAATGAAAAGACCAATGTTAGTAAGTCTGAGCCAATTATTTACAGACTGTTACTTTCTGACTAATATACAATAAATGCACAGATGTGTAATGCCAGAGAAGCGCCCACAGCGAAACCCTGAAACTAGTAAATAGAAGTTTCAGTATTTTATTAAAATAGCATATTCAACCACTGTAACCAATAATACATTAACTTTATTCCCAGAGTACGCACAACACAGTAGTGATTCAAAATATCCTTATCCATGGTAATCAATGAAAATATCTCAAATTCAAGTGTACAACTAAAACTAAACCTTTGAAAAAATCTCTCCTTTAAAGAATACATAAAGCTCTCACACAGAAATCTTTTAAACTCCTTTACACTTAGCTGTCAGTGTCTCTCACCTGACAATATCACTAGCTTTTTTCTTATGCATAGTAGAACATCTCATATTTTATAGTACCCATTTTATAAATAAATTGGCATTTTCCATCCCGTTTGTGTTTATCGTCAGCTTCACAAAGAAACCAGTAAATAAAACTGTCAAGGACAGTCACAACAAAATGATCTCACAGCAAGATATAAAACTTGAAGATACTAAAAGATGCTTCTACTCTATTTTACATAAAAAGACAGATTTAAAAAGTGCAAGGCAAGATTTGCAGGGGAAGGGGAATATTTGTTTGTTATTTTTAGGCACATCCACTTCTTTAAAGCAAGCTTCAGAATGAAATTCCAGTTTCTTCTTCATGACACCTGTTTCAAAGTCTCTCTCAAAAAAAACAAGAAGAAAAAAAAATTACATCCGTCAAATGTCAAGCAGGGAATTTCCTGTCCAACTAATACTCTTCAGTTATGTCTTGTTCTTCCTTTTTTCATCCTTGCGGGTTTTGGTTTGGGAATATACTGATTGTTCGCCTGATACTCAAGTTCTTTACGGAAGTAATGAATTGCTTTGTTCAAACCTTCTTCCAGAGGGACCTGTTCCCAAAAGTGAGGAGAGAATCACATCACTCTATGTTTACATCAGCTCTTTTCATAACGGTATCTTTTTTACTACAGCAATCAAAAGACTGCTAGGAAGTCTCACTCTCAGCCAATGTAAGTATTAATAGCACCACACACTGGTTACCTCTCTGCACTGCTAACACATGTTCGCTTTTAAACATCAGATATATTTTCTGACATAGTGAGTCAAAAAACCCAACAAATTTAAGCTTCGTCAGATGGTTATGATTGGTCTGTTTAGTGTCAAAACAGACTTACATAATTCTACTTTCAATTCATGGTACACTGAAAGAGATAAGCACACAGAAATTTAAGTTCCTTCTGGTTTTAATGATTGAAGATCCTCTTTCATAGAATCTTACAGAATGGTATACACTGCAGAAAGGTATAAAGGTAGTGGGTTTTGTTTTTTTAGTTTGAAGTTCTTCAGTGCTCCACTGATATAAAGAAAAAGGGACACAAACTACCATCCAGTATCTCATTTGATATTCTTAAATCCTACACAAGTAACCGCAATTCTTTATATTCTATGCCTGTATTTAAACACTACGATTTGTAGACAGGAACAACAGAAATACTATCCACTTTTCTCAGGAGCCACAGGCTCCACCACACTTGCTGGTAACATCATCAACACAGGAGGATAAAATAGCAGGACAAAACCTACTTGCCTTGATGTACCAACACTGTAGTGCTATTTCAGAGTAAGTTTTGGTCCTGACCATGCCAAACACAGAAGGTCAGAAGTACAAAAGTTAACTGCTTTACACCTTTTATGGTTGCAACACTTGCCATTGTCCTTGTGCTTTCAGGCTGTTGTGGTTTTGGTTATAACAGAACTGATAGTCTGTTAATATCTGGTGCCTCTGTGAATCCTTTCAGCAGGGTCTGGAGCTGCCTTTTTCTATTAATAGGCTTACATTTACTAGATAGCTTCTCATATTTCCTGGAAAGACTTTTGTCTGCAAATCTAAAAAACCTACAAACCACTGTGCTAGCTAGAATGAGGAGCTGGCTCAGAAAGTCACACCCTTCCTGGGGATGAAGGAGACCTTACCTCCCCAAACCAACCAGCTCTTATCATCAGCGATGCCTGGTTATACACTTGCACAGTTAACTTCAACAAAAAGCCCAAGAACAGGAAAACCAGCAACCACGGGCATTTGGCATTTCTTGTGTATTAGCCGTACAGAAGAACCACAATCTTGACATCATCACTTCAGAGGGCTGGTAACTAAGCTTTAGAGGTGGACAGACATTAATATGTGTGGTGAAATGCTGGACTAAGCCTGAGCACATCCACGATCTTATCAACACACAGAACAAACCCTGAATATCTCTACATATGACACCTGTAGTCCAAAACCAGGGCTTCTCATTCTGGTTTACTTCAGTCCACCAGAATAAAAAAAACCCCAAACAAACGTGTCATCTCTCCCTGGCTAGCTTCTGTTTCGCCTACGTTTAACATATTTCCCTTTAAACAAATTCTATAACCCAGAACACTTTTCTGGTGCTCATATTTCCCCCTATTAATCCGAACAAACTTTTTGGTTACAACGATGTTACGGACCATCTTAAAAACAGGCTTGCTCCAAAGATTTTCTAAAAATCCTTTAATTAAAGCAATTTTTTTCTTCCACAATGCATGTTACCATGGCAAAACAGGAATGAGGATTGCAGCAACAGCAAACTCATTAGTTCCCGTAACTATGTACCATGTATTTCAAAGTATTCATCAGGCTTACAGAAAGGTAGACACTTCATAACATTCATGTGAAAAAGTTAAAATGCCTATCCTAAAAATGTTTTTTTTCTACTTAAGTCTAGTACAAATGCTAACGCTAATCTGCTCTTCTGCACGGCACAGGCCATACAATCTTACCCAGCAGTTCTCGGATCGTGAGCTAGGGCAACATGCGAGAGACAGCCTTGTAAACAACTGTCCTGGAGACTGTGTTAAGCAGATATTCTGATAACTGAAAGGCATCGGTATTGTGTGGTCCTCCCCCACCCCCTCTGCCTCTCTGTGGTTTTGCACACAACAACAGTAATACAGCTGTACGTACCACAGGTTCCCAGCCAAGCAATAACTTGGCTTTTCTGATGTCAGGTTTTCGTTTCTGGGGGTCATCCTGTGCTTCTGAGAGAAACTGGATTTCACTCCCACTGCCTATTGAACAAAGAGACTGTGCATTATCACACACAATTCACTATGCTTTTTGTTTATATCTTTCCTAACTATTAGAGCATCAGGTCTTTCTGCAGCTTTCCACTTCATAATTCTACCATTGAAATGCTTTCCACCGACACAGCTGCACTGCATGCAACAGCTGGGTGAACCAGCTGTCCCACAGCAACACGCATTCACAAAGCTTTCAGCATGGATTCACAAAAGGAAGTTATGCTTGACCAGCCTAATAACCTTCTATGATGAAACAACTGCCTCGGTAGTCATCTAGTGGAGATCATCTACCTTGACTTCAGTGAGGCTATAACATCCTTATTGAACTCTGGATGAGCAGACAACGAGGTGGATTGAAAACCGGCAGCATGGCCGGCCCAGAGGGTGATGATCAGTGACACAAACTCTAGTTGGAGGCTGGTAACTAGTGGTGTACACCAGGGGTCAATATTGGGTCAATACTGAGTTGCCGATACACTGCCATCCAGAATGACCTCAAGAAAGGAGGTTGGAGAAAAGCACTGACAACAACCTCATGAAGTTCATCAAGCAGACATACAAAGATCTGCACCTGGGGAGGAACAATCCCAAGGCACCAGTACACACTGGGGGCCAAAGCAGCTTGGCAGGAGAGGACCTGGGGGTCCCAGTGGACACCAAGCTCAGTATGAGCCAGCCATGTGCCCTTGCCACAAAGGAGGCAAATGGTAACCTGAGCTGCACTAGGATGAGTGCTGCCAGCAGGTCGAGGGAGATGATCTTCCCCCTCTGCTCGGCACCGGTGAGATACATTGGAGGGCTGGGTCCAGTTTTCGGTCCCCTAGCACCAGAGAGACATGGACATACTGGAGAAAGTACAATGAACAGCTACTAAGATGATGAAGGGACTGGAGCATCTCACCTATGAGGACAGACCAAGAGAGCTGGGACTGTTCAGCCTGGAGAAGAGAAGGCTCAGGGGGATCTTATTCATGGGTATAAATACTTGATGGGGGGGAGCAAAGCAGAGGGAGACAGGCTTTTTTCAGTGGTGCCCAGTGACAGAACCAGAGGCAATGAGCACAAACTGAAACACACGAGGTTCTCTGTGAACATCAGGAAATGCTATTTTACTGTGAGGGTGACCCAGCACTGGCACAGGTTGCTCAGTGAGACTGTGGAGTCTCCATCCTTGGATATTCAAAAGCCGTCTGGACATGGTCCTGGGCCACAGCCGGCTGTAGGTGGCCCTGCCTGCGCAGAAGGGTTGGACCAGACAACCTCCAGAAGTGCCTGCCAACCTCAACCATTCTGTGATTCTGTTAGCACTTCTGCATTGTAAAAGGACTTCACCTCCTCTTTGCTCATATTCTCCAGTCTGCTTTAAACAGCCAACGTAACACTTGCCTTTCCTCATGACAATACACAGAAACAGGACACAATTTCTCTAACCCAATGTAGCAAATAGTTTACACGCCATGTTACTGTGGGATTTTATGGATGTAGAAGTAAACCACCCCTCCAGGTGGACTGAAACAGATGAAGTTGTTTGTGAACAAACAGACAAATGGAGGTAACAATTATTCTATGTGCCTGATGGGTTTGGTGCCGTGATTTTCAATTTCCTTCCCTGATCTGTGGATTCATAGCTGTTTCCCAGAGGTGATGGTCCTCTACTAGAAACATCACATGCATCAGCTTCTGCACCGTATGTTTGGACTTGTCTTGTTCAGATCCCCCAGAAGCACTGCTGGAATCTACAGACTAATGGCACCAGTATGTTTCGTCTTGTTAGGAAGCTGCACTAGAAGACTAAGCACAGCCCTTCACTTCCATTCTTGAGAGCTCTGATTTGCTACAGGTATCAGAGCAAGTATGAGGAGAAAGCCACAGTGTTTTCTTCCCAGCCACACACAAGGGAGGTGCTGACAGCCCTTGCAAGAGTCACCGGTAGATCACTGAAAAGGAGAGAAAGACTGTCACCACAGCACGAGGTTTTTAATGGCAGCTGAAGGAGAGCAGTCTGCATAACTGTGGAGAATTACCTTGCTGAAGTATCCGTAATTCAGCTAAGATGTTATGCAAGGCATTTTCATTGACGAGTTTTACATTTAATTTATGTAAGGCTGGCCCTCATGAATCCCAGGCCCTGGAGGTAAGAAAGGAAGCCTACAGAGAGGATGACTTTCCCTTGGTCGAGGAGGACTGTGCAAGAGATCGCTTAAGCAATCTAGACACCCACAAATCCATGGGCCCCGATGGAATGCACCCACGAGTGCTGAGGGAGCTATCAGATGTCATTGCTGAGCCACTCTCCATCATCTCTGAGAGGTCCTGGAGGACAGGAGAGGTGTCTGAGGACTGATGAAAGGCCAATGTCACTCCAGTCTTCAAAAAGGGCAAGAA
>Ga0065711_1008394_pt1 | contig 17054 bp, 8 predicted proteins | sample Hoacrofraction12_FD_59098 | JGI IMG/M metagenome (GOLD analysis project Ga0065711, IMG submission 59098) | Hoatzin crop microbial communities from Cojedes, Venezuela - Epithelial fraction 12 v2 (version 2) | ecosystem: Host-associated > Birds > Digestive system > Esophagus > Crop | place... | reverse complement strand
GCGCCGCGGAAACCGGCCCGGGCCCGGCGGAGCGAGCTTCGGGCCCGGCGGGGCGGAGGGAGCCGCTCCCGCGGCGGCGGGTGGGCCGCTTCCCCTCACGCCGCGGGGTGCCGTGACCCGGGGTGGGGGTGGGGATAACGCTGCGGGCCGGGGTGTCCGTGAGCCGGCCCGGCTCCGTGCGAGGGAGCTGCGGGGCCGGGGGTTTTGGGTCGGTTTGGGCGGTAATCTGGACTTTGGGGTTTTCGGTGGCCGCGGGTGAGGTGCTGAGGAATGGCGCCCGAGCCTGGCGTTGGAGCCTGGTTCCAGATCAGAGAAGAATAAAAACTTACAGTTGGGTTGTTTCCTTTGTTTCTCTCGTAGGTGGAGGAAGTAAATAGTCGGAGCCCTCTTTAATTCCCCTGATCGTCGCTCAAGTGTAACTTTTGATGTATGGTCTCTGAAGCCCCCCACTATGCCAGCGGCCACCGTAGACCACAGCCAAAGAATCTGTGAGGTCTGGGCTTGTAACTTGGATGAAGAGATGAAGAAAATTCGTCAGGTTATACGGAAGTATAACTACGTCGCGATGGTGAGTGGGCGCTTGGTGTTGGGTTTAGCAAACTGCTGCAAAAAACACCATGACTTTGTTTCACGTTAATAAATTAAAGCTATAAACTTAATTTTTCAGTGAAAGAATAATGGATTTTTAATCACAGAATCATTAAGGTTGGAAAACACTTCTAAGATCATCAAGTCCAACAATCCCCCCAACACCACCATGCCTGCTAAACCGTGTCCCAAACTGCCACATCCACATGTGTTTTGAACCCCTCCAGGGATGGGGACTCCCCCACTTCCCTGGGCAGCTGTTCCAATGCCTGATCACTCCCTCAGTAATGAAATTTTTCCTAATATCCAATCTGAACCTCCCCTGACGCTACTTGAGGCCATTTCCTCTCGTCCTGTCGCTAGTTACTTGTTGAATTAACGGTGTACGGACATTAGGATCCTAACCTATTACTTTTTTGAAAACTAAATTTACACGTAGTGCTCTTCAGCTGTGGAACTGTTAGATGCTTGGAACACGTTTTGTGAAAAATGAGCAACGGCAGGTTTTTTGTGGCTTTCTCTTGTTGATGTTTTATTTCTCTTCTTGCAGGATACAGAATTTCCAGGAGTAGTTGCAAGGCCTATTGGAGAATTCAGAAGCAACGCAGACTATCAGTACCAGCTATTACGCTGCAATGTAGACTTGCTAAAAATAATTCAGCTAGGACTGACATTTATGAATGAGCAAGGAGAGTACCCTCCAGGAACATCAACTTGGCAATTTAATTTTAAATTTAATTTAACGTAAGTGTTAAATGTCTGTACTGGTGAATGCATGTTTCTGGCTTACTGGGAATGCGTTACAGGTTGTGAAAGCTTAACAGCTCTTCTTATCTATATGGCTGGAATACCATAGGTGCTGTGTGAGGAAAACTTTTGCCAGCCAAACGTGTGCTTTCTTCCCTCACTTCTGTGCGGTCTGTCTTATTGCTGGTAATTTGGTCAATAATGCTAAGCAATTCCAGCAAAAGTTTTAAAAAGATGCATTTGTATTTGGTGCAAGAGTTAGCTCTGCATTTTGATATATAGTGTTTCAAAGCGCTTTGCCTAAGCTTAGTGTAGGTCTTACTAGTTCTGATAGAAGTCTCATGTTCTTTCTTTTTGTGTTTTTTAATGGGAAATACATGTGTGAAGGAAAAAATGTAAAGTTACCGACTAAAATAGAAGTATGACAAATGTTATCAGCAAGTTCTAAGGCAGGTGTACTCTGGTGACTTTAAGATGATGTTATTCTCATTAAAAAGCTCACAACAAGTTCTAGATAATATTCTAGATAAAATAACTGTCAACTTTTTGATACCGCAGCAGCTTTTTTTGTATTTTACAAGCAACTTATTCTATTAAGCTACTGGATTTTAATTTTCTTTTGTAATGGGTTGAAAGGGATTATTGATTCTACAGCGTAACTTCTGTGGAGATTGTTGTTCTGGGTTATCTTGTGTAGTGCTGGCTAAAAATCACGCTGATTTTTATTACCTGTTGCAGTCGTATTGTGAACTGTATTTCAGAATTTGATTTTTATCAGCGATAAACCTTAAAGTGTGAACCAAACTTTTCCAGTGGGATGAGGCGTTCTAATTATGTCTTTAGCAGGTAGATGACAAGGTTACTAATACCTTGAATTTTTTCCTGAAGTAAACGTAGTTGGTCTGAATTGAGTATCAGTACAAAAACTTCTCAAACGTAAATCTGTTGGAGGCTTGGGGGTTTTTTGGCAGTTGTGTTGTAAGCTGATAACTGGACAGCTTGATACACATGAGTTAAAACTGCAGCCTACAAAGGAGGTTCAGAGGACAGACCTTTTTCCTGCAGATAGAAAGAGTTGTTTTCAAAGTAATCGGGGTTCTTACAAAGGAGAAACCTGCTGCTGTCTCTCTCGATCTTTCTGCTTTTCTATACAAGCAGTGCTGTGGCTTGTCACAAATCAGATTGGCCTGAGGAATGACATGCTCTTGTTAGCTTTGTTGGAACCACTTCTTGAAAGAAAAGGCAGCGTAGATGTGATGTTTTGCTATCTCCGAACTTACCTGGCCGTGTAAGCGCTGGGTGGAAGTTACCCATTGTTTTAATAGAAGAATATACTAATCCTGCTGAGTGTGGGAGAAAAAGGAGGCGGGATGAGTTAATAACTTCCAAGCCATGGTCTGGGAAGAAGAGCCTGGGTTGTGTTTTACGAGCTTCGAAGGTCTGCTTGTTGTCAAACAACCGAAAAGTAGTTTTCCAGCCAGTTATGCCAGATGTTGCATAGAGAAGACAGCTTAGTAAGGCAATATCTAGGTAGTCGCTTACCTAGCTTGTGAGTAGTTCACTGGGGGCATTTTATACAAAAAGGTGAGCTAGGTAGGTGCTGCATGAAACACGAATATTTTTTTTTTTCCCAGGGTTGGAGAAATGACTTATTTTTGTCTGTGTCTAAACTTCCTTTTGGGAAGTTTTTGGGAATTTTTTCTAATTTTGTCATCTACGTATTACCACCAGGTGCCAGGTGTTCTGCTCCTAAAGCAAAACAGCCGTTGGCTGTTCCTAGAAGGTAATTTTTTTGTCTGGGGTTCCAGCCAGGTCTTGTTACAGTGCGCTTTTAAAGACCATAAATATTTATCTGAACTACCTATCCGCCTGATTAGTGCGGAGCAACAAACTCGAGTTAAGACTTCTTTTTGTAAAATAGGCGTGTTTGTTTTGGATGGGTTCTTTAGTGCGTTATGGAAAGGGACGGCTGTTGGGAAGCTGGTGCCTGAAAGCTGGAGAACCGATGAGCAGCTGTGTGGGAGAGAGGGAGAAAGACACAACACGTCTTCAGAGTGTATCTCTGTTCTGATGAGTGATGGCTTGCTATTAGGAGTAAGGTGTAGAAGTCTACGACTGAATCTAATAGTCGAGTTTGATATATCGGTTGTCTTGCCTGTTCTATTTTTATGTAGTTTGGTTGGGGGTTTTTTATTAAAATCAAACACTGTACACTGAAGAGACTTTGTAGAATAGTAATTGTGGACAGTAACAAGAATATCATCTTCCAAGTAGAGCCACTTTTGAATTTTTTTTTGAGTTAACCATTCTATGTCTTTGTTATAACAATGTAGATGAAACTTGAGGAAGAAAACCCACCTCATCCATTTCATCACAAAATACTTAAGAGTTTACAAAAATGTTAGTGGTAGAGGGAGTAAATACAGGGATAAGAGGGGGATCAAACAAGGCGTTCAGGAAGTTTTTCTCTCCTGTTAAATTTTACGTCCGAAAAATGGCGATTAAAGAAAAGTTGAAGTTGGTTATTTAGGAAGAAGACGTTACGCTTGTGAATTTTGAGGATTGACTAGATGGAGCAAGTATTTTCAGTTGTAGTGAGGAGGAAGTTTTGATGAGCATGTGTCTAAACATTTACGTAAGCTTAAATCTCAAGAAATGTGTGGAAAATATTATCTACAGAACGAACAGCAGCACTGGGATCTGGAATCTGCTGTTCTTAGTTGTATAATGTAACAGATGTTAGTGCTTCAACTGTTGTATTTCAGTTGTCACAGTTTAAGTAATAGATCTTATTCGGGAAAATACCTGTATTCGGACATTCACTTTCCTCTGTAGGTTTGCAAAAGCAGAGTTCTAGGTAATCGGAAGAGGAGCAGGAACCAGGTTTTTATGAAGGAGGCAAGATTGGAGGTGCTGGGAGTGATGAAATGCTGGTCAAGGTTAACAAAAGCTATGAAAAACAGTAGTTAACACAGAACAAAGTCAAGTTGTTCCTGCTCTGTGCTGGTCAAGTCTGCGGAATGAATAGTAAAAAAGAAATGTTACCAGGCTTATAATCACTGAGATTTGTAGATTTTGACAATTTGCTTCTCCTCTCTCTGTTTCTAGAGAAGATATGTATGCCCAGGACTCTATTGAACTGTTGACAACATCTGGTATCCAGTTTAAAAAGCACGAGGAGGAAGGAATCGAGACGCAGTACTTTGCAGAACTGCTTATGACATCAGGAGTCGTTCTGTGTGAAGGAGTCAAGTGGCTTTCCTTTCACAGGTAAGTTCTGCATGTTATGTATTCGAGGTTTTGACGTTGATTATTGAATTCTGGAGCTTGGATTTCACATCTCGCGTTGAGTGGTATATGTCTGAGAGTGTATATAGCACGTATCTTGGTTGGTAAGGCTCAGAAAACTACTTCTGCTGTCACACCTATAGCACCGTTCTGTATTAGAAGAATAGAGCGTGCGGGGTGGTGCTGGTGTTTTATTTTGGGTGTTTACACTGTAACCAGAAAAACGTGAAACTCCGAAGCCAGCAGGTGGCATTGTATCTTTCAATATCACACATGCAAGTAATAATGGCAATAATGATAAAAGCAAACTATTCCTAAGCAGTTCTTGAGCAAATACTGTTTGTCTCGTGGGAGAGACTGCAGAATTATCAGTGAAGAGTTTTATAAAGCAGTTCTCAATTTGTTTTAAATCTTCTGGCAATCTAGGCAGCTGAAAATTACTCAGCTTGGAAGGAGAGCCCTGGTAAGCCTTAATTCTAGCTGCAGTAATGAATATCTTTTACTATTTATTCCCTCACAGGAACTCATCTTCCAAGCAGAAATAGAAATGTGACTGCTAAATCCCTACGAACATGTCAAGAGAAAAACAATCTTCTAGTGTTAATAAGATTCAGCATTTTAAAACTTAGGCAATAGTCATTGTATAGTCAACTGTGTGCCTGAAAGAATTTGCACCTTTTGTAAGCAACAGGGGCTTTAAAGGCTTGTTGCTGCATAATGCCCTCAAGCTGACATCTTAAATACTGGCTGCTAAGCCAGTCAACCAACTCAAAGCAAATGTTTTAGCTGAGGCTAGTAGTTTCCTTACAGCTTTATTCTTTATCACGCGTGCTATGTTGGTGGGTGGTAATATGTAGATGACAAAATTAGAAAAAAACCAAATTCTTCATCCTTGGGTATTAAATGGTGGAGAGGAGGTTAGAGGAGAGAAAGGCACATGGAATTAGAGAAGTATTTGCATTATTAACCAGCTGAAAAGTAAGGGTTGCTTCAGCAAGGAATGTAAAACAGTAGTAGAAAGGTGCATAGAACAGCCTGTTGCAGACTTCATCATTTTGACTTGCTTTGTAGAAAGCAAGTGTTAGACACTTTTCAAAAGGGGTGGGGGGGAGAAAAGACAGTTGGGGAAAAAAAAAAAAGGATCCTCTTTGAGTAGGCTTGTCACCTATCTGCCTACATCTTCCGCTTGCAGCTGTCTCGACTCACAATATGACTCCAAAATAGTCTTACTCTTGCTATCCTACTAGCAGGATAGCACCCTGGGGAAAAATGCTGGAACAAGAATGCCACGAACTGTGTCAAAATAACTAGAAAGGCTGAACTAGTGAATTAAATTTTGTTCAGCTTCTTAAACCTATTATTGTGGGCTCTTACGTGCGTATTTGTGATTTACACTTGATTACAGTAAAATTGCGTGGCTGGTTCAGGAGGAGGGGAGGGATTAACACACGTGTAACTGGTACCTCAACAGACACTGCGGTGTTTTTCCAGTAGCGCCTAATAACTTCAAGGTCCAGCGTAAGCTATCCTAGCAAAAGAGTACCTGGGCCATTTGTACACTAGGGATTCTTTTTCAAGCATAATTATATTGTTTGTGTGTGATTCCTGATTAATATGCTGGGTGAAGCGTAGTGCAAACTAGGTGCAATAATGCTGTTTTTACTAGTGCCGCTTCTGAAGGAGTTTTGGAATGGCTTTATTCAAGTCCAGTTTCATCTGTGCTAAAATGAGTTTCTGTTGTGGACTTCACTGAGAACGTCTTTAGAAATCCTCTTAAGACAGCTATTCCAGCAAATGTCTGTCGGACACTGATTATCCGCAGCTCTGCTTGAAGTCGGAGAGCGTTTAAAGGCTCTTGCGCTTGGCGGAGTGTGTTGATGTTACCTTGAGCACAAAACCCTGGAGTAGCGGGTGAAGCTCTGAGGAAGCTGAGGTTGCACAATGCTATAAATGAGCATGGGTCACGTAGTGTGCCACAGAGAATAGTAAACAGCTGTTTCTAAATATATCTTAGGTTGATTGTGATTATGTTCTGTCAGTGGAAACTTAAAACAGCGGGACAGCCCCGCTGAAATTTTGTCTTGTGTAGGCTCTCCATGCAGTAGTTCTCTGACTAGTGAAAAAGCTGCGCTTCGTGGTTGCTGACTGTGCTGTTGCTTCAGTTTCCTTAAAATGCTTGAATTACTACTAACCCTCAAAATTTATGAGCGTCCTAGGAAGCGAGCAGAGGGGAATTAACTCCTTTCTCAGAGCGTAAGATTGAGGTTTTGTTTCACTTCCTAGTCTTTGAGTTCCTTGAACTCTTACGTAGTTTATTTCTAAGCTCTTAGCTTCGTGAATCGTTCTCCATGTGTGCTTTTTATCTCTAGATTTGATGTAGCTGCCTTGGCATGCTGACCTGTGAGCAAATCTGTGTGGACCTGCAGGGCTGCCAGGCATGAGCGGGAAAGCATTTACGCTGTCACCAATTCTTGCACACCGCAACTTCAGAAGCGACTCCATCAATTTGTGTCTGCGTGTGTTAAAATGTATTTGAGTTGATGAGAGAGGAGGGGGAAGCCCTGAATTTCTGATTCCTGTCACAGTTGAGAGCTGTGGGTGCTTGACAGCCTGACAAGTTATAAAACAGAAGGGCTCAAACACTGTTTGTGGGGATGTGCAGCTGACTGCTCCGTTGACGCGTGGGGTGTCCGCCTGTCTGCAGCCTCCTCACTCCACCTTTGGAGGCTCTGTGCAAACCTGCCTCTTAGCCCAGGTGTTTTTGGGAGGCTGGAAAGTTCCGAGCTGTTGTATTTCAGTGATCATTTGTGTCTAACTGATCTTAGTAAAACTTAATCTGTTGGCTTATTTCTCTTAGCCAGTTATAAAATGCAGTAAAGCTTTCTCAGCCCTGTCAGGTTTTGATTTATTTCAGAGACTGTTGGTGCTTGAGTAGAGTTCATTGTTAATTTGCTATCTGAATTCTTTCTGCATAGTAAGGGAAAGAATTACACACGTATTTGATCTTTTCCGTGGTCTTGTTGCCTACAGCTGTCCGTGTTCAGTGAAAAAAGGAGGGAGAAAAAAATAAAGTTGTTATAAGAGTGCCGCTGCTGCTGTATAGCTCCAGGGATTGTGGTTAGCTGCACTTAGTAACTTTTGGTGATTATATTAGAAATGGTGAAAGCTTTTTAAGGAAAGGAAGCCTGTGTGCTTTAGGGTATAAACCAACCACTAATTGCCTGTTAGAGGATTAGAAGAAAACTTCTTTAATGAGCAGATAATTGCATAATTGCTCACTGTGGGCTTTCTTACCCTTCTGTTAGCATTCAGCAGTGGTCACTCAAAAATTTTTGAACACTATATATATATATATATATATATATTTTAGTCTTGAATTGGAGTGACAGTTCTTAGGTCGGTGTAAGCTTGGATGACTGGAGCATATTACTGCCAAAAAGTGTACTAAAAAGGTCATGTAAATGTCTTGATACTGCATTGTGATTAGCGATGCGTGATTTGTGATGATTGTTACAAGCACAGTGGGACTAAGCGTAAGCAGCTGGAACCTAAGGAATGTGCGAGATCGTTTGGTAGAGCTGACTAAAACTAACCCGTGCTTAGGATCCAAAACCAGGTATCTGACTGGATGCTGCTGCACGATGGAAGCTGAACAGAGTGATGAATGCAGTGCACATATATATAGAAATTGCAGATTTGTGATAGCTGGCTCCCTCTCAATACAAATAGTAAATGAATCTTGAATTTTCTTTTCTTACAGTACTTCCTTCTTAATAAACACTGGAAGTGTTTGAGAGCATGTGTTTTGTCAAAATTTGATCATGTACATAATATTTTTTGGAAGAGGAGAGGAGTTAAAAACATACCTTTTTTGGTGGAAAAGGGGCACAAATACAGTTTTCCTCACTTTAGAGGTTTTTGTACAGCTGTTATGTTTGAGCCGCAAGGATGACAGATGTCAGGAATTCAGTGAGTTAATGAGCTCTCTAATCTCTAGAGGAGTAAATCTCCTTAATCCTGAACAGCCTTTTTTGCTAGTGTATTTTTTCCTTTTCTTTTTTTCTGTAGAGGGTTTTATGCTGATACTGGCTTCCCTACCATTCCCCCCCACAGATGATCTAATAAAATTAAGCTTCTCAGCTGCTGTTTTGCTAACTGTACTACAGGTTTTTACTTTGTAAGACTAGGCTGAAATCCTTCTTCATCTTTGGCTCCTTTGCTCCCTGGCCAGTGGCTGCTGGTGTGGAGACTGGAGTGCTGCCAGCACAGCTTCCAAACACCAGATGCAGTGCAGGATTCGTTCGACGTGAAATTCCTGTTTAGAGCACTGGAAACCCCCATGGGAGAGCTATAATAGTCTGAACCTTTTGTATAACTGGTATTAATGGACTTTTAGCAAAGAATCCATTCATTCCCAGTATGTTCAAGATTTTTCTACCCTCTGTCTAGAAATTCATAAGGTAAAGATTATGTACAGAACCTGTTTGTATAGAAATGGTACAAAAAGCGATGCTTTTTACATGGAGTGTGCAAGCTAAAGCCTTGAGCCTGCATCAGAAGTCACCAGTCTTTGTGGGCAGTGAATATCCACAGGATCAGTAGCACAGTGCTCTTAACTGATTTGTCTTCTGTGTTGCTCATCCCACAGTTAAAGATCTCAGTCAATATGTACCAAGTTTCAAAATTCTCGGTTCCGAGTATGGTGCTCATGTCACCAAGAATGAACACGAAGTCTTAAACCAGGAGCTTGCAGTGTGGTGGCTGCTCGTTCACTTGAATTTCTCTCTCAGATGTACACTGAGGTTCCTGAAGCAGCAAAACCCTTGCAGCCTTCAGCAGAGGCAGCCCTGCTGCATGATTTCATCTTCTTTGTTAGTACAGACATTTTAAAAATTGCATGTCAGTAAAATCTAGGAACTGATTTGATTCAATGCAAATCTAATAGCAAAGAAGAGAACGTATCGGTCACCCACATCACTCTGTGAAATCCAGCCCTTTGGATTTCAAGAACTGTAGAAGTGTCTCTGTCTCATGCAGTTTGTAGGGAGAAACTCCGGCTGTGTGAAAGGAATGAGCTAGGACTCTTTGTTTTAAGTTCTTGCTATCAGATGAAGTCCCAGCAGCAGCACTACCTTCTGTCAGGATTTGGAGAAGCTCCTCAGGCGTGGCTTTTTTTGCTTCTTCACTTGGCCTTGTTGAGATTAAATTGTTTTCCCTGAAAGCTGTGAGGTATAGTCTTTTGTAAGAGTCAGTCTTAATTGCATTGAAATTAAGCAAAATGTTGATGTGTAATAAAGTCTTGATTTTTGAAGTGAGACGAATGCTTTTAAGTTACTTGCTTACATTGCTTTTGTTATTAATTTGCAGTGGCTATGACTTTGGCTATCTAATCAAAATCCTGACAAACTCTAATCTACCTGAAGAAGAGCTGGACTTCTTTGAGATACTGCGATTGTTTTTCCCTGTCATCTATGATGTAAAATATCTCATGAAGAGTTGCAAAAATCTGAAGGTAAGTAATCTGTTAATGGCTCGGAACAAGTTTTAGTTTTGGAGAGAGAGTACTTTCTGCTAAGACCCACTTATTTTCCGTATTTTCATTTTCTGGTTTTGCTTTGATAATACCCATTAAACAGCCTTGTTGTCTCAAACTCTATATATTTAATATTAATGGCTATTGACAGAGGCAGGCAGGAGCACACATTGATTTTTAGAACTGCTTACCAGTTCAAAACAGCATGTTGATACTGTATTTATGGTGCCTAGTCTTTGTTGACAGATGATAAACCCATGTTTGGAATTGATCCTTCACTTCTTGAGCCGTAAGAATTGATGGGTTTCATACACTCTTATTTCCTCGCTGTGCAGTCCGCTAAAGGACTGCCGTCGTCTCGGCAACGGTAATTGCAAGGATGATGCTGTGGAAGTGCCTGGGGAAGAGGAGCGGAGCGAAGAATGTTTCCGATGGCCCCGTAAGGAAGGCTGAACAGCAGCATACGTGCAGGGACAACGTGACTTCTAGAAACAAATGCAGTACTAGAAACTAATCTGTCCTGTCAGGCCGGTGGGGTTACTAGTTGGCTTACTCTGGCACGCATAAAACTTGGATACTTTCTTGGCCTGGAGAATGAATGGAAACGGGAACTAAACATGTGAAGGGGAAGACAGCGAAGTGAAAGACGATTCAGGGATTGTTAACAGCTTTACTTGCCAAAGAACTGTGAGAGTCGACTGCTACTGGAATGAGGTGCATCGCTCATCGGAGGCAATTAACAACTTGCTGCTTTTATGGAAAGTAGCTCAATTCTGTCGGCTTTCTTAATGAGAACCTGCAGGAAGAAGAGAACACTGACTGTAGTACAACCAAATCCTGACTACAGAGTGGCTTGCCGCTTCGTCGTGCTCAGCTAGTGATCTGCGTGGGGTTTACAGTCCTCTGTTTCTTGCTAATGAGCTAAAACTAATGGAGCGTGTCACTTTGTAGTAGCCTACTTGTGTGGGAAGTAAGGTGTGTAGATCCCTTTGTTAATCAAATTAACATTGAAGATGGAGACCTCTCTTCCAGTTTGCATGAAAACTATACCTACCTGTGTTGATCTAGACTTGTTACTGGTACCATCAGCTGAGCAAATAGCTGAGTATTAGAGAAAATCTTAGAAACAGTTCTTCTCCACAGAGGCCAGAACTAAAAAGGAACTGTTCATAAACTTTGGGATTCTTAAAGGAGAGGCGAGGAGGAGCCCCAAACAAAACAAACCTCTCACCTTCTGGCTTCTGGTGAAGGGAAGTAAAGCATCTGGTGCCTTAGTGGTGGTGACGCACTTGCCGAGAACAGAATGTATATTCCAGCTTCACGGACGTAGGAAAGGTGACAGAATGGCGTTCCGAGGCGCCGTTCCCAGAGGCTCTGGGGAGGAGGGGACTGTGTTTCCTGTCACTTCATTAGGACGGAGTTGTGTGTAACCTGCATTGTTTAGAGATACTGATGTTTTTTGGAGAGAAGAAAAACCTTCACAGGTCTTATTTCAGCAAACCTTAAGAACAAGTGTGTGGTTGGTTGGCTGGGGTTTTTTTTCCCCCCTTTGGAGCTGTAGGTCAGCTTTCCTGCAATAAATCTTGTTGCTGTCACCTAACCTGCAGGCTGGCGGTGACAGGAGGGGAAGGGATGTGGACTACCCTGCCCCTCCAGATCTGCCAGCCATGAAGTGTCGGTGGACTTGTACTGTGTGGAGCAGCTGTCTGAAACGAGTTGCTGAACGTTCCGTGTGGTGACTGTCCAAATGCACGCGCTGTCTCCTGATGTCTGTCGCTTCCAATCTCTAATATTAAACTGCGGTGAATTGAGCTGCCGTGCGGTTGTCCTTTATTGACTTGTCTAAGTTATTTTTCGTATGAAAGTCAGTGACTTGCTGTAGGTCCCCCACTTCCTGGCCCCACACACCCAAAAAAAGCATTTTTGGCATTGAGGAGAGAAACATGCGTGAGGACTGGGGAGCTGCTTGATGCTGCTCTTGTGGAATTCAGTAGTCTGTGAATTTACAGTGCGTTACCCTTAAACAGACACGAGGGTACTTTACTGGCATGCAGACTGGGAGTTAACTGGGGATATTAATGTGGTGTAGGTTAAACTCTTGCTTGTTTTCTAAAATCCTTCTACGTAGGCAATTGCAAACCTTTTTATAGTAACAGCAACTCCTAGGTAGATTTATAGACCTTGGTGGAAACTTGCTTCTAAGATGAGCAGTTGTACAGAACAGTGACCTCTGGTACCAGTGTCGTGAGACTTCAGAGTTTGAACTGGATTTGCTGTTGACCATGGCTGTGTGATTATGTAAATTGTTCTGTGGCCTTTTTCTTGAAAGATCAATGCTCTGAAAATTTGGAAAGAATTCATCCTTCTCCTCCAAGAGTAAAATGTTCTTATCTGGAGTGCAGAAGCCTTGCCTGAAAGAGAATCTTGGTAACCTGTTAATTTTCTGAGACAGCCAGGTTTTATTCTGTAGTTACTGCAGTTACAGACCAAGAAGTTCCACACGAAAGTGGTATGTAATATATTGATAAATAGATATATACTATTAAAAGCAAATATTACTGATTTTTATTCTTGAGTGGGTTTTTGTTGTTGTTTAAAGGTAGGGTGGATAGTCTGATAGCTGGCAGAACCTGCTGCTGAGACCCTGCTGATTTGCAGCTTGAGGAAGTAGAGGGTTTAGGAGCAGCACATGGTGGTGTGGGCCTGACTGCTGTTGCCAGCTCTTAACAGCTCATTATTGGAGTAGGAAAGCAGAGACCATGTTTGTTTCTGCTTTTTCCCCCCTGCCCATCAACTCTCAGCATGTTTTTTGAGGCTGTAAGTTAAATAACTGAGTGTTTGCAGTGTTGAAGTGTTGTATCCAAGCGGATAAAGAATCACAGAATCATTGAGGTTGGAAAAGACCCTGAAGGTCATTTGAGTTAGGAAAACAAGCTAGCTTCAGTGCTGCACTGTGTAGTGTGTAGAGTTACCTTAACCTTCTGTAAACTATATTCCTACTGTTGAAGGTAGAATAAAACTAGCCATGCCAGCACTAGGTGTTCATGTGGGTTTGTAGGTGTTCCTTGGGAATGTTATTGCTGAGGCTTCCATTTTTTTGAACAAAACAAAGACCGAGATCCAGACTTTTTGCCGTAAGATTCACAGGAATTTTTCAGAATGTTTGATCTGATTTTCAGGTCAGACTTCATTTTTACTGCTGTGTGAACCTTAACTTTGACTGGCACGCTTTTGCCTCTTACTGCTTCCCTTCCTGTACTTGAAACGGGTTAAGAATGCGAGGAGAGGTGAACTTGGGTACTGGGCAGGCTTTCTTTAAAAGCATTGCCTCTGTGCAACGTTTTTGCCTGGCAAAGCTTACAGCAGCACAGAGGATTTTTGTCTTTGGTTTTTTGGTCTTTCTAGACCTTAAAGAATGTGCATGTTTTTTATTTCCAGTAGCTTTATGGCTTAACGATTAAAAATAAAGAATTTATGTGCAAAATAATGTACTCAGTGTAGCTTACAGCATTAAAAGATTGTGGTTACAGTACAACGTGTCTGTCCTGCAACAGACTTGTGTTGTCTGTGTAAAACCAAACCGACTCCTGACGGGTTTGCTTGCACACGTAGTGGTTATCACCATTTGGGGGGGCACCAAGAAGAGATGTATGTAGTCACTCAGCTGTTCAGGGGGTAGCTTTGCACATATGCTTATCAGGAAGAAAATTTGCTTCAAAACTGGAGAGGTTTTACCTGTAAGAGCAGATAGATTTGCAACTCTGGAGTGATATCTGCAGCTTCAGAGTCTGTCCTTTTAAACTTTGTATCGACATCCAAAGCAGACCTGTACTGTTTTAAGTGGTTCCCTTTTTGTCTGTGAGATGTTTATACACTTTAAGAAGCAGGTTTCATTACACACGTGACTGTTAGAATACACATCTCCAACAGAAAAACTGGCTGTATCATTGGATTTTAGTATATTAGAAAGCTGGTTGGAAGAGGATGGATTTTTTTGCATGTTCTTTTCCCCTGTCCTCTTATGGCAACCAACGAAACAAACTCTGAAGAGGGGTAGAATGTCTTGTAGAGATGAGTGGGCACTTTCTTCCTTTTTTGACTTTACTGCCTGCTTTCTTACTGCCTGCTGTGTAACATTTTCCTGGACTACCTGTAGTGCTCTAGATACTTAAGGGTACTCCCACTTTTTCTGGCGGGAAGTGGAAAACCCCTCAACTTAATTGTGGACAGGTAAGTGGAAAGAAAAAGGTCTGTATCAGAGGAAGCCTAGGTGCTTCAACACATGGAGGCATATGGGCACCTCATTTCTAAGCACTGGAATTCTTGTGTTTGTGGAACAATGTTTTTACCCTTTAAACTTTCGTTCAGGTAGGAGGAGTGCAGGAACACCTGGGTTTGTTCTCCAGCATTGCCGGCCCTTTTGACATCTGGAAGGAGCTGTTTTGTTAAGCGATGACATCTGGTTACTGGGAGGAGCTGGAACGTGAAGGAGTTGTAGTTTTGGTGGTCACAAACACTGCTTTGTTTAAGCAATACTGACACAGAATTCTCACGTTGCTGTTGACACTGAAAGTTTGATTCTCCACGTGTGTATTTATCTAGTATAAACTGTTTTGGCCACTGTGCAAATGTTCAAATATACCGGAGGTTATAGAACTTGTGTAACAGATCTTCCCAAGTCTAGCCGTTCAGTTTTCTCATTTAATTTTTTTTCAACAGTTAACAAAAATGTTTTCTTTTTCAGGGTGGATTACAAGAAGTGGCTGAGCAGTTAGAGCTGGAAAGGATAGGACCACAGCATCAGGCAGGATCAGATTCTTTACTCACAGGAATGGCCTTTTTCAAAATGAGAGAAGTAGGTGGACGTATTAGTTTTATCTCCATGATAGTAACGTGCTGTGATAGATGGAATCGCTGATTCTGATAGGTCTGCTGTATTGTAAGGAGGTCTCTGAAGGGCTTCAGGGGTCATTTCTTTCTTGATATTTAAAAATAAGACCACCTGTATTTTCCCCAGAGTAGGTGTGAACCAGCCCCACTGATTCCCTGCTTAGCTTAGCTGCTAGGAGTGAGTTTTGCTTCTCGTTTCCAGCCTCTGCCTGGCTTTTGAATTTTTTTGCAGGTTTTTGATTTTGGGTTTTTTTACCTTCCCTGTTTTGCAGGGCACCTTTCTTTTAGGTGGCTGCTGCAGTGAGATGTGAACTGCTGGAGCCAGACTCCTTTCTGGGTGACCATACCCAAGCCAGTTTTTGGGGGCCTTCTGCTCAGTGTAGTACGCAGCTGGGGTGCAGTGCTGCTTGTGAGAGGCTTGGGCGGGGAACGAGTGTCTGGACAAGCTAAACTTGCAGGCTACAGGTGTATGAAATAGCGACTTTCTGGCTTACGTGGAGAAAGTCCATGCATACGTTCCTTGTCATTGAGTAAAGCACAGATGAACTCAGGTTCTGCAAAATTCTACATCAGTCAATGAAGTCAAGGCTTGCAGCGAGGGAAATCAGGTTTTGGAAGCTTCCTTGCCGCTTCCCTGCGTACAACAGGAAGATAGTAGGATATTTCGCATTAGCAGAGGAAACAAATGTTGAAGGGGCCTCTTCTGGAAACCGGTTGCACCGGTCAAATGCCAGTGCCTCCGAACGTGGCATTCTGCCAGCAAGTGTGTCATCTGCCGTGTCGAAACGGGTGGCAATAGCAAACCTCATCTGTTAATGAGCTTTAGTGTTGTGTGCTGAGGTGTCTACCTTCTGTAGTCCAGATTTTTGTATAAAGGAGAAAATGACCACGAGTTTCTGACAAACATTGGTGAGACAGCAGGTGAAAAAACAAGTGCTGTGATAGAAGCTGGTTTGCTCCTCCTAACGCTCTGTTCTGCCTGCGCTGAGCTGCTGCAGGTCGTGGGCTACAGGTGTGATGGAGAAGGTTGTGCTTCTGGAAACAAAATCCAAAGCAAGTAGAGGGGAAGAGGAAGTATGTGATAATCGTGCCTAAGATACTGCCTTTCAAGTTAGTTTTCAAGAGGAAAAGGTTCAAACCTGAGAGATGCAGTTTGTGTTACGTGGCAAACAAGCTGCTTGGATTTGTTTTCCAAAAGCTCTTATTGGGGGAAGTAGAAGAGTTTTTTGAGTACAAAGCATTTGCTTAATTAGGCCAACAAAGATGGATTGAGTATGACGATTTTTTCAGTACTTTCAGAGATTCTTTGCAAACACAGTATTTCTAAATAAGGACAGCAGAGAAATATATTTAATGTGCATTTGTAAAGCCTTTTCATTAGAGTTCACTGTTAAACAATGTATTTCTGAGTGAAAAAACTTCATTTTACTATGCTTTTAGAGGTATGGAATTAATAAATGTGTTATTACTGTGTTACTCGTTGTTGTGAATGAGTGGGAACTTGCTGGGATTTGGACTCCCAGCCAAAGAAGTTACTCATCTTTTTCTTCCCATCAGAAATAGTTAAAATACCGGTACTAAAACAGCAGAGCTGCTGTTCTGGGGTTTTCCTATCTATTTATTTCTTTAAGAACTTCTAGGACTTTAAAACTTTTAATTGAGGCCTTCGGTTCCTGCAGTACAGAACTTTCCATCCAGACTGTGCTGCTAAAAGCAAAGCTTAAAGGCAGAAGCTTTCAGCCTGTGTGGTAAATGCAGTCCCCCGCGTTCGGACCGTGCCCTGTGTCCGCACAGCTCCTGCGTGCTCCTGGCTCCCTCGGACTGCTGATGGTGGTGATGACTCAAAATGTCAACCACCGGGATGTCCGGGCTTGCTCTGAAGTTTCTGCGGTGAAGGATTTTTGTGTATTTGTGGTGTTTTGTTTTTTTTTTTTTTTTTATGGGATGATTCATGGTTTTGCTTGAAAACCTAAGTCGGAAAGGTAGACTATCAGAATATCACGGGGTT
>Ga0065711_1040330_pt1 | contig 17055 bp, 9 predicted proteins | sample Hoacrofraction12_FD_59098 | JGI IMG/M metagenome (GOLD analysis project Ga0065711, IMG submission 59098) | Hoatzin crop microbial communities from Cojedes, Venezuela - Epithelial fraction 12 v2 (version 2) | ecosystem: Host-associated > Birds > Digestive system > Esophagus > Crop | place... | reverse complement strand
CCGCCTGGACAAGGTCCTGTGCAGCCTGCTGTAGGTGACCCTGCTTCGGCAGGGGGGTTGGACTAGATGACCCACAGAGGTCCCTTCCAACCCCTACTATTCTGTGATTCTGTGATTCTGTAATACCGGGATGAAAGACTGTGGGACAGGAACACGGCTGTTGTGAAGGGCACACTGCATATCTGAAGGGATTCGTGGCAGTACCCAAAGCCAAAAGCAACCTTAAGAAAGCGCCTCAAGAAACCTGAGGAAGATCCGTCTGAATACTGTTTACATCTGCAGTGATCCAGGGTACAGAGTTATGGCTGCAAGTCAGACCCTTATTTCAGTAAATGAATTATATCAGAGGTTAGTAGTAACATCTCGGGGATATTTATGAGAGACTTCTTTATATGGACAGTGTTTATGAACAACCCTGAAACATTTGGAAATGATTTGTTTTTTCAGACACATACTACTTAGCTCACCATAGTTAGAGACAGATTTTGGACCAAGCAGGGTGGAAATGTATTCAGAGTCAGACTGTTAAAGGTGTTTCAGCCCAGCTCTGCTGTGCTGACGTACTTAACCAGTCCAGGAGACCGGGGACTGTTTTCAACGTGTGTGTGTGTCCAGTGCCCGAGACACAACAGCAGGATCACAGACACCCGGGACAGGCAGGTTTGGCATTCTCCTCCCAGCAGCCTCTGAATGTTTACTTACATTGCAAAGTGTTGTGCATCTACATATTTCTACCTCTAATCTTCCCACCCTGTCTTTTAAATCCTTGCCTAGACAGAGCTTTGCTATTATTTTGAGCATTAATCAGGAGTGAACCAGTATCCCTTTTGATGAGAAGCCACCCTTGAGCAGTACTTCCCAGGAGGAAAAGCTGCCAGCAACCATTACAGGAGCAGCAGGGCAGAAAGGACTAGAAATAACCGACACACTTGCAGACTGTGCTGCCCAGGGGCACATGGGACACAAATGCCCAGCATGGCTCAGCACCCACAGTCATCACAAAAAACACAGTGATGGGAAGTGATGGCCTCCATAGTCCCCCTGCCCACCTCTCTGACCAGCTGGACCCCTCCCCTGGAGGCCAGTACGCAAATATGAGGGATGGCTTACTGCACCCCAGGGAGGACTCACAGCGCGGACCAGCCTCTGTCTAAAGGGCTCCTGTGCAGCCATTTAGCTGCTTTGCAGAACAGTCAGTCCTCTTTAAATACAAAATGTCAAGATTTCAGCTAAATTCTAGGAACATTTTCTAAATTCGTATCCACTTAATCATCTGGAGCAGGGATGTACTGCCAATATCAGCTGGGTCTGAGGAAGGGGATGGGGACGGAGAGCTGGGCTGTGGCTGAGCGCTGGGAGGTGGGACACCCTGGATGGGCAGCAAGGAGAAGGATGAAGAAGAGGAGAAGGAGGAGGACGAGGATGTGCAAAGCCCTGCTCCAGTAGGGATGGTGGCATCAGAGAGAGCACCTGGCTGGAGGTCATCTTCAAAAGGTGGCTCAAGACCTGGCTGCGGTTTTCTTCTCACCCAGCCTGTGCTGGCACAAAGAAACACCTCTGATATGTTCAGGCACTGGTACGATCATTTGAGAGCCTGGTTTCACACATTTGCAGCCCTTCAGGAGACACATGCTGCTGCCTGCACCCCTTCACGCCTCTGCCCGTGCTGTCCCCAGCAGCCTCCCCTAATCTGCTGCCTGAGCACTTAATCACTGATTTACAGGAGTGTTTGGGAGGTGAGTGGCTGCAGCCTTTACAAAGGTTTTCCAGCCACTGCCAGCTGCCCTGAAAGATTGCCTGGCCTTGCATCTGTTGATTTTATATGGTTTTGCTGGTTGGGAACAGCCCTTGCTGAAGCAGTGGGGACCAAACATCTTAATTACTGTAAAGTGGGAAGCTGGGGAACTGGATGGCAGTGAGGATCGTGGTGCCGGGGTTCTCCCCGAGCTCCCCCCGTCTTATGCAAGGAACTAACAATGCGACCAACCCCACACCTCGGGTTAACGTGAGTAAGAGCAGCTTAAAAAATCTTGCAAGTGTCAGTGCTATTGCACTGTAATGCCTAATCCAGCAGCCTCTGCAGCCAGCGTCAGCCTTTCCACTGATATTAAAAGTTGTTGAATAAGGGCCTGAGTGACTAACAAGTACAATACTTGAAATAGAGGCATGGGGCATATTTGCAGGAATATGAAAAAAAAACCCCTATTCAATCTCTTTTCAGTAATTGACTTTAAAATACGTCTAGTGTCACTAAGCATTTTGCAAACAGGCTGAGTCTGAAAGCAGAGAACCCAAACCATCCCATTTCCAAGCCAAAAAAGCTGATCTGAACACAGGTGGGACACGCAGAGAAAGGGGAACGAGTGTTTCTGCAAATAAATTCACATGAAAAGAAATCAATTGATGTGAACAGAGCAGAGGTTGTACAAAGTTGGAGAGTGTGTAATGAGAAATACCATTAAAAATCCTGAATATGGCACTCCTTCAACCTCGAACCAGCACAACTCAGGGTTTTTTTCATGACCTTCAAGTGTCAGAGCTCACCAGTAATAGTCTGCAATGATTTTTAACTATAGGAGTGTAGGAGTATATACCTATATATGACATGCTTAATGATGGCCTCTAAAACCTGTATCCAAAGGCTGGGTGTGATTCTATGCAAGGTGCCTCACCCCCTGCTATAGTGACAGAAGAGAGACAGGCACCTGCAGAGAGCGATTTGTCCCTTCCTAGTGCAGTTAAAGGCATTTTGACTTCATCTGTGTCCCATGTACGTGACAAACTCCACAGGAACCGGTATGAGGTCACCAGGGTCTCCAGAGTGATCTGCTGTCCCCTGCAATGAGTGTGACCACCCATTTGCTACTCAGGGGCAAACCGAGGGGTCTGGTGACCACGGAGGAGATGAGGACTTGGACAAAGGAGGGGTCATCCCTGAATTGCCAGGGCCAGCAGGCTTCCTGAGACCCGGGGTGTCCCGGGAGACAACGTGTCCTCCCAAGTGGCACTTATACAAAGCGGCAAGGAGGTGGCTGGGGCAGTGGGTGGAAAGCTGACGGCTCCTGCGGGCTTGGCAGAGGGACTCCTGCTAGAGCAGGACGCTGCAGCACCAAGCAAAGGAGCGCAGGCTACCCGTCATTAGCTTGCCTTTGCACTGGACTTTACGCTTCACAAGGAAATTTTGATTTTTCTAGTCAGTGTGTTTTCATATAACATCATACGATATGGCCGCGTTTTCAGCAAGTCTTTATGACTGAGCAGACATCACATCTTTTGTGATGACCCCTCCTTGCTTTGTTTCTGCACTGATGCTACAGTCTGAAAAGCAGCTGGGGACCATTTTTAGGACTCTGACTTACACTGTGAGTGCTCCTGCAGCACCAGGCTATCAGCAGTATCTTCCTTGGGGCAGTGGAGACCTATGAACCCTTCACAAAAAAATGAGACAACTGTAATGCTGTGCAAAGCTGTGTGAACACATCGCGAATGAAAGCTCTAGTTCTCGTTCCTGAACTCCCACATAGTTTTCAAATCCTGACCTTGCCACTCTTGTATTCCCTAGATGTTGACTTCCCTGCACTTAAATCACTCTTCTGAGCAGACGAGGACAGGAGGGAGATGAATGCAAAATTACTCCTGGTTTTTTCATGCCCTCAGTGGCAAGCTTAAACAAAGAATTTTAATGCTCTGGTCAACAAACAGGCAGACTTTTGCAAATAGCTGGTTCTAAGGATTTCCACAACTTAGGAGTATTTAAAGATCATCTGAGCATAAAATATATCAATTATCTATAACATTTAGTTAGTATGTATTTTATGGAGATCCTGGGCTTGGTGATCAGGGTTCATAAGTGAAATCCCCAGTCATCAGTTTTCCCGGGCCCTTGAGCTGCTTCTATACCAGCAGAGCTATGGGCTAGCCAGGCAAAGTGGGGTAGCCCTGGGGCAGGAGAGAATTTGTCCCCAATGTGGCAGGAGAGCACCTGAGCCAGGTCTCTGTGCTTGTGTCCTCTCAGATGCAAAGGGACCAAACTGGACAGGCAGAAGAAAAAGTGCCAGAAGCCCCATTTTCTGCAGGCGTTCGTCTCCTGCCCACTTTCATGGAGCAGCTCTGAAGACAGCTACAGGGCTGAGGTCTTCCAGGGTGAAGAGTGCATGCTGTTGTCCTAAGCGTGATCTGGACACCAGAGAGATGCTGAGTGGGGTTTCATAGGGGTCCATGAATCCTCTGGCAAAGCGTATTCACCTGGGACTGCTGGGCGATGTGAATGAAAAAAACTCAGATGCTGGTGGACCTCAGACATCTTCCTGACTGAGGAAGCCCAAGAACATGTTTGAGGACGTAAATCCAGCTTGAATTGCCTAAGTCTTTCTGCGGCTTTGGATCTCAGTTTTCGTAAATGAAATTCAGCCCTAGGTAGAGTAAGGAAGCAAATGCTAGTGAGGCAAGGACTGAGGCTGCTCGGCATCTGGTCCAATGTTCTCCAAGTCCCCAGAGAGAATCCACCAATTCTCAGTTTGTCACCCCAGTGTGTCACTAAAGCACAGAAAATGAAACCTTGGCCTCATGCTATAGGTACTTCCACATCCAGAAAATCAGCCTCCATCCTTCACCCAGATTCATCCATGTCTCTTGCAGACAAACAGTATACACCTACTCCACAGAGGCTCCTCACCTCTTGCCTTCCTGGGAGACTCCTGGTTGCAGGCTTTTACATCGTCACACTTGAAGATGCACCTGTAAGATTCCTAAAGGTGTCTTAGATTTTATTCTGGAGGAGTCACCGCATATTCATCTGTTGTGCTGCAAACTTCACAAAGCCCTTTCTCAGCATCGCTCCAAGGGTTTGCTCTGAAGAGGTCTGCAATGCCCTCAGGTGATCAGCTGGATTTCCCATCGTCTCTAGTGATCTTACAGAGACCACTGTAAAAGGGCAAGGGATGGTGGCACGGTGTCAGAGGGGGATGAGCAAAGCCCACACATGGGGCAAGAGGTTGAGAACCCAAAATGTCCAGCAAAAGACGTGCAAAGCAGCCACCAATGAAACACACGTGTCACTGGCAGAAGCCTTCTGCAAAAAGAAAATGCATGGAAGAAGAAAAGATCTCATCCACAATGAAAAGCCGAGGAAATTTTATTTCCCCTTTCCCAGAAACCTCACCCATGTTTTTTGGTGAGAGAGATGGGGTAAAGGAGAAAATGGCTGGCAGGTGGCACTTGTTATTCTTCTTTTGTAGGTGGCAACCTGATGTGCAAAGGTCTTCAGTGGCTTCCTTCCCTCTGAGGAAATAGTTAAGCTCCACCTGCCTAACTTCATGGGCTGGATGTGGAAGATCCGATTTATCTCCTTTTCCACTGCCTCAGCACAAAGCAGGGGAAAAAACGCAGCCCAGTGAGGCTCCCCACTGAGCCCAGGTCACCGCACGAGGAGGGATAGCAGAGCGAGAAAGGCCTTTTGCAGTGACATGATTCATATGCTTTACGTGTGAAGAACATCACATCTGTCCTCCTCCAGCATACCAGGAGGCGAGAAGAGTGGGGAGTGCCAATATCAGCTGCGCTCCAAAACACTTTGAAGAGTGAACGTGCTTTGTCTGAGCTGCCTGAGCAATGGGGCTGTGGGCTGGTGGGTGGGAACCCAGGCTGAAAGCGAAAGGAGCCTTTCCCTTGTTGGACCGTAACGGCTGGCTCAGCTGGAGCGAGGGCTGGGTGGAAGGGGAGGAGGAGGAATGCTAAGTCCCAGCAAAGCAAATATCACCATATGTGCACTCTGCGTAAAAACAGAAAAGTAAACAGAGCCCTTTCCAAAACAAACACCTGCAAAATAAACACAGAAGGGCAATATATTTAACAAAAATAAGCACCGAGGTACAGGGGAATGTCTCAGCAGCCAGTCACTGGCCTAAGGCTACCAGAAACACTCATCTTCCCACTTCCCGCATCTTCTCCTGTAAATAAAGCTGCTCTGGAAAGCATGTATTGAGTGAAAGGGTGCCACGTCCCTGCGCAGCCGTGAGGGCACCGACCCCGTCCCGGCGGGAAGGGGCTCCTCGCTGGGGAGCGCAGCCGCTGCTGGGGCCAGGGCTGCCGCTGGCGATGCCGCAGCACCCGGCGTGCACCGCGCAGCCAGCAGCAGGGCATGGCGAGAAATATTCACTGCAATGAGAAACGGGGGTCTCGTGATGGAAAGGACAAGTTGAACAGACTTGAATAGTCAGTCTCCACCCCTGCAGAAGTTAAGAAACCCAGAAGCAGCTCTCTGCCCCGGGTATCTCTTTGCCCCCACTGCCCTGCCTGCCCTGCCAGGGCTGCCGTGTGCCTCGGGGTGTGTTGGCACAGCCACCACCCCAGGCAGAGGGGAAAGTGCTCGTCCTCTCTGGGATGACCTGGGCCACCGCAGGGGCACGCCGAGCCTGGGCAGCAGCCCAGCTCCCACTGCCTCTCTGTGCTCTGCAGAGGCTGACAAACAGAGCTTTATTATTTTTCATCCTCCAGCACAAAGTCAGTCCTCTTCTGCGGACTTTTCTACAGCAATGATCCAAACTAGACCCCTTCTTCCCTCTCTTTCAAGATTTCTTTGAGCACATGCTTCATGCTGCACTGGAGATGGACAGAGTCTGCCTTCCCTGAGGACAGACAGCAGCATGCAGCCTGCTCCCTCTGTCCCTTGTGGCACTGCATCCCAGTCCCAATCCAGAGATGCCGCTCAGCCACCACATAGTCCTCCTGCTCCTTCAGAGCTGTAGCATGGGGTGAGAAATTCTCCCGCTGGTCCCTGACCTATAAGCCAGTACACAAAACAAGCGTCCAGAGGATGTGCTGGGACCATGCCCATGTTTTCTGCAACGGTGGGACTTGTGTCTCTTTTCTTGCATGGTCCTCGCCTCTCAGCTCAAACATCAGCTTGTGAATGGATGCTCCAGATCCATTTATCTGCCAGCCTAGGGATCCTCACAGCGCTCACAAAGATGGGAGTACCAGGTAATTGAGTCTGAAAGTTTAATTTACCGAGCTGCCATAGTTGTTTCTTCACTATTTGTCTCCATAGTGTCATCTCCTTTAGGGATTTAATTTCCCACCTGAATCATCCCCAAGGGCCCTGGCAATGATCTTGCCACAAGCCCGCTCCTGCAGCCCGTGCTGTGGGTAGCCTCTGGGGCTGCAGCGACGGGTGTGAGCCCAGCACGATCCCTGCCATGTCGCCCCTGGCCTCAGAGCCCCAGAGCTGCCCATCCAGGTGTGCCCAGCAGCCCACTGCGCCTGTCACTGCTGTGCTGAGCTGGGCACGTGCTCAGCCGAGACCTGGGGGCATGCTGGGGTGCAAGGCAGACGCAGGCGTGAGTCACCGGTGTCCTGCCACAGGGAAGCCGAGCCCTGACCCAGCACCAGCCACGCAGTGTGCACATCCCTCTGTTTACCGTTTCTTAGCAGCCACCTATTATTTTTCATTTCCCAAGTCTGTGGAGCTCCTTGGAACAGAACGGTCCCATCCCGTGCACGTCTGACCAATGCCTCGCGCAGGAGAGCCTGGTTGCCAGAGGGATTTGTCGGCGTTGCAGCTATGCCACATAAACAACAGGCAATTTTGTTCTTACTTCTCATGCAGTGGGGCTCTCTAATGAAGGAGTAGGACCTTCGTGGTGAAATATGTTGGACCTGAAGACCAGGAGTAGCTGGGTTTTCTGCTTTCCACAAAAATCAGCTGAGAGCAAAGCACTGCAACTGTTTGCATTTCTTGGGGTGCACCTCAGACTACAGCAGAGGCCTGATACAGAGGCTGTTTTGTATAATGGTTTATTGTAAATCTTTTATCTTGGGCAAAGTCTGTGTGAATACTTGGGAGATTACCGCAGATACCGGGACTAGGGACTACATCTGCAGTGGCTTTTAGAAAGCCGAGCTCTCCGTATCCCATATCTGCTCTGTATCTAGTAGACTGACTTCTTTAAAAAGAAGCTTTACAGAAGATGCTATTAAAAAAGGAAGAACTTACTTTATCATCACAGAAGTACATATTAAATCTCAGTATTTCCTAACCCCTGAAGTATTTCTTGTTTATGCTTAGGCACTCACACAGTAAATCAATATGCAAGAAGTTTCCTTTTCATGGCGATCTCTTCAATTCCATATTCATTTGGCACTCAAACCACAAGGGTCTGCCAACCTGCTTCTTCTTTTCATATCTCCTGGCTATTTAACAACAGTAACTCATGTTAATGAGGTTGTACGTTTGCTCATTCCCTTAAAAAGTAACACACAGCTCTTTCAAATAGGGGCCTCATCTCTGTGCAGATGCTTGAAAGTCCAGATGTAGAGGGAATGATCTCGTACTGACAGATTCACCACCTTTACAAATTTTCCTTGGATGGTTTGTCTTGCTCTGTGCACCAGGAAAGAAGAAAACTTCTGCTCTTAACAAAAAATGAATGAATACACACCAAGAAAGAACAGCAGAAGGGGTTTGGGTTTGCTCACCATGGAAATACAAGAAGTGTCACCCTCTTGCTGATGTGTGTCATGGCAGATCCTCTACTAAAATCACTTTACACAAGGATATTTTAAAAGAAAGTTTACAAACACCAAATACAGTCTGTTAGGAGAGGTTACCCCCCCATTACAAAATGGCACACACTGCACCTCATCATGGCTGAGCTCAAAGTTGGTCTTTAAAGATCATTCTTTAGCAGCTATTCTGTATTAAGAAAAAGCATCATATTAATATTCATATTCAGATCTAATACTTAAAATTCCTTCATTGGTTTAACTCTTTGTGGTATAGATTACTGAATTAGAGCCATTGACAAAACTGGTTCCATATTAAGGTAATTTATATGCAGGAAATGTTCCCCTATAACTCTGAGGCAGGTGAAGTTGATACAGCTTTATTTGCTATTATTGTGTTCTTGAGGCTTAAGATTAATTTGCAGAATCAAACATTGCAATCAAATTCCCTTAGAGGGCTCATCTGCTTTCGGTTTGCGGAAACCAAAGCTTTGTATACCTGGAAATAAATACCAAACTGTGCTTGCTGCTCCAGCCAGATGGAGTTATTGGCATTAACATGGTTGAATAAACTTCATGTAATTAAAATGAACATTTTGCCCAATCTACATTGCATACTGCAGGTGCACTGCTTGATTTATTATGTAAAATTATTCAATTTAATTAAGGACAGGAGAGTACAATACAGAAGTAACAACAATTTCCCTGCAGTTAAGCAAGAGGGATTTTCCCTTTCTGGGGCAAAAGCCACATACCACGGGCCAGTCCCCAGCCAGGGACTTGTTTCCTTTCCCAGACACTGTCTCCTCTGAAGCTGTGTTCACCATCATTGTCCTGTGATGCTGCGGACCCTGGTGGGGCACCCACAGCCACTCCATCCCAGGGCAGGGCTGGGGCTACTGCCCACACCCCACAGCCACGCGGGGACCCTGGGGCTAAAGCAAGGAGGCAGCATAGGTTTGAAAACAGCTCCTTCTTTCGTGCATTGTCCTCCTCGGTTTTACAGTGCAGACAAAATACCCTCTAAGGAAGAGGTTTTGTCTCGGGCTGTTACCCATGGGTAGAAGGTGGAGGGGCCATCCTCCTGCTCGTGTGCAATGCCATCACCAGGCACTGTAGGTTTGTCTGCCAAGAGAAGCAAACAAAATACTATCAAAAAGATAAGAAGTAAAATGAAAGGCACAGTGCTCTAGTAAAAGCAGAAAAATTATCTCTATCGTGGTCATCGAAAGGGACTCACCTGGGCCGCTCAACGTCCCAGGATGCCAGATCACTCCAGAACAGCACAGAATTCAGACAGGGCCAGGCGCTGATGTACAAACAGGGACATTTTATCATTCTCCACTCAGCTGAGTCTGGAAAAATGCAAAGTATATTCCTCACGCTCTTTCTCTCAAGCTGAGTTCCTTCAGTAAGGAGAATTTGATTTAGGGGCTGGCTTTCCTATTATCATCCCTTACAGACATTTTTCTTCTAAAGCATCTGGAAATTGTCACTGTTGGAGACGGGTTCTGAGTTAAAAATACTGAGAGTCTGAACGCATTGAGCAATGCCTATCTGCCAACAGTGCTCGTGCCTGCTCTAAACACATATGAACTGCGCGCTATCTATAAATAAAGGACAGAGTAAAAAGGCATTGGAAGGAACCTAAATTGAGCATCTTTCCCATCTGTGGGTTTCTGCTGCAGAGAGTTTATGGTTTTCATTTTCTTGGGGTTTTTGAACAGTAGTATCATATAATATGTCATCTGTTTGCTGGAATGAGAACCAAGTGTAAATATTGAGAAGTCTGATAAACAATACTCTAAATTCAGAGCTCAGCAAGTAGGCATCTGAAAACACACCCCAGCAGCTTTCCACTGCTCTTCAGGAGAGGTTGACATTCACCCGCAGACATTACGACACTCATACTCAGGCTTAATCTGGCCACGCAGTTTAATCAAGGGAGGAGAGGGAAGAAACAGCTTTTGTGTCTGAGTTTATTGCTTGAATATTCCGCGAGGACACCGAGTTATAACATGGCTGAGCAGTTGCAGAAGGGACTGAAACTGTTTGAATTCTTGTGGTGCCCTTTGGCCTGATGTGTTTGGGCTGTTTGAGTGTGTGTGTGACTGTAATGGGACAAAAATGTCAGTGTGAGCTTCTGGCTAAGCCTTTGCTTGGGCTTCGTTCCTGTTCACTACAGTCTAAACTTAAAGGGGCAATGGGGAGTGTTTGGGGTTGGGCTCTGCCGGGTGATTTGCAGCCCAGCAAGAGGTGTTTGACTCTAACACCATGATGGCACCAGTGTGAACCTGAGCATCCGTGTCCTGGGCGTACCACCAGCGAATCTGTTGTGCCACAGCGAGCCTGGTGACACCTCCCGAGCAGAGAAGCTCGGTGTCTTATTTGTTCAGTGCATGCACTGAGCTCTGGCTTTTGAGAAGAAGGAGTTTCACACAGCTCCTGGATTGACTCTCTTTTCTCTCTCTGCCCTCCACCTCCCTGGTTCCCCACTCTGAGAGTGCTGCTGACCACTGTGTCCCGCTTCTTTCCAAATTACAAAATTTGATTTGCAAAGCAGCTAGGTCCCTTGTTTGCTGTTTGCAAGTTCTTCTTCAGTGTCAAAGATTTGCTGGGTTGTCCAGTGCTCCTGCAGGCATAGCACTGGGGAGTGCAGTGCGGAAACCGTGCTCTCCAATTCACCTTTGCATTGATGCCTTGCAGCCCTGCATCACTGATCTCTGGGATAAGCCCTACAGCAAGGAAGTGTTGTTTTACTGATGACCTAAGTAATGAAGAGGTTATAAATACTTATATTGGAGAGAACTGCTGCTGAACAATGTGACATCTCTGCTTTTTACTTTAAAAGAGATAGGCTGGAATGGTAGTTGTAAACAAGGAAATTATCGCTAAGACTTCATCCATAGTGCTTTTGATACACCAGTCTGGGCAAACAGGGAGGTATGTTGCTGTCTTCAGGGTTGGAAGGCTGCAGCTAGAGCATGTCTTTCAGTCTGTGACACATAGGAAAACCAGGAGCTGCTTTGTCTCCCTCTTGAGTCCCACACCAACAGCTGGCACACCGGGGTAGGGGGAGCGCATGGATCCCTGGAGCACTGGTATTTAAACCAGTACTAAAATACTAACTGCAGCATTCCAAAGTACAAGGTCATCCTTCAACATCCACAGACAAGCAACAGTCTGAACAGTCAGGGGGTTTGCACTCAAGCTTCCATCGCTGTTTACAGGGAAGCATCTGTCCTCCAGCTGAAAGACTTGTGATTCTTCCCTGGTTCCTCCCTAGCAGGTAAAGGCTGAGCAACACGCCTGGGTGAAAGGGCTACCTGTCGCAAGCCCAGAAGTATCATATAGAAACGTGACTCTAAATCAAGGCCCTTTAATTACACTTCCCATATTAAGAAAAGATGCCTCCTTCTGGGGATTTGTTGGCTGGTGAGAGAATAACGAAGAGTAGTGAGTGTGTCATGGGGTAGAAAGGAAAAGCACTTCAAGAACCAGGAGTTGAGGTAAATAAAACAGGCTCCTTCTTCTAGCCAAGGAGCTTGAATTAGAGGGCAGAAAGTGGGTCTTCCTTCCCGCTGATTAATTTGCCTGTGCTTTTGTTTCTACCCTGCTTAGCTGACAGGCGGTGACTGGCAGATGCACGTACTCCAGAGCATCCCACGAGAGCTTGCAGACAGCATGAGCTCCACCTCGGAGCCCTCGTACTGTAATGTTGTGATGTTTCTATTGTGGGAGCTGCAAGCTCCTGTTTTGGATAAACAGGCTTAAAACCGTGAGCACTGAACATGCCAGTGACAGGCTCAGGAGCAAGTGGCCCACCCATGGAAGGAACCGTAAATGTAGTTTCACAGGCTGAACCATGTAGTCCTTAGGGCAGAAAACAATATGCAGGATGAAAAAAAATTACAGATGGGGCTCAGGATTTTTTATTTTTATCAGAAAAGCTGAAATTCATTCAAAAGAGATGTCATCATTGTTCCGACTCTTTTCTATTGAGCTGGCATTAATGATAGATCTGGCAATGCATTGTGTGCTCTTGAACATTGCCAAATGCACTGTGGAAATTAACTGAAATACTGAAAGCAAAATAATAGCTGAAAAATGTCCTGCTTTTCGGCTTTTGGTAGCAGAAAGCATGAACTACACTGCTTATGCAAATCTGAAGTCAGTTACAGGCTAAAAGAATTAATCAGAATGCAAAGCAGTGTAATTCTGTCCTAATTCTTGGAGAAAGTATCAAACATATGTTTAAATGTCATTCTCCAGCCATTAACTGCCTCCACTTAGCAAACCCCTCACAATAACCTGTACGATGAGGTGTCACTCACTCGCTTGCCGAGATGCTGCGTCCCATGGGCCAGCAGCCACAGGCAGGTACAGCCCGCAGCACCGGGCAGCTATTTAGTTACACAGGGGCCCTTTGCCCACCCTGTCCGCCAGAGCATCTGTGTTAAGGTCTGCCTTGGATATGTGAACAACTATGAAGGAAAAAACAATTAAATGATGAAGTCTGCCCTAAGGTGTGGAGGGAAAGGCTTTAGCCTCTTCTCTGGCCCATCCCTGCAGTGCTGGTGGTGGCAGCTTCTGCCCTGAGAGTAACTCAGCGGTTTGTCTCCATTTCTCTGGCCATGGTTGAGTGCAGCAAAGAGGAGACAAACTGCGGCTTGGGCTCAATTGGGGAACTGAGCCTGCTTTTTCTTGCAAAATCCAGCGATATAGCAGTGCTGGGGAATAGGCTAAGTTGGGTTGGTCTTCTCCAGAATTTGCAGATTTGCAGGGTGCTGCTGGTGTCCGGCATGCGGAAGGAAGCGGCAGGGGGAGAGGCAGCCCCAGCCGCAGCCAGCTCCAGGGGCTTGCCCAGAGCTGCGATATCCCCCACCCTCCAACCAATTTGAAGAATTCTCGTGAGGAGACTGAATTTTTGGCTGGGGCTTGGGAGGACTGAGAACTGTCACAGAGCCAGCGGGGATTGTGGGGAGTCCATAAACACCTCTCTCTGCTTGTTTGAAAGTAAATTACCCTACGAAAGGGAGATTGTCCAGAGTCGCTTTAATGCTCTCCTGGCTGATTTGCTGTGCTTTAGGAGTGAAACGCTCTCTGGTCTTGAAACTGAGCTTTTGATAGGGAGAAAGGGAGATTGTCCAGAGTCGTTTTCATGCTCTCACTGCTGATTTGCTATGCTCTGGTCTTGAAACTGAGCTTTTGATAACTACCAAATATCTGTGAAGTATTTGTTCAAGATCAGGTCAGCCTATCGAGCAGTGCCAGGTCTGAAAGCATTTGAAGAAGAATGGAAAGGATCAGATCACGCCTTCCCTCAAAAGTTATTTTTAAATGGCTATTTCGACACGGTAAAGGGTTAGGGAACATGTGTTCTCCACTGTCAGAAGATGCTGCATTTGCCAATATATTTAGTGAACAGCAGTGGGAGATAAAATTACCAGTGTTTGCTCTGGAATAGTAAACACCATCCCTAATGGTCATAGAAGTATTTTTTCTGCTTTCTAGTTAGCCAGGATTGATGATATTAAAGATAACACATCTAAAGCATTTATAGATTCTCAAAATTACATTACATCTTTTACTCAGCTAAATGAGAGCCTTGTGTTGCGTAAAAGAGATCTGACCCATATTGATTGCAAAAAGGAGGAAAGGTTTTATTAAAGAGATGAATGGGCTTTTTGTTAGTTTGCTTCACTCCAGCAAACAGAGGAATTAAATTACTCCATTCCTACAGCACTTACGCAGCTCAGCAGGTGAATTTGTACGCCCCAGTCAGTATGCTGAAAGCGTATTTGGCAGTTTAGCAGACATACAACCACTATAGCTCTGAAGTCTAAGTGGACATAAATTTTTGCTTGCGCTGAAATCTGGCTTCTCCTTTGCAGTCAAGGGAGCTGTAGGGTTTGTGCTTTACAGGGCATTCCATGGAGGTCATCCAAGCTTTCTTTTGGTGCTGGGGCAGCTTCAGAACCCTTGTCAGAGGTCATGTGGAGATAGTGGGGGCAGTTCATGGCTCCACATTTCTGCCTCCTGGTGTTGGCTAATGGGCTTGTACCTGCAGGAGTGAGGACCATTTCCCTCCCTCCTCAAAGCCCCACTTGGGTGAGATGAGGCTGTCACCCATCACAGTTCCTAACACCGAAAATGTCTGTGGCTTTACAGAACACAGTGGCAGTACACCCTGTCCCCAGGGAAGATCACATCCGTAGTGATGGGATGGTTATGACCTGCCTGGTGAGAGATGGAATCACCTCTTAAATACAAGACACTATAGCGGTGAAACACCTCACACTTTAATTGACCCAGCTCATCCCCCTGGCCACCCAAATGTAGAGGGATAAGTGGAGGCAGAAAGATTCTGGGCCACCTGGGCCAGCTTCAAGGCTAGCACTACATGTTTTCACAAATTCATGTATTCCTTGGATGAAATAGGTACCGAGTCCTGGGAGCAGGTAGTGACACCCCTGGGTGCCAGTAGAAGAACTTTTCACTCTTACATCAAGTCCTACATCTGAGGCTGCTGGAATCAGTGTGTATCTGAGGCAAACACCAGTGAGTCACTGTTGCTGGTCCCAGTGAGCACCACCCCGTGCTTCCTGGCACCCACGTGGAGGCCCAGGCTCTTTGCAGTACTGGTTTCTCACTGGTTTGGGGTTTCCTGGTTATTAAGGTAGGGAGAAGGGGAATGATGCTAAGATGGGAGATGATGGAGGAGTGGGCTAGGGCAGAGAGGACACAAACAGCTTTGGGTGGTCCTATACACAACCTAGCACCTTGTGCCAGCAGGGCGAGTGCTTCTCATTTTTATCTATCATTTTATCATATCTGCAGCCCATGGACCACATGGCTTTCGACACTGTCTCCCATAACATCCTCCTAGGGAAGCTCAGGAAGAGTGGGCTGGATGAGTGGTCAGTGAGGTGGATTGAGTACTGGCTGAATGGCAGAGCTCAGAGGGTTGTCATCAGCGGCGCTGAGTCTAGTTGGAGGCTGGTAACTAGTGGTGTCCCCCAGGGGTCAGTACTGGGCCCAGTCTTGTTCAGCTTCTTCATCAATGACCTGGATGAAGAGTTCGAATGTACCCTCAGCAAATTTGCTGATGACACCAAACTGGGAGGAGTGGTGGCTGTGCTGCCATTCAGCGTGACCTGGATAGGCTGGAAAGTTGGGCACAGAGGAACCTGATGAAGTTTAGCAAGGGCAAATGCAAGGTCCTGCATGTGGCGGGGAACAACTCCATGCACCAGTAGAGGCTCAGGGCTGACCTGCTGGAGAGCAGCTCTGGGAGAGGGACCTGGGAGTGCTGGTGGATGACAAATTGACCATGAGCCAGCAGTGTGCCCTGGCTGCCAAGAAGGCCAATGGGATCCTGGGTGCATTAGGAAGAGTGTGATCAGCAGGTCAAGGGAAGTTCTCCTTCACCTCTACTTTGCCCTAGTGAGGCCCCATCTGGAGTAGTCTGTCCAGTTCTGGGCTCCCCAGGTCAAGAAAGATGAGGAGGTACTGGAGAGAGTCCAGTGGAGGGCTATGAGGATGATGAGGGGACTGGAACATCTCTCCTGTGAGGAGAGGCTGAGGGAGCTGGGCTTGTTCAGCCTGAAGAAGAGAAGGCTGCGAGCGGACCTTAGAAAATCTTCTAAATATCTGAAGGGTGGGTGTCAGGAGGATGGGGCCAGACTCTTTTCAGTGGTGCCCAGTGACAGGACAAGGGGTAATGGGCACAAATTGAAGCATAGGAAGTTCTGCCTGAACATGAGGAAGAACTTCTTCCCTCTGAGGGTGACGGAGTCCTGGAACAGGTTGCCCAGCTAGGTTGTGGAGTCTCCCGCTCTGGAGGTATTCAAGACCCACCTGGACAAGGTCCTGTGCAGCCTGCTGTAGGTGACTAGGTGACTGCTGTAGGTGACTGAGGTTGGACTAGATGACCCACAGAGGTCCCTTCCAACCCCTACCATTCTGTGATTCAAGGAAGGATGAAAGGATGAAAGGATGAAAGTACGAAAGGATGAAAGAAAGGACAAAAGAAAGGACAAAAGAAAAGAAAGAAAGAAAGAAAGAAAGAAAGAAAGAAAGAAAGAAAGAAAGAAAGAAAGAAAGAAAGAAAGAAAGAAAAGAAAGGAAGAAAGAAAGGAAGAAAGGAAGAAAGGAAGAAAGGAAGAAAGAAAGAAAGAAAGAAAGAAAGAAAGAAAGAAAGAAAGAAAGAAAGAAAGAAAGACAGAAAGAAAGAAAGAAAAGAAAAGAAAAGAAAGAAAGAAAGAAAAGAAAGAAAGAAAGAAAGAAAGAAAGAAAGCAGGCAAGAAAGAAAGAAAGAAAAGAAAGAAAGAAGGAAAGAAAGAAAGAAGGAAAGAAAGAAAGAAAGAAAGAAAGAAAGAAAGAAAAGAAAGAAAGAAAGAAAGAAAGAAAGAAAGAAAAGAAAAGAAAGAAAGAAAAGAAAGAAAGAAAGAAAGAAGAAAGAAAGAAAGAAAGAAAGAAAGAAAGAAAGAAAGAAAGAAAGAAAGAAAGAAAGAAAGAAAGAAAGAAAGAAAGAAAGAAAGAAAGAAAGAA
>Ga0065711_1040329_pt1 | contig 17057 bp, 7 predicted proteins | sample Hoacrofraction12_FD_59098 | JGI IMG/M metagenome (GOLD analysis project Ga0065711, IMG submission 59098) | Hoatzin crop microbial communities from Cojedes, Venezuela - Epithelial fraction 12 v2 (version 2) | ecosystem: Host-associated > Birds > Digestive system > Esophagus > Crop | place... | reverse complement strand
CTCCAGCAGGTCCACCCCAAGCCTGTACTGGTGCATGAGGTTGCTCCTCCCCAGGTGCAGGACCCTGCACTTGCCCTTGTTGAACCTCATCAGGTTCCTCTCTGCCCAGCTTTCCAGCCTATCCAGGTCATGCTGAATGGCAGCACAGACTTCTTGTGTATCTACCACACCTCCCAGTTTGGTGTCATCAGCAAACTTGCTGAGGGTACATTCTAACTCTTCATCCAGGTCGTTGATGAAGAAGTAGAACAGGACTGGGCCCAGTACTGTTCCCTGGGGGACACCACTTGTTACCAGCCTCCAACTAGACTCAGCGCTGCTGATGACAACCCTCTGAGTTCTGCCATTCGGCCAGTTCTCAGTCCACCTCAAAAGCCCACCTACACCATCATCAAGAACCAGCGGCCCTGGGAAAAGCCTTCTTTTGACAAATTTTGTGGATATCACAACACTTCTTAAGGTTTCTGATTAATTTCCAATGCTAATTCAGTTCAAATTATTAGAGAGAGCATGTAAAGAATTTTTGTTTAAAAAGAGGGAGCACATTTCTGGGAAGGTGTATGAGAATGGAAGTGAGGATCTGGAGAAAGTATCTCTTAACATTGACTGGTTGGAAACTGCAGAAGGAAAAGAGGGACGGGTGGGGAAATAAAGGAAGAAATGTAACTCGCCTGTTGTCCTTGTTTCAGCTGGGATAGAGTTGATTTTTCTCCCAGTAGCTGCTGTGTTTTGGACTTAGCATGAGAAGAATGTTGATAACACTGATGTTTTCACTTATTGCTAAGAAGTAAAGGACTTTTTCCAGTCTCTTGTATTCAGTTAATGAGGAGATGTGCAGGAGCTAGGAGGCAGCACAGCCAGGCAGTCTGCCCAAGCTGGGCAATGGAAATATTCCGTACCATAGACATCATCTTCAGTTTATGAACAGGGGTTGGCGGGCAGGGAGAAGTGGGGCAGGTATTGTTTCTTTTCTTTTCCATTAATTTGCATCCTCTTTTGTCCAGGAGTTGGAACTTTTCTGGGAGTTCCGTCTTTTTCAGGAGTTTTGTAAAATTCACAGAATCTGCGATTTCCAGGTTCTGTGATCGCTGCTTGGGAGCGACTGTGAATCAGTCATCACATGGTGATATAATTGTATATAGTTTGTTTTGCATATTTATTATTATCAGTAGTAGTAGTAGTAGTAGTAGTTGTAGTATTTCCTCTGTTGTCTTATCAAGCTGTCTTTATCTAAAACTACAGGTTTCCCGTTTTGTCCATTTCTCCTCCCCATCCTCCTGAGAAGGGAAGGGGAGGGATGAGCGAGTGGCTGTCTGGTGTTTAGTTACCTGCTGCCGGGTTAAACCATGACACCTGTAAAGAAACTAGAATTCCTGGAGACAAGTTGTCTACATTCCTACATGTCATTACTATTCGCATTACCAATTATCCTTAGAATCATACAATGATCTGGGTTTGAAGGAACCTTTGAATATCAATTAGTCTAACCCTCTTGCCATGGGCAGCGTCATCTTTCACTAGATCAGGTTGCTCAAAGCCCTCCTTCTTCATTTCTGCTGAAGATTGCAGTTCTGTTGGAGCTTTTAACAGAATTATTAGCATATAGGTAATTATCCCTTCTTCTTCTTCTAAAGATAAAAGGGAAACTGAAGAATCAAATAGATTTATATACTTTGGAAGCAGAACCATGAATGCAGGGGCTTTTCATCATTTTCATATTTCCAGCTCATTTTGAACAGTCCATCCTTGTCTATATGTGAAGTGTTCAGTATTCAGCTGAAGGTTAACCTAGTAAAAGATACTCTTATTCCAGAAGAATACCCATGTGTAGCGAGAACTATAGAAAAGCAAAGCACAGCCTACTTTAATCCCAGATTTCTTTCAAGTGGAAATAAATTCTGATGGGAAAAAGAAATGGGGTTGAAATGAGAAAATCTAGACTTTTATTAAAACACTAAATTAGACAAATCACATGTTTCATTTTGACAAAAAAAAGGAAATTTTGACAGACCAGCATATATAACACTGCAATTTGAGGCTCTGAGGACCACTAATGTGTGGGCCGGGCTTTTTTGATGTATCAGACATAAGAAGCTTATATATTCTTAAGCTATTCAAACTAGAGCTCCTGGAAGATTTAATTGTAAGAAAAAATATACTTGGAGCTACTGGTCAAAGATAACATCAAGATCTCTAACGACAGTAAAAGGAAATAATGAGAGAATCTCTAAAAGAGTTATAATGGGAAGAAAGAGTGAAAAATGAAGGGGGACCTTGAAGGAAAAAAAGGGAAAAAATAATATTTTTGATTTTTAATTTAAAACTATTACCTTACCCATCGTTTAATCCTTTAGTAGATATTTTTTAGGGAATATTCGTCTTTGCAACCTTTCTGTATGATAGTGGTGGGGTGTAAATGCAATATGATTTGCTTCTGTACTGGAACATATGGCAACACTGCCTGTTTTTGTTATTTTGATAATTTTCTTCTTACATCAACTGCATACAAATTGAGTTACAAGGTATTTTCTTTGTCAAATGTGAAAAATAATCTGTAGAAATTGTCGGTCCACGATATGCTTTGGAATGGGCAACAGAAAAGGAGACTATCTTAACTGCAAATTGCACTTGGTTGGTTTTGGAGTCTGCTTATACAAATTTGATTCATTTCTATTGTACATTTTATTAGGTTACATCTCTTTGAAAGAGAACATGAAATGCCAAAAGTAGAACCCTCAGCAGAGATTCCCATTTTTGGCCTTTAGATAACTCAAAGGTTATCATGTATCCATTAAGATTAAAAAAAAAAAACTATGCAGAGGTAAAAACTGATCTAGGGAAAATATTAACGGCCTTTGTGTGCTGTCCTGAACAGATGAAGTTCTTATTTTGGGGGAGAAGGTTACACATTTTATTCTGCTCTTTTTTCTTTCTTCCAAACATTTTCTTCTACTTAATGTGATTTGCATTAGACATGAGTCTAAATCAAAGACTGTAGACATACACTTTTAGACAGATTAAAAATTGAGTTTTGTATTCATATTTGGCATGTCAAGACCATTCATATTGCAGTAATTGAATAAATTTTCCCTTTCTTTAATCCAATATCTTATTCTCACAAGATTGAGTGGTTATGTCCTTGATTTTGTTTTTTATTATATTTTTTCCTTTTATTGTCACAGTCTTTGATTATCCTTAATAATATAAATGTTGATCAGTTTGTCAAAAATTAAGCAGAGAAGTAGGCAAGCTTACTTGTGAGGCAAGAGCAATAGTTTCTCTTGAGGACTTATCTCCTTCTGACCATTAGATTAGCTAAACTAACACAGAAAAATCGCTCTGTCAAGAGTTCTTTTTTTGTAAGATAAGACAGTGGACAATTGCCATGGGTTAAACCTTGCTGCTTCCCTTGAGGCAGCAAAACTGGTGCAGGCTCTCTGGGAGAGAAGCAAACTGTGCTGCAGGGCAGAGGCTGCCCTTTTGCCCGGGCAAAGCTGAATCCCACCAGGACCAGGACCAAATCCACCCCCACACGCGGGTGCAAAGACCACGCAGGGCCAGAAAACTACTGCAAGGGGGAGATGCAAATTCCTGTGTCCATGCGCAGAAGTGTTTCTGCTCTGGTGACTTCCACATGGTGTGTGTCTGTACTTCCTCGGTCCTTCTGCCCTGCTAAATATTTCTTCTCTTTCATTCCTGGAGAATTACCCAGACTGTCTCAGGTTTGCATAGTGACATGAAAGAAAGTCTTTGGCTTGTTAGTGTAACCTTGACTTGCAGAAAACCTGACAGTATCTGTACCAAAGTCGTATGCTCTGCCTCACAATTTGAGCACTTTATTGAGAGCTTCTCCTCATGAGAGATAAATGTGATTACACAGAATGGGACAGTCATCAGTGTAGCCACAGCAAAATTTCCAGTCTATCAAACATTTTTTTTTAATGTTTTCTGTTGGAACAAAAATAAATAATCCTCTTGCTAATAACGGTTAAAAGAAAGATCCTGAAAGGAGATGGCAAAACTTGCATAAGAATAATAGTTAAAGAGAACAGAGCAGAAACATGAGCAGGGCAGAGTATGAATCCCATTATTCAAGGATAGTTGGAGCTGTGAAATGGTGTTAATTGTTGTCTGGTTGCAGTGAATTACTTTTGCTACAGCAAAGAAGGTGCTGCTGCCTGTCATTTTTAGGTCAAAAGAGCCTCCAGACTCCAGATTTTGTTCTGTGAACAGACAGGATTGAGAACTGATTAAGAATTTTTCAAGATAACTGTGACTTTGATACTAATACAATATTCTTCATTAATTTCATTGGCTATGTCAACATGTTTTTCTGCTCACTGCCGTAACTAACTGTGGATAAGGATGCTGGTGATTGATTGCTATGAATAGCTGGTGTCTCGGTTCACTTTATTACATTATTTCAGAACACTGGTACCATCTGTATGGTGGAAGTTGGACCTGCAAATCCAACAGTGGGCAAAGTTTAGCTCAGAGATACTGTCTGACACCGATCACTTTTAACACCCTTGTTCTGAAGTGACATGAGAATGACCTTGATGCTTGTCAGATTGCAGTTGCTCATGAGGGCCCCGTTTTTTGAGGCAAGCAGATATTGTCATACTTACCATAAAAGCGCAGGATACTGGAAATCTGAGCAAATAATGGTTAAGTGTTGTGAACTTCAGACTCTTTAAGACAATGTAAAATTGACAGACCTGATTCAGCCCATACTTCTCCTGTTTACAGTTGTGGTCCTAAAACAACTGAGTGGCCGTAATTACCTTTGTTAAAGGAAGACAAGGAAACACAAATATTCTCAGGAGAACCTTAGACTGACATATAGATGAGTTTTAATTTTATAAAATGCTTGTCATGCTAAGCACTCAGTAGTGAGTTACATGTTCATATCATGTGGGTTTTTTGTGTTTTAAAGGAGCAGCCAGCTCATGATCTTAAAACCATATCATACAATCCCCATTCTCTTTTAGATTTGGTACAGATATCCAGATTCATCTTCTGCAAACTCAGAAATTATAAACACAAACATTTTCCCTTCTTTAGGCTTTATGGTACAAATTGGTTGAGCATTTGTTCCTATTTTAACTTGCAGGAGACACCATTATCTTCCATCACTTCTAGGAAGACAAAAGGTATCCTGTTTGTTACTGACTCCAACAATTTTTAAAAAAAGGGAAAGAAAGCTAAAAATAAAATTATAAAAAAAAAGAAAGAGCTAAGTGAAGGAAATAGAACTGGCAAAAGAGAAGAGATTGACAAATAAAGGATGAGAGAAGTAAGATATGGATGAAAATGCGAAATCTTAGGGCCAGTCCAAGCAATATTTGCCCAGCCATCGTGCCAATCATAGCAATGTGTCTTCCTCCCCTCACTGTCACACTGATGCTCTGATGCTTTCTCTCCCTTGTTTCCACCCATCTTTTGTACTCCCCTTGTCATTTTGCCATTTGTCATCATTTATTCATTTTAAAATGGTAGAAGGAAAAAAAGGGATTAAAGAGAAAAAAGAAACAGTTGCAAAGCAACACCATCTTCACTCCTTCCACTTAAATTCCTTTACTGTTAAACAGCACGGATTTTCCTGCAGCACCAGCTGCATTGTGTAATCAGGAATGCAACTGCAAAGTGGAAAACTAATACATTTTTATCATTTCACTATGTACTAAAAGGCTGGCAGAGGCCGCCTCTGCCACAGGTGTTGCAAGTACTTAGAGCCAACCATTTTATTAACACAGCAGTTGCACAACTGACTTTGTCAGTGAAGCAGAGAAAAATATGCACCTAAAATGCATGTAGTATTCAATTATCCGCATTTGTAAGACTTTTTATAAAAGATTGGAGGCTTACTTTTTCCCATGATACAGAAATAATCTTTCTCTGTGAGAACAGATCAGTGAACCAGATGTGAACCAAGCCTGTGAAATGCAACCACCTAATTGCATATCAAAGAAGAAAATAGACACTAGTTTAAATCCACAAGTCCTGATGGCAGCTTAGCAAAAAAGGCATACTTAGTGAGCACATATATTCTGTAGGCCTATAACATTTTCCTCAAAGTAATTTAAGTTCACCAAGCAAAAACATAACTAGCTATTTATTAGTGCGTACAGTGAATATATCGTAAATTACAAACAAACTAAATTTAGCCCATTCTGCTGCATCTGGAAGTTATGGATGATAATCCCAACATTACATTTTACAGCAGTACATAGCAAGCCTTACAGTTATAATGTTAGCAGTGCCTTGAGAGCGAGATGTAAAATCAAGTCCCTTCCAGCTCTGCTTGACTTTAAGATAATAATTATAGTCTCTAAGCCTGTCCAGCAAAGAAGTCCCAATAAAATTCTCATCCTCTGAGTTCTGCCTGCAGATGGCCAGTAGAGTTTATAAAGTTTTATGAAGACTGAAAATGAACTAAAAGAAATATAACTATCTACTGAAAGTTGTTCTGTTCTGTGCTTCTTTGCTCTTCTCTGGTTATATTACAACTATGCTTAGTTACAGACAACGACAACAAAATCAATCTTAGAATATATGTTGCCACAGCCTAATTTCTCCATTTCTGCTGCTTGCAATTTCTACAGTTTATTTGTCTGATATCTTCAGGCTCCTTTCTACTGATTCAGGGACAGCTTTATTTGAACGGTATTTTTTATATTTTCTTTTACGCCCTCACACATGTATTTTTTGAAGTATCTGAGGCTCTTGTCAGTAAGATCATGCTGCTGCCCTTCTTACTGACCCTTCCGAACAAGGTGTGCTGATGTTGAGGTGACGCAGCCTAAGCACTCAGTCTGAATTTTTCTCATGGGCCAGAATAAGAAATCCTCAAAAAATTTCAATCAAGTATCACCAAGTCAGCCTGTAAAAGTATGCCTTTGTATGCCTATATCTGATTACTTCTAAACTGGCTTGCAAAGGAATTGCAAAGGTATAAAATAGACTCTGGCAAAGCTGGGCTGAAATGAGATACTGCAGTGAGAGATCTGTTCAGTCTTCATGTTTGGTGTTCCTGTAGGGTCACTGTAGTGTCTATTCTGTACCAACTTTGTGGTAGACCATACTGCTTTGGGGATAAGGTGTAGGGGATGCAGTTTAGAGGGTCTCTTTTTTCAGAACTTATAGTGACCTTGATGTTTAAGGAGCTGAAGAAACTGGAGAACAGTAAAGAGCAGAAATTGAAAGACTAACAAACAGAAAAGAAGAGATGAAATTGCAGATTTGTTTATTATGCCACTGAGTTGGTACAGCTTCAGTTTGGACATCTACCTTCAACCATGAAGTACAAACGCAGTTAAAAGTAATTAATTTAATTTAAATAATTCATTAAATTAATACCTGTGCAGAAATCAATGGTGTACCAGATGGGACAAAGCAAGGGCATAGACTGAGAAAAATGTTACTTGCAGTTGGAATAAATTGAACAGATCCGTTGCTAATTCCAAAATTACATATAACACAATCATGAAAGTAAGACACCTCATTTCCCTGCATTGATGCTTATGACAAAGGCAGTCATATGAACGAGTAACCTGAAAGTCCCCTGACTTATGCAAATTGCTGCACGGGAATGAAAAAACAGTGAGCAGACACTTTCTTCTTCCCTTAACTGTTGTAGATCTGCTTTTTTTCTGAGGTAGCCACAGCAGTCTTTTGGTTGTCTTTATAATCTTATTTCCCTCAGAAGTTCTGGGGATGGGAAGGACTCAGGCTTAGATATGGCAGCGGAGATGCTCCTGCCCAGCAGAATTCAGGAGGGACTGCATCACCAGTCGGGGCTGGAAGGAAGCAGTCTCAAGAAGGGGGCAGGGGGAGGAAAAATCCTTTTGATAATAACCACTAGGTTTGGAGAGAATTAGGAATAGGCTGCAGCTTGTCTTTGAACGAGATTTGGGGTTTCTTGGGAAAAGCAAGAGGCTCTTTTCTTTGGGAAGAGAACATAAAGAGCTTTGGAGATGCTTAATGATTAAAAAGACACTTGAAGAATCACAGCCTGCTCTTTGTTTTTCTCCATCTCTCTGTCCCATCTCCATCCTTTCCCTCGAACACAGTACCCTCTTAGTCTCCTCTCTAGTGTTTGCGTTACTGCTCTATTCACTCTTATTAAGGTTTTACACTAAGAAGGAAGAGAGGAGGGAAAGAAGGAGTGGAAAATATGTGTGTTATCACTTTTCGTGATATTGCACTATGACTATGAACGTGAAAGTACTACTTTGCCTTCCTTTTTTTTCTTTCTTCCTGTAACTTGTTAGTACATGCCAACATTACTGAACATTAAAACATGAAAAAAACATGGATAGATATTGTCTTATTATTATCCCCCACGTTAAAACTCTTGAAGGAAAAGTGACTTAGAAATCCAATTATTTTGTCATTGTCACAAACTGGTGTATTAATTGGGCACTACATTTGCAAAGTGCCCTTACAAACACAAACAAAATACATCTGGTAGATGAACAAAGGACCACACACCTATTTCTCATGCAAAGTTCCTTTCTGATGCTGTCACAGAACCATACTGAGAGAGAGTTTTGGCAGATGGCATACAATTCAAATAAAAAAAAATAAGCTTCTGAATTCATACATATTTCCTTGTCATTCAAATGCCAAGGAATTTTTTAGCATAATCTTTAAAGTATGGAGTGACTCAATTTGAGTGTCCTCATAAGTATAACTAATGCATGATGATGAATAAGTTGTGACAAGAAGTTTCAGAAAGCAGTTACATGCCATGCAGTTAAAGCAGTTTTTTATATATTGTGCAACAAAGCAGAAAGTAGTAAAAAATGGGACTTTTAAAGTTCTCACCCTAGACAAGGTGATGAAGCCACTGAGGAGACAAAACCAGATAGTTTGAATAGAGAATTGCTGCCTCAGCAGCTGCAGAGTTAACCTGAATTTTCCATGGTGCAATGTAACCTCCCTCATCAATTGTATTGATTTATCTATTTCATGAAATACTATTTAAACAACTAATGTGTCTGCATTACATACATCCAGCTACTGTTGAGACCTGTGAAAACATATTATTAAAAAGCATGGTAGTCATGGAAACAGATCACGTAGGAAGTGCTTGAGGAGGATTCTGCTATCTGATTGCATACAACTTCATTGGCCACTTGGAAATAAAATATAAAAATACAAGATGTCTTGTACTTGATCACAGCACTGGTTTATTTAATCTGCTCTGAGATTTCAATCCAAGGCCAGTAACTGATGCTTCTGAGGCAGTTGCAGCTCATCACAAATAAGTAATGTACCTGTGCGATATTACAGTCTGGGCAGGATAGCTTTTTGTTTGTGGACCACCCACAGCTAGTCAGTTCATTGTAAACATACAAAGTAGTTCTTCGCTGGTGTTTTTTTATTATTATCACTATAGATACCACATTTTCCCATCTCTTTTTATAATATGTCTATCCATTTGCCTCACCCACCTGTCACATAAAATCAAGTAATTGCCATTTGGTGCAATGACAAGACTGAAAAACAAAAAAACAGACAGCATTATGCTGTGTGTTTTATTTTGAAACATTGACTTGAGACTCTCAAGACCCAGTGAGACAAATGAAGTAATGAAACAAATGTTTTCTAATGTTGGTTGAAATTTAATTAAATTTTAGTGTTGTTATTTTAAAAATCAGTCAGAAACAAGGTAAAATAACCTGTTTGACCGGGAAAGGGGAGGTGAGTTTATGGGAGGTGAGGAAAAGTATCTGTCCTCTGTTCAAGGGGACAGTCTGGATGTACGGAACTCTTCTATGGGATAGACAGCTGGCTGGTGGAGAGTCTGGTGCTCAGGATCAGAGGAGGGGCCAGTAAGGGAGACCTTGGTGGGTTGTTGACACAGATCCTCTGATCAGGGTGAGGAATCTTGCTTTAAACAACTTGAGGAAGTCTCTGATCATAGATTCTGATTTTCATGGGGGATTTTAACCTCCCTAACATCTGCTAGATGAACAGCAAGGCAGAAGACAAGCAGGCAACAAGATTTCTGGTGTTTTTTGGGGATAAATTCTTGATACAGGTACCAGATGGGCCAATGAGGGGTGACCTGCTCTGAACTAACAGCAAGAACCAGTGGAAGGTGTGATAACCAATGGCAGTTTTGGCTCTAGTGACTAGGAAATAGTAAAGTTCAAAATGCTGTGGCAGAGGAGGTCAGAACACTGGCAGGTATCAGGTCCTGACAATGTCCCTGATGAACTCATGAAGCAAGTCCTTTGAGAACACATTTCTGGACACCCAAAATAGAGGGTGGGTACTGGAAACAGCCAGTGGGAATTTATCCAGTGCATATCATGCCTGATCAATTTGATTGCTGTGCTAAAAGGACTAGATTTGTGGATGAAGCAACAGCAGTGGATATCCTTACCTTGACTTTTGCAAGATTTGTTGCACAGTCTCCCACAATGTTTGTGTATCTCAGGGCATTAAAAATCTGGATAGATGGAGAACTGCATAGGTACGTAGCAGGTTGGGTGATAAGGCTCAGAGGATAGCGGTTAGTGGGCCATTCTATACCTGAATGCCTATGCAAGAGGTGTACTGCAGGGGTTGATAGTGGAGTCTGTCCTGTTTGATATCTTTATGTACAGTCTGCAGGAGGCAACAAAGTCAACTTTTCAAATGACCTCTAGTTAGGGGGACCAGTCAATACACTCAAGGGTAGGGCTGCCACTAAGGGACCTTGCCAGGCTGGAGGAATAGGCCAGCAGAAACCTTGCAAAATTCAGCAAGGACAAATGCAAAGTCCTGCAGCTGACAAGGAAGAAAATCTTGCAACAGTACAGGCTGGGAACTGACTCGTTAGAGCGCATCTGTAATATTGCATTCAGTTCTGGGACAGGCAATACAAGATAAACTGGACTGGTAAATGGGACCCAGTTCAGCAGAAGGCCACCAAGATGGTCAGGGGCAGGAGTACTTGTCCTGTGAAGAAAGCCTGTTTCCCCTTTAATAAATTTTGGTACTGAAAATAACATTAAAATGTATCATTTGGGTTTATTACAGAATAATAAGCTTTTTTCTTTGTTGTACCAGAGGTTGAGGTGAACAACTAGCTAAAGTATGTTGAATCTGATATACTAGTAACAGAATACCTAGCTGCCTCCCATGATGTCTAGCCTGCACATTTAGTAGCTACATACTTCTAGAGGTCTTTATAGGTTAGTAGCCAAACTGCAGGTTTTAGGTTATATAATAACAGTAAATTCAATGACTCCATAAATTCTCAGGGTATGTTGTTAAACATTTAGCAGCAAAGGAAATAATATAAATAAATGAAGAATCTGAAAACCAAATAGAAGAAGAAAAGCCTAACTTCATAAGATCAGGCAGTTATTAAGTAGAAAACACTGGTTTATAACAAGGCTGAATTCATACAGTCAGTAATAAGGTATAAGCTCTGAAAGATATGAACATCCAAAAGATCAAATAGAATGTTTCTTTTCAGTCTGTGTTCTTCAAAGTCTAAAAAATATAGCATGAAAAAGCTGTGTTAATAAAATCAGTTTCAAAAGCAGAATCTTCCACACTAGCTGTACATGGTGTGCAGCAAATCTGCTGAGCTTCAGGAATACAAATTGATAATGCAGTGTGGAGTTGATGTATTTGGGGTTCCTTTTCCACTGGTAAAACGAGTGTGCCTGTGACCGTCTCTTTTATGCACGTGTTTGAACTCTGAACCAGCAGCAATGCTGTTGCGGCCCCTTGGCAGGCGTGTGAGTAACGCTGGGGCGTGGGCTGAGCTGCTCCAGTAGGTTCACGTGTGTTCTGCACCGAGAGTCATCCTCAAGTGACTTCACTCCTGGCAGTGCCCATGTTAGCTAGAGTAAAGCTAGGAGCTGTGAGGAGAAGGGTTTCAGTGACTCCGTTTAGATGTACCCTTTGTTATACTAAAAATGAGATAATGTGTAATTAACACAGAATTCAGAACATTATCCCAAACCATTCTTAGAAGCTAAGGCACATAGCTGTTTGATTGTTCAATGGAAGCCTGGATGCATTTATATCCAGTGTCCTGGGCAAGAACTCATCACTAAAAAATGAGATTTTTCAGCATTTCCTAGTGGTTTCTATTTCCCCAGCAAAACACTAGTCGCTTTAGTGGGAATCGTGAGAACAACATGGAGCTGGTTTAAGCTTCTCTGTCCCCAAAAGTTCTGTAGTACAAACCAAGTAACCAGCACAGATAACACAGGAGCAAGGACTGGAACAAGGCAAAAGCATAACATGATTTGATGGAAAAATTTTAAAGTTTTAATTAAAAAATATGTTTCTGTGAGTATTTCTGCTTTCCTTGAATCTACTCTTTCTGAATTCACTGAAAACAGGGTTTTATTGTTTGTGTGGAATCTTTTAACAGAGACTCTAAGCTTCTCTTGAAAAGGTCCGTGGAGAGTACACTGACCAGCTTCACCTATTCCCCACTAAGCTGTTGAGAATTGAGTTCTTCATTAAGGCTTTATTAAGGCAACCTTCTCAGGCACTGCCTACAATAACCTAACTAAATTCTCAACGTATAAGGTATTTTTTCTCCTAATTTCTTTTTAATTGCATTTTTTTTTAATTTTTACTTGAATTAATACTTAACAAGTCCTTTATGAACTTCTTTTTTAAAACTCCGTAATTCAGTTGGTATGTTTTCAGTGTATTAATGCAAATCTTGATTAGATGTTATATAGTTCTGCATGTCAGAGGGATCAAGTACATCTAATGTTAAAAATATCCCTACTGATTGCAATATTTCACTTTGCAACAATGCTGGGAGAAAATATTATTGAATTGACAGTAATATTTAGTAATCTATGTTCTACACAATTAAGGATGTAGCGTGACACAATAAGCTGCACAGAAGGAAGAAGACACATTTATCAGATGTGAATGTTAGTTAGACATTTGTTTCCATTGTGCAAGAAGAAATTATGCATAATGTCATTTTATTCATGAGAATGAATTGCACATGAATGGTTTGTGATTACAGGCAGAACATAAACAGTCGTGACTTTGTGAAATTTTCTGGTATGAGAATGGCAGCTGGAGAAAAAAAGTTTAATTGAAATTGAGCTTACAAGGCTTGGCTTGGAGTTGGTACATTCCCTAAGTTTTCCAGGGCGTCCATGATAGGAGGAATGAATTTGTTTTTGCTGTGAAGGTGGGGTTCTCCATCCTGCCTTTGTTGTTATTTTCACTGTGACAGTGAACAATCCAACTACCAATTCTTTTATCGAATTTATTTTCTTCTGCAGCTTTTGATTTGTACACAAGATTAGAGAAGTCCATGTTAGTAACTGCATTTTCCAGCTTAGGTGGAGACATTTGAAACATGGCTAAGTGGAGGAACCTGTTGAGGTAATAGAAAGGATTTTACCATAGTGTATACCTGTTGATTTTTTTGTTGTTTTTTGGAGCTCCAAGATGTTATGCAGACAGGTGACCTAGCAGAAGGTATGTGGATAGTAGGTTAAATACTGATTTTCAGTGAGCAAAATTATCCTCTCTTTTCTTATGGCAACCTGTAACAGAAGGTTTCAGGAGCAGCAGTGCAATTACTATATCTGTTTCATGTATCAGCCGGGCAATGTGGACACATGTGAACGAAAGCATTCAAACCAGACACCTCCAGCCCTTTGCTCCTGAGGGAGCAGCACAGCGTGCCATGAGCTGCATCCGCTCCCTGGTAATCCGTGCACTGCCCTTTAGTGTATTGCAGGTAACATTTTTCATGTGAGCTATGCCTTGAGGAACACTGATTTAGAGCTGCAGATAAATATTGGCAAGGACCGTATCTCTTAAAGAAACTGGAAGAGTGTGCAACTGCCTTTGACTGTGGAGCTGCACGGTATTTTGCAACTTTTAACCCAGCTCATTTGATACCCTCTGTAGAAGGTAAGCTGACTTGAAAAGGCAAAACTGAATCTGAAACAGGGGGAAAGAAAAGGGAAGAGAGAAAACAAGAGATAAAACAAACATAGGCTGTTGAGTGGAAAGGTACAGTATTTTTCTGAAAAGGCTCATACATTGGTTAGAATAAGATTCCTGACCTGGGTGTTAACAGGGCAGGTGAACGAAACTCTTGCTGACCTCCACAGCTTCCACATCCCTATTGACAGGATTTTCAGTACCAGCAGGCATTGTATTTTCTTTTTCTCTCTCATACTATACTCTTTTGCACTATACAAATATTTTGATGGCAGCTGATTCAAGAAATATGCTCTCGTCTTTATTTCCAGACTGTCAGTAGGGTAGAGACACAGTGCTGGCTGTTGTTCTGAAACCTTGAGAGATTTTTATTACTCTTTTTAACACAGTTAGTACTCCGTAAACTTCAGAAAAATTAATCCTTAGGCTTGGTCATAAGCTTTTTCATCTTGGCACATAGAGATCCAAAATGTACTCCTTCTTCCATCAGCAGAGAAGGTTAAGTGGCTCCATCAAAAATCATTCTGAAACACAACAGCTTTCAGGAGGCAGAATAACAGCATCTGGACCATTAGCATAAGCAGGCTGTGATGAAAAGGCACTACCATTGATTATTACAGTGACCTGCTTGAATTCATATTAGTCTTTCCTTCTTTCTTTCCTTCTTTCTTTCCTTCCTTCTTTCTTTCTTTGAAAATACAAAGGCTTTTGTTACCACTGTGCATTTAACTTTTAGAAATGCAGCTCCTCCTGCATTTGAAAGCTTACCCAGATACATACTAAGCAAAGTGTCTTAGTATCAGCTGTAACTTTTTGATCTTTTCTTTTGGATGACTGCTGCAGTGTTAACTAGGTGCTGCTTCTCTAGTAAGGAATAAAGCATGGAAAGTGAAAACTGGAGCATATAAACATACTATACAGATTTTCCAGCACCTTTCCATGCACTCGAGGTATCAGCATTGCCAAATGCTGCACAAACTATTACTGATTTTTAAATGGTGATTTTACAAATGTTCCTGAACAGGGCCACCACTGGATGATAGGAGGAGATCTGTGGGAATGCAATGTTAGATACTGAAGATTGAAAATAAAGGGTAGATTTTTTTTTTTGCTTCAATACTGAGAAAGCCTCCTGGAGTCAATAGAATTGAAAGACATGAATGATAGAAGTGTGGAGCTCATGAAAATGAAGGTTTCATATATAGCATAGTATCCATGAAACCGTTGGTTGCAGAAATTATACATAAACTAGCATGCTAGTGCTACCACATGAATATCAGAGAATGCTATAATTTATAGCTCCCTTCCCAACTCAAATCATGGTGGCCAACAGTAATCTCCTTCACAACTGTTTTGTAACCGTTCTTTTTTGTAGATGTTTACTGTTCACTCTCACCCCTAATGATCATCCCTGGGCACAGTGAAGTGAAAAAGAGAAACTGTAATGCCCTCACCCGTAATTTGGCAAATGCTTAGCTTCCTGTTTCATGAAGAACTAAGATATTTCTGTCCTATAGTCTTTCATTTCAATAGTGAAAAATGGAATAGATGCCACTATTTAATGTAATGAATAATAATCACAGTGCTCCTGAAAGCAAACGTAGCAGGTGATTCTTCTAACAGAAGCTCGGTAGTAAACTACACTCCACTAACCTTATCTGCCATACTTGGCGGGCGGAGGGCTTGGGATTTGTGCTCTAGCAATTTCATTTTGCTGGTCAACACAGAATTTTAAGCAAACATAGCTTACAGGCTGCATCTCAAATGGAAGAATGAAATTAGAGCACAGCCTTACATGGAGTTTATATCTATTATGGTATACAAAGGTAATTTTTTATTTCTTTTCTTCTGAACCCAAGACTATTTTATGATGTTAGATAATCAGTGGTTCAGTCCATGCATTTAAAAGGGGGTTCTCAATAATATGTCCAATTCATTAAATTTTTACAGACTTTTACACGAGAAAATGGGATTTGCCATTTGCCTTCTCAATAGTTGTGCCAGTTCATAAATACAGTTATATATCATTACTTTAGGAAAAACTAGACCAATAGGTTAACAGTAAATCCTCAGATTATTTCAGATTTTCATAAATATGTAAAACAAAATATGCCCTCCGCATCTATGTACTTCAAAGTGTATATATTTGCAGAAAAATACCTATTTTTTAAATTTGGGCAAAACACCAGCTTTCCTTTTTTAATTTAATAGTTAGAAAAAAACCCATCTACTAATACACTTTGGGAAAAGGACCTATGCACACATCTCTGTGTGTGTGTGTGTACATTTTTATGTGCAGATTTTACTGGTACCTGCCTCACTTTTCTCTGCGGGAATTTAATTTTAGATGGTCAGATGTGAAAGCAACATTAAATTAATTAGGGGAGAAAAACCTTGCAAGGTTACATGGAAGTAAAATGTACCTATAGCATTTAAACTAATACTTCATGTTCATCCTGTCTCTTAGGGTTAGGTAAAAGCATAATTTTTTCATAGCAAATTATTGCCTTATTTATCATTCATACATTGGAAATGAAACTTGGTGTAGGGGCAGTACAAGATTTGTGCATCAGCTGCTTTCTCTTTGAATACTTATGGATCATATTCCACAGTCTTGTCTCAGGCTATACAGGACTTTGTGAGAAGCATTGTAGGGTCAGTCACCAACAGATTTTAGTGAAGTTCTCAGCAGGTCTGGACAAAGCAACACCAGGGCTTTCTAATGCCTGGTGACTAGATGATGAGCCAGTGACATGGCCTTGCAACAAAGCAGGCCAACAGCCTCCTGGGCTTCAGTTGGCAGAGCATTGCCAGCAGATCAAGGGAGATGATCCTTCCCCTCTGCTCGGCACTCATGAGACACAGCTGGAGTTCTGGATCCAGTTCTGGGCTCCCCAGTACAAGAGAGACATGGATATATAGAGGAGAGTCCTGTGAAGGGCCACTAAGATGACTGAGGGACTGGAGCATCTGTCCTACAAGAAAAAGCTGAGAAAGCTGGAACTGTTTGGCCTGGAGAAGAGAGAAGAGAAGAGAAGAGAAGAGAAGAGAAGAGAAGAGAAGAGAAGAGAAGAGAAGAGAAGAGAAGAGAAGAGAAGAGAAGAGAAGAGAAG
>Ga0065711_1040328_pt1 | contig 17058 bp, 9 predicted proteins | sample Hoacrofraction12_FD_59098 | JGI IMG/M metagenome (GOLD analysis project Ga0065711, IMG submission 59098) | Hoatzin crop microbial communities from Cojedes, Venezuela - Epithelial fraction 12 v2 (version 2) | ecosystem: Host-associated > Birds > Digestive system > Esophagus > Crop | place... | reverse complement strand
TTTTTTTTTTTTTTTTTTTTGTTAATAGTTGCACTTAACTACCAGTCAGAGGGGAGAATGCTGCAACTGAACCGGGCCAAATTTAGTGCCAATGGGAATTGTGGCTATGTCCTCAAACCAAGCTGCATGTGTCAAGGTAAGAAAAACAAACGAAATAAGTGGATCACTTAATTGCATGAGAAGAGTGGGTGTAGATTCTTATTGTAGTTTGTTTAAAAATGCATTTCTGATGCTAGAAGCAAATAAGCCAGAAGGTATCTGTAACTAGAGTAATCCCCAAAATTGCACTTTCACCTTATGTGACTTCTCATTCTTACAGGTGTCTTTAATCCAAATTCTGAAGATCCACTGCCTGGTCAATTGAAGAAACAGCTGGTTCTAAGAATTATCAGTGGTCAACAACTCCCCAAACCACGTGATTCCATGTTGGGAGACAGAGGAGAGGTATGGGACAGTTGGTGATTGTTCTTGTGTATTGGAGAAGGTTTATTTCCATATTGGCTGGGCTAAGGATGAGGATTTCACTTCCTGCAGTTATCTGTCAGGAGACATAGAACATCAATAAATGAGGTCATTAACATCCTCGATCTTTAGGTGGTTTTCTTCACTTCTAAGCATCGCAGCAATGGTTTGATGTTTTTCCTCCAATTGTCAATACAGTGCTGCCTGGAGAAGCAAAAACAGGCTAATAAGCTCATCACAATGAGTTTCTACTCACAATAGTACTCTAAATATCCGCCTTCCTCCAAAATACCCTTGCAAACAGAGCCAAGACAGTCTGTGTCTTAAAAAAAATACATCTAGAAAATTGCTGAGCTTGTCAGGCAAGGCAAGCAGAGTTACTCGGGAGTCCTTCCCTCTGCTTGCATGAATCTGCTCCCGGTCTTCCATATAGCATAGTGTTATTGTTACATGTTTTATTTCTGTCCTTCATTTTGGCTTTTGTTGTGTAATTAGAGCAACCTTCTACAAGACATGCTTCAGTTTTTCAAGCTTACGTTCTAAGCAGACTTTCTTCTAGAAATGGAAGATACTAATAGGAGGTGTTTGCCAATCGGCCAGAGGCTGAACTTGTATCTCCCATTTGTTTTGACCATTGCCTTGTCCATTGTGCCATGATGATTTTATAGACAATGAGACTTTTAACAGATGATTGTTGGGATTGTTTTAGTATTGCTGCTTTAGAATGTACTTCTCATACATGTCTGTTTTGAATATATTTTAAAGCTTTTACTCAAATATCCACTAAATTAGAAAGCATTCATATGAAGAGCAGAGTTTAAAGTTCATTTGAGAACAGAGAAACAGAATAGACCAGAGAAATGATCACAAATGCATACAACATGATAATTCGAAGTTATGCTTTTAGGTGATTTAGCCAGAGATGTTTCATCAGCATAATAATCCATTACAGAAAGTCTCAGGACCAATAATTATTATAACAATAACATACAATGCCCACATTCTAAAAGCTATGTGCTTGAATTTCATCTTTGTCACTCTCTGTTACTTTCTGTTTTCCAGATCATAGATCCATTTGTTGAAGTTGAAGTTATAGGCTTACCTGTTGACTGCTTCAAAGAACAAACTAGAGTAGTCGATGATAATGGTAAGATTGTATGGGGTTTAGGGTTTTTGATGGCTGAAACATCCTCTTTCAGGCAGGTTTTGTTCATAAAGATACAAGTAGATGAAATTTGGTACCTATTAGGGCAAAGCACTGAAAAAATTGATTTAAGCATTCTTGATATTAATCAGACTTGGGTCTTGAATTTTTCGACTGAGTTGGTATAATGTTGTGAAGGTGTTAGTGTACAACAAGTCATTTGTCTGACTTCTCATTGTGTGTGAGAGAAGGATATTTGGAGCTTGCTGTGGTCAAAAGAAAGGCAGGTTGTGCAAACACCTGCTGAAAGCAGGGCCAACTTTAAGTAAGATCCAACTATGTTTCTTGCAAATACTTGTGCTGTTGTGTCTCCTGCTGAAGTGAGTGGGAGTACTGGATTTTCCAGCAACAATGATCAAACTATTAGGAAAACTAGAACAACATTGCAGTTTAGACATTCCTTGTGTAGGCAGTCGTCTTTCTTCTTGCATCTTGTGAATGAAATGTCTAAAAGCCGATTCCTTCATTCCGAGGTTTTAACCCAATGTGGGAGGAAACGTTGGTGTTCACAGTACACATGCCAGAGATTGCACTGATTCGATTCCTGGTGTGGGATCACGATCCAATTGGGCGTGATTTCATTGGACAGAGGACAATAGCTTTCAGCAGTATGATGCCAGGTAAGACAGAAAGGATGAAATCCCAAATCAGTTGGCTAGCACTTTTTTCTGTGATCACTGAAGATGCAAATGCTGGATTAATATGTGTGCATGTGTCTGCTGCAGAAATTTCTACTTAGAGCAAGAGACCTGGAGTTTGGACCTTGAGTTCTCTGCCTGGGTCCACTACTGACTTACATGATGATGAAGACTAGATCAATTAACTCTATCAGACCAGATTTTCAAAAAATGCATAAGATTGTTAAGCAGGATGGCTAAATACTGTGGACTTGGAAGACTACCATACAGAATCTTTATTCCTGTTACTTCATACTGCTTTTTCTTCCATTTTCTTCACATCGGTTTTTGAAAGACACTAGAGTTTTGGTCGTATTACTATCAGTAACAGTTTAATATAGATTTCATATTACTATTTTAACAATATAAATGTAATATAAAATAATAATAATTGTAATATAAAATAATGTAAATGTAATAAATAATAACAGGTAGTTACCTATTCTAATGATGGGATCCAGGTTATTAAATGCCATTTTCTCTCAGTTTCCTACTTCTGTTTTCAATTCAGTCATCTTTCACATCAAAGCTTCTACTGTGTCTGTTTTTCTTTTCTTTCAAAGTAAAGAAAACAGTTTGTGTTTAAGATTGAAAACAAACACCCAGTCTCGATAAAATGAACTTGGTTGAAATGTTTGCAGTATTAGTAATGGACTCTAAGTCCCCAGGAGAGAATGCAGTCAAGTTTAAGTCACGGATTGACAGCAGCAATAATGGACACAGGGAGAAACAGGACATGGCTTTTTTATAAAATAAAAGAGACAAGAAGAAATGGCAGTTAAGTTTGTAAGTGGTGTGACTCTTGGATAACTGAGTGTAGCTAGGTGATGCAGAAGCCTGGATGCTTATTGCAAGGAGAAACTGGGGAAAAAAATGGTTAATTTCTGTGGCTGTCTACAAAAGGAAAATCTCTAGATGCTCTTCCTATCATCTGTCTCAACTCCTTGTCAGCTTTGTTCACTCTGTTTCAGGTTACCGACACGTGTACCTGGAAGGCATAGAAGAGGCATCCATCTTCGTTCACGTGGCTATTAATGACATCTGTGGTAAGGTGAGTGCCTTCAGCATAATATAATATAGCCAGCATACACAAGCGAACTGACAGGAGTTTGTATCGCACTCGGGAAGCGCACTGGCTGAAGGTCCAGGCTAACGGATTTGTTCAACTGGAGTAAACTTCATCTCTGTGATTGTCCTGGTAGACTGAGATCTTTCTAAATATACATCGAGATAAAGGCAAATCACAGGGAAAATTATGAAAAGGGATTCTTGCAGTGCCTTTCTGAGGGAGCCATAGGGGAAAGTTATTTAATTGCAGCACAGACACATTTATATAAATAAGTACGGTCGAATCCAATACAGGGAGTGCTGAACAAAAGGTTATACACCTCAGCCATGAGTGCTTGTTGCCTGCAAAGCTGATTCTATAAAGGCTCTGTCTGCCTGATGCTTTCATGAGGGTTATTTGCTTTGGGGGCTTTGCATGACAACACTTAAAATGCAGAGGAAAGATGATCCTTATAACAGTTGTTGGACTTATTATCACTGCTTACCTGTTATTAAGAGTGTGTTTGCTTCATGTGCAGGAAAAATACAACTATCTGGGTGCTATATCTAAATTCACATGAATAGCTACAAGCTGAAATTAAAGCCCTAACTTCAGACTTTTCCTAGGCCAGCTCAAAATGAGATAGCTTCTTTCCTCACAGTGCACTGGATTTAGTTACTTCCATGCTATTAATTTCAATGCAATTCAGGTAGCAGAGTATCTTACAGTGCCATGAGAATCTCAAAACCGGTTTATACTCACTCGCAGAGCGGCTGCGCTTTCTGCAGCCGCAGCAGCAGCAGGCTGTCACATCAACGGCACGGCTGCAGGAGGCGGCATTGAATAGGCCGGGAGTTTGAGTACCTTTTCTTGCGGTGCTGTTCATGTAAAAGGAGTTAAAACAATTCATAAAAAGGAAAGTAGCTTTTTAAACGGCTAGATTTTAATCAAAGCTTTTATGGGATAAAACAGGGATAACTTCCAGGAAAGCTTCTTTTTGTGTTTGTAGGAAGAAGGGCTGTTTCTGGAATGAATGTCACTTCAGACATTTTAGCTCAGTTCCTGCTTTTTTTATTTGATGTTTAATGCTAAACCTTCAGACAGGTATAGCTTCATCCTGGTACAGTTAGGAGTCTTCCCTGAAACTCGGTGTGATGACGTTATGAATGTGTTTGAATTTCACTCACTTGAGCAAGAGGCTTTCGAAGCTTTAGGTGAAAGAGCAGCAGCTGGTGTTGGGGTGAGCAGAACAGAGCAGATGAGCAGCGTTTCATTTCAGACTGCAGGACCTGTCACAGGTAAAAGTCTAGCATCCAGGGTGTGGTAGAAATGCCATTTAGTCCCAGGCTTCAGGGAAAGGTGATGGCAGGCTGAACATTTCAATGCTAAAGTCTTTCCTGACTGTATTTTTGAGTTGAAGGGAACTGTACAGGACGTAAGCCATGCCTGTTCTGACTGCAGGTAGGGATGCAATCGTCTCAGTACCCTTACAGACACTTGCTGGATGCATGCATTAGTACTGATTCAAACAACTTTAAATTTTGTCATGAACTGCTTTGGATAGGTTCTTGAATAGTTCTGTCAAACTCTCCATGCTTGTAACAAGGAAGTTGGATACCTCAGCCTTGGGCACACGAGGCCAGCGAGAATGAATTGATCCGATTAGTGACTGTGTCCCTCATGTATGTCCCTTAATGAAAGCAGGCATCTGTTTGCTGTATGCATCCAGCAGGGAAGATGACTACCCTGGCCAGCCCAGCTCATCCTTTTTGCGAATTCTTCTTTTCTGTTCTGTCCATAGTCAAAGATGACAGAGCATAGGCAGACCCTCCTCTTCCCAGTGTTGTGTGCATTCATGATGCTCCAGTTGTTTGTTGCTGTCAGGTGATGCCCTCTGCACTGCTCTCTCAGAACTATTGTAAGGATAGCAAATATTTCAGTAGCCTTCATTGGAAGTCAAAGTCTGTAGCTTAGTATCCACTGGCAAATGGGATTTTTTAAATAAAAGACAAGCTGGGTCTGCCTGCCTTAATCACCGATTGGTTAACTTCATCAGCTTCCAAGTCGCTGCTTGATAGCTGTGTTTCATGAAGGAGACAATGCTCGTAGTCCTTGTGAATGCTTTAAGAGTTTTCACCTAAAATCATCTTTGGCAATACTGCAAGGCACTATTTCTCTTTTAATCCTTACTTCACCCAACCTTTCATAATTATTTACTCTTATTGGCTTCTTCATAAGTAACTGGCTGGTGATAGTTATAATTTGCATCAGGGCAACATGCCCATTTAAACTTTGGCAGCTATTTTGAGAACACTAGATTTTCTTGGTAAGTGTTTTAAACAACTGAAAGACCCCTGTGTATCGTGGTCTCTCCTCCCTGTCCTTATCCTCTAGCTTCCAATCTACTGCGCTGATTTGGTTTTTTGAGTGCTTTATGCCCTTCTCATGTTCTAAGTCTGTTAGACATCCCTTATTGCTTCTCATTATCATTGCAGTCTCTTTGGGTTTGCTGGTGTTAAGATGCTGATGCTGTGTGCTGATGTGGTTAAAAAAACAAGGATTTGAAGGAAAACTTGTGTGTGGGTTTTTTTTTAAATTCATAATTTTTAATAAAAAATACTGAAAATATGGAAAAAAATATTACACAGCTCTTTCTGTTTTGGTCTCTCTGAATCATGTTCTGCTTTGATTTTTCAGTTAACAGATTTTTCTTAAAACTAGAATTATTTCTCTGTTTCCACTCTTAATTACAGGCAGAAAAGCCACCACAGTTACGAGCCTTGTTTTACCCATGCTTTATTAATCCAGATATGCTAATGCAAACATTAACCTTTTGGGGTTTTTCTCTAAATGTAGCTATTCCACCCACTGTAGCAGAGTGTTAGACTTTTTCACCTTAACCTATGTGTAACTGAAATCTCTTTGTAGCTTGCACTATTTCCGGGAGATGCTTTTTTTTGTCTCTGTCTCTTCTGTAGTCTGTTCGTATATTGCAGAATTTCTTGTGGTTTTCTAGATGTGCATATCTCTGAGATCCTCCCTCACTGTTGTTTTGCCTTTACTCTGTCTGTTTGTGATTTCAGTGGGCTTCTCTATGTCAAAAAAGTCTACTTTTAGAAGCAGAGCGTTTTTAGACACCTGGAAGGTACCCCCTCCTGTCTCAGGGAGGTGTAGTGACCACCACCGCACACCTGCATGCCTCTGACTAGTTGCTTCATTTGCATCAATGTTTCCTTATTAGCATTTTGAAGCTCTTCAGCTCATGTAATGTGAATTGTGACATTTGACTTGGTCAGTTCTGTTGGGTCATTGGTCAGCCAGAGAGCCTTCCATATATGAAGCAGATCCAGGATAAAAGTCCTTCCATGCCCTCCCTTTCTTTCTTCTTGGAGTCTCTACCTCTACTGTCTTTTCTCTGGTGTGCTACAATTCAAACCACTTCTTTCACGTGGAAAAGAACATTAACAGTGAAGTGTTTGCTAAACTGTGGGAAAGCCTCTTGTGCTGTTTTTCAAGTCTGCTTTAAAGAATGAAATAGCCCTGTAAAAGTTGAACTAGAAGCTGAAAGCAGATGTTCTGGATCTCCCTCAAAATGGCTCTCTTCTTTTTTTTTTTTTTTTCTTTCCTTTTTTTTAAGCTTTTTTTCCGTAAGTTACCCAGATTTGTCTTTGAGTTCTTGAATCACTCCATTGATTCAAGCACTGTGGCTAGTTTAACAAAGATGCACCAAATAAGCTAGAATGATACCTGGGGCCCTGCACTGCGTGTCACCCGTTCCATCAGTGCTTTACTTCTGTTTTTGTTGGGTATTATTTGTGTGTGTGTATGTATGACAATTTTTTCTGGGTTTTGCAAATATTTATATTGTCTGATTTTTATAGCAATAAATTCATGTACTTGCCAACTTGCTTCCATTGAAGCAGAACGCTTTTTTCCCTTCACTCCTTAACGAATGCATAATTGCATTTTAAAGCTTTCTAGTGAAAGTGAATCCACAGTGATCCAAGCAGACTGTTCAATAGTCTGGCTCTCACAGCAGGTTTATTAATATTTAAATTAAATATTCTCTGCCTTGTATGGGAAAAATCAGTTCCTACCTTCTTTATCTTATCTTGTATATACTTTTAAAGGCCATTTTAGGTCTCTTAAATCATCTCCTCCTCACACTGGAGCTTGGCATGAGTTAACTAAACTTCAGTCAATTATAAAAATAATATTGTAAATGCTTTCACTGGGCTTTGTGTCAGACAAATAAACCTGGATCCCATATGCCAGATTGTGCAGGACACTTATGAATAAAAGCAGCTTTTAAGGAAGGCTTACTGCACAGCACAGCTAATATCTATCCATTAAGTCCTACAAAGCACCCCTCGAAATGCATGAGCATGCACTCAAATATTTTGGGGTGAAAGATAGACCATTGTAATTTAAATTAGACATTTCTGTGCCGTTGTTTGGCCCTGCAGAAATGTGACCTCCCGTGACATCACAGGGTAAAAATTGAACTGACAGCAAGTGCCAAGTAGCGTGGATGCTGATCAAATTTTATCATGGGTTTCTTACAATGTATTTCGATCACAGGCTTATGTACTCTATTTTTATTAATTCTTTATGGTACAGCTACTAAAGAGAGTATGATCTAACTGAGAAATAAAGGGAACAAAGGAGGAGAACTAGATTAGAAGGGAAATACCTCTTTCTTTGCTTTAAGTGATTTATGTATACCAGGCTCGACAAGCAGAACAACCAGCATGCTCCTTCTCAGGCATCAGCCTGTTGCGTTAAAAGTTGGCAAGTACACCTGGAATGTCCACAGGAATGCTGTGACTCTCTGTTTCACTGAAATGTGAATCAGTTGTATGATGATGGGACATTTATGATGGTGAATACATATGTTTAATGCTTAAGTAAGTACTGAAGTATATGAAGTACTGTATTATCACCCTGACTAACTGCACTTCTTTATAGTGTGTTTCTTCAGTGCTGAAAGCGTACATGAGTGTCTTTGGATAAGTGTTGTATGGTAGGATATGAATCAAATGTAGGTACAGAGGTGGAAAGCAAAATGTTTTATGATCGTTTGTCATGCATATAGTTCAACTGCTATTCATGACAGCGCTCAGTTCAATTGAATGTAGATTTCCTTTATACTGAAAACCAAAATATTGTATTCTTACGTCCACAGTTTATTTTCCAGCAGTTCCTAAAGAATGTAAATCTCCACTTGAACTTCCAATTTATTATTATCCCTGTCATGTCAGGACTATTCTTTAGCATAAGACGTCACTATCAGTTAAATTCTGTAACCACCTTATGTTGCATGAGAAGTAAAATTAAAATTATTGTAAAGTAACTTATGAAATTACCACCATTTCTATAGCTTGTTTTGTGGTTGGTTTGGTTTTTTTTTTGCATTTCTTCCTCTTATTTACTCATTCAGTTCTGTTCCAGAGCTGGGACCTCCGTTGCATGCCACAAATCTCTTGTTGAAAGTAGGAGTGCTAGTCACTATCTCCAGTTTAAGAGACAAGAAAAATTAGACTTGACAGCATCTGATGTACAGTTCTGCCCAAGTATAATGTCCTGCACCAGGCAGATAATTCAGCTCTATGTGTCCAATTTAATTGAAATCATCAGCAATTCTAACTGGCCCAGTCCTAACGTATTTAATTCTACAAGATTGCAGATGATTTGTTTTACTGAAAAACATGCTTTTTTTTTTTTTTTTTTTTTTACTATCGTGTTTTCCAGCTGGGCTTAACTTGTGTAGGGCCCCAAAGCTAGTAATCACACCCTAAGATAACATAAGCTTGCAGTATTTGTTGCTTTATTTTTATTATGGTGTGATGCAGAAACCTTCTTTGGGATTTCCCGGTAGAGCGCAGCATGCTGGAGTGTGACTTCACAGTGCAGAAGCTGGGTTGTACGATTCCTCTGGGGCCATTCAGGGGAAGCATTTACGCGACGTACTTTAAATACATACGCTTTGGGTGCAACAAATCTGCACATCTCCACTTGCCCTCGGATTCCTGTAGTGAACAGATTTCTTACGCCTCCTCCAGGTTCTGCAGTGTATCCGTGTCATTAAACTGTTGGGACAGAACTGTTTTAAATGTGCACAATGTGTTGGAAATCTGACCCAGACCTCTCAGAGCTTTGTGTTTAAAAAACCCAAAACCGAACAACAACCGCCCAGAAAGCTGTATTGCTAAAAAGGAAGCACTTTGAGTTTAGAGTCTGAAGTGTGTGGCATTAGGAACAACTCAAGCTTTGTGGCTTTTAACACACACTGAGAAACTCTTCACCTTTCAGAATTAGACCTTTGTAGACTGAAGTGTTTCCTTTTTTTCACTTTTTCTTTTCAATATCTAATGTTTACGCTAGGAAGAAAATTATGACAAATGCAGAGATAAGCCTGGCTGGAAAATTTTGTCTGAAAACATAGTTAAACAAAAAAGATGTCAAATTTTACAATGCTGCTCTTACTGGTTTTTTTTCGTTTTTAATCTCTGTCCTGTTTCTGATGTTGTTCTCATGCTGATGGTAGGAATATGGCAGGAGACTATATGCGTGCACATGTGAACTGATCTTGTGTACATGAGTTCCTGTGCCCAAAGGAAGACACTTGTGTTTTCTATTAAAGACTTTTGTTTTATTTTGTGTTGTTTTTTGTTTTTTTTTTTAATTTTGCAGGCCAAACAAGCTCTAGGTCTAAAAGGCCTGTTTCTCAGAAATCCAAAGCAGGCCTCTCTGGACAGTCATGCTGCTGGTCAGCTCCATCGCAAACATTCCTTTAGCAGCCACATCTTGAGACGGACAGCCAGTGCACCCACCAAAAGCCAGAAGAAGAACAAGAAGGGCTTTCCTGAAATTGCTTTTGACACAAAAGACAACAGCTCTGAAGGGGCCGGTGAGGACCGGGAAGTGGAAGCTGCCTCACAGCCACGCTTTGAGCAAGAGCCAGAAAGAGCTTCTCTGTCACCAGCTCCCAGAGATGGTGCCAGTGGGGAGGTACATGGCAAGGGGTTGAAAGGTAAGGCCCATAGTTCTCGTAAAGCCAAAAGCCAAAGCTGTGCTCAAGGGGGTTCTGCTTTCAGTGAGCCCATACGGAGGTCTAGCAGGGTCCGGCTTCAGGAGCACCAGAGCGAGAAGCAAAGCGTCTTCGCACGCTGCGCCATCAACAGTTCTGGTAGGATTGGAGTGGCCACCAATTGCATGAAATGCATGATTGGTTCCAAAGAAAGCCCAGATCTAGAAAGCAAGTGGAGTGACCATCCTACCAGGCCTATTGCTAAAGATATACCTCACCATGATCAGTATAGCAGTATCACTGGAGAAGAGAGGTTAGAGCTAAAAAACTGGGGTGTTACAGGCCAGCCCAGGCGGCAATCAGATTTGCAGTCTTGCAGCAGCCCTGGAACTGCCGATGATCTAACAAGGAGCACCCAGTCTTTTCTGACCCCAGGGAAGAAAAGTGTTGACTCTAAGTGTCATGGAATGAAGGCTCATTCCCGGCAGCGGTGGCAGTGCCAATCAGGTGGCAAGTATGGAAGCACTGTCAACTTGGTTCCAGCCAGCAATGGCTCTATATCCTCCAACTCCAGCAGTCTAGAAAGCCTTGGAAGCCCAGAATTCCCCAAGCGCTGTTCTGAAACTTCTCGAAGGCAAGTGGGCACCCTACAGAGGGAAATGAATGCCTTGTTCGTTCAAAAATTGGAGGAAATTCGAAGTAAATCCCCTATATTCTTTACTGGTAAGACCAGATTTTCTTCACCCTTCTCCACCTTAGATCACATCATTGTCTCAGCTTCTGCATAGTGTCTTTACTTAGAAGCTCCTGTATGTTGTTTTGCTGTCAAGAGCTCCTTTTCTTTATTTTTGGCAATGACAGAAAAAAAAGTCTGCATAAATATTTTTATTTTATTTTTTTCCTAGACGTGTCTGGTTTAGATTAGTCCGTTCCATGCCTAGCTAATCATCTGCAGTAGTAAAGCTGTCGATAGTCCATGAATATTCGGATTGTTTGTTCAGGGTTTTTTTTGTTTCCTTCGTTTTTTTTTAGTGAATGTGGTATGATACTAAGTAAATTTTAAGATCCAAACCAGAGCATTAAGTAGAGACTGAATGTGGGAAAACCATATTAACAAACATTATTTCCATTATCAGTATTTGTGTGTCACTGAGGGATAACCACATCAGAAATGATATCTAATGTGTACTCTGCTAACAATAAAATCAGTTCCTTCCTCAAAGGACTTGCAAAATTACTGCCATCAGTTCAGGGATTAGTGGATGGAATTCTCTGGTCTGCGTTATTCAGGCAATCACACTTTATGAACGCAGTAGACCATTCTGGTCCTAAATGTATGAATCCCCAGTATGCAAACATTTATAGATGGGCTTAATGTTATCTGTATGATTCGACTGTGACCTGAGGGCACAGTTGCATAATATGAAGAAGCAAGGTATGTGATCTGATGTTACTTGACATCAGCCAGGCGTGGTGGACTGTTAGCATTTCCCAGCTGCAAAGGAAAATGTGTCTGTTCAAAAGAAGGCTGCTTAAGCTACAGCATTGTAGAGTCGTTTCAAGCCAGGAGTATGCCTGTGGTCCCTGGGCTCACGTACTGTGTCTGTACTCATGAACTGGATGTTTGTAAAGATGGAAAATAGGAACAGAGGCAATCAAAGAACATATTTCAACAAGGAAACTGGCTTTTGTTTTTTTTTTTTTTTCTCCTGACTTGGCAGGGAAGGGAGGGAACGGAAGAGATTTTGACAAGATATTGTCTGTTTCATAGAACTGTGAAGAGGAAGTAAAGAAATGCAGCTTTTGTCTATGACTGCGATAGCTTCTCTTCAAATCCCTCCCGCTGCCCCTTAACTGTCCAAGGAATTTGGACATTGATGGTTACATTTTCAGGAACAGTTAAGTGGCCTTGGTGCTTCTTCAGTTGTAATCCCTTTTTTAGTACTAGGTCCTGACTGCCCACTTCTTTGAAAGCCTCATACAGAAATTTAAAGTATTCTATTTGTTTGATCAGTTTAATCTGGTTGGGTGTCTACAATTTCACTTTATTTCTCTTTTTAAAGTTTTTTTTACATCTTTTTTCCAATAACTGCTTTGAGCTTTTAGGAAAATACCAGGACAATGGGAGGGGGAGGGAATAAATTTGCTGGTTCCCATGACTTGAAATTAATCCAAGGCAGCAGAACTCTTTCTATGCCTAAACTATTGGCATTAGGCTTTTCATAAGCTCTAAGTAGCGTGACATATTAAATGTTTTCCCATTATCAGTGCCAGCTTCCCCACCAGCCCCTGAAGTCACTAAATAAATATTGTGATATGCTTGAAATTTGATTAAATCCATCTGACTTCTCAAGCATGGAATCAGCAAACCTTTAAAATGGTGAAATAGTCACTTGGACTGGATGCTGATGATCCAGTGACAAACGCTATGTTTGCACAAACAGCATGCCTTCCCCATCCGCCCGTTATTTTAGTGCCTTTGGCCAAGAAACCAAGGAAACCAATAACGTTAGCCTGATATGGCTGCATTTCATAATTAATATTCTGTTGATGGGAAGTGCCACAAGGATGAGACAGGAAACTATAGTCTCTAGTTGTCCTCTTTATGGCAACAGCATCACGGTTTCCTGTATTTTGTCTTGTAAGTGTGCCTTAATCTATGCTGATGGCCTAGCCTGGATGGGGAGAAGGAGAGCTCGTTAGTCTGATCAGCTCTGGAGTCCTCCCAGTACTCCTCCAGATACTGAAAAGTCTGCAGTGTTGTGGATGGCGGACTTTGCTTATGTGCCTTCTTCCCTTTTAACACTCCCAGCTAACATAATATAGGCCATTAAATAACTGTCTCCATCATTAAGCTTCTTGTCACTACACTGGATTGGAGATACTGAAAGGAAGGGCCCAATATTCCCTTGGCAATTTTTGATCATGTGGATGATTTTTTCCATAGCATTAGAGAGAGGGCTTTGAAGAAGGGGAGGCTAGCTTCCATTCCCCAGTCCAGTGGAGTGCATTTCTTGAACAATACCAAAAATTGCCTTTTATTCTTCTATGACAAAATAATGGACTTGGTACCTGTCCATTTATGAATTCCATTGAGTGCTCTGGTTGGTCGGAAATTCTTAGGATCCTACAAAAACGTGTGAATATTTCTGTCTGTTTCCCTTCCCTCCCTCAGCACTAATTTATCCTGTTATCTGCACCTGCCTTCCCTACATTAACTGGATTTTTCCTCTGTTCTGTCCTATTATTCTACATGCACACCCTCTCTTTCTAGTTAAGAACTGAAAGGACAAGCAAATCAAAGGTAATTGTCTACTGAGTGTCACTGATTCAAGCACCTTGTTGCCTGTGGTCCCAGTTTTTGGCTGTTTCCTGCCTTAGAATTATCCGCCCCTGTATTCCTGAGGCTGTTGTCTGGCTCAGTGGTGCTTTGCTGGTTCTCAAACGCATGTTTGCATTGTGGTTTGGAGATGTGGGAAATAGTCTTTTTGGCATGATTGCTTTGGCTCTTAGGGTGCAGGTTATAAACATTGCAGACGGACGGAGCAGTTTCTTCAGGCAATTGATGGCTGGCACGATTCTTCAGGATTGCACTGTCAGCCTGGTGTTCATGAACCATGCGTCTGTATAGTTTTTTGAAAAAGAAGTGACAAACTTGTTTAGGAAAACAAAGTTAGTCTGTTTAAAGTTTTTGGTTTGTTTTTAAAAGGCACATTGTCTGCATTCCATTGTATGCATACGGATTGTTTTATTTGTAATCTGCTCCAGAAGTCCTATGCTGCTGCTGCTCTGAGTAGTTCATCATTTGGATCATATCTGTTGGTTAGGCAGTGGTGTTCTGATCATTATACACAGTCTGATTATGATCCCGTATACTGACATGCTTGAGTGCTGGAAGGAAGCAAAAAAGCAATTTAAGTGGTGCTATGTGGTAGAGGAAGAAATGTTAATTTATGAGAGGGGATACAAGGACAGAAAGAAATTGATGGATAGAGTTGTTGTTTGAATAAGATAATTAGAAAAGTAATATGGTGCTACTCTGCGTGGACTGAGATTTTTTTGAAAGCAACTGGGGTTTTGGGCAGCTAAAACTGAATGAGCAAAAATTTTTGCTGCCTTTAGCCAGGCGTTTGAAATCATAAGTTATTTTTAAAATCATGATTAATATATGCAACTACTAGCTTAAAAACAAAATGATACCACATAAAGAATAAATCTTCATCTAAACTGCAATTAGTGACAGCATATTAACCCTAGATCTTTTTTCTTGTTTCTTTCTTTTTCCTATCTTTTCATGTCTCCCAAGTAGATCACTGCCATTTCTCGATACAGAGGTCAGTCACTTCCTTATGCAGCCTAGAAACTATCACTGAAGAGCCTGTTATTGCCAATGAAAGCCATCATGCCAGCCTTTTCTTCCCTCTACCCATTACTCCTTACAGTGATTCTGAAGGGTCTGTGTCTGATCATTCCACTGAATCTCGATCGGAAGTAAGCAGCACGTCCAACCAGCCTCAAGAATCTCTGCTCACTAGAGAACAAAGAACAAATCTGGCTGTGGAAGACCAAGTGCAGGTAGTCACAAGAGCAGCTGACACAAGTTTAGTAGCCCAAGAGGATGAGAGGACAAGCCTGGCAGGGTGTCTCAAAGAAGAAAATGGTTGGACACAGGCATGCAGTAAAGCTGGAGATCAGTGTGGACTGGCAGTGCGTCCTCAAAAAGCCTGGCTGGCAGGGGCAGCAGGTAAGACTGCTGGCCAACCTGTTGCAGACTGCCAGAAGCAAAATGACCACCTAGGTCGGGTATTAAGAGACATGAAAAGCACCACTGAATCCAAGGGCCAAAACCTTGGTGCAGCAGCTGTTCTACTGCAGCAAAACAATGTGATTAACAGCACACAGACAATGTTGCCTCCGGATACTTTCCAGAAAGCCCAGGCTGCACAGGCTCTACCTGTTTCTCTTTCTCAGACGAGCTCTTGCGTGTTAGCAAGAAAGTCAAAGAGTGAAGGGCTGAAGACATCAGACTCCTCAGCCTTAATAAAAATTCCAAGTAGCCTGTCTCCAGCAGCAGAAGTATACTTTGATGCCACTGTTAACGACCGGATCTGGAGCAAGCTAGATTGCAGCAATCATCGTGACAGCATGTCTTCCTCTTCCAGCATGTCCTCCAATGACACTGTGATAGACCTCTCTCTACCCAATCTAGCTCGCAAAAGCCTCCCAGATCTTGGCATCCATCATGAAAATTTTGAGCCCCTCGCCATAAGAAAGGGTATGCGCCCACGGTCTGCTACAACATCCAGTAACGAGATGCCAATGGTGAGCAAGAGCAAATCTAATCCTAACCTGAGGTCTGGGCAGCTGCCAGCAGATGAATTGTGCCCCCGTCCTCTTGCCAGGAGTCCTCAAGATGCATTCTCATCCATTCCTAGAAGGCATACCTGGAGCAGACTGTACATGGAAAGTCTCAGACAGTCTTCTAACAAATCCAAAGCACAGGATATGGTTGGGAATAACCAGGAAAAATCCAAGAGTCTTGGAGACCTTACCTCTGATGATATTGTGTGCACTTTTGAAAGCAAATACCGTAGCATCAGCAGGAGTTTTGTCACTCGATCAATGCGGGAGCAGCGCCGCTCATCAGGCCTGAGATCCTCAGTCAAATCCCAGGATGAATTGACTGAGCAGCTGAAGAAGCTGACAGCCTTTCAGCAGGAAAATGATATCACTTCCCCTATCAGTCTTGATCCAACTGAATCTGAAGAGGAAGGGGAGAGCCTGGGACTCCTTCGCAGGTCTTCCTCTCGCAGTCAGAGCAGGGTGCGATACATTGCCAACAGGGCTAAGCAGGCGCAGGAGAGACAACGGCTGCAAAGCCTCGGCCATCTCGGTGGGAGCCCCATTGAGGAGAGGGGGAATCCAGAGGGAGCCTGCAGCGTTGCAAAAGCCGTTTGTATGGATATAGCTTCTCCTGCCGTGTTTACATCCCAGCTGAAGAACCAAACTGATCATAACACTGACACAGAAGTCTTCTTTATGCTGAAACTGTAATTCTGGGGAGCACTGAATAAGGCAATGTTTACATTCCTGTCAAAGCGAACTACAGTGACCCGAGAGGCACAAAATGTCCTCATAAGGCTTAGTGCTTCCTGGCCGTCCCTTGGTTCTAAGGGCACTTAGTATCATGACCCCCAAAGAATAGATGAGTGTTAAATTTGTCAGCAGTTTGTGGAAATGGAACAATCCAGTGAAATAGGAGTCTTGTATTTTTACAGTCCTAATGATCTGACCTCCTTTTTTTTTGTTTTTTTTCTAGTTACACTTTTCCCAGCCTCAGATTTGGCCTCCTTTGTGTGTGACCACTTCTTTGCGTTTGCAGTTTGCTCTGTGCAATTTACTTTACTAATTTCCGTAATTGCTTCTTAAAATAGATGACCATCTATGTGATCTTAAGGACAGCTAAGGTAAATTTTACTTTTACAAATTGTGATCCACAGAAAGAGGCTGGATTTAAAATCATGCTCCCTGTTCTGTTTTATTTTTTTGGAAGAGTTAGAGGCCTCTGAGGGTGTCTTCTCTGGGAAATAGTCAAAACTGCAATGTAATTGTCTCTTGAATTAATAATGCAGTAGGT
>Ga0065711_1010475_pt1 | contig 17058 bp, 8 predicted proteins | sample Hoacrofraction12_FD_59098 | JGI IMG/M metagenome (GOLD analysis project Ga0065711, IMG submission 59098) | Hoatzin crop microbial communities from Cojedes, Venezuela - Epithelial fraction 12 v2 (version 2) | ecosystem: Host-associated > Birds > Digestive system > Esophagus > Crop | place... | reverse complement strand
GTAATCGTTCCAATAAACCTTGGTGGAAGTGTCGGAGGAGCCGCGGCCGCCGTAGGAGGAGGAATTCAAATCGGTCTTTTTCTCGATGGCATAGCCGGGATAGGTGTCGTCGTTGTAGAACGAGAAAGCCCACAAATTGCTCGACTTGCTCGACGAACCGCTGTAGACGTAGACGTAGGAAGTGGAGGAGCCGTAGCCGGAATAGGTGTAGGTGCCCACATAATAGCCGCTTTCTTCATAGATATTCACCTGTCCGCTCGTGGAACCTTCGACAAAATAGAATCGGCCGGCCTCATCGGCAGAAGACGTCTGCTGCAGGCCGCTGCTGCCGATGTAAACGTACTGCTGTTGGCGCACGTTCGTGATGGTGTAGAGCACGGGGTCGGAAGTGTCGGTGGTGAAGACGACAGGCTGGGCCAGTCCGGTGAGTTCCCAGTATTCATTGTTGGCGTTGATGCCGTATTGCGTGGCGTCGACGGGGTCGTCTTCGGAGCCCGTCCCAAAGTCGTCGATGGTGATTTCGTTGCCGCTCTCGTCGTAGATTTGGAAAAGTTCGTTGGCGGTAATGCTTTCGCGGGCGGTGTAGGTGCCGACGAGGTAGGTGCCGTCTACACGCACGTCGAAGTATTGCGTTGGTGCGGCCACGTTGTAGATGTAGAGCGTGGACGAATAGGCTGCGAAGCCCCAGCGATAGGTGTTGTCGTTGGCGGCAGTGCCGAGTCGGATGCCCTTGGCCACGCCGTCTTCGCGGGTGCTTTCGTAGTAGAGGTAGTCGCCGGAGGACACGTTCTGGATGGTATAGCCGTCGCCGCTGGGCTCGATGTACCACCAGATGTCGGAGGTTGCGGTGGTGGCGTCGATGTCGTAGTAGAGCAGGGCGGTGGAATTGTGGTTTGCGCCGAGCACGAGTCCGCCGCTGCCATAGCGCGAAGAGACGAAGCGGTATTTTTTGCCGCCCCCAACGTCGGCGCGCGCCGTTTGAACGCCGCTCACGAGGGCCAGCAGGGAGAGCAAGAAGGGAAGAAAGCGTTTCATGCTGAACAGGTTTGATTATTTCGGGGCAAAATTAAAACGTATTTTGCGAAAAGTGCTTAATTTTGCAAAAAAAAGTGCGACGCCCCTCGCAATTGACTTGCAAAGAGGCGCCGCGGGCGTTTCACTCTAAAAAAATGTTTTATGCGTTGTTTCTCAGGTTTGTTCGATTCTCGGCGTTGTCGGAAGGGTTGGTCAAACTAAGTTCAGTTGCAGATTGCGCTCCTCCGCCATTTTGCGCATGTTGAGAATGGCGTAGCGCATGCGGCCGAGGGCGGTGTTGATGCTCACGCCCGTGAGGGTGGAGATTTCTTTGAACGAGAGGTTCTGGTAGTAGCGCAGCTGAACCACCTCGCGCTGCGGCTCGGGCAGCATTTCGACGAGGGCGCGGATGTCGTCCATCGTTTGATTGTTCTCGATGTCGCTCTCCACGCAGGCCTCGGCGTAGCGGATGTTGTTTAGGATGTCGCCTTCCACCTCGTCGCGCGAGATAGTCTTCTCCGTGCGTTCCGTGCGGAACTGGTCAATCACGAGGTTGTGGGCGATGCGCGTGAGCCACGAATAGAACTTGCCGTTCTCCTTGTATCGGCCGTCGCGCAGGGTCATAATCACGCGCACGAACGTCTCTTGGAAGATGTCGTCGGCGAGGTCCGCATTGCGAACAATGTAGAGGATATAGGAATACAATCTATCTTTGTGCCTGTCGAGAAGGATGTCGAAAGCGACATCTTCGCCGGAACAATATAGCGCCACCAATTCTTCGTCGGTGAGCAGATGGAGTTGTGCCATTACTGTCTATGTTAAAATGAGTAGAAGTAATGTTGTTCCGATAGGCAAATACGTTTTAGTCGATAGATTGGAATGATTTGTGGCGGCAAAAGTAGGTTTCATCGAACAAACTTCCAAATATTTTTTAAAAAAAATGCACAAAGCGTCAAAAAAGTGCCATTTTCCCCTCGCTTACGTTCGCGCGCGCGTACGTACGCAGAAAAATAATGTATGTATAATTTTTTTGAAAAAGTGGTGCCACTTTAGTTTTTTTTTGTATTTTTGCTTTCGATTTACGAGAACAATTATGTTGAACCTTAGTATTGTGATTCTTTCGCTCCTGCTCTGCGTGGCGGTGGGCTATATAATTTACTTGGTGAAGCGGCTGGGGCAGGGCAGTGCGCCCGCCTTCTCCGACAACGTGCTCGCACCCGCCGAGCAAAAGGAGGGCGACGAAACCTACGAAGATGCCGACGGCGCCGCCGTGGCACAGACCGTGCGCAACGTGCTGCACAAGCTGAATTGCACTTACTCCGAGGCGCCCGAAGAGAACGGCGACCGCGTGTTCGAATACGGCTTTCAGAGCGGCTCCTTCCGCCTCTATACCAAAGCGCACTCCAAAATTGCCAGCCTCGAATTCCCCGGCATCGACACCGTGGAGGCCGACGACCTGAACCTCGTGCGCGCCATTTGCAACGACCTCAACACCAATACCATCTCGCAGTTTTTCTATTATCGACCCACCGAAGACGGCAAAGTGCAGGTCGATATCAGCTGTTCGCTCGTGATAGACCCCCACTTGCCCGACTTCGACGACTACCTCTCCACGCTTATGACGCGCTGCTTCGAGGCTCGCACGCGCTACGTGCAGCATTGGAAAGAGACGAAGAAGATTTCCGACGAGACCGACACCGACGACATCGAAGCCCACCTCATTCAGAACAACAGCATGCTGCGCCTGCTGCGCGAGCAGGAACTGCGGCATCAGTATCCCGCCGTGGCCGAATTGCGCCCCAACTCCGCCCATCCGCTCTACCTCGAAGATTTGCTCACGGCGCTCTACGAACAAGCCTGCCCCTTCTTCTTGAAAGCCGAAATCCACTGCGACGGCGACATGCGCGAGGTGAAAGGCGAGAGCGAGGTGGCCCAGATTTCGCTGCTCGAGCCCTTTGTGAAAGCGCCGGCCGACGAGCAGCCGCAAAACATGATTGTCTTCGTGCAATACCGCCTCTACGAACTCGCCGACGACCCCACCAGTCCGCTGCAATACCTGCTCATCAACGTGCTCCCGCAAGAGGAGACCGAGACGCTGCGCTACTTCCGCATCACCGTTTGTCGCATCGCCCAAAACATCCGCCGCGACATCTCGCTGGCCAATCGCGAAAACAGCGACATGGCCGAAACCGTGCTTGTGGCCTACGACAAGGCCGACAACCGCAAGATGCGCGCCGAGTTCAAGTATATGTGGGAAGACGCCAAAGACAAAGTGCGCGACGGCCGCCGCAGCGAACTCACGCCCGAGCAAGAGCTCATCTTCGACGTCGTTCATCCCAACGTCGCCTTCAATCTCTATCGCGGCCGCGCCCTTTTCTCCCAAGGCCGCTTCTACGAAGCCCTGCTCCACCTCAAAAATGCCGAGCAGGTGCTCAATCGAAACTATCATCAGCTCCACAAAACCTACGAGGAGCGCTTTTATGAAATTCAATACCTCATTGGTTTCTGCTATTGCGAGCTCAAGTTGTACAAGCAGGCCTATTTCTATCTCTCGCGCCTGCAACACAAACAGCAAATCAAGTACGCAGCCGAGTTCATCAACTGCCTTGTGAACATGCAGGACTACGAGGCGCTCGACACCATCGAAGACTATCTCGACTCCATTGCCCAGTTGCGCAATGCCTGCGAGGAAGACGAGGAGGCCATGCCCGAAGCCATCATCGATTTCGAGAACTTTCTGCGTCGCCGCCGCGCCTACGTGCTCATCGACATCGGCAGTTTCGACGAGGCCGAAGTCGAACTCAACAAAATGCTCGACGAACCCGAAAATGCCGACTTCGCGCTGGGCGAAATCGACTATCTGCGCCAGCTTCGACAAGACGAAGAAGACGCCCGCGAGCAAGACGAAGACCCTAATTTTTGAGAAAAACAGAAAGTCTGCCGCTCCCACCATCACTTGTCACTTGTCACCTGTCACTTGTCACTTGATTAGAGCCGCAGAATATTCGGATTAAAACTTTAGTTCTATGAAAGTTGCTCCATCTTTGTTGTCAGCCGATTTCCTCCATCTCTCCGATGAAATCGCACGCGTGGAAAGCGGAAAGCCCGACTTCCTTCACCTCGACATTATGGACGGACGCTTCGTGCCCAACATCTCGTTCGGTTTTCCCGTGGTCGAAGCGCTCCCCAAAGCCACCCGCCTGCCGCTCGACGTCCACCTGATGATTGTGGAACCTGAGAAATACGTCGAACGCTTCGCCCGCTGCGGCGCCGCCGTGGTGAACGTGCACTACGAAGCCTGCACCCACCTGCACCGCACCGTCTGCCAAATTCGCGAACTCGGCTGCCGCGCCGGCGTCACCCTCAATCCGCACACGCCCGTCTGCCTCTTGCACGATATCCTGCCCTATGTCGACATCGTCCAGTTGATGAGCGTGAACCCGGGCTTCGGCGGTCAAAAATTCATCCCGCAAATTTTGGAGAAAACTTCGTTGTTGAAAAAAGAGATTTTGGAACGGAATTTGCAAGTGGAAATCGAAATCGACGGCGGCGTGAATCGCGAAACCGCTCCCTTGCTGCGCGACGCCGGCGCCGACATCCTCGTGGCCGGCAGCGCCGTTTTCAAAGCACAAGACCCCAAAGCTGAAATCGAATGGCTGAAAACCCTGTAAACCTGCTGCTTGAAGCATTGCCGCCTATACTTGAGACGAGCGAGATGTTCGCGCTCATGAAGCGGCTGCGCGAGGCGCGCAACGTGGTAATCACCTGCCACGCCAACCCCGACGGCGACGCGCTCGGCAGTGTGCTCGGCTGGCAAGAATACCTGCGCTCGCTCGGCAAACGCACGCAAATTGTGCTGCCCACACCGTACCCCGACTTCCTGCGCTGGCTCCCGGGCGCCGACCATGCCTACATTTTCGACACCGGAAACGACCATCGGCAGTGGCGCGCCTCTCCCCAGAAGATTCACGACGCTTTCGCGGCGGCCGACCTCATTTGCTGCCTCGATTTCAACGAACCTTCGCGCGTGGGCGGCATGGAGAAAATGCTGCGCGAAGCCAAGGCCGACAAAATTCTCATCGACCACCACGAACACCCCGACACCGCGTTTTTCGTCCAACTCGTCTCGCGCCCCGAAGCCTCGAGCACGTGCGAACTCGTGTGCCGCCTCATCTGCCAACTCGGCGCCTACGAACAGATGAGTCGCTCCGCAGCCGAAGCCCTCTACTGCGGCATGATGACCGACACGGGCGCCTTCTCCTACGCCTCTTCGGCACCGCACATCTACCTGCTCATTTCGCTCCTCTTGGCCAAGGGCATCGACAAAGACGCCATCTATCGCAATGTCTATCACGCCTATTCGGCCGACCGCCTGAAGCTCGTGGGCCACTTGCTCTGCAACAAGCTCGAATTCCATTTAGACAATCACGCCTCCATCTACTCGCTCACGGCGGAGGAGATGAAACAGTTCCACTTCAAGCGCGGCGATGCCGAAGGCATTGTGAACCTGCCGCTTCAGGTGAAGGGCCTGCGCCTCTCCATCGCCTTGCGCGAAGACACGGCCCAGCCACTCGTGCGCGTGTCGATGCGCAGCGTGGGCGACTTGGACTGCACGCAAATTGCGAAGCGCTTTTTCAACGGCGGCGGCCACAAAAACGCGAGCGGCGGCTCCCTGCCGCTGCCCATGGAGACGGCGCTGCAGACTGCCCGCGACGCCATCGAAGCCTTCAAGGACGAAATTCTCGGCGCAAGCGTCTAAGCTGCTGCGCCAACGCCCGAACGCGCCGCGCCAACGCCCGAAAAATCGGTTTTTAGCCTTGGAAAACTCGAAGCAAGGCAGGAGTTTTTAAATTTGTGACTATAATTTAAAAATTTGTGGCTATAATTTTAAAATTATAGGCTATAATTTCTAAATTATAGTCACAAATTTATTTTTTGTCCCGCACGCGCCGGAAATTGGGAGCCGGCATTCTGAAGAAAGGAGGGAACATTCTGAAATTAGAAGCGCGAAAGAGTGGCTGCCTGCCGTTCTTTCGCGCGTGTGCGCGCATGCGTGCGCGCGTACGTATATATAATATTGTGTGGGGTGGCTATGTGCGCGAAGGCACGAGAAGGGGTGGGGCGGAGGGCTTTTTGCGCTTTGTGGAGGCGCTATGAAATTTGCAAATTATGGTTTTTGGGGCCCGTAGGATTAAAATTTTTTCAAAAATAAATGTTTTTTGTCAAATTAAGTTAGCATTTTAAAAACTTATTCTTATTTTTGCGAACGCACTCGGTGTGTGCATTCGTCCCAAAGACCCTTCGAAGCCCACCGAAAGAGAGATAAAAAGACATTAGTAATCAAATAGTTTAAGGTATGAAAAACCGTTTTGTACAAAGATGGGGGACGGCGCTCGTCGCGCTGTTCGGTTTCCTTGGCACAATGGTTGTAAGTTCCTGTTCAGACGATTATGATTTGGACGAGACGAAGCCCTCGTTTCTTGGCGAGAGCATTTACAACGAATTGGCCAACGCCGGAAACTTCACCTACGAAATGAAGCTCATCGACGACTTGGACTATGCCGACGTGCTGTCTAAGACGGGTAGTAAGACGCTGTTTGTGGCCAACGACGATGCTTTCGAGGCGTTTTTCAAAACGACGACTTGGAAGGACGGCAATGGCAACTACATCCGCTCCTACGACCAGTTGAGCACCAACCAAAAGCGCATTTTGCTCTACGGCTCGATGCTGAACAACGCCTACGTGATGGAAATGCTTGCCAACACGAGCGGAACAACGGCCGGCAAGAACATGTGCTTGCGTCGCATCACCGCCAGCACGGCTGTCGACACGGTGCCCTATTGGGAACCCGACGAACTGCCGAAGCACCTCTATGAGGCCGAAGAAGGCGAGAGTTCCACGAGCTCCAACTTGCTCGACTTCTGGAGCTACTATCGCAGCGGCGCACGCGGCGGCATCTATATGGCCGTCGACGGCACCGACCCGATGATGACCCACTTCCTCGAGGGCTTCTTGAACAACAAGAGCATCAAGCACAGCGACGTGCAGTTCGCCCTCAACCTGCCCGAAGGCGAATGGGCCGAAACGAGCGAAGGTGGCGAAGAGCGCAGCTACATCTACAACCGCCGCGTCGTGGAGCCCGACATCACCTGTATGAACGGCTACTACAACGTGCTCGACAGCGTGCTCCTCACCCCGAGCAACATGGCCGAAATCATCCGCACCACCGATGAGCTCAGCCTCTTCAGCTCGCTGCTCGAACGCTTCAGCGCTCCCTACTACGACGCCCAACTCACGTCGGAATACAGCGCCCTGCACGACATCGCCGGCGACTCTGTCTTCGTGAAGCGCTACATCTCGCAAAAGAGTTCGAGGGGCCTCATCTCGAACTACTATGCGAACGGCACTTCGCAGAGCCTCGGCGACTTCCCCACCTTGGCCTACGACCCGGGTTGGAACGAATACGCCGTCTCCTCCACCATCACCCGCGAGAACGACATGGCTGCAATGTTCGTGCCAAACAACGCCGCAATGGAAGAATATTTTTTGAACGGCGGCGGCGTGGTGCTGATGGAGCGCTATGCCAAGCAAAAGCCTGTCACGGCTGACAATTTGGAATATAATCTTTCGCAAGTTCCCCTGAGCGTGATTGCTTCGCTGCTGAACAACCTTATGAAGGACTCCTTCAACGAGACCGTTCCGAGCAAGTACCTCACGATTATGAACGACGCCCAAGACCAAATGTTCGACGGCGACGACTACGCCAGCGAGAGCGCCTATCGCGCCCTGTTCGACAAGAGCATCATCGCCAACAACGGCGTGGTCTACGTGATGAACAAGGTGATTAGCCCGGCCGACTACGCAGCCGTGAGCGCCCCCGTGCTGTTGAGCACCAACTCGCGCATCATCAACGCCGTGGTTCGCGCCGACGAAGCCTACGTAGACGGTTCGTCCTACAACAACGCCCCGTTGAAGCAGTACTTCTCGACCTATCTGAAGGCCATGCAGAGCCGCTTCTCGTTCTTCGTTCCGACCGACGACGGTCTGGGCCTCTACGGCTACGTTGACCCCGTTTCGATTGCGAGCGGCGTGAACACGGTCTATCGCTATTGGCGCTTTGAATACGGCTCGGCTTCCTCCTCTGTGTCGCAAGCCCGTCTGCCGGTTCGCGCCACGGCCTATAAGTATACTCCCTCCACCGGACAGACGGCCTCCGACCAACAGCCCACCAGCCGCCCGGTATCCCTGCCGAGCGAAGTGCTCTCCAGCGGCTACGGCCCCACGAAGCGCGCCCTCTTGATTGAGATGGTGAACCAGCACATTGTGGTACACGAGAACGACGACGCCGACGGCATGTTCGGTGCTCCCACCTACTACACCAGCCGCCTCGGCGCTCCCGTCATCGTGAAGACGAAAGGCAGTGCCTCCAACAACGGCGTGGGCATGGTGGTTGAAGGCGGCTTCCAGAAAGATTTGGAAACCGACCAATACGACGGCAACGAACACGTCTGCACCGTGACCGCCGGCTACGACATGACCAGCGAGTCCAACGGCTACGGTAACGGTATGACCTACTTCCTCGACCGTCCGATGCAGCCCTCCATGCACAGCGTCTACAACGTGATGAACAATCAGGACGAATTCGGCGAGTTCTTCAGCCAGTGCACCTACTTCAACAGCGACCTGCTCGAACAAGCCGGCTTCCGCGACCAATACGTAGGTCAGGCCAAAGAAACCACGCTCTGGACGAACGAGCAAAACAAATACCGCATCTTCACGAACCTGGCTCCCTACTATCCCGCCACGAACGAACAGCTGGTGCGCTTCTTCAACAACTACCGCTACACCATCTACGTTCCGACGAACGAAGCCATGCAAGTGGCCTACGGACAAGGCCTGCCCTCTTGGACCGACATTGAATACTTCGTGGGTACGCACCTCGACGAAGACGGCCTCTTGAGCGATGCCGACAAGGCCACCGCACAAGCCATGATTGTCTGCCTCGTGAACTTCCTGAAGTATCACTTCCAAGACGAAGTGTTCTACGTGGACAATGCCACGAAGAGCGGCAGCTACCAAACGAGCTGCATCGACAACGAGGCCAACGCCTACTTGTCGCTGAACGTTTCGCAAACGCCGGGCGCTCTGAGCGTGACCGACGAAAGCGGTGCCACCGTCAGCGTGAATACGAACAATTGCAACCTGTTGGCCAGCGATATGAACTTCAACTCCTCGCCGACCAACACGACGATTGCCCGCTACGCCAAGAATACGTCGTATGCCGCCATCCATCAGATTGACACGGCCCTCAAGTTCAAGAGTCTGAGCGGCGGTCGCTACGACTCCGAATGGAGCACGCCTACGCGCGCTAAGAAATTTGCCGAACGCTATAAGCTGACCGAATAAAATTCTTTCCGCCATGAATAAGTTAAGAAACATACTGGTATTGACCCTCTGCTGCGTGTGCAGCATGGCAATGGCGCAAACGCGCATCAGCGGACACGTCAGCAGCGCCGATGGCCCCATCGTGATGGCCAACGTGGTGGAAAAAGACGTGAACAACCGTAACGTGTCGGCCACGACGACCGATGCCAACGGTAACTTCTCCCTGCAAATCAAGAGCACCGAGAACAAACTGCAAATCTCCTACATCGGCTATCAGACCAAACTGATTTCGAAGATTGGTACGCAGACCTCCTTCGACGTTGTGCTGCAAGACAAGAACACCTTCTCCGAAGCCACCGTGGTTGTGACGCGTCGCACCGAGTCCAACGGTCTGAGCATTCCCGAACGCGAAGTCTCCGTGGCCAAGCAGAGCCTCAACATGGACGACATGGAAGGCCTCTCGTTCGAAACCGCCGGTGAAGCACTGCAAGGACAAATCGCCGGTCTCGACATCGTGATGAACTCCGGTAACCTTGGTGCCGGCACCTCGATGCGCTTGCGCGGTGTGAGCTCCATCAACGGCAATCAGGAACCCTTGATTGTGGTGAACGGCTACATCCTCGAAGACTACGACAGCGACGAACTCGACCTCGACAACCTCGAGAACGAAGAACAATTCGCCAACCTCTTGCAGGTGAACCCCGAAGACATCCAGACCATCAACGTATTGAAGGACGCCGCCGCAACGGCCATCTGGGGTTCGAGAGGTTCGAACGGTGTAATCGAAATCACCACGCGCCGCGGTGCCCGCGGTAAGACGAAGGTGAACCTCAGCTATCGCTTCAGCGGCAGCTGGCAGCCCGCCGGCATGAAGATGCTCGACGGCGACGGCTACACCATGATGCTGAAAGAAGCCTACTTCAACCCGACCCAGAACGACGTGGCCAGTGGCATCGTTGAGCTCATGTACCTCAAGACCCACACGGCCTACTACGGCAACTACAACAAGAACACCGACTGGATTGACGAAGTGACGCAATTCGGCCAGACGCACAACATCGGCGTCGCCGTATCGGGTGGTGGTGAAAAGGCAACGTTCCGTATCTCCGGTTCTTACGACCACGAAAAAGGTACCATCATCAAGCAGACCCTCGACCGCTTCACGACGCGCTTGGCCCTCGACTATTGGGTGAGCGACCGCATCAAGTTCTCGAGCGACTTCGGCTTGACCTATACGAAGAACAACAAGAACTACACCGACGGCATTCTGAGCGCCGCCTACAAGGCCATGCCTAACATGGCTGTGACGCGCAACGAATATCGCGAGACGGCCGACGGCGTGGGCGAATACTACGACACGGGCGAATACTACATCATGCCGCCCGCAGCCAGCGGAACCGGCCTCGTGGCCAACAACAGCGGCCGCACGTCGTACTACCTCTCCGACATGGTGAGCAACGGCAACCCCGTGGCCGACGCCAACCTCGCTTGGAGAAAGTGGAGCACCTACACCATTACGCCGCAATTCTCGTTGCAATACAAACTGCTCGGCAAGACCGAAAGCGAAACGCAGTTGAACTATAAGGGCGAAGTCTACATGAACGCCTACACCATGTCGAAGACGGCCTACTATCCCCACACGCTCACCTCGAGCTCGTGGAGCGACGGTGTCGACCTGACGAGCGACTACGAGTTCAAGAGCCTCGCGTTCACCACGCGCCACCAGTTGGTATTCCGTCCCGTCTTCGCCAATGAAGACCACTCCCTGCAAATCCTCGGCCGCTTCGAAATGGGCTCCAACAACAGCACCGCCCAGACCATCAGCTCGAGCGGTATCGGCGGCGGCATCACCGACGCCACCGTGACCGGCTATCTGACCGGCCTCTCTACGAGCACCGGCAAGGGCCACACCATGAGCGGTACCGGTTCAATCCACTACTCCTACGGCTCCAAGTACTCCGTCGACCTCACCCTGCGCGCCGACGGTAGCACGCGATTTGGCAAGGGCAGCAAGTGGGGCTTCTTCCCCGGTATTTCCGGACGTTGGAACGTGAGCGACGAAAACTTCTTCGAACCGCTTCGCAAGTACATCCACATGTTCGCCATCCGTCCGGGTTGGGGTATCACCGGTAATGCCCCCGGCAGCGAAGGCCTTATATATAATAAGTATACGAGCAGCGGTTCCTACAACGGAACGACCGTGATTATCCCCAACAACCTGAAGCTGACGCAAATCAAGTGGGAAAAGACCAAGTCGTGGAACTTAGGTTTCAACCTCGGCCTCTTCAATATCGTAGACTTCGACTTGAACATCTACAACAAGAAGATTTCCGACCTCTTGAACTCCAGCGTCCGCATTCCGTCGTCCACCGGCTACAGCAGCCTCTCTTGGGCCAACGTCGGCTCGATGGAGAACGAGGGTTGGGAACTCTACGTGAACACCCGCGAACTCTTCAAGGTTCAACTCGGTCCGAAGCAACTCTCGATGAAACTGCGCTTCAACTTCGCACAGAACATCAACACCGTGACCGATATGGACGCCAGCGTGCTCGCCAACATGAACACCGACTTCGGCTACACCAACGAAAGCATCCTGAAACGCGTTCAGATTGGTAATGCCCTCGGCGGCATCTACGGCTTCAAGTACAAAGGCGTTTACGCTTACGACTACGACCACAACGGCTACTTCCTCAACGACGAAAAGAACCAGTACTACAATGCAGAAGGCGTTCAGAACACCGCTGCTGCCACCGGCAAGACTGCTCCTATCGCGTTCGACGCCAGCGGCAACGTAATCTACGACAAGAACGGCAACCCGCTGCCCATGTACTTCAACTACGGCGGTGTGAACTACCAGTTCCAAGGCGGCGACGTCATCTACGAAGACATCAACTACGACGGCCAAATCGACGAATTGGATATCGTCTATCTGGGCTCCTCCAACCCGAAAATCAATGGTGGTTTCGGTATCGACTTCACCTACGGCAACTGGCAGCTCAAGACGAACTTCAACTATCGTATCGGCAACAAGATTATCAACATGGCTCGCATGTACGCCGAAGATATGCGTACGAACAAGAACCAAAGCGCAGCCGTGAACTGGCGCTGGCGTAAGAACGGCCAAGTGACCGACATTCCTCGCGCCATGAACTCCTCTGTAGGTTCTTCCTACAACGCGCTCATCAGCGACCGCTACGTTGAGAACGGCGACTACTTGCGTTGGCAATACTTCCAGCTGTCCTACGGCGTTCCCGCCAAGGTGCTCAAGAAGTACGGCCTGAGCAGCGCCCGCATTGCCGTTTCCGGCAACAACCTCATCTTCTGGACGAAGTACAGCGGTCTGGACCCCGACCACTCGTCGAGCGGCTTCAGCCCCACCATCGACTCGTCGCAGACGCCGCGTTCGCACTCCTTTACGGTAAGCTTGAATTTAGGATTCTAAACGATTGCAGACTATGAAAAGAATAAATTTTAAATCGATTCTCGCGTCGATGGCCGCCCTCGTATTGTGCGGCGGGCTGCAATCGTGCGATGACTATCTGACGGTATATCCTACCAACCAGATTATAGAAGAAGAATTCTGGCAGGACCAGAACGACGTGGACAACGTTCGCGCCGGCGCCTACCAAGTTTTGACCAAATCGGGCGTGACCGCAAAGATGCTGGTTTGGGGCGAATTCCGCTCCGACAACGTGACGCTGAACAAGCAGAACAACACGGCAATGCTGAACCTGAAGAACGCCGTTTTGATGCCCTCGCAGAACATCTTCGACTGGGCCCAATTCTACACCGGCATCAACTATTGCAACCTCGTGTTGGAGAAAGGTGCCGAAATGGTGGAAAGCGGCATTGACCCGGGCTTCACCATCGGCGAATGGCGCCCCATCAAGGCCGAAATGACGGCTCTCAAAGCGTTGTTCTACTTCTACTTGGTTCGCGCCTATCACGAGGTGCCCTACGTGAACGAAGCCGTGACGACCGACGAGGCCGCCCGCAACGCTCGCATCGCCGCCACCCCGGGCGTGGCCATCTTGGGCGACCTGATAGACTCCCTCGAAGCCGTGAAGGACTACGCCGCCGTGAACTTCGGCTCCAACTCCGAAAACTGCGGCCGCTTCACCCGCCGCGGCGTCTATACGCTGCTGGCCGACATGTATCTGTGGCGCGGCTGCCTGCTCCGCAACCACATGTCGAAGAGCGAAGTGCTCGAGCGCAATCCGATTACCAGCCTCACCGACGTGGTCGACTCCCTCGGCGTGCTCACCGCTGCCGACGGCACCACCATCAACAACTCCTACTGCAACGACTTGGCAAAAGAATGTTTCAAGAACGCCATGGACCGCGCCACCTATGTCATTGACGACATGAACAAGGAGTTCCAAGATGACTTGGCTGCCGACATATCGGCCAGCGAGACGGAGAAGAGCCAAGCCTATCCGCTCATCTTCCTCAACGCCACCACCTCCGTGGACGGTGTGGCCGACCAACCCTACAACCGCATCTGGGGCTCGAAGAACTCCCGCGAGAGCATCTTCGACGTGCAGTTTGATGGTTCCAACAACATCAACTCTACGCTTGGCACCTACTATTCCACCTATTCTTCGAAGACCCTTTCGCCCACCATCATGGTGCCGAACACCGCGCTGCTCAACTTCACCGACGCTGAGCCCGACAAAGGGTGGGGTAAGGCCGACTTCCGCGCCCTCGAACTGTGCAACTACTCCACGAGCGGCGGAACGGCAGTCTATCCCTGCGTGAAGAACATTGCTTCTTCCGTAATCATCAAGAATATGCAAGACATGAGCGAAGGCGCCACTTACGACTTCCGCGAATCGAGTTCGCAAAACGGCAACTGGCCCGTCTATCGCTTGGCCGACGTGATGCTCATCAAAGCCGAAGCCACCGCACGCTATCTCTTCGGAACGGGTACCACGAACACCGAAGAAATGTACGACGCCTTCGACATGGTGAACACCCTCTTCATGCGCGCCAACCCGGGTCTGCGTCCCTCCGTCACCGAGAGCGGCGACATGGCCAGCGACCGCATCGTGGGCATCTACACCGGCACCGACCGCAACACGACGGGCTACTACGCCAAGGGCAAGAATCCTTCCGCCCTCTTGGAACTCGTCTATCGCGAACGTCAGCGTGAGTTCGCTTGCGAAGGAAAATTCTGGTTCGACATCGTACGTCAGGCCGAATTCTCCAACGACCCCACCACGACGCTCACGACTTACTGCTCCCTCACCACCTCGGTGAAGAATCGTCTGAAACAACTCTATTCGCTCTACAACCCCGTTTATTCCGAGGAAATGGACGTGAATGGCGTGGACTACGGCGGCCAATTGGTACAGAACCCTGTGTGGGAAAGATATAGTCAAAAATAAAAAACTACGACAGATATGAAACTCAAATCAGTATTCAGCGCGAAAAGTTGGATGGGCGGCCTTGTGCTGGCGAGCGGCATGCTGCTTGCCGTAGGCTGCTCCGAAAACATCGACGACTCGAACTACGCCATTGCCAACGAGCAGACCATGACCGACTTCATCGGCAGCACTGACTCGCTGAGCCACATCAAGGCCTTGTTCGACCGCGTACGTTTGGGCAATTCTTCGATGGCCTCCACGCTTACGTCCGTGCTCTCGGCACGCGGCAACTACACCGTGTTTGCCCCCACGAACACCGCCATGGAAGCCTACGTATATGAACTGACCGGCTCCACCGATATCGCCGCACTGAGCGATGAGCAGGCCCAAACGTTGGCCTACAATTGCATCATCGACAACGGCGACGACGCAGCCTACGAAACGCCCGACTTCCCCACGCAAGGTGCATTCAACCTGCCTAACCTCAACGACCGTCTGCTCTCTTGCGTGCAAGACGTGTCGCGCACCGGCAGCCCCTACGTCATCAACAACACCGCCACCGTGATTAAGGAAAACATCACCGTGTCGAATGGCGTTTGCCACATCGTGGATGCCGTCATCAACCTCTCGTCCAACACCGTGGCCGAGATGATTCAAGAGTGCGACAACATGCAAGTGATGGGTAACCTGCTCTCTATGACCGGCCTGATGGATTCGCTTGCCATCGACCGCGACCGCGAATACGAAGAAGAGGAGCGCGACCTGACGCTCTCTCGCTCGGTGGCCGCCCTCGGACGCGACCTGCAAATTCCGCAGAAGCGCTATCTGGGCTTCACCGGCTTCGTGGAGACCGACGACGTCTATGAGTCAGAATGGGGCATCAGCCTCAGCCGCGACAGCGAAAACAAACTCACAAACATGGACGCCGTGCTGGAGCAAATTCGCGCCAAAGTGGAACCCGTCTATGGCACCGAAGACCGCGACGACCTGACCAGCCCCAACAATGCTGTGAACCGCTTCGTGGCCTACCACTTCGTGAAAGGCAAAATGGCCTACAACCACCTCGTGACCCACTTCGCCGAGTACGGCTACCAGTTCGGTGCCGACTCCAAGAACCCGCAGACGACCACCTATTCCGTCGACGTGTGGGCCTACTACGTGACCATTGGCGGCAAGCCCGACCTCTTGAAGGTGCTGCAAGTGCCCAGCGGTGACCACGAAATCTATCTGAACCGCGTTTCGCAGTACAACGACGGCTACGATGGCGACTACCAAGAAATCAGCACCATCGAGCACACCGCCGGCGTGGGCCTCAACGTGCAAGTGCTCGCCGACAATGGCGAATACGACAACAACGCCCTTAACGGCTACTTCTTCCCCATCAAAGGCATCCTGCTGAAGACCTCCGCAGTGGCCGACGCTCTGGGTGGCGAACGCATCCGCTTCGATATGACCAACTTCCTCCACGAAATTGCGTCCAACTCGATGAAACTCGGCGACTACACCTACTGCCCGCCCGGCTTCCTCGAAGGCGTTTCCAACGAATCGAGCGGCACCTACATGCTCTACCTTTCGCAAGCGTGGGGTGGCGGTACGAACTGGACGGACTACGAAGGCGATGAGTTCATCGCTGCCGGTCTGTTCGACTTCGTGCTCCAAATCCCGCCCGTTCCCAAGAGCGGTACCTACGAACTCCGCTTGGGTATGTCGCAAAACACCCTCCGCGGCATGGCACAGGTTTACTTCGGCACCGACCCCTACCGTCTGCAGCCGATTGGCCTGCCTCTCGACCTTCGTCAGTCGGTTGACCCGAGCGTGAACACGCAGCTCAACTGGCAAGACGACGTGGACGACATCGAGACCAACACGGAGAACGACAAAAACTTGCGTCTGCAAGGCTACATGAAGGGCCCGATGTACTACACGCGTGGCGACGGCAATGGTTCCAACACCTTCCGCGCTCTGCCCAATGGCTACGACTCGCCTGTGGTTCGCCGCATCGTGGGCATCATCCAGATGGAGGCCAACACGACCTACTACCTGCGCTTCAAGTCCGCCTTGAAGAAGACCGACGCCCAGTTCTTCATGGACTACTTCGAATACTGCCCGACCATCGTTTACAATGGCTCGGAAGCCGAAGACCCGTGGTAATTCTCAGCGAACATGTTTCACTTCAAAGCAATATACTACGACAATGAAAACGACTTATAATAATATTGTGAAATGCGGACTGATGGGCGTGGCCCTGCTCTTCGGCATGGCTGCCTGCTCCGACGACCATTTCGACGTGAA
>Ga0065711_1006714_pt1 | contig 17058 bp, 17 predicted proteins | sample Hoacrofraction12_FD_59098 | JGI IMG/M metagenome (GOLD analysis project Ga0065711, IMG submission 59098) | Hoatzin crop microbial communities from Cojedes, Venezuela - Epithelial fraction 12 v2 (version 2) | ecosystem: Host-associated > Birds > Digestive system > Esophagus > Crop | place... | reverse complement strand
CCAGAGCAGGCTGCACAGGACCTTGTCCAGGCGGGGTTTGAATATCTCCAGAGAAGGAGACTCCACAACCTCCCTGGGCAGCCTGGGCCAGGGCTCCGTCACCCTCAGAGTGCCCCTTCCTCAGAGGGAAAGATCCGGCCGAGCCGGAGGGCACCGAGGACGCCGCACCGCGCGGCGCAGGCTGCCACACCGCCCTGGCTCCACTGGCACAGCTGGGCAGGCAGCGAGGACCTGGTGACCACGGCTGCCTCTTCCAGCCCAGCACCTCGTGCCATGCCGGGAAGGGGGGTCCAGCTACCCAGGCTCAGCCACACGTGCCCTGGAGCCCCGGGTGCCAGCAGCTCCCTGGCACCGTGGGCAGCTGCAGCACAGCCACGACGGGGTGCGACATGCGGAGCCGATAACGGCACCCACCATGGCTGCATGGGCAGCAACAGCTCCAGCACCAGCTCGTGGTGGCCATCACACCAGCGGTTTCACCATCGCTGAACCAGCATCACACCAGCGTCACGCCAGCACCACCACACCAGCACCACGGCACAGCACACCGATGCCACCAGCGCGGGGACACAAACGAGCCTTCTACTCACTAGAGTACTCACTAGCCCAGGCTGCCCCAGCTTGGGGACCATCTCCCTGGGGCCAGCCAGACCCCGGCCGGGCAGGATCAAACCTCCAGGCATCAGCGAGGGCTAGCGAGTAGAAGACAAGAAGCGGCTACGGCTACTGCGGGATGGCCACGCCGCTGGACTAAGCTACTGGCTGGCTCCAGCCCCAGCACTTACGCGGCCCTGCTGCGGCCATCTCCCGAGCTCGGCCGAGGAGACATCGCCGCAGGAGCAGCTCTGAGACAGCTTCTCGAAGAGTGTCTCCCGAAAGATGTCCAGCAAGGACCAACCGTGCTTGTCGGCCGCCCGCCCCGGGCTCTTGGGCAGAGAGAAGGGGAATTGTGAGCGCAGGAGGAGCGGGCGCCGGAACCGGGGAGCTGGAGAGGAGCTGCCCACCCCTATCCCCACGCCGTGCCACCCTCTGGGACGCAGCCCGAGGCCCAGTGCCACACTTACATAGAAGGCTTGCTCCCGCAGGGACGGCGTGTCGGGCGGGCTCTGGTTATAGGTGGAGAACCTCTTGTTCACCGTGGAGGCCTTGTTGACGGTGCTGGCTGCCGAGGGCTGGTCGTCCTTGTCGAAGGGGCTGGGGAGGAGAGCAGGGAGGTGAGGGGTGTGTGCCAGCCCGTGAGGGGGTCTCGACTCTGCTCTGCAGTGAGGTCCCCAGGACTTCGTCCAGTCCAGCTCTGGTTTTCCATCATTGCAGCCCTGTTTTGGGATGGGCACCCCCAGCCCTGCCACGCACTACCAGCAATGCCTGCCGAGATACTCACTTCCAGGTCACCTCCAGGCTGAGCTTGAGGGTGCCCAGGTCATTGATATCCACAGCCACAACCTGGGGCAGGGCTGCAAAAAGGTCCTTGGTCTCGCAGGACACGTTGCCCACCACAACATGGTTTGCCAGGCTCTTTAGCTCTGTCACCTGGGGAAGGAGAGGGAGGAGAAGATGAGGTGAGGCCAGGTGCTTCATCTTCTCGACACGGTTCGCATCCATGCCGTGTGCCAGGATGCCACCACCCAGACAGCCTCCTCCCACCCCGGTGAAGTTCAGGTGAGGTCCAGGAGCGCAGCCCTGCCAGGATGCAGGGGGGGTAGCTGGCCCACACCATCCCTGCCCACTCCTCCACTGTACCTTGATGGAGAGGAACTCGGTGACGAGGGGCAAGAAGACCATTTCCTCGCTGTCCCACACCTGCTTGCTGTTCACCTCAATGCGGCCCCGCAGCTTCCACCGCTGCCGTCCGTACTTCATGAAGATCTGGGGACGCAGAGGCGTGGGTAAGGGGGAGAAACAGCACCGGGGTGGTGGGTGCTCTCTGTGTGTCCCTGGGCACGGCCAGGGACCCCCACCACCCACCACCACCCTGCCACACGCCCTCCGCGCCAGCACCCCGGCACCCCAAGGACCACAGGGCAGCAGAAGCGCAGATCCCAACCCCTGCCGTCCCACCAACCTCATACTGGTCACCAGCACAGAGCCGGGCAAAGCCTGCCAGTCCTGCAAGAGAAGGCGGAGGGGCGTCAGCGGGCAGCAGGCGGGCAGGCAGCAGGCCAGGGACGGAGCGGGACGTGTTTACCTTTCATCCGGACGTGGAACTCGCCCAGCTGGCTCTCCAGCTCGTTCTCCAGCAGACACATGTTCTGGGGACAGACAGACAGACAGCACCCATCAGCAGCCACCCATGCAACGGGGCTGGGGAGGGGTCTGGAGAACAAGTTTGAGGAGGAGCAGCTGAGGGAGCTGGGGCTGTTCAGTCTGGAGAAGAAGAGGCTGAGGGGGGACCTCATCACACTCTACAACCACCTGAGAGGAGGTTGTAGCAGGGTGGGTGTTGGTCTCTTCTCCCAAGTAACCAGCAATAGGATGAGGGGAAATGGCCTCAAGTTGTGTCAGGGGAGGTTTAGATTGGAGATGAGGAAAAACGTCTTTACTGAAAGAGTGGTCGGGTGTTGGACCAGGCTGCCCAGGGCAGTGGTGGAGTCCCCATCCCTGGAGGGGCTCAGAAAAGGTGTGGGTGTGGCACTTGGGGACATGGTTTAGCAGGCGTGGTGGGGTTGGGGTGATGGCTGGACGTGATGATCTTAGAGGCCTTTTCCAACCTTAACGATTCTGTGTGGGACCCAGCACCCTGCCAGCCCAGCCCAGCCGGCTGCCTCACCTCCGTGTACTCCTTGTAGCCCTTGCTGGCCTCGGCCAGGCTCTCGCGTGCCTCCCGGCTGCCCGGAGAGCCCGTGCTGTACGCCTTGACCATGTTGTGGGCTCCATCGCGGAGCCGGCGCTGGATGCAGTAAGCCTCGTAGAGCTCATCTATCTGCAAGGACAGGCCCGAGCTGCGGCGAGGGGCAGGGCAGGGGACAGCACGGCTGCCCCGGCGCTGCGCCGAGGTGGCCCCGAGGTGACCTCGGTCCCCAGCTCTCACCTTGCTAGCATGAAACTCCAGGCGACAGAGGAAGCGCTCGATCGACTTCACTTGCTGGGGGAGCAGAGGAGACGGCGTGAGCGGCAGCCCGAGCTCCGCAGAGGAGCCGCAGCTCGGGATGTGCCCTGCTGCGTGCCCGGATGGATCCTCGCCACCGTCCCTGCTCCGCAGGGTCCCCCAGGAGACGAGCCAGGCTCCGGGGTGCTCTTCGCCCAGCCTCAGAGCTAACCTAGGCTCAGCGCTCCCCAGCCACAGCTTTTGCTTGCAAGCAGCGGGTTACGAGCCCCTGCCTCGTCCCCTGCCCAGAGCCACCTTGCCCACAGAGCCCCGATCCCGGCGCGCAGGGGACGGGGCAGGCAGCAGGGAAGGAGCCGGCGGGAGCGCATCCCAGGCACGAGGACAGGGAAGGCAAGAGGAGGACGGGGCACTGCTCCCACTTACCTTATCCAGATCGTAGAGAAAGCCCTGGAGGAGAGAGGAAAGGGATAAGCTGCAGCACAAAGCCGGCTCTGCCCGCCCGAGGACACCCAGCACATCGCAGACCCACCACCCGTAGCACGTTGGCGGGGACACGCAGCACCCAGCCAGGGCTGGAGAGGGCAGACAGCAGGACAGGAGCCCCGTGCAGCCCAGCACCAGAGCCCGGGCTGGCCCCTGATGTCCCCACAGAAGCAGGCTCTGCCCCGGGGCGCAGACAGACCACGAGCTGCCCCAGCCGTGCCCACGACCCCAGCCATCTGCCCAAAGCATCACTCCCCATAAGGCTCTTCCCAAGTGACACTCACCAGGCGCGAATTCCTCTTCGACTCACGGATCTGGGTGCTGAGCTTCTCCAGCTCCAGCTGGTGCACCTCCAGGTAGGCTCTGGGGGCAACCACACCACGGGGGTCCGGCTGGGACGCCGTGCCCAGGGCTCCTGCCACCCACAGCCCATCCAACCCAGCCCACATGGCCCCGCAGCCCCGCTCCAGCACGCAGGCAAGGGAGCACACACNTGCCTCTACACAGGGACAGGGTGGGATGCGGGAGCCCAGGCTCCGGGACCCCGAGGCACCGTGCCCAGGAGACCTAGCACGTCCCTGCCTGGTGAGAGCGGAGATCTGCCGACCCCAAACCACGGCAAGCTACCCCTGTGCCTCTCAGGGGCTCCCTGCCTCCCACCACCCAGCCCTGGGGAGCCCCAACACTTACGTCAGGCCCTTCTTGAGAGCTTCGTACACCTCGTCCAGGCGGTTGGGCTGAGGCACCTTGGGTGGTGGGGATTTGTGGGACATGGAGAACATCCTACTGACCCTGGAGCCAGTCTTGCGGGAGACGGTGGGGGTGAAGGGCGAGAGGTTCCTGGGGAGACAGGCAGGCAAACCTGGAGCGGCCGGGGTCAGCGCACAGTGCCGGGGTCTGCCTGGGTGCCCCAACTCGCCAGGCACCCTGTTTCGAGACAAGGAGCCCAGGATGGAGGCCTGGTCCACCCGGACTTGCCTGCCTCCCCCAGGCCTCCCCAGCAGCCAGTCTAACCGTGAGGCTGGGCAGCATTGCCTGCACCGCACGCCTGCAGCGCCCCTGATGCTTTCAGCCGCCCCAAAGCCACGGGAAGGACAAGGAGAAACCCACAAAGCTGGTGGTGGAGCAGAGCAGGGGGGTAAGCCTGCCCCGGCGGGGTCAGAGAGGCTGGCGTGGGGTAGCCTCTGCGGAGGCAGGGGGGTCCCAGGTGCTGGGCAGGGGGAGCAAAGGCAAGCGGAGCTGGCACCAGTTGGAGCTGTGTTCCTGGAGTGCCCGCGGGGACATCTCCAGCGCTGGCCACCCTCCGAAGGGGCCACGCTCTGCTCCAGTGCCAGTGCCCCGGGTTGCCAGGGCCACGGAGATGCTCCCTGTGGTCCGGGCACCGCGGCAGGCTCATCCCTGCGCTCCCAGGGACAGGCAGGGATCCTGGCGGGCGGCAGCACTGGAGCATCCCGGGGCCAGGCAGCCCTGTCACCCCTTCTCCCAGCGCAGGGACAGGGCAGGGACGTCCTCACTGATGCTGTGCCTCTCCAGATGTCACCCAACCTGCCGCCGCCGACCCGAGGGGATGCTGACCCCGCGCCCGGGACTCAAACACCACCCTTCCTGCCTTGCGCAACGCAGTCGCTCCCCAGCCCAGCGAGCAACGCCCCGCTCAGACAGGCTCTTCCCTTCCTCCTTCGGACACATCCTCACGCCACCGGCGCCCCGGAGACACCCTCAGGAACGAACGGAGGGTGGGAGGCCGGACCTCCCATCCTGTGCCGCTCTTCGCAGGAGTGGCCAAAAGACTTCCCCGAATCGCTGGTGGGGGGAAACGGATGTCTTGGCCTCCTCCCAAGCCAGAGCAATGGGTAAGCACTTGATTTCCACCATCCCTCCTCACTGCCATGTGGCATCTCCCACTGGCATCTCCCCACCAGCTGCTTGGCTGAGGACATCCGAAAGTCCTCCCTCCTCCCTGTCCCCAGGTAAGCCCCTCTGGCAGCCCCAGACCCAGCGATGCGCTGGTGGCCTGGGAAGCGTCACTCGGCTGGATGGGACCTGGGGCCGAGAGCCAAGCGGGGCTGGAGGTCTGCTCCCAGACCCGGGGAGGCTCTACTCAGGCCTCTGCCCACCCAGCGAAGGTGCCCATGGCCTGGCAAGGCAGCTTGGCTGAAAGACGTCTCTCCCTGGCCCTGGTGGGTGCACTGGGAGGTAGGGAGCCTGGCTAGGCACTAGGAAAAGGGATTAAAAGCACTGAAATGCCAGAGTCCCGCAGCCCAGTCCCATGGCATGCCCACGTCCCGAGAACCACTTGCAAGAGGGTAGCCAGGAGCTCGGGACGGTGCAGAGGAGGGTGGCGGGGGTGAGCAGTGCATGGTGCGGTTCTCACCGACGTGAGGTTCAGCAGAGAGGAGGAGGAAGGGTATGATGGGACCATAACATCGCTAGCGGCCAGAGAGGATGAGTAACGAGGCAACGCAGCCGACGGGCAGCCAATAAAACCTTTTAGCAACAGGTTCGAAATGACCCGGAGGAAACCTTGATTCACGCCAGCACTCAAACCCCGAAACCGGCTGCCGCGGGACGCCAAGGCGGTCGAGAGATGAAGCTTCCAAGCCAGCCCAGCTCCTTCACCGCACCCGTTAAACACGATGAGGTGGTCGCAAGGAAGCTCTTCAGAGCTGGCTGAAGCAGAAGAGTGAGCTACACCTGCCCCCTGTGCTCCGGTGGCAGCGGCCCCGGGGCTGCAGGGTCCTCACCCCGCCCGGGACACGGCACAGCGGAGGCCTGGGGTGACGGGCTCTGTCTCCCATCCGGCCTCGATGCTCCCCACAGTCCCCCACGCCCCATCCCCTGGGGACCGCGAAGGTCCCCTGAGGACAGTGGGTTGGGAAGGCGCCTCGGGACGCGCAGCAGGTCCCGCCGCCTTGCCGCCGCCTGTCCCCATCCCCGTTCCCGTCCCTCGTGGCAGGCAGCGTGAGCACCCGTCTCCCACCTGAAGGGCCGGTCGGCCGTCGAGTTCACTCCGGCGAAGGACTGGCTCCTATTGATCTTGGTGACGAGGACTCGGCGCTGCGGGCGCGCAGACAGTGACATCGTTGAGTGCGACCTGGAGGGCCTCCCTGGCGGACACGAGAGAGCGGCGTCATCAGCAGCAGCGTGGGGACCTTCCCTCCCTCAGCCCATGGACGTCCCGGTGACACCGCGAGCGCTTGGTGGGGACAGACGGATGGATGCGTCCCCCGGGAACCACGGGAAGGGGCTGATGCCCAGTGCCTACCGTGGCCCTTCCCGGACATGGTGATGACAAACCTTCCGCTGTGCCCCAGCCCAGCCACCCTCTCCCAAACCCCGCCTCGTCCCACGTCCCACTGTCCCCCGTGCCACCCCGCTGCAGGGGCAGGAAGGGCGCAGAGCCGGACCTGGCCGCCCAGCCCTTCACCGTCTCCACGCTTGTTTCCGCTCGCTCCAGCAACCAGGAGGGAAACCCACGGACAACAAAGCGCTTTGGAAAGTCCCCGGCTCTGCCAGGAGCTCTGCGTCGGGGAAGGAAAGGTCGAGCCATTCCCTGCCGAACCCTGGAAAGTCCGCGCCGGCAGCACGTGTCCAGCCCCGCAGCCCTGCCTTCTGCTCCTGGCAGCACCAGAGACAGTGTCGGGAACCCCAAAACCACTGCCTGTCCCCACGGCACTGGCGCAGTCGATGCCAGCCAGGACGGAGCAGATTTCTGAGCCTCAGGGCGCGGAGCCGGCTGTCACGCCAGGTCGCGGGGAGCATCGCTGCCAGCCCCGGCCATGCCGGCTGGGCACACGGAGGAGCCCAGCCTGTGCGGCAGCCGCAGGAGCAGGGCAGAGGTTGCCGGTTGCTCCACTTCATCCCAGACACTGCTGACGCCAGCTCGGTCCCTCTGTCCCCGCAAGCCCTCAGAGCCGAGCTGCGGGAGGCAGGAGCCAGCCGTGCCGAGGCTGCGGGGTGCCCGGCAGTCGCAGACCCTGCCAGGCAGGGCCCCAGCGATGCCCAGCTTCCCCGGCTGGCAGACGGGGCTGAGCTAACCCCAGCCAGAGCCACCTCCCCGCTCCCCACGGGGCTCACTCTGCCTCTCCTCCCGCCCCAGCACGGCCGGCAGCGAGCCCCCCACCCCAGCAGCACCAGGGATGGCATGGGGATGCAGGCGCTTCCGGGGCTCCTGCCGCCATTCCCACTTCTCCCTCCGGCACAGCGGAGCCCGGGACCCCAGCATGAAGCACAGAGCTGCTCGGCCACTGGCGGGCATCCCCCCGGTGCTGCGCTCCCCGCCACCCTGCAGCCATGCCGTCACCTCCCCGCACGCTGGGCTGGGGCCAGGCATTCGCCGTGCCTGGGGTGAGCCAGGGCCGTTCGGAGTCAAAGCCAGCCACCGCCAGTAAGCTCCATCCCAACGGAGCCGGGACACGGCAGGTCCATCCGGTCCCCCCTCCGCACTCGGGTCCCAGCCCAGGGCGACGGAGCCGCTCTGTGGGTCCCACCGCCTCGACGCTATCTCGGTGCCAGTCCCTCCGGTTTCCAGGACAACGCTGTCCCAATTAAGCTCATTAGGAGGAGCTGTAATCCCTGGCAGCCCGGCTGACCCGCAGGCCCTGGGCAGATTACCCTCTGCAGGGCTCTTTAATCTGCTCCCCACCGAGCGAGCGAGGCCCATGGCACCGGTGCAGCTGGGCGTCAGAGCGGCTCGTCTATAGGGAAAACACCCGACCCCCCATGATGGGGGTCTCCACGCGTGGGGCAGGCCATGGCTGCCATGGGGTGAGCACGGCCCTGCCAGCCCATCCTCCAGCCTGCGTCACTGTCTGGGGGCACGGCAGGGCTCTACGGAGGGTCACCGGGCAGGGGTCTGCACCGGGGAGAAGGATGCTGGGGGTGTCGGAGGGGAGAAGGATGCTGGGGGGGTTGAAAGGGAGAAGGATGCTGGGGAGGTCGGAGGGGAGAAGGACGCTGGGGGCACCGCACAGGGACCAACGCCCCAGGCACAACTCCCCAGCAGAGTCAGAGCAATCCCCCGCTGCTCGCTCAGACCCCCGAGGGGCTCCAGCAGCCACCCGCACCGCGCTGGGCCATGCTCCGAGGCACCCGAGGCTCCAGCACCAGCACAGGGAGCAGTGCCACAAGCAGGACCCCATCTCTGCACTCCAGCCCAGGGACTCGGGTGACCCCCAAACACCCGCCACGACGCGACGCACTGCACCGCAGGGACGGATCGCCGGCAGGATGGGTGCCGACCCAAGTCTTGGCACTGCCAGCCCAGCCACGGCACCCCGCGTCCCCAGGCCCGGCACCCTGCAGCCAGGACCACCTCCTACGCCAGGACCTCAAACCACCTTCGAGGAGGGGCACATCATGTCCCCTGCTCTGGGGGGAACGATGCCCGGGGAGCCCCGAGGATGCTGGAGCCCAGCACGGGTGCTGCAGGGAAGCCCTGCCTGTTCGAGGGAGGGCAGGCAGGGCGTGGGGTCTCCGCTCCTGGCACGCTTGGCTCAAAAAAAAACCCCCCGGCGTGGTGCATTCCTGACATTACCGAGATAAGAGGTACCTGGTACCGCGGCAGCACGGCCCGCCCCGGCGGGGAGTGGAGCCCGGGGCACGCCTGGAAAGGGTCGCTGGTCGCCACATCTCGCCCCGGGTGGTGAGCCCTGCACCAGGCTCACCGGGAGGACGACACCGGGCAGAGCACCGGCACGCTCGTGTCCCTGCCACGGGCTGATGTCCCAAGCACATCCCTCCCTCTCCTGCGACGAAGCCACAGAGGTCCTGCCCCAGAGATCCAATCTCTTGCCAGCCCCACTGCCCCATGCCCTTAATTAGAGCTTCGGTGCTAATGAAGCCACCTCCCGACCAAGCTTTTCACCTCATACCGCAGACTGCTTGAAGCTCTCCCGCTGCAGGAAACGCAGTCCTGGGAATCTGTCTGTCTGTCTGTCCGTCCCCGGCCGAGAGAGCAGAGCAGCCGGCGCGGCCGGGGTTGCCGGAGCCCACCGCGGGGCTCTCCAGCCCGGCCGCCGGCTCCGCTTCTCTCGCGACGCCCAGTGCTCTGGAGATGATTGGGATCCCAAGAATGCTGGTCGGAGCGGCGGAGGGGCAGTCCGACCGGCTGGGTTGGTCCCAGCTGGTTTCTGTTTCCGACACTCAGACACCAGCCTCGGGTCGCTCCGGCGGGTTTACCAGCGCTGCCCCAGTCGGAGACGCCCCAAATGGGCTCCCCCCGGCCCCCCAGCCCTAGGACCACCATCTCCAGTCACGTCACTCGCTGGAGGCCAGCAATGCCCGGGGCGGCCGGCCAGCCCCCCCCCAGTACCCCCAACACCCAGAAGCAGCACCCACAGCCATCCGAGGGGCTGCCCCGGGGGGGCTGGCAGGGCTGGGCTGTGGTCCCCACGCCGACGGCACTGGGGCCACCTCCCCGCTCACCACGGGCTACCAGTGTCCCCCAACGAGGGCACGGCATGGCGGCCACAGGTCAGTCCCTGCCTGCGGTGTCCGTGGCAAGCCAGGGGTCCCGCCACCCTGCTCCAACGGCACGACCCCCCCACCCCGCCCCGGCACCCTCGGGTGAGCATCCCTCGGGCGCTCGGCGGGGACGACCTCGGGAGCCTGCGAACGCGGCCCTTGGCACGGTTCCCTCCGGCCCAGCCGCTGCATCCTTGTTTGCACAGCTGCGTCCCCGCTGCCCGAGCCCGGCCGCGTCCCCCGGCCCCGCGTCGGCCCTGCGCCAGCTCCAGCGTGGGCCGGAACCGCTCTTCCCTCCCATCGCCCCGTGTCCCTCCCCGGCGCAGAGGAGCATCCGGGGACCGACACCATGCCGCCTTGGTCACAGGGAGCCTGGGACGCCTCTTCCCTGACTCCTCTTCCCTCCTCCGTGCTCTGTCTCTCCTCCAGGCAGGCAGGACCCCCCCTGCCAGCCCCCTGCACCGGGCGAGGAGGGCGATTTGGGGGTTTTTGGGAGTTGGGTGAGTCAGTGCAGGGCATCCCGGCTCCGCGTGACTCACCCGGGAGAGAAACTCCCGGCCATAAGGTCGCAGCCCCGGCAGAGCCGGGGAGGGAGGTTTGGGTGCTGCGGGTGGGGGGCTGGATGGGTGCTGGGTGCTCTGGGCGGTGGGGGCATGGCAGCCGCCATCATGGCTGCAGGAGCCCGGCTGGCTCCTCGGGCCGAGTGGGAGGGCGGCAGGAAAGGGAAGGAGCTGCGAATGGGAAGAATTGGAGGAAGCGCTTATTTACCCCGTGGAGTATCCCCGAGGAAGGGCAGGGCAGGGTACGGCGCAGGCAGACGCTCACGGCCGGCTCCCCGGAGGGCAGCTCGCAGCCTCCCACCCCGCCACCCATCCCACGGGCCCCCAGTTCACAGCCGCAGAGGGTTGCAAGCCCCAAACTGGGATCCAGGGAGGTGGGCATCGCTGGGGCCGGGGGGTTCCCCAGCACCCAGCTGAGCTCAAACCCAAGTTGTTTCCTAGAACAGCTCCCAAGAACCAGCCTAGGACCACCACGGTCCTAGTGAGGGGGGTCCGCGTCCCCCGAAAGGCACAGACCGAGCACCCAGCCAGGGTCCCCACGGCTTTGGAGGTCTGGGGGCCACAGCACGCCTCCATGCCCTGCTAGATGGGACCGCAGCCCGGCCCGGGGCACCAGATCCTGCTCTGGAGTGGGCTGCAGCCCTGCTCAGAGGCGCTGAGAAGACGGGGCTCTGCTGGGGTTGGCACAACCGCGCAAAGGTCTCACATGCCACCTTCATGCCCACCCGCTCAACTCCAGGATGCTCTGCTGGGTACCAGTAGCTTCCCCCCCAAATCCTGACTGGGTAACGTGGCCCCTGGGCGCAAGAGCAGGTCCAGGACCCCTGCTCTGCCCAGACCCCCTGGGGCCGCGGTGCCAGGGATGCTCATCACAAAGCCGGGCTCTGTCTGTCCTCATTAGCACGGCTGCAGATCAGATGTAAGGGGTACAAGGGGGGAGGAAAACAATTTGCCGAGGAAAGCCGTGCTGCTGTGGCACCCAGGGCACATCGCCCGTGAGCGGCAGGCAGCCATGGGACGTCTCCTGCCTGGAGATGCCGAGCCTGGGTCTCAGCGTGGGCAACAGCAAGGCCAGGCAGCCGGCGGGTCCCACCCTGCCACGGACAACCCGTCCCGACACCCCGCCACCGCACGCCATGGTGACAACTGCATCCCTCGCAGGGGGCACGTACCCGTCCCTGGTGCCCCTGGCAAGAGAGCTCTCCTCCCGGGGAAGCCGCTCACCCAGAAAAACCCCCCACGAGTCCGGCCACGTCACCCCAGGAGCCTCCAGCAGCTGGGGGTCCCCGAAAGAACGGCGTCCGGTGCCGCTGGCGTTCGGTACCTTTCGGTTTGCCGTTCATGGCGGACTGCGGCAGCACATCCCCCTTGGGCTGGGGTCGGCGTCCCACGCGGCGCGGGCGGCTGTTGCTCTCTCATGCCGTCTGTCCGTCGGTCCGCCCGCCCGTGTGGAGGGGCCGGGAGGGCTCCCCCAGGGCAGCAGTCTCCTCCCACGCTTCCCCTGCCCGCAGGCTGACATCACTGCCCAGCGCCACAGCCCCAGCCGTGACTCAAGGGCTGGGGACGGGAGGACGGGAGGACAGCAGGACGCCTGTGCCCCTTGGAGAGAAGGGGCCCCGAAAACACCAGCTGCCCTGGGAGCAGGGAGGGCACGGCTCAGTCCCCGTCCTTCCCTCCCCACCGCCCCGCCGGGGAAACTGAGGCACGGGTGCAGGGGAGGGAACCACACCACAGGTCACTGCAGTGCAAACACCTCCTCGGCCCCTCTCTGGGCTGCAGCCTGCGCCGGGCACCGCGGTGTCCCCCATCAGCCCCCCACGCGAGGCTGCTCCCCTCGGAGACCCCCTTCCCTCCAGCAGCCCATGGGCCAGGGAGCAAGCACCCCGCTGAACGCACCGCCAGGCCCTGGTATGGGGGGGATGCTCCGGGCACAGCCCCTCGCCCCCATCCCTGCCGGCTCCGCTGCGGGCAGGCACAAAGCCGCGGCAGAGCAGGCAACCGACACTCACGCCGCTGTGGGGAGCAGCCCTGGCAGCCCTGCTGCTCATTTCTGCATTGCTTTTATATATATATATATATATAAATATATTATATCTACATATATAAAACCGCCATGGCTTTGCTGTGGGCTCCCCATGGCACACATCCCCCCGGCACGCCCGTGGGCACTCTGCAGCACCCAGCAGCCGCTAAGAAAAGGGTTTCCTGGCTCAGATGCCCCCAGATTGTATTGTCCGGGTCTCCAAAGCTTTGGAGGGGCTGGTTTCAGCCAGGGCTTGCTCACAGGGCCCTCCAAAGGTGCTGGGGGCCGTTCCTGCATGGGAACCATGGGGTGCAGCTCCCACGGCAGACCCAGCCGCCTTCCACGCCGACCCCAGCAGCCGGTGGGACCTCCCGGCCCACCACTCCCCGGCAGCAAGCAGAGGGATGCCCTAAACAATCAAGGGACCCTGTAGCACACATGTCACCCCCCTCCAGCACCACGGGTCCTGGTACCAGGGTACCCAGGCCTGGCACCCCACTCCCAGCTCCGGCGGAGGCAGCTGGAGCAGCCAGCCCCATCCAGGCTGGGATCGGCTGCCATCACCACGTCACCGGGGAAGGAAGAGACGCCTCCCTCCCAGGCTCCTTTCCTGTTTGCTGTTGCTTTTAGAGCGAGGTCAGGCCGGGTGCGGGAGGAAAAGCATTGGGGCAGAGTCTTGGGGGGTGCTCACAGAGGTGGGTGCTCCCGGACTTGTCGGGTGGCACGGCTCTCCCGCCACGGGCACTCATGCACGTGGCTCCGGAGCCAGCCACGGCCAGGCTTGGCAAGCTGGAGCTCGTGTGGTGCCACCAAAGAGCACTGCGTCCCAGGACACCCGCTCGTCCCGGTGCCCGGGTGGGACTGGGCTGGCCCCAAGCAGCGTCCGAGGAAAAAGCACCCCAGCGCTGACAAGCGCAGGCGTCCGCTCACCCACCCGCCTGCCAGCGCCATGGCCTTGGGGGGGGGCCAGCAGCCCAGCATGCCCAAAGCACGGTGCGGGGAGACCCGTCTCCACCCTGGCCTTCAAGAACTCGCAGAAAAACCACGGGATGGATGGGATGCCTCCCCCCAGCTCTCCCCACTGACACGCCAAGCGCCCACCCAACGGCTGCCGTGGGCAGGGGGCCACCACCCAGCTTTTCCCCTCTTGCTGCTTCTCCCTGGGGGAAAGCATCGCTGCCGGTGCTGCCCCGGCACCGACCAGCCCTCTGCAAAGCCTCTGCCGCGCTGGCAGCCATGCAGAGCCGGTGCCCAGCTCATGGCCAGGCAACGCGCCCGCAGTGACGGCCCATGCCAGCTCGTTTGTTCTCATTAAAGGTTAACAAGAAAGCCACGCTAAAACCGCCGGGAGCCGCGGGAGAGGCGTTCTCCAGTGCCACGCAGAGCGAAGGGACAGCCAGGCTTCCTGACCAGAGGGGTGACAGCCAGGCTGTGCCGCTGGCGGGCACTCGGCCTCGGGCATCGCCTGTGGGGAGATGCTGGAGGTGGGGCTGCACCCCGAGAAGGTGGCAGAGGACACGGGCACATGGCGTCAGCCGTCTCCTCCGAGCACCTCGCAGCACCCTGCACGGCATGGACCCAGCCCAGGGACACCTTGCCAAGGGAGGGCAGAGGAAGGGCACGAGCCGAGCCAACGCCACGAGGGCTGGGCAGTAATGGAGTTAAACGAATCTCTGTCCCTGGCCTGGCTGGGGACAGGGCGCAGGGAAGCAGACAGTCCCGCAGCCGCCGGTCACCCCTCAGCGCAGGGAGCTCTGGAGGCTCACCACCCCGCCTCGGCGCGACCAGCCAGGGGGGCTGCCTCCACCCTAGGAGGGATGGAGGGCAGCAGGGATGTGGGTGTAACACTCCTTTTTTGGGGGTGTCCCTGTCATGCCCTCCTCTCGCCAGGCCCGCCAAGCTGCCCCGAGCGTCCCCCACCCCAACCACAACAGCTGAACGTGCAAACAGACCTCTCCATGGGCAGCCGCGCTCGGACACGCGTGTACAGCCATGGCCGGTCTGCGTAGAGGCAGGAGAAAAATCCAGACGCCTCAGAAGGACGATCCCGCTTCCATGCCCTCCGCCAGACACTGGACCGGCGTCCCAGAGACCCCGCGTCCTGCCAGCGCCAAGTCCTGGGGAAGGCTCCCTGGCTGCTCCCTGCTGGCCCCGGGACCACCAGCACCGAGGCTGTGCCCACCAGCATCACCCAGCATCAGCCAGCCCCTGGACTGCACGCTCCCCTGGTGGCACCAGCACCCAAGGCCGAGGTGATAAGCAGCTATTTCAGGCTGTCCCAGGACAAGGACAGCCTTGCGTGGCTGGGAATGTCACCGCAGCTGGAAGGGCGGGTGCACAGCGAGGAGAAGGCACCGCTGGCCAAGAAGCCGGGGAGATAAGTGCCAGCACGTAGGCACCAGCCCGGTGAGGGGCCAAAGAGCTCCTGGCCTGGGGGAGACCTAGCAGGGGGCAATGCTGGCAAGAAGACCCACTGTCATGGCTGGAAGGAGAACCACGGTGAGTGACCAAGTGACTTGTGGCCACGCCAGAGCCAGTCCTGGTGTGGGTAAGCCTGGTCCCAGAATGGCGGGTGGTCACCCCCACCACGGCGCTACAGCCGACCCCCCCGACTTCACTCAAAGCCAGCTCCAAAAAATCCCATCGGCCCAACGCCGCAGGGTTTTTCCCGCAGGTTTGCTGCCCCAAGGGCCGCAGAAGGACCAGCCCTTGGGCCAGGCCAGGCTCTACCCGCAGCCAGGCTGGCACCGGCACCGCCGGCAGCATCCCTCGCCGGAGGGGGCCGGGTACCCCGCATCCGGGCACTGGGGCCGCAGCAGATTTAAGCCCTCCCCCCCTTGCTTCCTCGCATCGTTCCCCACCCGGCAGCAGAAATAGAAGCGATATAAATGGCAGCCCTATAAATAACCCCAAAGCACGAGGCGGGGAGCTCGTCCCAGCCTGGCGATGGCCTCAGCCCACGCAACGCTGGGGCTTGGTCTGCCTTTGCTGTCCCCTGGGGACCCCAAACGCCAGCGCCCTGCCCGCGATGGGTCTCCCAGGGCCTTCTGAGGAGGGAAGAGCTCCGAGTCGCCCACCGAGCCTCGGCTGGAGCCCAGCACGCCGACATCCCCGGGGAATGCCCCCACGCCCCTGCCCAGCTGCTCTCGGGGCGGCAGCAGGCACCGGACGATGCCCGCCGCCGGCACCCCGCAGCTCCCCAGGCTGCAGATTCCTGGGCAAATCGGGAATCCGGCCAGGAGCCTCAGGCAGGGTTTGGGAAACGATACCCCCGTGTCCCCACTGCCCATCAACACCCCAACACCCACCTCATCGGCTGCCCACCCTACCGTCCCCCACCCGCTGCCCACATCCCCCCGTGCTCAACCCCATTGCGTCGCCTCCTCCGCGGGGACTCGGCCACCGCCACGCCGGCTCCCACCGCCACGCCGGCTCCCACCGCCACTCCTCTCCGCATCGGGGACCTCCGCCAGCCCAGAGCCCGCAATGCCGCGGCCGCCAGCCCTCCGCCGCCCAATTCCGTGCGGCGTCACAGCCTCACACCCCAGCCCTGTGCGCGGGGGGACGCAGCAAGGCTGCTCCTCAACCGCCGGCCAGGAGACAGGTCCTGGGTCTGTAGGAAGGCCAGGACTTTCTGGTGGCCTCGGCTGCCTCCTCTGGGGATGTGGCAAGGGTGAAACCTGCCGAGGAGGGTTTGCGAACCCTGGGACGGGGTGGAGGAGCGGCAGGGATAGGGTTAACGGTGCGAGGCCTTCTTGGCAGGCTGGGGGGGGGCCGGGAGATAGGAGGATCGGGCCAGCAACAAAGCCAGATCTGTCTCATTAATTCCCCTGAGCGAGCATTCCTCCCTCCGTCACCCAGGAGGAGGAGGAGGAGGAGGAGGAGGCAGCACCCCGCTGACACGGGTCCCTCGGGGAACCCCCGCCCCCCCCGGGGTCCTGCTTGGGGAACCCTCCCGGTGTCCTGCTTGGGGACNCCCCCCCCTCGGGGTCCTGCCTGGGTGCCGGGGTGTGATGGCGGGGGGGGGTGTGGAGATGAACGCAGCCCCCCCTCGGGGAGCCCGGGCTGGGCTCGGGCGGGGCTGGGGCCGCCGGTTCCTCCGCAGAGCAAAACAAGCGGCGGAGGAGCCCCCCCGCATCCCGGAGCGGGGCTGGGCGAGGGGGTTAACGCGGGGGGGGGTGCTCCCCCCGCTATCCCGCGGCCGGGGGACGGCGGGGCGATGGGGCGGAGGAGCGCAGGCCCCCCCTCCCCTCCATGACCGCGCGCCCCTTCGGGTGCCCACCCCGGGGCTGGGCGGCGGCAGACGGCGTCGTGTCCCATCCCCCTCGTCCTCCCCCCCCCCGGGTTCCAGCAGCACTCACATGTCCCGGGGGCGGCGGGGGGCGAGCGCGGGCCCGGCTCGGCGCATCCCCTTTGTTCCGCTCCCATGGACGGGGAGCGAGCGGGGCGGCCGTGCGGGCTCCGGCAGCGCCCCCCCCGCC
>Ga0065711_1008492_pt1 | contig 17059 bp, 24 predicted proteins | sample Hoacrofraction12_FD_59098 | JGI IMG/M metagenome (GOLD analysis project Ga0065711, IMG submission 59098) | Hoatzin crop microbial communities from Cojedes, Venezuela - Epithelial fraction 12 v2 (version 2) | ecosystem: Host-associated > Birds > Digestive system > Esophagus > Crop | place... | reverse complement strand
TCCTCGGGGCCGGCCGGGAGCGGGGGGCCGGGGCCGGGGCTGCGTGGGCAGCGCCCGGGCCGGTGCGTGGCACACGCGTTCCGTGATTTCCGTGGCGCGGGTCACGGGGGGAGGCCATGGGTCGCCATGAAGGTTTGTGAGTGGAGGCCGCAGTGTTCAGCGGGAGACGGGACCCGCAGCCTCGCACAGCAAGCCTGATGGAGCGTGAGGTCTGGTGCGTCGTCTGGAGGTCTGCAGCCAGCCTGACCGGAGCTCGGGGTGCTCACGAGGCAGTAGGAGGCCTGGGAGAAGATTGTATCAGTGTCAGTGTGTTTTCCTTTGCACTTGTAATCTGCCCTTTTCCATGAATTTGTAGTTTACGGAAAGAAGAACTCAGTGCCATTTCTGGGCCAAATGAATTTGCAGAATTCTACAACAGACTGAAACAAATTAAGGAATTTCACCGGAAGCACCCAAATGAGGTAAGTAGTTATCTTCATTTTAAGAATAGGTGGTTTGTGGTCTGTTGGACCTCACCCCTATGATAAACAGACTTTCTTTTTTTCCAGTTCAGTTGGCTTGGTATACAAGTATTAGGTACACTAAACAGTCGCTTGAGAAAAGGTGTTGGAGGTTAGGTGGTGCTGCAGAGGCAGCGCGTAAGTGCCCGTGAGAGCCGTGTGAGTAGGAGCAAGGTGCTGACCATGTTCCCTGCTTGCTGTGTGTTGGCTCAGGAGCGTTCTGCTGCTGAGCTGGCGTTTGCTCTTGCCCTTCTCATGCTGGCTAAAGTCAGACTTTTTGCACAAAAGCAGTGGTGAAGAAATGCTTCGAATAAATGCCTTTTTAGTTAACAGGTTTATTAGTTACAACCTATTGTAATTTTATATTAATTATTCTGGGACAGTGGCTGAAGTAGTTGTTTTTTCTGTGACTTCCATCTGTTCTTGAAGATCTGTGTTCCGATGTCAGTGGAGTTTGAGGAACTGTTGAAGGCCAGAGACAACCCGAGTGAGGAAGCTCAAAGTAAGTTTGTAGCTTTTCTCTCGGGCCAGTTTAAATGAAAATATGGTGCTTGCTTGAGGCATTATTTAATGAGATGTTTGGTCTGTTTTGCACGTTTCAGAATCCCACCTCCCTTATATTAAATGACTTCTGAAAATTGTTCTTTTGTTATTTAAATTCTTCTGAGCTGCAGCCCCCTGGAATACTCCACGGTAGTGGTGCTCCTCCCGAGGAACCTTCTAGTGTGCTTACACAGAGCAGCAGTCAGGGGTCTCATCAATGAGTATCCTACTTGCATTGTAAACATCTTCCTTCAGCATAAATTAGTCCACAGTTAACCCTTCTCAAGTTCTAAAGCAGATGTATAATAAGCAGGGAAGATTAAGCTCATAATAAAGCTCTTTGGGATGTTTCCTACAGATCTGGTGGAGTTCACAGATGAGGAAGGGTATGGACGATACTTAGATCTGCATGATTGTTATCTCAAGTACATTAATCTAAAGTCGTCAGAGGTAAGCGGCTGCACGTCTCGGCAACTTCACCGCTTAAGGCTGAGGTGTTTTTCTTTGGTTGGTTCATGGTTGTTTGGTTGGGTTTTTTCTTATGTAAAGAAGTTTATCTCTAAATAGCTATTTCAAAGTCAGGTTGTGGCACATACAGCGTGACAGCATCTGAGTTCTGAATGCTGCTTCACAACTCTCCTCTTTTGTTCTTTCCAGTTGATAACCCTTTCGTTAATGCAGTGATGGCCTTGTAAAAAGTCTCTGTTTTCTGTTACCAAGTGCTGATAGGTGTCTAAGGCAATGTGCCAGCACACAGAGAATCCCGGGCCTCTGCAGTCCAGAATAATGAAGCGAGCTAGGGCTTTGCTTCTGGTCTGGTAACTGGATTTTGATTTGGCCACTTGTGTGTGAAGTCTGACTCAAACTTTCTTGTTCTTAGAAATTGGATTATATTACTTACTTATCCACATTTGACCAACTCTTCGATATTCCCAAGGAGAGAAAAAATGCTGAATATAAGAGGTGAGCCTTTCTGCCTACTTGCTGCTTTTATGACAGTTGAGGAGAACCAATTTGCTTCTTAAGTGTACAGCTGTGTGGTGGCTTGACCCTGGCTGGACACAGGTGCCCGCCAAAGCTGCTCTATCACTTCTCCTCCTCATCTGGACAGGGGAAGAAAAAATACAACAAAAAGCTCGTGGGTCAAGAGAAGGATGGGGAGAGATTGTTCACCAATTACTGTCATGGGCAAAAAAGACTTGACTTGTGGAAAAAATTAATTTAATTTATTACTAATCAAATCAGAGTAGGATAATGAGAAATAAAACCAAATCTTAAAAACACCTTCCCCCTACCCTTCCCTTCTTCCCGGGTGCAACTTCACTCCAGATTTTCTGTACCTTCTCACCCTGAGCGGCACAGGGGGACGGAGAATGGGGCTGCGGTCAGTTCATCACACGTTCTCTCTGCCACTCCTTCCTCCTCACTCCCTTCCCCTACTCCAGTGTGGGCTCCCAGCCACGGCAGGCACTCCTCCACGAGCTGCTCCCATGTGGGTCCTTCCTACAGGGTGCAGCCCCTCAAGAACAGGCTGCTCTGGCGTGGATCCCCCGTGGGGTCACAAGCCCTGCCAGCAAACCTGCTCCAGCATAGGCTCCTCTCTCCATGGGGCCACAGCTCCTGGCAGGAGCCTGCTCCAGCGTGGGCTCCCCATGGGGTCAGAACCTCCTTCGGGCATCCCCTGCTCCAGCGTGGGGTCCTCCCCGGGCTGTGGGTGGGGATCTGCTCCCCCGTGGGCCTCCAGGGCTGCAGGGTCAGCCTGCCTCACCAGGGTCTGCTCCACAGGCTGCAGGGGAACCCCTGCTCCGGCGTCTGGAGCACCTCCTCCCTCTCCTGCACTGACCTTGATGTCTGCAGAGTTGTTCCTCTCGCATGTTCTCACTCCTCTCTCCCACTGCAATTGCCATTCCACAAGGTTTTTTCCCCTTCTTAAATATGTTATCCCAGAGGCGCTACCACCATTGCTGATGGGCTCGACCGTGGCCAGCAGTGGGTCTGTCTGGGAGCCACCTGGCACTGGCTCTATCGGACATATGGGCAGCTTCTGGCATCTTATCACAGAAGCCACCCCTGCAGCCCCCCACTATCAAAACCTTGCCATGCAAACCCAATACAAGCTGCTAAGAATATAATTCACAGTCAGATTTAATTAACGTAAGTTGTGTCACTGAGCTGTAGTAACTCGGTCACGTGTCTGATCCCTGAGAAAACATGCAGCACAACAAAAATGTGGAAAGCCATGTTCTGCTCTGTGGAAGGACCTTCCTTTGTCCTTGTAATGCTGCATCTAGAAATGGTGTGCTACAAACTGTCATTATCTTGGTGACTTCCCTTTGAAGTACTAGAGGGTAATTAACTTCCCAAAGATGTGGTTAGAGAAATATGCTAGAGGTTGATATTGAATTACCTGCGCTCATGATTACTCTGCCAGGTACCTTGAAATGCTGCTTGAGTACCTACAGGATTACACTGATCGAGTGAAACCGTTACTGGACCAGAATGAACTTTTTGGGAAAATTCAGACTGAGTTTGAGAAGAAGTGGGAAAATGGAACGTTCCCTGGTTGGCCGGTGAGTGAATGCTGCTGTATTTGTGATTGATAGGTTTTCTGTGAATCATTTGTGTAAAGTCATCACTGAGGTTAAGTCTAATAGCACGGTGTGTAGTTGTGTATCGCAAAGATGCAATTTAATACTAACTTGAATTTGAAAACCAACGTAACTGCCTTGAAACAAACCTTTTTTTAAGGTTTGCTTATTTTGTAGCTCTCCTGTTGTTCTGTTGCTCAGTTCAGTGAGAGAATTTTTCTTTGTGAAATGAGCTGCTTTTCTTGAGGCTAGAATATTATAGTGCATGAAGTGTTATAGGATGTCACAAAGATCTCACATGTGGTTTTTCTTGTCAGAAAGAGACCAGCAGTGCACTCACTCATGCTGGAGCCCACCTGGATCTCTCGGCATTTTCTTCTTGGGAGGTATGTTTTTTGTGCTCTGCACTTAGTGCTAAAATTTGAACAGGTAAAAGCTTAGTCGTTTCTTTTCATGATTTTCCTTGCTGCACTTTCACCACTGGCTCTATGCTCTCTGAATAAAACTTCGATTATGCTGATGACTGAATTTTTCCCAAGGGGATGTAACTTGAAAGATCTGTTTAGATCTGTCACATCCCTCATTTGTCAGTGAGGAGCGGTGCACCCTTCACAGTCCTTTTGTCAATGCTGTTTGTTGTTTGTGGGGTTTTTTCTTTTTTTAATCAGTTAAAATGGCCATACATCCATATTGTATTTGTTTAATGGATTCTCTCTTATCGTGATTTACTGTTAACTGAACAGGAATTGGCCTCCCTGGGACTGGACAGATTAAAATCAGCTTTACTGGCCCTGGGACTAAAATGTGGCGGGTAAGGTGCAGTCTTTTTATAGCTTCTTTTCAGTTTTTGAGGTCGTCTTGTCTTGCATTCGTTTGTGGGATACTTATTTTGTCATGTCTGTTGTACAAGAATTACTTTAATGATGTTTGAAATACAAAACATTGAGAACCAATCGGGGATACTGCGATCTGCCGTTCTGAAAAGTGTCCTGTACTGAAGTCTCTTGTATAGAAGAATCTGGCTTAAGGAGTGAAGACAAAGATGATAGGAAATCTCATGATCTCTTAAAAGCTAAATTTAGAATTTTGTTGCATGAATTCAGGTAGTTCTCAGGAAGTGTAAAACTATGGTTTGGACTCTTCTCCTCCCTGCTTCTCTGTAGGACTCTGGAAGAGCGTGCTCAGAGACTTTTTAGCACTAAAGGCAAATCCCTAGAAGCACTTGATCCTTCCTTGTTCGCTAAGAATCCAAAGACAAAAGGAAGCAAAAGGTGAGCTCCTAAAGGTCATTCTCAGGTTGGTGGTGTTCTCCTCACTTGAATGAGAAGTATTCTATAGACACCAGTCTTGCATAGTCATGACAGAGAGATTTGTGGAGTATTAGGAGCTTTTAATGTTGGACCAAGTAGTCCTGAACCAAATGTCAGGTATCAGAGTTGAAGGATTTGTGTGCAGTTTAATTTACATGAGCTGTTTGGTACTTGTTTCTGTTTTGTTGCTGCATACAAGTCAAATGCTTCTGTAGGAGTTCGGTGTACACATGGTGTTTGCAGTTCTGATATGGACTTCATAAAGTTTCTTTATCTGTTTCCAGAGACACTGAAAGAAATAAAGATCTTGCATTCCTGGAAGCTCAGATTTATGAGTATGTAGAAGTTCTTGGGGTAAGGATTTTACTTTGAGCTTTTTATTTCAGAGTTGTCAAATAGTGGCTGGAAGGTCCCCCACGTCTTTAGCCAGTGCTTTCATAGACAGCACGCCAGAAGAGTTATTTGCATGTCTGGAGCTGTAACATGTTAAAGTGCATGTTGCAGGTAGCTTTTTCTGTCAGTAAGTAGAATGTGGTGGATTACATTTATATTTCCATTAGCTAATTATTTGGCAGGCTTTTGTGAACAGGCGTATCTTGTGTGTATACCGAATGCAGATACAGAGACTACATCTTCCCTTGGGGAAGGCTGTCTTGTCTTTTTTTGGTTTTTTCTTCTTTTCTAAGCACCATGTCAATGTAGATAATTTCTATTTTACGCCTATGTCACAGGGTAGTGCAAGCCTTTTTTTGTCCTGCCTTGATGCTTGCCTTAAGTCCTTGCTTCAATCTGGGTTGATTGCTTCTAGCAGGGTGGCTGTTGCTGTTAGCTTGTCACCTTGGAAGTGCTATGGTAGTACAAGTTGTTCATTCTTTGGAAGTAGGAAGTGTTATACTGAAAACTGAAGTTTTTGAGCTAAGTAAAATGGGATTTCTCTGTTTTGTACTGGTCTTCCGTTGCCCGCCCTCTGTACGCTGAGGAAGTGTTTCACACTGCAAGAGTTTGCCCTTATTTTGTTGCTGTCATGTCATGTGAACAGTTCCTTCTCTTTTCTCACACTCCAGGAACAGAGACACCTCACTCATGAGAACGTGCAGCGTAAGCAAGCACGGACAGGGGAAGAGAGGGAGGAGGAGGAGGAAGAACAGATAAGTGAGAGTGAGAGTGAAGACGAAGAAAATGAAATAATTTATAATCCTAAAAATCTGCCTCTTGGTTGGGATGGCAAGGTAACTGAGATTGTCAGGTCTGGAAAAGTGGGAGATGTCAGTGACTCCTCTTCTGTTTGAACCTGCCTTGCCATTTGCCTGATCTTTGGTTTTTTGCGCTTGTCAGCCAATCCCATACTGGTTGTACAAACTACATGGTTTGAACATCAACTACAATTGTGAGATTTGTGGTAACTACACCTACCGAGGGCCCAAAGCTTTTCAGCGTCACTTTGCAGTAAGTAACGTTTTTCTACAGAACCATCACTACAATGTTTTGATAATCTTTATAATAAGTAGCTAGTAAATCACTGGAGAGCCCGAGTGGCACTTCTTCCACTTCTAAAATGTGGGTCTGGGCTGGTGCTGCAGGACCATGCGATTGGAACTATAAATTATGCAGGGCATACTAAGATTTATTCTGCCAATTTCTGTACAGTCCGTTCTTGTTTGAATGCTAATTCCAGTGTCCAGGTCTGGTTGGTGCAGAGGGCCTATTGACTGCCAGTGTATTGTTACTGTCTAAAATACAGAAAAAAAAATATAGAGAGTTTTTTAGGACCGGCAGATTTGTGTTTTGATAGTGTTTGTTTCGCCCTGTCCAGATGTTAATGTGTGTTTTAGTCTGTGGCATTGCGGGTGAAGTGTCGTTCTCTCTCATGCACTGACCTCTTGCCTCGTCCCCCAGGAGTGGCGACACGCTCACGGGATGAGGTGCCTGGGCATTCCCAACACCGCGCATTTTGCCAATGTCACACAGATTGAGGATGCAGTCTCATGTAAGTAGTGATGGCAGAACAGGGAACATGTGGCATAAGAACACTCAGTAGTTCTTGACAAAAAATTTGTCTCCCGCTATGACCAGAGACTAGTTTCGGGAAAGAGGGTAAGAAACGTGGTGTGTGGGGGATGGTCCAAGGGAGGACTCCCAGCCCCTAAAAGCAGAGTGGCTTTTTTCTTTGTTGGATACCTGCAGGAGGAGATGCTTGCTGGGATTGCCAGCAAAGTGTTCATTTGTTGCCAGCTGTTCTGTCTGTGATGCTTTTTGTATGGAATCTCAGCCAAGCGCAGTGTGCCACCATTTCTTTAGGCAGAGTGTGGCTGCATCATCCCACGTAGCTCGTACTGAATTGGTGTTTGTCAACATTTTCATGGGGAAGCCAGAAAAACCCTCAGAAATGATAGAGCCTAAACGCACGTTTTAAAAGCCAACAGTACTTGGGACACAGTGATTGTAATTTAATGTGGCTAATCTGTGCTGGTGTTTTGAGGAGGCTGCCTCACACAGAGGTTATTTCTTGAATCTGCCCCATTTAGGTTAACAGATACAAGTTATGGTTCCTGGTGATAAATTAATTATTGCTTAGAAGGAACCAAATAGGTAAAGTCTGTATTTTCCAAACAAGTTATTATTACCTTTGGAGCTGTATCTCTGAAATAGTGTTTTTGGATCTTTGTCTCTTGTGTCCCATCTTGAATGATCCTTTAAAGCCTTGTTTTCTTTAGTTCCTGTGCCTTTCAGTAAACTGTACAGGGAAATGATAAATTTTTTATGGATGTTAGAAGCATTCTTGGACTGCTGAAGTGACAATGTTGGGGTGTTTTTTTTAAAAAAAAAAAACAAACAAGTGCTTGTGTATATTTTACTCCATTAAAAACTAGTATCTGAAGGGAAATGGCATCAGGTCCTGTATGACTTTGTGTTTACAGTGTGGGCAAAGCTGAAACAACAGAAGGCTTCGGAGAGATGGCAGCCCGATACCGAGGTGAGATGTTGCAGAGGGATTTCAGTGTCTCTAGTCCTGTGTGCATGGGAGCCCCATTTACCTTGCATGAACTGACTGGCTCTGTCAGAAGAACTTCTAGGAGAGTTCCCTGCGTGCTGGAGAGATAAGCAGGAACCTGCGCTGCGGGTTGCACAGCTCCTGTTAGCGGTGATGTATGAAAAGCACCTCTTGGGCTGGATTGGAAAATAGTTCTGATGGGACAGGCTCTGCCCTTTGTGTATGAATCTTTTGATACACTGCTGTATCATAGCAGTGCCATCGTTGTTTTCTGAGAAGAAAAAGGAACTGTTGGGAGTAGCGTGTTCACTTAAACCAGTGCCTTTTCTTGAACTTCTGTCTCAAACCGTTTTTGGCCAGTGTGCAGGGCAACTGTGAGAAATACAGTTTGTGGTTATTCTGGCTCTGGGGACGCTCTTCCCATGGAGCCTGCTGGTAGATCCGCTGATACCTTCTTGTAGAGAGGTTCTCGGCAGGATGGTCGTGTTCAGTAGGTGCTGCTGGAGCTGAAATTCAAGTGCTGTAGTACAACCTGAGTCAGGCTGTGTCCAGGTGTTTCTAAACACTTCGTTCCATTCTAGGAGGAATACGAGGATTCCAGTGGGAATGTGGTGAATAAAAAGACCTATGAAGACCTGAAACGTCAAGGGCTGCTGTAGCTTTTCCACAGTGAAGGATTTCACATCTGAAAAAGAAGTGGAGAAGTGGCAGCAGCTCTGACTCTTCTTAAGTTTCTGGATTTTCTATGTGCATGAATATAGATTTCAAGGATGCTTTATAGGATCACTATAGCAAACTTGTGATGTTATTTTATAGTAAAAAAAAAAACAAAACTGAAAAATAAACTAGTTTTAATTTAGGAATTGTTGAGAAACTTGTCTCCTTTTGTGTACTGGGAGGGAGAGGTTTGATTATGGTGTTTTTAAAATGCTTTTTACACAGTTTGAGTTGTCAGAAACAATTGCTTCTCTCATTCCCATTCTGATGGAAAGTTTTATGATGAGGATTGACTTTCTGTAAAGCACATGTGACTGTTGCATGCTGACAATGAGTGATGGTCCTATACTGTATCTTACTGTAAGCGTGATTTTCTTTGGGCTCCTTTGCAAAACAAACTTATTTGGCTTGCATTGCTGCTTTTGCCTCAGGTCTGTCTCCCTGTGGAGCTTTGGCCGCTGGGATTTTTTTCAGGGACTTAAAAGCAGAGCTTGATTTAGGTCGGGCTGTGTGGGCAGTTTGTGGTGGTTTCTCCACCATGGTGGCCGTCCTCATGCCCCCTCCAGCCCCTCACGCGGGGTTTTATTTTGGCACAGAGTTGGCCTGTGTGACATCTCTAGCCTCAGAAACTGCTTTCTCTGCTGTGGCTGCGCAGGGCTGTTTACATCGCAGATGCTGTGGAGCAGCAGTGACAGACGCTTCCCCCGGGTGATGGTTTGCGCAGGCGGTGGTTGGCAGGGGTGGGGCCGGTTGGGGCACTGGGGTGCGAGCCTGTGCGGCAGGTACCGCAGCGGCCGTCGGTGCTCGGAGGCAATCCACTGCTCACAGCGGCTGCTGGCTTTTGCGGGTGTGCTGGGGCTTCGGGCAGCAGACGGACAGGGTGAGTCGATGCTGTGGGCTCTTTCCTTTCCCTGCTCCGGGGAAAGGTTGTTTTCCTTGGGATGAGGCCGCATCTGGTGGCGTTCGTTCCTGGGCTGCCCTGGAGCTGGCTGCGGCTGTGCGGGAGTTGTCCAAACCCGGCCTGGGTCATGGCTGCCCTGGTTTGGAGGCGAGAGGGATGTCAGCCTGCATGGTCTTCTCTTTCACCCTGGATGAACAGCCTCAGCAGTCTCCACACAAGCTTCAGCCATTCCAGGTCCGCGGGGAGCACTAACTGGGCCTAAATCATAAGACAGGAGGGCAGTGTTACAGTTCTCCTTGGAGAACTTGGCCTTGGAGCCTGTTTGGAGTCACAGCCCCACTGTTTCCTTAGCTAAACAGTAGATTTTGAATGAAAGCAGAGAGATTCCTAAACCAGAGAGCTGGGAGTCATGGGAAGCACCAAAGCATGTAGAATTTCCCAAACCATGGGGGTGAGCGGGAGGGCAGGGGTCTGGGTGGTGAGAAGCTGTGCAGATGCCGCTGGCTTCAGGACTTGGCAGCAGCGTGGAGGCGTCTGCAAGGACATAACCAGGAGCTTTGCAGCAGAAAACCTCTGTCTGTTGAACCTGCTCCATCATGAAGCCTCGCCACTGTTCGGAAAACCCCGTTCTCCCTGCCCTGGAGCAGCGGTGGGTCCTGTGCCCACCCTCAGGAGCAGGACGCTGCAGCAGTGCTGCCGGGCAGCTGTGGTGTCGCAGCAGAGCTGCCTCCTGCCCCGTCTGCCCGGCCCGTGTTGCTGTCCCAGGGATGCTGCCTGGTTTCCTCGCTTAGTCTGGGCAGCGAGCCGCTCGCAGCCCGAGGGCCGTGGTGCCCAGGCTGGGCAGGTGGGAAGTCCTGCATGAGAGGGATGTGCGTGCCGCCGTCCTGGGCTGGGGGGCTGCAGTGTGGGCTGGCGGTGAGGGGAGAGGCATGCGGAGACGGACAGGTGGGAAGGATGTGACTCTTTGGTGTGAGTTAACCAGAAATGTTTGAGTGTTGGCAGTGCAGTGGCTGTTTATGATCCAGAGCATTTCCACTGCTCGCTAGGGAAAGCTTCTTTGGCTGTAAACGTTCCTGTTTATGTTCCACGTGAGTTGTGTGCCAGAACTTATAGGCCTGTATTTTGCTCTTTGCCAGGTCCTGAGGGCCTGTTGCATAGGCATGTCCGGAAATGGGCTTTTTTCACACCAGACTTTCTTTGTCCATCCACTGATGGGGAGGGTCTCTCTTGCTGCCCTGAACTCCGATGGCTGGTGGACTTGGGTCCTCCAGTGATGGGTGCTGCTGCCAGTGGCTCCCATCTTTGCAACAGCATCAGCAAACTGCTGCGGGGTGCCAAGCGTCATCCATAGCTGCCCTGCCTTTGTGCTCCTGGCAGCTGCCTGCAGCTCTGCGTATTGCTTCGAGCACCGGTGGAGGGTTGCCACACCAACGGGAGCACGTGGCTCCCCGGGGACTCCTGCTCCCCAGCAGCCGGGCCGTGCCCCTGGGCCCACGGCAGCTGGGGCAGGAGCTGGAGACGGGGGGAGGCAGCGGGCATCTGGCTGCTGGGGTGCGTGGCTGTGCCGGCCAGCACCATGCTGGTGGCTCGGGGGTTCAGCCCGGGGCAGGCAGCTCCCAGGCCCCCTCCGTGCTTGTTCCGCTGCCTCTGGCTGCAGCTGTGGCTGGAAGGGCCCGACAGTTGCTCCCTGAAGCCCAGGCAAGTGCAGTGACAAGGTGCTGAAATATTTGGTTATTTGTATGTTAGATGACTTCTGGGTTGAGAGCCTGTTGAGACGACCTGGATGGCAGTTTTCAGAGGTGCTGTTGGTCAGGTTCTGTTATTGCCAGGCACTTGTTCCTGCCACTGCAGGGACCAAAAACGGAGTGCTGAACAACCTGGATTTCTCTGGTCTCCCATGGTGTCCAGAATAAAGGCTATAGAATTTCCTAGGAGAAAGGTTTCTTCAGAAAAAAATCTTAACAGGAAAAGTTCCTTCTATGTAACTTGTCCTGATATTGTTTCTGCCACCTCATCTGGAGCCGTGTGCCAGGCAGACACAGGGAGCACGTGCTGCAGTGGCCGCAGCAGTGACTTCTGGACTGTCCCCTCCTGCTGCCCAGCTCTGGCCGTGCCTCCTCCTGCCAGGTCCTGGGTGGAGTTGCTGGTGGATGAAGATGGCAAGTTGCCGATGGATCGTACCCCCCGTTCAAGGTAAGGGGGAGTCTGCTGCCGCATGGAGAGCGGTGTCCGTCCCAGCGTGCCCAGGGCATCCGTCCCTGCCTCAGCTGCTGGAGGCTGTGCCAGAGGCTCCCTGGGGTGAGGGGTGGCTGGTGGTCACCTGGGCGCTGGGCAGGGCAGGGGTCTTTCTGCAGCAGGGCTGGTGCCCTGTGGCCAGCATGGGTCCCCAACCTCAGGTGTGTCTGTGGGGCTCCCCACGACCTCCCTAAAGGGAACCAGCCACCGCCCTGCTCCAGGGAGGCTGGATTTGGTGTTTTGAGGGTGAGCTTCTGGGGAGGCTCTTTGGGCTGTGGGTAAAGCAGGTGGCAGATGTGATGGTCTCAATCACACCCCCTCCGTTCCAGGCCTGCTGCTCTGCATTTTGGCTCTGCACCTCTGCATCCAGGACCCTCTTGCCACAGCAGGTAAGCTCTGCACCCCAAGGGAAACCTGGGGCTGCTATGGGGAGCAGGGTGAAGGCAGCGTGGTGCAACAGGGACTTTGCCCTTGTCCTCTCCAGGCTGTATTCTGTAGGATGGAGCTGCACTGAGGAACCATTTTTCAAGGTTTTGACCCCAGAAAAGCCTGTTCTTTACACGCAGTGTGGCTGGAAGGGGGAGGGAGTTGTAACACCTGCCTGTAGTGCTGCTGTGGGAGTCTGTTGTCTCTGACCTGCTTGTTGGGCTGCCCATAGCTGATCCAGGGACCTTGTCTGGGAGATCTGGTTGCTTACTGCCATCCACATCCCAACCACAGTGTGACTGAAGCTTCCCGCAGATCCCTTTGGATTGCCCAGAGGCTCAGGAGGGGATGCAGGGCTTGCTGAGCCCGAGGTTGGCATTTCCTTCACCAAGGGGGACCTTTGTGTTTTGCAGAGCACAATGCAGCCGCCAACGCCTCGGTGGCCGCCAACGCCTCGGTGGCCGCCAACGCCTCGGTGGCCGCCAACGCCTCGGTGGCCGCCAACGCCTCGGTGGCCGCCAACGCCTCGGTGGCCGCCAACGCCTCTGTGAATGGAACAAAAGAAAGACTGGTAAGAAAAGGAAAGGTAAGGAAAGGAAAGAGGGCTGTTGGCTGGGCTGCTGCAACCCCACGGACGGGTCTCTAGCCCCACTGGTCTCTCACAAGAGCCGGGAGTCCTGTGGGAGCATCTCCTGGGGCGGAGGGAGAGCACCTTGGGCATGGCGGGCGGTGGGGGTGCGGAGACTGCCCTTCCAGGCAGCAAGGCCATGGCTGGGGACAGCACTGCAGTGCTGTGCAAGGAGGCTGTGCTGCGTGGTGACACCCTGGTGTGTTCTCCCTCCAGCTCACCTGCCCAAGCTTTCAGTGCTCTGGGGAGAGGTGTTACCAAGACGAAGCCCATGCAAACAAAACGGTGACGTGCCATAATGAGACTCACTGTGAGGTACGGAGGTGCAGGGGGCTGTGATAGGGAAAGTCTGTCTTCCCTTGCTTTATATCGGGAATCCACAGTACTCCATTAAGTCTGTGTCAATCTCCTGTTTCCCCCCTCTCTCTCTGTTGCGGTCTGTCAGTTATTTTTGCTCCTTCATAATGGCATCTCTTCACACTCCTAGCATTTTTTCCTTTGGCTCTGCTATTGCAGCTTTATCGTTTCTCCAGCACGAACTACACAGCCAGGTGCAGCAGTGCATGCAGCACAGAGATGTGCAGGACCAACAGCAGTGTGAGCACGCAGCACTGTGCTCTGGACTGCTGCGATTCCCCGCTCTGCCTGCGGCTCAACGCCAGCTCCTACGGTAACTGCCCGCAGGGTCCCTGGCAGCGCTCCGAGGGCCTGAGGTGGTTGATCCTGCGCAGGCGGGAGACGGGTGGGCAAAAGCCCCTTGCAGAGGGCTGGCTGTGGCTGCATCACCATGTCTCCTCTGCCGTGGGGCTCGCACTCCTTCAGAGCTGGGGCGAGGGGAAGGGGTGGCACAGCAGCTCGAGCTGCGGTGTGGGCTGTGCTGGGGACCCCGTCCTGTGTGCGGCGGTGGGGGCTCTGCGCGGGCTGCGTGCTGGGCGCAGACTCACAGGTTCCTCATGTGTCCACAGGTGACCTGCCGCCTGCCACCACACCGCCTGCGACCACCACCACCGCCCCCCGAGCTCCCCCCCGGAACGTGGGTACTGGCCGGGCGCTGCTGCAGCCACCGGCTCTCCCGGGAGCTGCGGCCACGGGACGGCCGAGCTCCCACCTGAGCCGGGGAGAGGGAAGGGTCCCTCCTGCACCTGCTTTAGTGTCAAAAGCTGCCTCTGGAAGGGGAACAAGTCCTTAATGAGCTTTGAAAGGAAAGAGTCCGTAACGAGCCCTGACAAACAGGCCTTTTCATAAGCCCAGCACTTACATCGGTTCAAGCAGTTTGAACCGACTGCGTGGTGACCCTTCCTCGCGTGGCAGGGAGGGCACGGGGACGGATGGGGCACCGCAGCCTTTCCCCTCAGCCTGCGTGGAGGGGAAGGTGCTTATCTTTGCAGACCCCTGCTGAGAGGAAGGAAAAGGAGATTTGAAACTTGTTTGCTATGCTGGCATTTCACTAAAGTTTCCTGCAGTTTCAGACATGGTGCTCACAGTCTTTTATCTATCTAAAATGCCTGAGACAGCACTGCCCAAATACCAAGAAGAGAGGCGGATTTAGAAAGGAGCCCTCAGGAAAGAAGGGCTGTCCTGGTCTCCAGACCAATGAATACACAGTGTCTCCTCTGGCCCTCTCTTGTAGGGGAAAGTGTGTGCAGCCTTCTCCTGCCATGGGGACGGATGTTTCAAAGGCAAGAAGACCGTTGCTAGATGCATTGTCGGGCATGACTTCTGTGAGGTATGGCCTTGGGGCTAAAGAGCAGGACAGCGCGGGAGCTGGGATGTGCCCAGGAGCCCGCGTGTTCCTGTAATGTGAATACTAACGGTTTGGCAGGACCCCCAGGCTAATGTCTCTCTCCTCCTTCCAGATGAAGAAGACTGGCTTGAATTACGTGGCGGGATGTAGCAGAGCCTGCAAGGCTGCCAAACCAGTCTGTGCCGGTGGGATGAAGGCTGCCTGTTACCAGGAGTGCTGCCCAGCTATGCTGAAGGCTAGCTGTCTGAAACTGGACGGCAAAGTTCACGTCAATGGTGCTGGGCAGATGGCTCCGGCCCCGCTCCTGAAGCTCATGGCGTGTGGGGTGGTCCTGCTCCTGAATTACAGGGTCTCAGCTTCCCTCGGGGGGTAAGCAGCAGCCCGGGTGCTCCGCAGCCTGCCCTCCTGCAGCGGAGCTCCGCAGTACTCATTAGCATCCCTGCTGCTCTCTGACTTCAGCCAAGGCCACTGTCGAACGCCCTCCGTTATGTCCCTGCCCCAGGAACAAGGTGACTCAGTCTCAGGCGGCTGCTTCTCCCCCTGTGCCGGTGCCCCCCGCCCGCGGGCAGATCCCGGCCCCCTGAGCACCCCGTGGCGGCAGGCTGCTGACGGGCTCTGCGCTCTGTTCGTGCCCTGCAGCACGGCGTCCCTGCGCGCTCTGCTGCGAGGGGAGGCTGCGGGCCCCTGCCCGGGGACTTTGCCCAGGGATGGCGACTCCAGGTTTGAGCTGCTCAGCGGGCGGCGGGTCCTGACCCTGGGGGGCTGTGGGGCTCCCTCCGCGTCTCTGCTCATGGGGCTTCTGTGGCATCTCTGCTCCGTGCCTCTGGCCGGTCACAGCGATGACGCTGGTTCGCTTCCCAAGCTCCTGCAGAGCAGCGGGGCTGTGAGCAGCTGCCCTGTGGGATGCCCTCCTCCCGTTTCCACTGTTACAGCACCTTTCCACCAGATTTCCCGTCCCAGCTCAAGCCTCTGCTGGGTTACAGCGGGAGAGGGTGAATTTCTGGTGCCCCGCTCGTGCTTTGTGAGCAGCCCTTTGTACCTAAGCCAATGTCGCGTGCAAGGGACACTGACGCATGTGGCAGAAGCCAGGTGTCCTCTTGTGCCCCTTTCCCGGGTGGCTCGTTAGGCAGGAAGTCCTTTCATTAGCGCACTTACGCAGCAGTAGTTTTTCCCCTTGTCTTTCCAACAGCAGCTCCTGCAGCTGCCCTGTGGGCTGGGGCCCTCCTGGCCGGGCTGGCTGAGCTCTGTGAAGCTGCTCCTGAAGCCCACGCAAGGAAAGCTGCTTTCTCCCGGTGCGGCTGCCGCAGCCGGGCAGCACACGGCTGCCGCTCGGGCACAGCTAGCGGAGGGCCACCAGCACCGCTCCTCTGGCTGGGCCCCTGTGTCTGCTCGGGGGCTGCCCTGCACAGGACCCTGCTGCTGACCCCGAATCCCACCTCCCGCCCCTGAGCTCCGCTCTGAATCCTCCAGCTTCCCGGGGCTGGTGGGTCCGGGCTTCTGTTTGGTGTCTTACATTTCAGTGAGTTTTAAATACTTGTAATTGAGACTCCCCCAGTGTATCCAGAGGAAAAGCACTTAATCTGTGCACTAAGGAACCTACAAAGAGGTATTCTTCCCTGCCCTGCCAAAAACCTGTAGGCCTGTGAGACTTGCAAGCTAATTAGGGTTTCTGAGAGCTGCTGCAGCGTGTGCCTCTGTGCTGCTGGGACTGCAGACGCTGGAATGAGTGCCCTCGGGAGTGTGAACAAGAGGGTGTTAAGCCTGCTTAAAAACCAGAAAATTCTGCCTTGACTGAAGGCACAGGGTCTGCTCTAGTTAATGATCTGCTTACAGCGCAGCCTTTCTGGGCACCCTCTCGTTAGTTTGAAACTGTTCTGGTATTGAAATATCTTGTCTGGGTAGGTAAAATTAGTAACTCCGTGTTTCTTCTCCAGTTCCTAGGCAGGAAAACGGGCTGACTCTAGAAGTGTCTCATGTTTTAGGGGATCCTGTTTCACGCCTGTGGTTCTCTGCTGCTGAAGGCAGAGCCGCGACGTGCGCGTGAGCCTGTGCTGGGAACCCCGCCGCGGCCTGCGACCGCACCGCGAGCAGCCGCTGCGGAGCTTCTCGGGCAGCGGTGCTGACACGCTGCCGATCGCGTCAACGCGGATCCTGCTGTCCTCGGTTGCCTCTTTAAACAAAAGATTGCAGAAATTGGAGCCCCGTGTGTGCCTGTGCCCCCGGTCGGTGCCGGGGTCCTCGAGCACGGCAGAGTGCGCCATAGCCGTGGGCACAGCCTGCGCTAGCTGCCCTCGGCCGCAGACCGGCTCTGCTCTGCCGGCCCCGGTGAGGGGCTGCAGGCCCGCAGCTCTCGTGCAGCGGGCGCGGGACCCTGCCCGAAGGGCAGCGGGGCCCTTCCGCGCCGCAAGGCAGCCTCAGCCGCAGGGCTGGGGGCTGCCAGGCCTCGGCGCCGGCGCGGCCGCGGCACGCGGGAGC
>Ga0065711_1006536_pt1 | contig 17059 bp, 14 predicted proteins | sample Hoacrofraction12_FD_59098 | JGI IMG/M metagenome (GOLD analysis project Ga0065711, IMG submission 59098) | Hoatzin crop microbial communities from Cojedes, Venezuela - Epithelial fraction 12 v2 (version 2) | ecosystem: Host-associated > Birds > Digestive system > Esophagus > Crop | place... | reverse complement strand
CGGGGCGCTCCCGAAGAGGCCGGCAGGGGGCGCCGCAGGCTCGGGCTCTGCGCGGCCCCGGCTGGCTGAGACGGGCCGGGCTTCGGCCGGCCGTAGAGAGAGGGACGGGGAAGGCCGCTACCGAAGCGGATTGAAGCTTTAGTAAAACTCACTGAAAATTGTGTACCGGTTCTGTACGGACATGGCCGGGAGAGAGCCTGGGTGGAGTGCGACAGTGAGCTCTGCTCCCGGAGGAAGAGCCACCTCCGGTTCCCCAGCGAACCGGTCCCATAGCAGGGCCTTGCCGCCTTTCTGGGGATGCTTTTTGCTGTGGCCAGAGGGTGAAAAATGCGGGTCTGGACGCAGCGCGCGGCAGTGTGGCGGCTGCCGTCGCGACACGTGTGACCCGGCCTGTGGCTCGCTCAGACGGGTGCCCATCGCAGGTCGGCATCCGTGCCTTGGAGTTCAGCAAGGGTTAGTCGAGCATTCCTCTGGTTCTTGAGTTGATTTAAAGTCGTTCAAGTCCAGGGTAGCAGCATCGGAAGAGGCCGCACGGTCTGCAGAAACCTGGGAAAACAGAACTGGGATTTATGGGAGCAGTGCAAGTTGTTCTGCTTTTATTATACCAGCATGACTTAGCCCAACGTAGATGGAGAGTTGGATAAATGTTATGAGACGTGTTGATATTAGTAAATGGTGCTTATGAGAAGGCTCTTTCGGATGCAACCATATTGTAATAGAAGTTCATAACCCTAACCAGAGTAGTTATGCCACTAAAAAAGTTGTGGGTACTCTGGGAATCTGAGGATGCCTCTGCAGATTTCCCCTTCTCCCTTCCCAGCTGGAGTGCCGTGCGGTGGTGATTTTCATGGGTGGTCAGCCTCTCCAGTAAAGTTTCTTCTGGGAATCTGCTGTGTGCAGGGAGGTAAATCCCCAGCGATCGCTGTGTCTTTGTAGTCTTTGTTTTGCTTTGCTTGGGATATGCTGTTTTCCTAGAAAAAATTGCAGGCGAGCTGTTTGAGAGGTTTCCAACGGAGAGCTGAAAAGCTGTGCTCGCTATAGGAGGTCATTTGCTGTATGAGTATTCTTTAAAAAGGCCTGTTAATTTTGTGGCTTGCTTCACAGTAGGGGAAGGAAAAAAAGGCAAATGTTGATATATCATCGTTTTTGTGGTATTTACTAAATCTCTGGAACCTAATGGAGTGTATGGATAATCAAAAGACCATGAAATTTATTTTACCCCACTTCAAAATATGCCAAATACCAAGAGGTTCTGGAGGTTTAGGATTGCTGCCAAAATATCTTTATGGTAGTATTTACCCATGGTAGGAGTGTACTAGGCTTCTAATGGGAAATCTCAAAAGATGAATAACTTCATGGCTTTTTTTCCCCTTTATATACCAATAGATCCAATTTGAAAATTACTGCTATTCAGTGATAATTAACTATGTAGAAAGACTTCATGTATTGTTTTGGTGTGAAGATAAAACTCTTGCTTATCTGTAGGCTGTAAAGCTACAGTCCTGATTCAGTTTACGTTCCGAGTCCCTGTGCTGTGTCTTTCCTATCAACTAACCATCTCTAACATGTAAAGCTGTTTGATAGAGGATAATGAGGAAGGCAAGTTGAAGCTGGTCTTGTGGTGAGCAACTGTTAGCTAGTTTATGGTTTTGGCTTAATTCAGAATTTTTGAAGAAAACCTGTGCAAGATACAACATGGTCATGCTTTACTTTCCTTTGTATATTTTTAGGGGATTGGAGAGTTATTTCTTAATTGTTAACTTTCTTTTGACCTATATCTGGTTGAATTTTTGCTTAAGGTGACACAGGACAAAGATCTGGCAAGACCTGATCAGAGGGTTTTATTCTAAGAGTTCCTCTGCTTTCAGCAGCCTGTGGTGGATGCCCAGTTGACCTTTTTCTTGGAGACTAGGGTGCTAAAATAAAGATTAACCGTTAACGTTAATTTTTCAGCGCACATGTTTTCCAGAAGAGCACCACGTAATCACCTCAAAATAGATCAATGCATATATTTATGCATTGGTAATGACTACTTTTTGCCTGACTCGTGCAGAGACCTTTCTCATGAGCTGAAGTTCCACATTTTATAAGAATTGTGCATCTCTGAATTATTTTAAACTTCTAAATATTTTAATGCTAGGTGTTAAATGAAATCTAGTGCTCTTGCATGGAATTCATGTCTCCTGACATACTGTCTCCTGAACTGGGAACTTTCTCTGGCCCTGTGCACAGAGTGGCATCGTCTTCCATAGTCAGATCCTTCTTTAAAACACTTTCTGTGACTTAATCCCTTAAAGTAGGCCAGCATTTTTATGGAGTATAAAATTTTAGTATCTTAGAGAGTAGAGTCTTTTCTTTCAGTCCCATGTGCTTACAGGTTTCTGATGGGTAGCCAGATTTGCTTGCCTTAAATGCAGGGCAAGTGAGACTTATCATAGAATGATGAGAGGAGAGTATTTTGCCCTTTATATTGCTAATGTGTAGGAGTTAAGATAGTCTTCTGCATTTGCTGTGCAGCATTAATAAAGCTTAACCAGACCCTCTTTATTGCTGAGCACACTAATAAGCTTGTCTGCTGATCTTAACTTCTGATTCGGCTATAAATTCATCAAAAAGCCACAAGTTAAGAGCTTGTTTCCTTTAAATACATGTAGAATGGTGATATCCCCAGAGTATCTTACTGTATGATGACAGACAACTGAAAAAGAGAATTGTCATATTTTATATGTTTCAGAACTCTGTTAAAGGGATCGCCACCATGTCCTCACCTCTCCATCGCTTTGTATGTGCTGGCAGTGGGCGATCTGATGAGATGTTGAGTCTTGTGCAAAAATCACTGTAACGTCGTGCAAAAGGTTAATTTGTGGGTTTTCCCTGATGGAAGAACACATTATTTGATAAGTCTTTCCTGTGCATGGATGTATGTAGGTGTATGTCTCTTATCTGAGGCCTTCTCATCTGTCAAAATAAGGTTCGCTCAGTTGCTTAGTTCATGGATTTATTGCTGTGTGAACTTTATATTTTAAAAAAACCCCAAACTCTGTCCTGTGTTATTCAGGGGGATGCAACATACCTACCTCTTGATCCATTGTAATGGTAATTATAACTATCATTGGCTTGGTAATTAGAATTGAGTCCAGAACTATTGTTGTGTAACAGAATTTAAAATATATTATCTCAAGGTAGGGGATCATTATTATGGCAAATGGAATTTGTGTCATCCTGTCAGACTGATGACTTAACACTGATAAAGGGTGATGATATGACCATGTTATTGCAAGCAATTATTTTTGTCAGTCCATTACCAAAGAAGCTTATTAGAATATATACAAGAATACCCACAAGCTCACTATTATTTCTAAATGTGTACTTCATGGAATGGTTCAGGTTGGAAGGGACTTCAAAATGTCTCCACCTCAAGCTGCACAAAGCAGGCTCAGGTGCAAGGTCAGACAAGGTTGCTTAGGGCTTTATCGAGTTGGATCTCAGAAAACTCTTAAGTATGGAGACAGCATAACCAGTCTGGGCAACATCCTTCCTTCCCTGCCTCTCTCCTCCTTGTCTCCCCCAAAACTGGAACCTTATTTTTCTGCGTAGAACTGGTCTCTTCTAGCAGGGCTCTTCAGGTGGGCTTTTTAGGCCAGACCTATTAATCAAAGGACTGCAAGTCAATAGTGGTACAGAAACAGATGCCTTTTGTGTTCGTATCAGCAAGGTGGAATGATTTATACCTGAACTACTAGACAAAACCGAACTTGTGCACCGGCTGCTTTCTGCTACACATCCCATCTGCACGGATGTCTCTGCATCTTCTGATCCAGAAATGAAGCCTTGAAGCTTTTTTCCTTAGCCATAGACAATAGTTCCCCTCTCAATGTTCTACTTACATGATTTGCTCAGGTTATCAGAATAGGAAACAGCATGTTTCTGGGTGAGCTGTGGCTGTCTGTATTATAACTAGCCTCTCTTAAGTCTCCAGTTAAACAATGACCCCATTAATTTTAAATCGGGGTCGAAGATATTAGTTCAGCTAATACCTAACTGGCTCAGATGTTCCATGCTTTGATGATTTAAAGTGTCTTGGAATGACTTTATAATTCCAAGAGATGGGAGTTCAAATCTCAGTGTAGTTGAATTGGCTCATTATCTGCCTCAAGAATGATGCAGTCAGTCATATGAGTGTCTTGACACTAATTAAGCGTCTTTTTGATGGTGTGAAAATGTTGAAAGTCCGTGGTGCCCATTCTGAAGGAGGTTTCTTTGACCACAGTTGTCGTACTTACAGGTGCTTGCATGTATGTGTGTATGCCCTTGTAGGTGATCCAGAGCGTCCTGAGGTAGCTGCACTACTTTGTGCCTGGTTTGTGAAATTCCCTGGATGTCTTGTTAACCGAGTATAACAGACTGCTGTGTGCCACATTCTGGGTGTGCACAATCTGATGGATCGCAGGAGCTATCACAGTGACATAAACAGACTTCAGACCTTGCTGCCTTGTGCTGTCATTCCCAGACTGTATTTTTATGCTGTTTGAAGCACCGGGCTGTTTGTGCACACTAATCCAGCCCCTCTGCTTTGTTTAACTTAAGGCTTCAGCTGAGCCCCGTACTCTTTCTTCCACAGCTCTGGAGAGCAACAACTTTAAGTGCAGCTGACAGCATCGCTATCTTGGCATCCACGTATCAAACGCCCCCCTCTTTGCTGTCTTTCCCTCCTCCTCCCCACGTTTGCCTGGCGTTTTAAACAAGCCTCAAGTGGCCTGTGTTCTTTTTCCCGTGGCTGCATGCTGCAGGAGACATCTGTGTTTCCTCAGGCCTGGCACCCCTCGGCAGCGTTGCTCTCTTCACAGCACGGCCGAGCATCTTCAGGAGTACTAGAGAGAAGCAAAGCAGTGTACATCTGCCCGGTCAGGGCCCTGACCTCCGTCTCGAGAGGAGAAGGAAAGAAAGAGGGTCTCGCCTGTCTCCTGTTGGTAGCCTGCCGGGTGCTACAGCAGAAGAAGCTGCAGGGAAGAGCAGAGCACACGCTGGTGGGAATGCAGCGCTCTCCTCTGAAAGGAGAGAAAGGATTAAAGCCAGAGGAGTTAACAACATTAATAGGAAACTGAAGGCTTTTGTCTTAGTTGTTTCTCCACCTCTGATGAGGCTCTCTGTTGTTTGTCATTTTAGGTAATTTGTGAATAGTTTTGCTGTCTGCAAAGAGCTGTGAGGACAGTGAGAAAGCTGCTGGGTTTTGATTTGTCTAACTTTGTCGCCCAAACTAATTCCTAAAGATGTGTTTCAGGACTCCTTAGGCCAAATTGGAGAAGAATCATAGAATGGTTTGGGTTGGAAGGGACCTTAAAGATCATCTGGTTCCATACCCCCTGCCATGAGCAGGGACACCTTCCACTAGACCAGGCTGCTCAGAGCTCCATCCAGCCTGGCCTTGAACACTGCCAGGGAGGGGGCAGCCACAGCTTCTCTGTTTTTCACCACCCTCGTGGTGAAGAATTTCTTCCTAATATCTAATCTCAGTCTGCCCTCTTTTGGTTTAGAGCTGTTCCCCCTTGTCCTATCACTACACACCCTTGTGAAAAGTCCCTCTCCATCCTTCCTGTAGGCCCCCTTGAATGTGTTTGAAATCCTTTTTGAAGGACATGGTGGAAGAGACATTTTCATGGAATACATAGGACCAGTCTTAATTATTTCTTGTTCTGATAAATGTGCTATCTAAACACTGTGGTTCTGGAAGGAGACCTAAACAGAGTAGATTGGCTAATGGCTTGCATTCTTTAAAAGCTTTTGGTTCAGTCTTTCTTGTTTGCACCCAGTGGTGAAGAAAACATTTCTTGTCCTTTTAAGGTACCTAGTGCAGTTGCAGCTTGCATCTTTTTACAAGTGAACCTTACTGGTCTAGGGGTTTGTGGCAGCAATACAAGAAAAACATACACACACCTCTCTGGAAAAAAAATGCATGTATAATACTGCTTATAGAATGGCTATTAAGTGAAAAAAAGATATTTAAATGTCCGGGGTCATCCAGATCTTGGTAAAACAAGTAAAGCATGTAGCATACCAAAATCATCCCACTATACCTGTATTTAGGCTTCATCTTCTTACGAGTTTATTGTCACTTTTCACTGAAACAGAACTGTTCTGTTGGTGGTCAGGGTTAGTGTATACCGGCTCTTTGTAGGATCTATTGAATTATGAAGATTTGGAAATAAACTTAGAATACCTTAGAAAACACAGGAAGACCAAAGTTTAGAAACTATTCTATACTAACCTCAGGGTTATTAAAAACCCATGACGTTTTTCCAATGTGTTTCTCCCTCTCTTTAACGGATGAAGCTCTTGTATATCTGTGCTTGTTTTTATCTCACATGGAAGAAGGCAGCTATGTGGGGTTTTTGTTTTGTGGGGTTTTTTAAGTCATGCCGCTATATCTTTTGCTTGGAAAGAATGCAGTTTGGTGGTGTGGTATGGGGAATGGGATGTTTGTTCCTGGCCTCCATTACAATGTGAAATTGTGTTGGATAGATTAGAGGGGAGTAAATTGGGGCAGAACAAATGGAATAAAACTGAGAATGTTTATAATAAAGCTTATGAAATTTGGAAGGTGGGAACTTTTGTTGAACAGGGAGATTTGGCTTTCTTGGGACAATGAGATGGGACTGGGGTGGGGTGAGATCCTGATGTCTCTCATATCCAGTTTGGCAGGGTCTGTGTCATGTTCTGTTGCTCTTGCTTTGTGATAAACAGTCTGCACAAACCTCTGAATCATCTGTAGATGACAATTCAGATTTACAGTTCTTTTGTTATCAGGACACTTACATTCCAGACTAATAACCCTGGTGACTGATTAACCCTTTCTGTGGAGGTGATCTGTAGCAATGGGCTGTAACTCCATAACTGTAACATGTTAAAGAGGATTTTGCCTGCTCTGCAGGAATCTGTTAGCACGCTCTCGTGTATATGCCAGCTGCATAGAACCCTGCTCCCATGCTTTTATTTTTTTCCATTTAGCCATTTGCCTTCAGACCAGGGCAGCAGCCTTGACTACTTGGTGGTTTTGTCTTTGTCCTTGGTCTCTCTGGAAATACACTCATAAATTGTTACCTCATACAGTATCTCTGCCACTACTCACAACTTCAGCCCAGCTTTATTATCCCCACTTCTTGGACACATGAGGAAGCCATTGCACCTGGCCATTGATTCACTGCTCAGTCCCAGCACAGTGGCATACTTTTTGACTCAGTCCCAGTCATCCTCTTCCCACTCTGTCTCTTCTTCCCAGCACGGTCACTATTTCACTCACTTGTCCCCATTCACCCTCACCTGGTCATTGTTCAGTCTCAGTTCACCAGTTCTTTCTTGCTTAATACAACTATTTAATTCTGAGTGACTAAATACTCTTATCTGGTTGCAACTCTTCAGAAATGGTGTCTGTAGCAGCTCCTCACATCAGGTGTCTCGCCAGTGCGGGGCTCTTGTGGCTGCCTCCAGTGTTCTGCACACAACAACTCTTGTTTCTCCACGTGTATTTTTCTTGTGGTTACACCAGTGGGGGAAGGCCATGTTCTCCCTTTGTAGGAATCCCGGTTGGGCTGCTGGGAAGTTTGATGCTTCTGAGAGGAAATTACTTGTTGGTATTTTGCAGACACCTTGACACCTTCTTGTGCATGGGAAAGGGACCATTGAAGCTAAGGGAGAAAAGCAGGCTGGAACTGTCTGCTTGTGAAGGCAAACATGGTGGGCAGAGCAGCTTCATCCTGACATGAAGTAGTCATGGATGAGAAGGGTTGAGGTTTGTCTTGGGGTTTAAATAGTCTGAAAAGCTGCTAATAACACTGCAACTTTAAAAATCCATTAAGTCTGCACATCACCTGTACTTGTGGATAGTGGTTTTGGTCCTCCCATTCACAAAGAAAAAGGTGCAGTGGAACTGGGAAATCTTCAGATCAAGTTGTTAAGAGTGATCAGACATATGAGATGTTTCCGGCATGAGAAAACTTATGTAGAATAGAAACCTTCAGTCTCAAGACATTGATGTGGAGAGGACATGAAGGAAACCCATGAATCACAAATAGGAAGGAGTAAACGAAATGACTAGGTACTGTATAGAGCTGGGAGACGTGAAGGGAGACTAGCAGGTTGATTCAACATTAAAAAGGAATTTATTCATCCCACTGTATGAGCTGCACAGCTGCTTGCCACAGGGTGATATGGATGCTGAAAGATTACACGGATTCAAAACTAATTGGACAAACTCATGGAAGACAAATCTGTTAAGGATTAAGTACAAAGATCTTGCCTCTGGTTGAAGCCACAAACTGGAATCAGGGAGACTGTTCTGTGGCAGCGTTGCCACATGCTTGTCCTGTTTTAAACTCTTCTCTAAACATCGGACATTAATCATTGTTGGAGACAAAAGTAAGGGGCTAGAATGATCCTTGGTAGATTCCCCTACAGCTGTTCCCATGTTTGTGTGCTGTGGGCTTTTCAGCATCTATGAATTTTGTTCTCTTTCTGTCGCTGCGCTCCGTGATATCTCTGCAGAGCAATTGAGAAGTCGCATACCAAAAGACGATGTTGCAAATGGATCTCCACTTGGTGCAATGCAGTGGGTACCCTTTGCAGCTCTAGTTCCCTACCACCTGCTGCGCTGTGTGGCTTCTGCAGGGTGTTTTTTTATGCAGTCCAGTTTATTCTTATCTCATGTTTTTAATAAAGCTTGCTGAACAGACATAGGGATGGAGAGGAGCCTTTGAGACAGCACAGATTTTGTAGAGGGTGATGGCTGTAGCCAGACTTGCCTAGAGAAGCATTTAGTGGCAGTGGAGTGAGCTGGTGACAGCCTTCACAGACTAAGTTTCTTTACCTTGTTTGATTGGGCGAGGGAGAAGTGCAAAGGTAAGTTTGGGGGTTTTTGTTTGTTTTTCTTTTATTAATTGAAATCTTTGATTTTTATGACTAATTGGAAAGGCACTATGGTTTTCTTTTTTTCAAATATACGCGTTTGTTGAAGTACATTTAAGCATCATGAAATTAAATAAAAATGGTGTTACTGACTTTCACTGTGAATCTGGTACGTTCCGGTAATAAAGTGATTTGTCTGGGATATGAAGCACTTCAGGATCTTTTGGAATGGGAGAACAGTATAACTAGCAGCATGAAAAGAATAAATAGTATAAATCCACAACACTGAACTTTCTTTCTGGGATAAGCAGGGTAATTGCAGCTCCCTCTTGGAGCATGTACATGAATACATGAGTGTATAATGGTGTGGGTTAAAGCTGGAAATAGGTGCATAACGCTGAAATAATAAATAATGTGTTATTCATACAGCAATGACACAGGATTATTATACTGAAGGTTCCAGCTTGGGTTCTGTATTATAATAGTACTGGGAGAAAAGCGTAAGACTCTGTTAAATGCTGTGCAGTGGGAGAAGGAGGATCTGTATTGCAGTTTAGGTGCTTTCTGAGCCAGAAGTTGCATTGAGATTATCAAGTCTGAGAGACATTGTGAGTTTTATCCTTCAGTAGCTAGCTCAGTTCCTTTCTGAACCAACTCCAGTTCATGGTCTCCAGATGTTTGGCGGGGGGTGGATACCCCGGTCTAGTAATGCATTATATGTTAACCCAGAATTTTAAAAAAAGACTTTTTAGTTGTGGCAATTGTAGATAAAGCATCGTATTTCCTTTCACTCTGTTCTCTGCAGACATATACAGAGAAAAGAATTAACAATATTAGACAGTAATGTAACAGTTTTACAGAGCTGCTTGTAAAACCAGATAATATAGCTGTATACCAGGAAACTTCACCAACAGTGAGCTTTGGCTAATGTATTTTATACCAGGTTATGTAGACTTTTCAAAAGGTACAAATACAGGAGGAGGAAATAAAAAAGGACATAGTTGCCACTCATATGCCTAAAAAGCAATGAGCCAGACAGCAGATAGGACTGTCACTTTAAACAACAACAAAATCAATGTTTTTACAAGAAACAAATCTGAAAAAAATGCAGGAGGGTGATTATTCCCATCTACTTTTTAACCTTTAGATGCACTAGAGTCTCTTTTTCTACATTTTTTTCCCAGGCAAACAGTAGAGCTAGATTTGTTTCTTACATTATTTTTGACTTGTGGCTTACATTACTTATAATTTAAAGATTCTGTGATTGCTTTTCTTTTCTGTAAGAACATTTCATTGTTAAAAACTTAGCACTAACCACAGGAGTTGTGGAGGGGAAAAAAGTAGCTAAGTGGGCATCAGAACTGGGCAGAGAATTCTTTTCTTACATGGATTTACAATTTTAGGTAAATGATTCCATACATATTGATGGCTTCTTAAATCTGATGAGCTTAGAGGAGAAACTAGGTCCAGGAAAACATCTGGTTTGATTTCTTCAGTGTTTAAAAAAATCCCAAATAAACAAACAAACAAAAAATCACCCCCCAAAAAACCCCAAACCACCAAAAAAGGTGAATGCATCACTTCTGTTGATAATGAAGATGCTGAGATGATTCATTGCTTTTGTATAGGAGTCTAAGTGAAAAATATCACACATACCTCTTTGGTTCCCATCGTAGAAGCTGAGTATAAATATTTAAGTTAGTTAACATCATCATAGTTCATTGTGTTGGGAGCTAAGTGGAAGAAATAATTGGGGAAATGATGGAAAGGAAAATTAGAACATGGTTTTATATAGTATTGGAAGGCAGAGTAACTTCTATGCCACACGCGGTGTGGGTCACTTTGAAGACAAGAATGACAGATTTAAGGGGGGGGAAGTTGTACTGTATTATTATAAAGTACTCCACATAATTTTTTGTTCTATGTATGACTTCACAAGTACCTTGAGCATTCTCAGGCTGGCATTTCTGCACGTTTAATGCAGCAGTAGCTTGTCGATCATGACTACAAAAATTTGCTTGTGAAGAAGCAAAACTCTTTAAATTCTTCTCATGTGATTTGCATGGCTTTTTTAATGCTACTCAGCTGTTACTTAATTGCCATCAATTAATTTGTAAGCATTTTGGAAAGTGGTGGTGGAAGTTTTCTATCTGCTTTGCATGTTCCAGACACTGAACAGTTAGAAGTAATAATGCAGACAATAATAATTTGGCTTTGACACAGTCATGATCCTTGTCGTCATCACAGAGCCGAAAAAGTAAGACTATTGGTGATATAATGTGTGGTGGTTTATTTTCACATTTTGAGCAGGGAGGGATGATTTAAGAGACCACTGAATGCTAATTTCTGTTGCATTGTTACCGTGTATATTTTAAACAGAACAACAGCAAATGGATTTAATTTTTATGAGATTTGCAGCCAGTAGATCATAAAAACTCTCCATCTGCTTGTTAGCAGCACTATGCTCTGCTTTTTAAAAGAAGATGATAATGTAGCTTATGTGTTTTCCTGAACTGGAATGAATTAAATGCTCTGAAGGAGATCCCCATGTGTTGGTAGTGTTGTAGGGTTTAACTGAAATAAAAATACCTTTCAATGTATTTTTTTCCTCCAGCACTATGACTTTTTAAAAACGCACTACACTGCTCAAGCTCTTTATCTGGCACAAAATAACTGAACAGAGGTTGTCTCTTCTTCTTGCATTTTTTGGTACAGGTCTTGGCATAATACTCCTTAACTTTTCTGAGACTTCTGTAGGTGTTGCAGCAATAATAAACCACAATGACTGGATCAAGAGCTGGTGACCCACCTGTGGTCCCTTCCAATTACTTTCTGTGCTGACATTAAAAATACTAAGAAGTTCTACAATATTACCAGACTTCTGCAAAGTTTGGTTTAAAAGTGATTGGACATTTTTTTCTGGAGAAAAATCCATTAAGCTAGTAAGTCAGATGATGCTCCCTTGGGAAGTTCTGGAGTTGCAAATCAATTCACTGTGGAGGAGTTTATCAGGGGAGACGTATTCACTTGCTTTGTGCCTCTTCTTTGCTTTGTGCATCTCGGATAGGCCACTGTCCCAGATAGGATGCTGAGTTGGACAAGTCTCTGGCCTGATTTGTTCTTGCTGTTCTTATTTTGTTTCCTTGATCTCCACAATTTTTTAGTTGCTGCCTTATTGTGCATTTAAGTTCTTGGCTTCCAGAGTCTGGTTAGCATGTTATCTTATGTGGCATTATGCCAGCGTTTATGGGATTAAAGCAAAAGGAAGTTCTGGTTTGCTGTATACATCCAAAAATGCAGAGTGACTCTGATCGTTTACTTCTATTTAGTGAAACCGAAACTTCATACCTGGTGCCTCAGTCTCCCTGGCTGGCGTTAGTCCCAGTATGTTCAGTTTCTAAAAAGAATAATGCCTTAATTTTTGCTAGTTAAAGCTAGACTAATTGCATGTGTAGAAATATAAACAAACAATGCTGGAAAAATTTAGAAAGAAATTGATGGTGTAAAGAGAGAAAACTGTACTGTGCAAAGTCAATACTAGCTAAAACTCTTAAAACCACACAGAGGACAAACTAAGGCAAACTAGTGCATAATGAAATTGAAGCATAAAACCAAAATGAAGAAGGTGATAGTTACAGATATAAAGGAATTAACAAAAAGTGAGAATGAAATTAAGACTGAAGAAACTTCCTTGAAATTTTATTTAAAGAAGATGTGAGTACAAATCTGTTTTAACGTTGTGAAACTCTGTAGAATCCAGAAGCCTGATGGGTTGTATGACATTGTTACTGTGGTTAAAATGTGGTCAGTACTACAAGTGTGTGCGTTTGTTTTCAGAAAAATACGTCAGCCTGCACTAGCTTTTGAAAAAACACACCCACACACACATCCAAACATAGACTGGAATCAGTAAAAATAAAAACAAATATCTAGAAATAAGTTCCCATATGTAGCTGGCAATGAACATCATCTCCTTCACTGCAAACAGTAATAACTTATATTTAATAAACTGAAAGGTCGTGAGTTTTGTATGCATAGTCAGATAGGTGCAATTTGTCTGCCTCTGTCTGCATTTATCGTGACCACAGATCACTTAAATCCTGTTGTGTTGCTCTGTAGGTAGCTAGACATTTTTTTCCTTTCACCCATTTTCTGTGCTTTTCAGCAGGTAATAAGTCATTTCCAGATCAAAGTGTTATGAGGGCTGACAGATCAGGTGATATGAAACAGCAGTAGAATTAAAATGCTTTGACTTTGAGTATTCCAGAAGCTCAAATGCAACACTAACCTAATTCTGGCATTATCCTGGTTTTACTCACCTACAGAGATGTGATTGTCTCTCTCATGTGCTGTTGCACTTCCTGCTCCTCTGAAGTCATGTTTTTGCGTTGCTTCTGCGCTTAGGCACTCACTCTTGTTACGGATCTGTCCTAGATTCTTTTCTCTGACCCTCTAAACGGATATTTTAATTGCATTTAAAAATGAGGGAGGAGAAAGTAGGCAAATGTGTTAGATTGTCAGGTTCTGCAACATTACTGGCAGTAAGTGCTCTTTGATTTATTAGCAAATGACTCAACTCTCAGATGAATAACTTAACATGTTGTTAACGGAGATTCAAGGTATTGCTGCTGTTCTTCACTATCTGAGTCTTGTTTACACTTGTCTTTAAGGAGGATGACCCATCTGGTGTAATCTTCCTTCTTTTAATTTGAGAAACAGTGTTGTATTTGAGAAAATAAAAGTATTTGTCATGCCTAGATTTTTTTTTTTTTCCCCCCATACCTGGCAGGTGTGTAACTAGCTGTAGTTGCGTGCTCTTGTGGTTGTTTTCACACATATATAGCTGAAGATGGTTAGAGATGTATTCATGGCCCAGGATTCAACTGTGCTTTGAAAACGGGGCTTTACCATTAAATTTATTGGTGGATAGGTGGGGTTTTCTTTTGTGTGTTAAATAGAAACATAACATGCTGCAACTGAAAGTTTTAATTCAAACAGCATGTGTTAAAGTCAGGGAATGTGTTACTCTGGTTTTGGTCCTGGTGCAGCTAATTGCATCCAATCACTCGAGATTCCCTAAACCACAAATGAAACTATTCCAAAGACTTAGCAAACTGATGTATTTCATGTTCCGGACAGACGAGGTGGTTTAGGAGACGGGCAATGGAGCATAGGCCTTGCTGGCTTTTGTGTTCAGCTACAAAATATGAGGACTTGTTGCTTTATCTTTAAATTGTAAGAGATCCAAACTCTCTTTTCGCTTTTTATTTTAAAAAACATCCCATTCGCAGTCTTGAAGGGTGTAAGAACAAACGATCTTACTGAATACATACTACAGCAATGCAATAAATAGTTAATCTCACCCTGTTTGAGCCAACAGTCCTGTGCGTTTGCTCAGAGGCCGCAAGCCAGACTGCATGTTCATGTACGACTGTGGTAAGTGTGCCACAGCCTGCCCTCGGCTCTGCCCTCCTGGAGGCTCGGGCAGCCTCCCTGCACTTGGCCCACCAGCTGCCTGGGAGCGGCTCAGAAAACTTCTCTAACCTGTGGATCTGGTTCTCGAGCAAACTTTCCGACTCAACAGTATCTTGGTGCTCCTTGCCAACCCCAGTTAGGAGAGAGGTGAGGGTACTGGGGCAGGCTTTCAAAGTTTGGCGGAGAATTCACCTATAATTTCGTGACAAGTTTAATTGTGTGTATTCAAAGCATGTTGTATGGGGTTTTTTTCCTCCTTGACAAGCCAGTAAACTCCTTTGTAAACATGAGCTTCCCTCTTCTGTGCAAATCTTCCCCCATCTCTGCCGGAGGAGTGTTTCTGTCTGTGCTTGGAGGAGAATGGGCAGGTATCTGCTTTGACGTTAGATGTGTACTGTGTGAAAGCCAACACATCTTTGTTAAATAAATATGAACTGCTCTTTCCATAGGGATTTTTAAAGATAACCTGTCAAGTCATGTCACTGGAAATTCACGTGTCTTGATATGAATTCCCTGTCATTTGTGTCATCAGCAATCTGTGTATTTCTTATTTGAATTCCCTTCCTTCCTATAACTCACCTAATTCTAAATTCACTTTATCTCTGCTACTTATTTAGGTACCCTCCTTGATCTGGAGCCTGACCATAGAAAGAAGAGATTAGAAATTATCTCCACTGTTTTTTCTCTTGCTCTGTGAAAATTTTCACGTATACTCGGTTCTGTCAAATTATGGTTAATTGTTTATAGAGAGCTTTTAAATCCTCATTCTCAAGTAGTCCCATTCTCTACTTCCTCCTGATCAACATTTGCAGAGTTTTTTTCCATATGTGAATGTGTCCTTGGTGTATCCCACAGAGAGGCAAAAGAAAATGGTGTAAGAATTGTATTTTTCATATCTCTGTCTTTACTTCAGGATGTAACTACTCAGAAAATGGCATTTTCAGCGTCAAAAAAATATATCCACAAAATGTCAAACGCATGACTTATTTCTCATTTTTTTTTCATCCTTGGGGTGTTAATGTACTGTTATAGTATTAAAGCTAATACTGTTTTAATTTGAAAGGCATAAGCAGGGCTCTGGTTGGAAGAAAAGGACTTTCGAAAGGTTTCTCTGTGATACTAAACAGGGACTACTGAAAGGCCCTAACTGCTCTCTATACAGGTTTTATTGTCTCTTTGTTTAGCAGATAGTTTATTTCTGTAGTCCTAATACTAGCTTGTAGTGCGTAGTAGTCAAGGTGAAAAATAATCAGTGCAACTTTCACATCTAACACAGGCTCCTGATGTTGGAAGGACTGGCCAGAGATGTGGATCATCTCCTAGATGCATGTACTGCGTGCCTCATTGGAGAATCTGTAACTAGACAAAATACTGTCTTCTTTCAGCTGATGGATGATGAAGGGTGGTGGAGCACTCGATCAGCTATTAACTGGTGTAGCTTTTCAGGTTTGCACTGAAATGGTGGAAGCGGCTTCAGTGGGCTGTCCAGGCAGGGAGCATGCAGAAGGGAATGAGGATGAAACTGGATCCATCTTCCTGTCCTCATGACTGATGGCCTGGCTGGAAGGTGTTGCTGGAGGCTTGTGCCGTCAGGGCTCTGGTGGGGCTGCAGGTGGCAGGTGTGGGCCCTGAACAGGTGGCTGGGGAAAGCCCTCTCAGCAGGTATCTGTGAGCTGGTTTTGATCCTGCACCTACGGGTGTCAAACGTCTTGGTCAGTCACTGAAGAGGAGGATAGGACATCGGAGAGAGAAGGCCTGATGGCAGGAGGCAAAGGGACATGGAGCTAGGCTCTGGAAAGAAAGAGGGGGTGACCCGGAGGGAGGAAGTGCGGAAAAGGGAGATGATAACCATGTGGTGTATGGAGGAAGGACATCGAGTTCGTGGTGCGTTGAGTTCATTTTGCCTGTCCTCCTTCAACCTGTTTGCTTTTCCGTCTCATAACAGAGCGCTAGCATAATCCATTTGTGAGTGACATAACTGTATCACCAATCATCCCCTATACGAGTACTGCAGGGTGCGGGCCGTGTCGCCTCTGCGTGCGGGCCGGGCGAGGAAGTGAGTCAGGGCCGCCCTGGGGTCTGCCCTCGCTGCCCCGCTGAGCGCGGCACTGGAATTTTCCAGGTAGGGCACGGGGAGAGGTGAGAGGGAGAGAGCGCGTGGGACGGGACCTGGACAGGGAAGGGCTCGTCCTGGGGAGAACTGCTACTGCGCCGAGCTTCTGGGTATACGAGGGAACACCAAAAGGTACGAAGAAGTCGAGGGGAAAACGCAGTGGGTGCATTTTAAAATGTGTAACCCTGCCTCTGTGTTTTGCTACCTTTTGATTACCATTTTCCTCTATTAATTTGAAACATGCGCTGACTTTTTTTCCCCTCTCTCTCCAGCGTGGATTTCAACACATTTTTGCGCGGGTGCCAAGAACACTGTGTTCTGTTAAGTCACGGGGTGACGTAGGGCGCTGGCCGGCCGCCAACCTGGGTCAAGTTCATTCACATAAGTTTCAGCGGCGGCCGTTGCTCCCTGAGCCCTGTCAGTCCTGCCTTTGCGTGGTAGGTGGCTCTGTTGTGTTAGTTTTCCCGAAGAGCTTGGGCTTTCGGGGCTTTAAATTTTACGGGGTTTTGAATTTTCTTTAATGTTTGCAGAAGGATTAAAAAAAAAAAAAAAAAAAAAAAAAAAAAAAAAAAA
>Ga0065711_1040327_pt1 | contig 17060 bp, 18 predicted proteins | sample Hoacrofraction12_FD_59098 | JGI IMG/M metagenome (GOLD analysis project Ga0065711, IMG submission 59098) | Hoatzin crop microbial communities from Cojedes, Venezuela - Epithelial fraction 12 v2 (version 2) | ecosystem: Host-associated > Birds > Digestive system > Esophagus > Crop | place... | reverse complement strand
CCGTTGCGTTGCAGCCTGCAGGGAATTCAAATGTCACAATTTGGGAATTTTCCATCTGAAGCCCCTTGTAAAATGAAAAGCACCTTGCCCTGCTCTGACTCCTGCCTGCAGAGAGGTTCAGTGCCAAAGTGAAAGGCTTCCTAAAAATGGGCTGATCCAGGGAGGGGGGCGATTTAGGAACTATTGAGAAACAAGGAAGGACAAACAATGTTAGGTCATTGCTTCTGCAAACACAGCCAGGGCTGTTCCTCTATAAAAGAGGAAGAAAGCGGATTCAGAGCCATCACAGACTTGGAGGGGACAGTCTGTGACCAAGGCTGCTGCACCCCCTCCTCGGCACTTGACTCCCCGCTCAAGCATGAAACTCGTACTCTCTGCAGTGCTGTCCTTCGGGATAGTGGGTAAGTGTCTGCTGAAAGCAGTCTGGGGGGAACGGAAGAGTCAGAACCTCACAGAACCCCAGGCTTTCCACCTGGTCAAGGCTGTTTCAGAGCTGCAGCACATGCCAGCCCAGGCAGCTGCTAAGTAAAAGCCAGGACGTAAAAGCAAAGGAGCACCTGGCAGATGCTTGCTTTGGCAGCTGTGGATCTGTCAGCAAAGACAGTGTTTCGAGCATTAGCGACAGCAGCCTTTTCCTTGGGGCAGCCCACGGAGGCTGGAGGGAGGTCTGCAGCTCCCCGCAGCAAGCTGCCGAGCACCCAGGACGAGGGATGCTGGGCACCCACTGCTTGGGAGAGGCTCAGCGCTCCCGCTGCCGCAGGGCGAAGGGAAAAGCCACCCTCCTGCAAGCTGCTGCGCCGGGACAGGAGCAGGGGTTCAGCCAGGCGGAGTGGAAACTAGAACAAGACCTCCCTGCCAAGCCCGCATGTGTGCTGGGTTAAACCTGAAGACAGAGACAATAAAATGGAGCTTAAATAACGGAAGACCCTGCATGCCCCACCCTCTGCTCCTGCACTACTCTGTCCTGCTGCCGCTGCCGCACTTTGCTCGGGCTCCTGTGTATTTTGTGCCTAAATTGTGCCACTGCAGAGCTGGCTCTGCTTGAAGAGATTATTTCTCTCCTCTCTCTCTCTGCTCACGGTTGTGGCAGGCAATGGGCCAGGTAGCCACGGCAAGGAATTGCTGCCATCTACACTTGACCTGGCGACTGCTGCCTGGAAAGGGAAAGAGGGGTCCCCTATGCAGAGTAGGCAGGGGGTCTCTTCTGATCACCCATAAAGTGTGGTGGTGATTAATGTCCTCTTGTGGGAAGTGCTCCTTGTGCCTCTGGCATCAGAAACTCTACAAGGACCTGTGCCAAGTATTAGCATGCAATGATGTCTTACTAATGGTGGAGAGTCTCTCCTCCTCCCCTGCACAGAAGGAGCCAAGAGGCGCCCAAAAGCTCTGCGGCAGAGGCCATGGCACTCGGGCTCCCGTTGCCTTCCCAGTGTTCACCAGTGCAGCTGGGCTGACTCCCTCAGGAGGTCTCTGTCCAGTCTCTGCCCAGGGCGGGATGGTTGCCAGCATTAGACTGAGGCTCTGTGCAGCCAAGACTTGAGAAATGTAGATGATATCAGTAGGAATTAAGCCTAAGGATTCTCCCTGTGGCCAAATTCAGCATCTCCACTGGGAGGAGGGAAGGTGTCTGCTGGCAGGGTTATGGCTCAAAAATCAAGTAAGAGAGAATATTTGAGAGGCAAAGGAGAAAATGAAAACAGCACAGGTTAATCTGGAGATGTCTGAATGGAACGTGCGATCAAGGGTTTGGAGGGAGCGAGCTGTGCCTACAGCCTCTCGGTCTGCACAGTCCTGCCAGGGAGGAGTTAAGGTGAAGTGTGTAGCAAGGGCTGGCCCCGTGCTTTAACTGCAAGTTTCCAACGTTTCTAGTGTTTAGGGTCCTGAAGGAGGCACGACTCTGTGTCTGCCTGAGGTCTTTGCTTTGCTCCGATCTCCCAGAACAGCCAGTCAGCTGCATTTACTGGTTGGGAGACTCGTAGGAGAGGGGACTGTGGAGGTGGTATGGCTTCTGTGTTACTGGGTGTAGTGGAGGAGGTGAAATATAAAGAGACAGTTAAATACATCAGATCATCTAGCTGCCAAGGAGGTAGTGTGTGGCAACTGAATATAGTCCGGCCAGGTCAGAGCTGCCCTCCCTCTGGGGATATTTGCAAAGGCGCTGCTTCAGTGGACTGCCTTTTCTATCCATTTTTGCAAAGTCTTGAGTTTGATTTCTATTGAATTGTGTGGATTTGTTCTCCTACTCCTGTGGATTTTGCCGGCAGCTCAATGCAGGACATCCATTACTGATGGACAGGAATGATCCTCCCAGATGTTTCTGAAGGTGCATACATCAGGCAGCGAAGAAATGGCCTTCGTGATTTAGGAGATGTGCAAAGGCGATCCTTCACCTGGCGATCACCCGAGGCCAGGACTTCAGGAAATCAGAGACTGTGTATTCACAGAGATGCTTTTTCTTTCCGTGTGGTGCCTTTCTGCCTCTCTCAGACTATTTATTTCTGGTTCTTTCTACAGCTCTGTGTTTTGCTGCTCCTCCCAAGCCAAGCATCAGATGGTGCACAATATCCTCAGCAGAAGAGAACAAATGCAATAGCCTGAGGGACCACATGCAACATGAGAGTGTTGCACTGAGTTGCCTGCAGAAAGCAACGTACCTGGACTGCATAAAAGCCATTTCGGTGAGTGGGCAGCAAAGACCTGTGCTGGGCACTGAGGATGTTTCAGCAGCCTGTTACACTTGGAGGAGGATGGGGTTTCCTCTGAGTCACTGGTTGTTATCTGTGATCCCCCTGTAGAGAAGGACTCACCCACAGGGATCCAGGAGGGACTCTGGGGAAGTGTTTTCCCGCCTGCATCCCTGATTTTGTTTACTGACTGAAATCTTTTTGTTGTTTAGAATAAGGAAGCAGATGCTATTACCTTGGACGGTGGTCAAGTTTTTGAGGCAGGCCTTGCCCCCTACAAGCTGAAGCCCATTGCTGCTGAGGTCTATGAACACAGTGGAGGTACATTTTCATGCAATATTTTTAAGCCAAGTGGTGGTAACAAACTGATAGTGCAAAGGATGTCCTTTCCATGCAGAGCTCCCACGTTATTTCTGTGGGGTATCTGAGATATTGCCCCCAGCTTCCAGATCCCAGAGGCAAAGGAGTGGGGGGCAGTTACACCAAAACGTGCATCATCACCTGTGGCCAAAAAGTCACTGTAGTGGAAAAGGGCAGAGCCAGTGCCACATTTGTGACATTAGCTGTGATGAAAGTCACTGATCCCATGATGATGCAGTGGCCAAAGAAGGAGGGCACCATGAGCAGAAACAATGATCCTCCTAAAGCGTGGCATAAAAATTGTGCTGGTCCCAGAGATGATGTGCTTTTAGCAACCTTGAGTTGCATGGGTAAACCACTGAGCTAGATAGCACAGATAACCTGTGTATCTTCCTGCGCAGTCATCAAGACAAAAAAAAAAAAGATTGAAGAGGCAACAGCATTGCCATTAGTGGTTGTGCAGGAACACCCAGTTGAGATTACTGCGGCAAGAGGTGCAGGCAATGCACAGAAAAATGAAAAGCATAAAAAGCACTCTGCAGCAATCTCTTCTGATAAGAGTTAGCTCTGTTGCTCCATCCTTGTTCACTTTCTGTACTGTCCTTTGTCTCTCCCATCATTCTCTTGGGAACTGAATAGACATTATTGCATAGAATCATAGAATCACAGAATGCTTTGGGTTGGAAGGGACCTTTAGAGGCCATCTCGCCCAACCCCCCTGCAGTGAGCAGGGACATCTTCAACTGGATCAGGTTGCTTAGAGCCCCATCCAACCTGGCCTTGAATGTTTCTAGGGATGGGACAATTTCTTCATTTTTGTCTTTCTTGCCTCATGCAATCCCACCACGTCCAAAGCTCCAAATCTCTTGACCTCTGCCCTGGAGTTCAGCCTGTTTGTTCACAATATTCATGATCAAAGCAACACGGCAGAGTCATTCCCAACATGGTAACTAAGAAAATACAGATATTAAATGGAAGGCTGTGGTCTCTACCACCTCTAAAACTAAGTCGCTTTTTTCACATGTAGCATCTGATGGACTATGTGTAATTTTAAAGACTAAATGTGGAATTTCATTCTTGCAAGGCTTACATGTATGCTTAAGTGGGCAACAGCACTTGAGAAAAGACTTGCCAAAGAAGATTTGCTAAAGCATCCTTACAAAACTGTGAGCAAAGCATTTCATGTGTGATAGTATTTTCAGGCCACTTACCATCACATGTTGTAGTGCGCAGCGTTGGTTCAATATTGGCAGTGTAGCTCATCCCTAAGAAAATGGGAAAACCATGAGTGTTCAAGTGTTGCTAATTATTTGGAAGTGCAGCCCTTTATTCTCTGAAATCGGGGGTTTGGAAGGATTTGAAATGTTCCCAAGTCCTGCTTTTTCATTGTTTTCTTTCTTTTTTCTGCACTGCAGGCTCCACAACCAGCTACTACGCCGTGGCTGTTGTGAAGAAAGGAACAGACTTCACAATAGATGACTTGCAGGGCAAGACCTCTTGTCACACAGGCCTGGGCAGGTCCGCTGGCTGGGTTGTCCCTGTTGGGACACTTCTCCGCCTGAAAAAAATCAAGTGGGATGGCAAAGACTCAGCTTCCATTGAGGAAGGTGAGATGGGACACAGCGAGATAAATGGGCTGATGTTAAGTCAGGGGCAGTGGTACGGTGAAAGAGATGTTTCCCAATCTTCTGCAGAGGTCCAGAGGTGGCTCACAGAGCAATCGAGTCATTGACATTCTTTATGCATCCCCTCCCTTCCAGGTCTTTGTAAAAGTGAATTTTACACTAACTATTGCTTCTCTCTCACCTATAGCGGTGGCCAATTTTTTCTCCGCCAGCTGTGTGCCTGGTGCCACCACTGAACAAAAACTGTGTCGTCAGTGCAAGGGGGACTCCAAAACCAAATGCTCCCGCACAGGACCTTATTCTGGATATTCTGGAGCTTTTCAGTGAGTGAAAGTTATTTTTCCTTTGGGGAAATATTCTAGCCCTGACACATGCAAGTTTTTGTTACACCACGGAGGGCTGTGTTGTGATCATGGATCCAGAGGAGACTGAATTTATAGAACAACTGGGAGTGCTGGTAATTAAAGATCCCATTAGTAATAACCAGCAGGAAGCTAGCGGGAGATGAGAGAGGCAGCTGGGTTGTATGGTTTTGCACAGACTTCAGAATGCACAGCATTAGCATTGTGCTAAGTCTAACTGGGCTTCTGGAGCGTTACATCTCTACCACTACATTTTCTTCCCTGACATCACAGCTTTTTGGGGGAAGACCGCTGCTCCACAGTTGCCGTTTGTGCTGAAATAATTTGCTGAAACAGGAGATAGGGAGCCACAAATGTCTAGTTTTTTAACATCTCTTCTGTTTCTTCCACCTGCAGCTGTCTGAAAGATGGAAAAGGAGAAGTGGCTTTTGTGAAACACACAACTGTTCAAGGTAGGCCTGCGAGATCACTTATTTCTCTTCTTTCCAGTCCAACCTCTTGCTGCCACTCCATCCTGCAATAAGTCTACACTGTGCAGACTTTCATTCCTGTCCAGGTTTGCCCCAAACCTCTTGTCCTTTCATCTCTAGAAACATGTTTTGCACACTGTGGACTGACTCGTCCTTGTTACTGAAAAATATGATTGTGGTGGGGTGCACTTACTCTTCTTTGGGTTTCTTCTTTGAAGAAGGAAAACCTGCTTGATTTAAGTTTGGTGGTGGTATTGTCGGTTCTGTATCGCAGAGCCAGCTGTAATGTTAACACAGCAAATGCAGGGTGAGCAATTGTGTAGGTAATTATGCTCACCTGTCCCTCTGGGAGGGATTTTGGTGGGAATTCAGCCCACAGCAAGAGTTTACTAACTCTGCATCTCTCAGACATGGAAGATGGCCTGGCATGCTCAGGAGCTGCAGTAAGCTCAGTGAGGGCCACCAAGTGGTCATGGGGCAGGGACACTTATGCTTTGAGCAGATCCTCCGGGAGGGTGGGCTTCGTCAGCCTGGGGAAGAGATGGCTTTGGGGGGACCTCAGAGCAGCTTGTCTATACCTGCAAGGAGGCTAGGAAGAAGGTGGAGCTAAGATTTTTATGGAGGTGGACAGTGGAAAGATGAGAAACAATATTCATTAAGTGAAACAAGAGAGGTTTGGACCAGATACAAGGAGAATTTTTTTTCCCCTTGAGGACAGTCAAATAGTGGGACATGTTGCCCAGGACAGCTGTGCACTCTCCATCCTTGGAGGTTTTCAAGATCCACCTGGAGCAACCTCACCTGCCCCTGCTTTGAGCAGGGGCTTGGACTAGAGATTTTCAGAAATCCCTTCCCACCTGATTTCTCCTGTAACCCTGTGATCTCTGACCTGGGCTCTCTTTTCAGTGTTGACACTGGCTACCCACTGGCTTTTACAGACTATGTGTGGCTCCTGACCTGTTCAATCTATTTGAATAGTGTTTGTAAATCTATTCATACTAGTAAGCATTTGTATGTGTCTGGATGTGTAGGTACTTCTGCCACATAAACCCTCCTACTGTCAGGCTAGTTATAACAGAGGCAGAGATAATTTCGCTTTCACAGTCACGTGTTCTCCTTTCTGGATTGCCTTCTATGACCACAATGACCCCATTACCATTGCAAAGGCGGTGCGTGCAACCTGTCTTCTGCAAAGAATTCTCCCCTGGGGCTTCTGCAGAAATAAATTCATTACAAAGCTGCCCCAGACTGGCTTTTTTGTCTGTTTTCATGGTGATGCAACTCCTGGTTCCTTCTTTCCTCCAGAAAATGCCCCAAATGAGAAGGATGACTATGAGCTGCTGTGTCTGGATGGCACCCGTCAGCCCGTGGACAACTACAAAGACTGTCACTGGTCCAGGGTGCCTGCTCACGCCGTTGTGGCTCGAGATGATAGTAAGGTTGATGACATCTGGAACTTCCTCTCAAAAGCACAGGTATCGTTAAGCTCTTCCTTCCTTCCCCTAGCATCCTCTCTTCTGTCCTCTGGCTTGGCTTGCTCTCTCCAGCTTTCCAGGTGCTTTGATACGGTCATTTGCTGATTATTTTTCCTCCGTGGCAGGAAAAATTTGGCGAGGGCACAAGCGGTGCCTTCCAGCTCTTTGGGCCACCTGGCAAGAAAGACCCAGCCCTCAAAGACTTGCTTTTCAAAGACTCTGCTATACGGCTGAAGCATATCCCAGCACTGATGGATACCCAGCTCTACCTGAGCTTTGAGTATTACACTTCCATCCAGAGCCTTCAGAAAGGTAGGCAGGACATGAAATACTAGTGTCATGTCAGTGTGAGCTGTGTTGAAAAGATGGGATCAGCAAATACATCTGGGGAGAGAACAAATCTTGATGATTTTTTCAAACACAGAGAGTATTCTCTGTAAAATATTTCACGTGAAAGGTACTATCACTGAAATCGCTATTTTCACAAGCTTCACTTACATCAACAAAAGGCATTTGTTGATTCTAAAGTCAAAATAACATCATCACCACACCAAGAAAGGTGGAAAATTTACATACACTCCACCCCTCGTCCCTTCACTGCAGTTACAACAAAAATTGCCCACGGTTATTCAGCTTGTGGTATGGATTAGGCATGGTTGAAACAGCTGCTTAGAAAAGCCATTTCTGGGACGTAAGAGGAAGGAACATCCCAGGACACCAGGTCCAATATTAGTCACTTGAGGGAAACAGCGTCCTTTATTTCCATCTCTTGACTCATCAGGCATTTACTGATGTCCTGTCTGGCTTTCTGAGAGTCAGACATCCCACAAATGACCTCTGAAACCCACTTAAAATGTGTAGTTGCTCAGAGATCTCTGTGGTAGGCTGAGCTGCTATGGCATTTATGGAAGGGGCTGCCTGGACTTCATGTTGTGTCAAAACAGATTATTCAAGTGCCACTTCACAGAAACATAATTAGGTTGTATTTTTCCAGCTCGGTCTGGTCTTAGTCTCATGGTTGTCTGGGCTGTGAGGTCTGGAGAAATGCTGAGTATATTATAGGCAGCAATACCAAGTACTACTAATGCATGGTTGTTTAGTGGTTGCGATGTTTTAGCTAACACAAATCTGTGTGAACAGCTTGTGTCATGCAGAAGGTCTCCTCTCTGACCTGTAAGCTGATTTTTGAGCATCCTTCAGCTTAAGAATCATCCCTTTTATTCACGTCAGCCCAGGGATTATTGAACACGAATGTCTTGCGTTGCGCAGCAGCAGGTTGGTGCATACAGATGGTTTCATGGCTGAGTCCCATGCACCTGGCGAGTAGCCTGTTTCTAGCTCTATTGTTTAGCAGGGCTCTAGGCTTATCCTTGTTTTCCTCTGCTGGTTTTACAGATCAGTTGAACCCCAACCGCAGAGAAAACAAGACACGGTGGTGTGCAGTAGGCAAGTATGAGAAGAGCAAGTGTGACCTCTGGAGTGTGGTGAGCAACGGGGATGTGGAGTGCACCGTGGCAGACAACACCAGGGACTGCATTATCAAAATCATGGTATGGTTTTTTTTTCCCTTTTCTTTTCCCCATGGAGCTTGCAGATGGAGAGCAGCACTGCTTCTTTCAGCCTGGGAATAGATGGGGCGCGGGGGGAGGGAGAGGGGTGTGGGAGTAGATTTTAAAATCAAATATTGGGAACTTTGCGAGAAGTACCAATGGGCTGAAACCAACCCCATCACAAGTAAAAGGCTTGACTACTTTTTCACCAATGAACATTTTTCAAAAAAAATTATTGGACAGTGGTCTTTTTTTGAGGTTTCCTAAATAAAAAGCAACTTTCTGGTGTGAGGTAACTTTTTATTTGGAAAAGGCAGGCAAAATACAAATTCTGTAAAATGCAGAGAAAGTTGGTTGCCTGCTTAGACGAGGAGTGGTTCCATAGCCTAGACGAGGATGCTGGTGGTAGCTCAGAGGGCTGGGTCAGTACCGTGAAGACAGCACAAAATGAAAACTTGAAAGAACAGGTGAGATAAGGAAATCTGTTTGGCAGGGAAGCAGGCTAGGAGAGACACACGCTTGAACTTGTGGGTGCTTGGGGAGGAGAGCTGCTGCTGGAGGTCCTTACAAGCACACGGGAGCGATAATTTCAAAAGCCCCTCTGCTTGCATCAGCCAAACTTCATCTGCCCGTATGCTACGGGTTGTCATCTCAGGTTCCCATAGCCCCGAGATTTTCTCCCTTACATCGAGAGCTTCTTTTACAATCTGATTTCTGAAAAGCGCTGGCCTAGGGACGTACAACGTTGTTTCATCACTGTGCCATTTTCATTGCAGAAAGGTGAAGCAGATGCTATCAGCTTAGATGGAGGTTTTGTCTACACTGCTGGTGTGTGTGGCTTGGTGCCAGTGATGGGAGAAAACTATGAGGGTAAGCACAGCCCGAGCTGCCCCTCTGGGTCCAGGTGGTGGGGAACGGGCTGGCGCAAAAGCACTGTTTTTATTCTGAAATCTAGAAAGCAGCCTCAGCGCTGCATCCTGCAGAAAATACATGGTGCTCTGAGGCAGCTCTGCTCACCGCTGCACACCTCACCTTTCAAAGAATGTGGAACGGCCCTGGGAGAGTGGGCATCCACAGCCAGGAACTCAATGACCTCCAGCTCCTGTCTTCTTCGTTTTAATCATGATGTCCCTGTCCTTTAGCAGCAGCCTCAGTTAAACTAGTTGTTTTAGCTCAGAGGAGCAGAGGGAGGCTGTGCTTTGTTCTGTCGATGCACAAGGTGTTACTGAAATAGTCACTTCTAGAATGAAGTTTCTCCAGAAATTAGTGAGCTCGGTCCTTTTTTGTGTTTGCCATATCTTTTATCTAATATCTTCTTTTTCCTTCCCTCAGAGAACAGTCAATGCAACAGAGCAGAAGGAGAACCAGGTAATTACTGCCAACAGAGGGACAGAAAACAGTCCTGATGGATACAAGTAGAAAAATATATGTGCAACCATGAGAGGAGAATGAATGGCCAGTCTCCACACACAGAGTCACTGTGTCTAATGTAGATATTAAAAATTTTGGAGATGAATTTAGTAGTCAGACGGAAAGTCTGCCTCTGCAAGCAGCTCTCAAGGCAAAGTGTATGGTAGCGGCAGAGATTTGTGCTTAGTCACTGCTCTCTGGAGCATGGTCACACTGTAATGGTGCCAGGGCTCCGAACAGGGAAGGAGGATCTGGGCTGCAGCATAAGGAATTGTTCTTTATAGAAATGGGAAGAGAGAGAGGATGGAAGGTTTTTTCCTTTCTTAAAGAGAGGATAAGAAATCAGGAGGGGATAAGAAATCATCACGTATGTCTTGCTATATCCTTCTCGTATACCCAAATGTCAGAGGTTTGGGGGTGGGGGCGGAAATGGCAGGGATAATAATTTCCCAGGAGCCTGGTGGGAATAGATGCATCACATCTGCAAATTCTTCTGTTGTTGCTGCATGGCAAATCATTTATAAGTGCAAAGTATTTCTGCTACACTGTTCACAGGTGCCCTCTCCCAGGTGGAGCCAATGCTTTCCTAAGGAAGCACGGTGAGATCCTTGGGTTGGTCCTTAATTCTCCTCTGTTTTGTCTTCTGAAAGCATCCTACTTTGCTGTGGCTGTTGTGAAGAAATCTGACAGAGATATCACATGGAACAATCTGCAGGGCAAGAAATCGTGCCACACCGCTGTCGGGAGAACTGCTGGCTGGAACATCCCCATGGGCTTGATTCACAACAGGACAGGGAACTGCAATTTCGGTGAGTCAAGTTTTGCATCCATTTCTTCGAGCTCGGCTCATCTGATCTTCAAAGTTTCTTGTGCCTCAAAGATTCTCACCTCCAGGTGGGAACAGAGGAGAAGACTCTGTTGTTTAAGGTTTCACTGAGCAAAGTTTTAGGCTGTTGGTGACTGCTTCAGAGTAAGATACGGCACGTCAGCTGCTTTTGGGGGCTTTGCATTCTTTTCACGTCTCTCCCCTTCCCTTTGCGGCAGCCCCAAAGGTATTCTCAAAAAGGTACAGGGGGCCTGGTGCTTGTGCATGTTGTGGAGTGGGGGTAAAGGGTGGGTTTACAAATCTCAGAAGGGAGAGGACAGGCTGAGCACAGGGGACAGAGGCTGATCTTTGTTCAAGAAACTTAAAGGGACTGATCTGACTGCCTGAGAATAAGGGGATAAAAGTCTGTATTGACTCTGGGCCTTTAGAGATTGTTTGGAAGATCAACTTCCACATCCAACTCTCAATTGCTGAGAATTACAGTCCAACAAAAATAATCTGGAAATATTGTTCACCAAGGCAAATTAAGCATATAGTTATTAAAAGGAAATCTCTAACTGCAAGAAGATACTAGTATTTGTAAGTTTTAGAATCAGCCTCTCCATTCTCCTGCCTGCCTTTCCCAGTGTCCTTTCTTCCCCCAGAGCTCTGGCACTGCTGGCACATTCCACTCTTCTGACCTGTAAAGGCTGAGAGGCTTGGCCTGACTCCGTGTGAGCTGGGAGTGGTCTGCAGCAAAGACATCCTTCCTTTCATGCCAAGATAGTGCCCAGGGCAATTGAGCCTTGGGTCCTGCTTCACTACCAGTAATAACAAATTTTGTGGTGAAAATTGGATGCATGCAATTTGCTGTCCACTGAAGCATGCTCCTTCTCACAACCTGTTTCCAGCTCCCAATGACAGCTACTACAAATTCAGTATGAGAACGTATTATTAAAAGAAACCCAAATTTTTCAGTGCAGGAAAAGTGATTTTTTTTTTTTTTTTTCCTATTCCTGCCTTCAGATGAATACTTCAGCGAGGGCTGTGCTCCCGGGTCTCCTCCCAACTCCCGCCTCTGCCAGCTCTGCCAGGGCTCAGGAGGGGTCCCACCAGAAAAGTGCGTTGCCAGCAGCCACGAGAAATACTATGGATATACTGGAGCTTTCCGGTAGGTGCTAGAAACACTTCGGCCGCTCTCAAGTACCCTGGTGCTAATCACAGAGGTACATCACAAACGGAGTACAGCCTCTTGTTGATGCTAATTTGCTGACCTTCTCTTTTATCTCCATTACACTGCTCAAGGTATATATGTCTGTAATATTACACATATGCTATACATTTTTTCTTCATATGGCTTTCTGCAAAATGAAGCAAAACATTCCCGTTCTGTAAAATTAATGTCCTGGTGCCTCCAAGCAAACTTAGAGACACAAGCAAACATTCCCGTTCTGTAAAATTAATGTCCTGGTGCCTCCAAGCAAACTTAGAGACACAAGCATTTTGGCCAGACCCCCTACAGCGGCAGCAGTGCTGCATTTTGAACACGAATAAGCAGTGTTAAAAGACAGGGACTCACAAACCGTGCTGCCACTAGACACTCCCCGTTAAAAATGCTGCTTGCCTTAGTTAAAATGAGCTGTGCTCTAAAACGTGCAGAGACCAGAGGTCAGCCTGAGTGCTATCTCCTCTGTACCCGCCCAGTATCAGCTCAAATCTAAGTAATTCATATTGGGCATGAATTTAAACAGGGAATAAATCTTGTTTCATTTACATCTAATAGCAAAGAGACCCTGCTTCAGAGTTTGCAGTCCTTTTGGTGCAAGTTAGTGTTTTTACAAAGCTATTAACATGTGCAGGCAGGCATTGCAGGAAGCAAAGCAAATTCTGAACCTGGCCACACTGCTTCTTCCTGACAATAAAATACATCAGCTACTTATCATGTGAGAAGGATGTGGGTTTTTTTCTAGACTGTGTTAAAAGACTGTGTGTCAGATATCCTTAAAACATTCGTGGCAGGGCTCCTAGACCTGGCTGTCCTCGGAGATTAATTTTACAAAATAAGACATAGGTCAGAATCAAATCCGCGGGAAAGGGCCAGGATTCCAGCACCCACATCACTTGCCTTGCTTTGTACTTCCCAGGTGTCTGGTGGAGCGGGGGGATGTGGCCTTTATTAAGCATTCAATCGTCGAGGAAAACACCGATGGTACGTGGTTATTTGGTTGCATTCATCTTGGCAGGGCTGCCTTCCCCTATCTGCATTATTTTTGTTCACAGTGCAGAAGGTAATAGCAAGCTTTACCTGCTCGTCCTGTCAATCTCACCTCTCCCGCAGGAAGAGCAGAATTCAAGCGTCGACATGTGCTGTCCGCCCAGGCTGGGTCTTCCCAGGCATTTCTGCTGAGACACCGCCCTGCTAATTTCAGCTGCACAATTATTTGGGTGGTCTCTTAGCTACAGAGTCCTGCCCAAGCACCCTTTCAGAGCACTCCAGCTCCCCGCTTGCCTGAAAATTAAAAGTTCAGTTCACATTTCTGAAAGCAGCGGATGAAGTTTTCCAAGCATTTGGGAAAAAGTGCAAGGAAGGAGAGTCTGATTCGTCCCATTGACTGTTCCTGAGTTTTACTTACAGGCTCCTTTGTACATGCTGAGTCTCCAAATGCTAGTGCACACACAAGGCAGGGACAAATGCCTGGCTTAGGTGGTGTTCTTCTGCTACACAAGATCTCTGAATCTCCAAACCAATTCTCTTTAAAGGCAAAAGTAAAGAAGAATGGGCCAAAAATCTGAAAATGGACCAATTTGAGTTGCTGTGCACTGATGGGCGACGGGCAAATATTATGGCTTACAGGGGCTGCCACCTGGCCAAAGTTCCTACCCATGCTGTGGTCACGCGTCCCGATAAAGCAAACAAAGTCCGCGAGTTCCTGGAGAGACAAGAGGTAAGTAGTACCGGCAGCGGAACAAATGTTCTGGGGTTGTTTTCACGTGGCATGTTTGCATTTTTAGAGCGATGATGCTCAGAGTTTCCCTGAGTTAGCTAAATGTGGAAGATACTTACTTACTGATATGGGGTGACAGCCTTGTCCTTTCATATCCCCCTTCCTCCATCCCTTCCGAACTGCTCTTTCTCCTCTGCCACCTTAGCAAATACACCTTTAGGCAACAGCCGGATTGTAGTGGTTGCTATTGTCACACTATGCTTGTGTGACATGAGATCATCACCTCCTTCTCGGTCTGTGCTCTTGCAGCTGTGTTTCAGAAGCTGCTCTGGGGTGCCTGGTCTCTAACCCAGCTGGGACAGGCAGAGCCCTGAGAAGACAGCACCCTCTCTGCACACACAGTCTTACAGCTATGGGTGTAAATGTAACCAGGTTAAACCAGCTCTGTTTGATTTTACACTGAAAACATTAATATTTGCTCCACCATCAGGGTCTGCTGAGAGGCACTTGGGAAGTCAGCTCCTTTTGCTTTCAACTCATGGCTATGGCATAGGACTTGCTGGCAGCATCTGCAGATGGGCTCTGCATGCAGTGGCATGTTAAAATGGAAAACAATTGCTTTGACAGTCGTGCCACAACTGTGCCTGCCCACTGAGCCTTCATCTAACCACATGGACAGAAGATTCAATCCTAAATTTCTGGGGCTTGGCTGTGGGCTCCCCAGGATGATGGTGAAGAACTAGGACTAAGAGCTAGGCTTATACGAGCTGAATCTTGCCAGCTTTCTACTTTTTACATACATTTACCTCTTTGTGCCTTTATTTCAGAAACTGTTTGGAACAAAAGGAATTGAGAAAGACAAGTTCCAGATGTTTGAGTCTGAAACCAAGGACCTTCTGTTTAAAGACTTGACCAAGTGTCTGACCAAACTCCGTGACAAAATAACATACAAGGAATTCCTTGGAAGTCAGTACCTTGCTTCAGTTGCTAGCCTCAATACCTGCAATCCATCAGGTAACTATAGCAGCCCCAGGAGGAAGCCTGTGAACTGCAGTTCTTCACCTCGCAGGCAGTTTCTTCTGTAGCTGTCCTTTGAATTTTTTAAAGCAAAATGAGGATAACTCAGGAAGGTGCCAGTATACTTTTCTCAAAGTTCCTTGGATGAACTGAAAACAGTCTTGAAGTCTGCTGCTCTGGCATCAATGGGAATCGAAGATTTTTAGTCACTTTTTGAAAATACGCACTTTGAGAAACAGTAAAGAGAACCCACTCTGTCCTGTCAGTGTGTGTTCAGTGCGATCTGTGGTTAACACACAGTTTTTGTGGCACATTGAATGTATTTTCCATGCGATGCTGTTGTTGGCATGGCTGGGTGTGTGCTGGTGGGATGGGAGTGTTTAAAGGCAGGATCTGAACTTCTCTCTGTCCTTTCCCTTTCCAGATCTCCTCCAGGTGTGCACCTTCCTCGAGGAGAAGTAGTGAGATGGGAAGGACTCTTGCTGGAGGGGGAGAACACTTCAAGCCATGACGCCTCTCGTGCCCTCGGCACCGAACACCGATCCGCAGAGGGCCCTCTGCCTTTGCTGCTTTCTCTGCCCTTCCTCATCACTCTGAAAGTGCCTGTTTGAGACTTTACCGTTCTCTGCTGCCATCACAGCAAGAAATAAAATCTCCGATCTAAAGTGGTGTCCTGAGATTTCTCAAAACGGTTCTTAAGCCCGTTCCTTCCTCAGCAGCTCTCGCTGTAAGACAGTGCCAGGTACCAATGTGGCTATTGCCATTTAAGGCTACTGATGCCCATTAGAGAAATCTGGTCCAACATCTGTCAAAGCAAAAGGGATTAAATATGCCCTAGAGCCTAATTAACAGATGTTTTGTAGTCTCTGCTTTTGCTTTGCCCAGGTTATCCCATTATCCCCCCAGCAGATGACAGTTGCCCAGTGTGGCTGGGACACAGGAAGAAGGAGAGTGTTTATGTGAGGGAAGCTGAAGGGTGGAGTAGGAGAAAAAAAACCAAATCAAACCAAACAGATACACTGGTTGTAAGACGGAAGGTACAAACAGAAGTCATTCCATTTTGTATCTCAGCTGGCTGGATCTGAATAGCGCTGCCAGCAGGGTCATTTCCACCAGGCACTACTTTTAAAACACCTAAGTATATTGATGGGGAGAGTCCAGGCTTAGACTTCCTGCTTGAAAAAATCTAGAATTATTTAGAAATGTGTTTTAGTAGTCTTCCCTCTGTGCTGCAGACCTGAAAACAAACACGTAGTTGGGCAGCCTGACTCTGACCCAAGCTGAAAATAAAAAGCAAGACAAAGAAAGTCTGCTGAGGTTCTCTGCTTCAGAGAAACAGAGTCTGGGATAATCCAGCAGGTCCCAAACCTGTTGGTAAGGCAGGCATGGAAGAGCTGCTGAGGGCAGAAACATTCTAAGAGATTCTGGTGTTGACAGAATGGTGATTCTGATGGGCTTACAGTGATAATTTTGGCATGCGTTGTGAGAAGTCTACTAGCCTAACTGAAGATCACCTCAGAAGAGAGAAATGGCTACAGCTAGAAAACTTTCCTTAGGAAGAGTTGTATCATCTGTACTCCATATCAGGTGCAGCACCTTATCTCATAACTAGAACGCACAGCAAAAAAGGAAACCTCACTAGAGGATCATAGAGTAACTCATGAGGGAAGGGACCTCTGGAGGTCTCCGGTCCAACATCTTGCTCAAAGAAAGGGGTCAGCCAGGTTGCTCAGGGCTTGACCCAGTCAGGCACTGAAAGCCTCCAAGGATGCAGACTCCGCGATCGCCCTGGGCAACATGTCCCGCTGCTTGACAGTGTTCAAGGGGAAGAAATTTCTCTCACACCCACTGTGAAACTCTCGTTTCAATGTATTCTCATTGCTCCTCATCCTGCACTACTGTGAAAAGCCTGTCTCCTTCTTCATAGAATCATGGAATGCTTTGAGTTGGAAGGGACCTTAAAGGTCATCTAGCGCAACCCCCCTGCAATGAGCAGTGACATCTTTAAGTAGATCAGGTTGCTTAGAGCTCTGTCTAACGTGGCCTTGAGAGTTTCCAGGAATGGGGCACCTCCCACTTCTCTGGGAAACCTGCGCCAGTGTTTCACCACCCTCATGGTAAAAAATTTCTTCCTTATATCCAGTCTAAATGTACCGGTTGTGCCCCTGAGAGCCCTGTGATGTCACCAGAGAGTCACAGTCACACCATGACATCGCTTGTGCTGAGCAGCAGTACATGCCGGCCGCACTGCCAGTGGCACACGAGACGTTGAGGCCTGTGGGCAGCACCCAAGCCATTGAGTCCTGCCAACAGCACACCAGACGTTGCGACCTGCCAGCAGCCGAGGAGCCACCGAG
>Ga0065711_1010853_pt1 | contig 17060 bp, 10 predicted proteins | sample Hoacrofraction12_FD_59098 | JGI IMG/M metagenome (GOLD analysis project Ga0065711, IMG submission 59098) | Hoatzin crop microbial communities from Cojedes, Venezuela - Epithelial fraction 12 v2 (version 2) | ecosystem: Host-associated > Birds > Digestive system > Esophagus > Crop | place... | reverse complement strand
TATATATATATATATATATATATATATATATATATATATATATACACACACGCACGCTGTATAATACTGCAGTAATGGAAAAGACAAGTGATGAATATGGTTTCCTTTAAACAAAAAAAACAAGGGAAAAATGGAAGAAGATGTACAGTTTTATACTTCCTAATGTTGTACAAATAAGGGTGGAAAACTGGAGAGCTAACTTAGTGTATGGGTAGAATGTGCAAACCTTTTCTATTGAAGCTGTTCCTTGAGATTAAAGGATTTTTGACCAGATCCCAAGGAATAGCTGTGGCTGCAGAACTGGAAAACGAGCTGCAAGACTGATGAATGAACTTCAGACCTTCAAAAGACTGAGTGTGAGGGGTTGACTTTGCATACCTGAAGGCCTGGATGCTAAAAAAGAAAAAAGTGTCACTGTTTAAATCAGGGTATCAATAAACTGAGTGACAGATGCTCTCTCTATTAACCCCCACTCTCCCACCAGAGGAATAGAAAAGGAGAAAAAGGGAGAGAGACTTACTACCTGAATATAAAAAGTTTTACTAATACCACTAATAATACTATTAATAATGAGAGAAATAATGTGAAATACACAAAACCGATACTGAGTTTCCCAGAGTTGAGTGCTGGGCTCTGGCTCCCACGAGCAGCTGCTGGGCAGCACCAGGCAGTCTTGGACTGGCCTCAGCAGTGGGCAGGAACTGGACTCAGGGATGCACGGATTGGGATCTGGACCAGGATCGCAGGCAGAACATCGAGCAGGGTCCTCTTCAGAATCCGGCCATGGGCGAAGAGAGCGAGAACCTTGTGATCTCCCAGCTTTAAACTGAGTACGATGTTCATGTCATGGAGTACCTCGCTGGTCAATACTGGGTCACCTGTCCTATCCACCTGTCCCCACAAGTGCGACCCTTTCCAACTCCTCAGTTGCGGGACCTAAGAGATCTGTCGGTGACCTTGGCTGCTATAGCGATAATTATAAACAGGGGCCTTTTTCTGCATTCCTCTCCTACCGTTAGCTCAGTGTAACTATAAACATTAGGTGTTACCAGCTTTGGAGCCGACACTGTTTGTAAAATATGCAGCCAGCTTCAGAAAAATGCAGTTACATAGAAGAACTCAGCTGTAAGAAAGACCCACTCAAAGAGAATCACTTCTGTTTTAACCAAAACAAGGACAAAAGGTGAGCTAAAAATGTCACAGAAGTTTATACTGTCTGGCAAAACCAGTTTTGCCTGTGACGTTTGGAAGTGCTGCAGTATCTGGAAAGATACTTGCAGGTGAGTGTTATGGTTTGGTTGCGGACGGCAAAAAAAGCGCCATGCGGCCGCCCCTCCCCCCGCCGGGGTGTGGAGGAGAATGGAAAGAAACAGGCAGAAACCGGTGAGTCGGGATAAAGGCAGTTTAGCAGAACAGCAAACAAGGGGAACAGCAACAACAATGATACAGATAAGGAGAAAACACAACACAAACTGCACAACCCAGAGAGCCGCCCTCCTGGACCAGACCGTTGCTGCTACGCTCCCAAGCCGTGATTGAGTTCCCCCCATCCCGCTCCCCGCCACCGGAACCCAGCGTGACGGCACATGGTATGGAATACCCTGCTCTGTTTGGCCAGATTGGGGTCAGCCCACCCGACTGTGTCCCTTCCTGGATTCCAGTGAAAATTAACCCTGTCCTGGCCGAACCCAGGACAGTGAGAAAGAAATGGCACAAATATTTAATGTCAGAACTGTCTAGCTGTTACCCTGTGTGATTTGGCTTTAGGTTGAGGATTAGCCATGTAACTGAACTTGCCATCAGACAGCCATGGCTTTTTGCTTATTGTCAATAGTCAGGATACTGAGTAGCACATTTTACCAGCACTGCTCATGCTCACAGAATGAAAGGCATGGTAGATGAGTGCATTTCTGAAGTCTGCTTTTGAGACTGCAGATGGGAAGACAAGGCCAAGAGAGTTAGTATTCCAGGCTTCGCTCTGCATAGAGATTGCAGTTTCACATGCTCTATTTGACTCTTCTAGAGTAAAACCACTGGTTGTCTTGACTTCTGTCTGAGCTTGGATTCATGTTGCTTCTCAGAATCTCACATTGTCTTTACTTTGCAGTGGTTTATGTTCTGTTCCTTCCACCTCAAACAGGGAAACAGCAGAAAAGAAAGGCATTTTGTTGTCACAGGAAAGATTTTGGTCTCTCTCCTACTACTTTCCTGTAATGTTTTATTAATGTACAAGCAATATCTAAACAGCCTCCAAGAATTCCCCATCAAAAGTAAGGGAAGAGGAAGACTTCATCTTAGTTCTGTTTTTAAAGCAAGAAAGGTGAGGGAAAGAGTGATTTTATATTTAGACTTTCAGACAAAGAAAGGGAAGATGGAGCTAGTAAAATGGTATCTTCAGAGTATGTTTTGGATTAATGGGATGCTCAGAATTCAAGCCCTCAGCCTTACAAAAATAAAAGATCACTGGTTGCTCCTATAAATTGCTGTGTCATCTACATACAAATAACTCCTCTCTATTTAGCCCCCTTCTCTTTTTTTCCTTTGGACTTTGTATCATCTCCATCTATTCTGCCAGACAATAAAACAGCTGAACTCATCACCAGAATTTATAGGCTAAGGATTTGCTCTGGTCACCAGCCTAGGGCAATGCAACACAAAGAGGTTCATTCAGGTCTAAAGAGAAGGAACTAACATGTGTACATGAGTGTGCAACAGGGAAAAAGTAAAGAGAATAATTTCCAGTGATAATTCTTCTATAATCATTACAAGATATATGGCTGTCTATGTGTATGGTCATGTATACACAGTTGAATTTGAGTTTGTTGGGTAGGAAATTATTTGGTCTCCTATATCCAACTTGCTTGCAAAATAAGGAATATACCTGCACGTAAAAGTCAGGTTTGAGTATATAAACTGCATGCAGTTCCTGTGGGAGCTGCATTCCTATGCTGCCTTGTCCACCAGTGTGCAGAAGCTAGGAGGTTTTATTTTGGTGTCTGAAGAATGTAAGCATGTGCATTACAGCTACACATATGTTAGCATGTTCTGACTTGCCGAAAAGTCTTTGAGTGTTGCCTGTGAGTACGAAGGCCACATGCTTGTCAGAAAGTCTGTATGATCATTAGCGTGCATATCCATGTATTCAGGCACGTATTGATACACACTGACTTGTATATTTTTATGTCACATTGTGCGAGTATGTTTTGCCTTGTTTGAAACTCTCGGTGAGAGTGTGTATATCTGCCTTTAAAAATTGCATTGCCGCAGCATATAAATATTTATATATGTAACTGTCATAAATCTGTCAGCTTGGCAAACGTATGAGTCGCCAAGGTAACTTTGGGAGATTTTTATTGAAGAACTCATAAGCTGGAGTTGAAGAATAGCTGAAAGAAATGAGAATTAATGGCTACTCAGCATCACTATCATAAAGTTAGTTATCCCAAGTTTCAGAAAATGAAACAGATAACATGTTGCAACCATGGACACAGCTTAAGTACACCAGATTTGCTAAAAGTTAAATATTGTGACTGAAACTAAATCAGGGTTCTAGGTCAGTGTGCTGTGTACTGCCAGGGAATCCTGGATAGTAACACTTGGAAACCAAAAGCTGTCATCCTCCTGTGCTACACCAGGATTGCTTTTGGAAGACCCAACAGGATTTGCAGTTGGCTTTTGAATGTGTGGCAACTCACAAAGAAAGCCTTCAAACAGAGATGCTTTTTTAATTGAAATTTCATTTGTATAGAAGCAAGAAATCTTTTGTTATTGTGCAGTTATTCAGAGGCACTTGGTCATGCAGTTATCTTTGCTAAGTTTTAGTTAAAGGAATAAGTGTAGTGGTTTGAAATCACAGACATGTTATCAGAAACTGAAAAGACCTTTTCCTTAGGGTTTGTCTACACCGGAAAATTTTTCCAAAGTAAGCTGGGCAATGTTTTTTCACCTGTGGCACACTAGTTTCTAATGGTTCACATACAAAACAGGTCAGAAAATGATAGTAAATTTTTGAATACACCAGCATTCCCTCCAATTCCCAGTCCAGCTTCCCCTGCCTCCCCAGTTTCCCATTTTAGGCACATCTTTCTACCGTGTCCGTGCACAAGGTGGTCTGTTATTGTAGGCTGAGTTGATGTTGCAAGTTTGGCATACCTCTTTGCCGCTGGATTTGCTCAAAGAAGCAAAGATTCAAGCTCTGGCTTGGTACCACCAGCTGTTGCTACCTTCAAGCTACAGGGGTTATCTTTGGTAGCACTTTGAAAGCACAGAGTTACAAGACGTGGTACTTTGGGGATACACAGTAGTTTCTTAAATGTGGGAATGCTCATAAGTCTTAGTCTTCCACTTGACTTGACACTGACTTCATAAACAATAATAATAATAAACATAATTCTGCATTCCATGGGGAAAATTACGGTAGGTGAATTTTTAAAATAAATAAAAAAAAAAAAGTGCTCACACTTCCAGTGGACTATCCTGAGAATCATACCTTTAAAATCTGCCAACACAATTGGTGTTAGGTTGTTTTATGACACTTGGTTCAATGGCAAGCTCACAGAGACACAGGCTCTCATTAAATAGGAGAGGAGATGGTAAACAATGGGAGCATACGCTCTAAGGGTTGCAAATTAGAACAAGGGTGTGCAAGGCTAGGACCATTTGCATTCTGAGAGACAGTGCAGGGACTCACCTTTCTAGAGACATTTCTGTGTCTTGTGGAGACCTCTGCCATGTTGTGGATACAACTGTCATAACATCTAAATATAACAGGCAACCTTCCTTTTCCATGTAGTTAATTAATTTCCCTTCTATTGTTATCATTGCTTTTATTAGACATTCACCAGGACTCCTGTTTCATGTCTCAGCTTAGGACTAAGCTCTACAGTGTCTCACAGACAGCTTCCACTTTTTCTTTCAAGCACTATATCAATTTATTTGTTTTTAAATACATATTTTTCTTCATGTCTTGTCTTTGGGTAGCAAAAGAGAAATCATGAAACTAAGCTGTTATCTCTCAATATATTTACACATATTTGAATCTACAAATATATGGAGCTGTAACTGTATGTACATCTATATTCATCCACTCATACACATACACACCCACACACAGTAAGAAGCACATTTCTGATTTTAAATCTGAGGAAACGGCTTTGATGGGATGGAGAACTGTGTGTAGCTAGTGACAGCTTTCCCTGTGGTAGGGAGCTGGATAAAAAAATGATGAGCTCAAGGGTGTGGGAAGTCTCCAGCTTTTTCTCCCAGTAGCTTCTTGAGTGGTGGAGAGGTTCACACCCCAGACAGTAAGTTTGCCCAGGTGCCTGCTAACCAGGTGCCTGCTAAACCAAAACACAACGATCAGGGACAGATAGCAGGAGAATGCCAGAAGCCTCTGGGAACTTGATTCTGCTCTCCGCTTGTGGCTGCAAGGAACAAGCACCTGTCCTCCCTGCTTGGTCTGCCTGGCTGAGCAGAGCCTTCCTCCCATGGCATTGCTGTACAATGCCTGGCATGGGGATGTCTGGCCACATTTGGCAGTGCTGGCAAATAATTTCTAATGCTGAAAGAAGCTTTCAGAATGGTTTTCATGTAAATCAGTCTTGCTTACTATTCATCAGACCTGCCTTCCTTCCTCAGGCATAATTGGCCTCTCATTATTTGCACATTACTGAGATATCTCACTGATTTGGGAGCATAGCAGAACTGGGTAAGGAAGAAGAGGATGTTTCCTGCCTGCACTCTCCCCCTCTCATGCAAAATGCTCCTGTTTCTTTATGGTGAAAAGAAAATCAAACGCCAAGCCCCAAACAAACAAAAGCCGAGGATGCAAGTTTTCAGACAGCAACTGAGCAGTGCAGCACTATATCAAGCTGGATTTATGACATCCCAGAGTGCAGGACAATTCCTTAAAACACACTCACAGTCAGGAAAGTGACTCTGTATAAAATGCCATCTGGGGTTTCCATATTTTATTTTCTCTCTCTCTCTCTCTCATAACGTTTCCAGGTTGAGTTTGTTAAGTCAAAAATATTTTGTTTTTGCTTCCAACTCTCAGCTCTGGTACACTCCCCTAAGGATGGGTCATGTATTATCTAGCTCTCACTTCACCTTAGAGGAGAACTATTCTGCCAAAGAAATGTAGTTTGATCATTTTCATTCTTACGCTTTGTCTGTCACATCACAAACATGTAGAATTTCTTTCAGAGAGCAATGAGAGGCTAAATACACCAATACTCCTTTGAACTTCACCTGGGGAAAATTATTTTAACTAAAATGGTAGACAATGAAACAGAAGAATTGGAACTTGTTGCAGATTTTTTATGGCTGAGTCTCATAAACCTGACAATCTGAAATTTTTTATTTTGAACTGCTTTCTAACGCTGTGTCTAAAAGCATTTAGCTCTGAAAATTGTAAGGCTATAACGCAGGTAAACTAAAATACTTATTTTATTGTGCTGAAGGAACATACTGCTCTTGTGGCAGCAGGACTAAAAGACATAATTTGGGTAAATCTAAATGTTTTAAAAAATATTTTTGTTTAGTCAGAAAAAAGTTAAAACAAGAAAACACAACTAATTTTTCCTTGCTATTTGTACTTCTCCAGTTTGGAAACATGAGGAATGAGAAGGAATCAATGATGCAGCCCAATGAAAAAAAAAACCACATAATTTCTTAATTAAAAATTATGAATGTAACTTTTGTTCTGTAGAATTCCCCACAGAATACGTCAGATCTTCCTCACTGTGACTTCCAATAGCTACTTAGAGAGCTGGCCTTGACAGCAGTAGAGTTAAGACCTCACTGGCTAGCTAAAGTGAAGAGAGAGGTGTCTCTTTGTGCTTGAGCTTTTAATTAAGAAATAAAAAATGAGATCTACCCATAGTTCTGTGTGTCAGGTTTCAGCTTAGGAAATATAAAGACTGAGGAGCTGTGCTTCATGTTCAAATATAATGCATGGTTAGGTAATATCCAAACTGATCAGAAAGGGGAGCCAAGGTCTCGATATAACCCAAGTATTCATCACGTATCAGCTCTAACCTCTTGACAGTCAGGGCACCCCTCCCTCCTTTGGTAATAGGTTAATTAATTGCCAATTTAGAAGTAATCTTACAGATCAGCTGTTGCCCTTGATAAAAATTAATTGCAAATACTTTTTGGGGAGGAACATATTAAATGGACCTTTCCGTAAAAGAAAATATCGTGAGAAAGCAGATGAGGAGCAAGACTCCTAGAGCAATTCCAGAGATAGGAGAATTGTTTGAATTCTCTTCAGTGGAGATGTGACAATGAACTCATTAATTTTATTTATTGAGAAATTACCATGATAGTGATAAAAGTGTTCTAAGCTCATTTACAAGTCTCTTTAGCCCACCCATGTTCAAATTACTCTTAAAACAGAAACTTCACCCACTCCTCTTTCTGGTGTGGAATTTAAATGCAACCTAGTCTCACTTTCCACTGAAATTATCCAAACTATTTAATTATCTTGGATAGGATTCCTGACATTTAAGTTTAGATATCTGTAAGGTAGATGTCTAGGCTCCTCCTGTAATCAGTTGAAATCGCTTCAGTTGATTCACACGATGAGATGCGAGTGTCCACTTTGGGGTGAGAAGAACTGTGGCCTAAACGTCAGTAAGTGTCCTGTCTACCCATCCACTGACTGTAAAAGCAACCTCGGGTCACTTGTTCAGATGAAGACATGCATATTCTAGGCAGACCACTCTTTTCGGATAGAATTCAACTCCATCCTTTTACCATATCTAAAATTTTTCCTCTGTGCTGGTTGCATTAGACTTCTTTCAGAGGCAATAGAGGAAAACAGGCACCTTCCAGGATGGGAAGGGTGCCACCTTTCACATGTCAGCTTTAGTATGAGAATCGTCTTGCAAGTGCTAACCCTTCTCCATGGACCACAGAGGTTGTTTAGAGATACAGGCAGTTATACTGTCCCGTGTGGTGTCCTTGTCTCTAAATTAGAAGGACATGGATTTGACAGATGGACCACTCATTGCATAAGGAACTGGCTTGATGAACGCACTCAAAGAGTTGCAGTCAATGGCTCGATGTCCAGGTGGAGACCAGTGACGAGTGGTGTGTCTCAGGGGTTGGTACTGGGGCCGGTGCTGTTCAATATCTTTGTCGGCGACATGGACAGTGGGACTGAGTGCACCCTCAGCAAGTTTTCCAACGACACCAAGCTGTGTGATGTGGTTGACACGCTGGAGGGAAGGGATGCCATTCAGAGGGACCTTGACAGGCTGGAGAGGTGGGCCTGCGTGAACTACATGAAGTTCAGCAAGGCCAAGTGCAAGGTCCTGCACATGGGTCGGGGCAATCCCAAACACAAGTACAGGCTGGGAGGAGAGTGGTTCGAGAGCAGCCCTGAGGAGAAGGACTTGGAGGTACTGTTGGATGAGAAGCTCAGCATGAGCCGGCAATGTGTGCTTGCAGCCCAGAAAGCCAACTGTATCCTGGGCTGCATCAAGAGGAGTGTGGCCAGCAGGTTGAGGGAGGTGATTTTTCCCCTTTACTCGGCTCTCGTGAGACCCCACCTGGAGTCCTGCATCCAGCTCTGGAGCCCCCAACATAAGAAGGACATGGATGTATTGAAGCAGGTCCAGAGGAGGGCCACGAAGATGAGCAGAGGGATGGAGTACCTCTCCTATGAGGACAGGGTGAGAGAGTTGGGGCTGTTCAGCCTGGAGAAGAGAAAGCTCCGGGGTGACCTTAGAGCAGCCTTCCAGTATCTGAAGGGGCCTACAGGAAGGATTGAGAGGGACTTTTCACAAGGGTGTGTAGTGATAGGACAAGGGGGAACGGCTCTAAACTAAAAGAGGGCAGATTTAGATTAGATATGAGGAAGAAATTTTTCACCATGAGGGTGGTGAAACATTGGAAGAGATTGTCCAGAGAAGCTGTGGATTTCCCCTCCCTGGAAGTGNTCTAANCNNANAGNNGGATGGAGCTCTGAGCAATCTGGTCTAGCAGAAGATGTCCCTGCTCATGGCAGGGGTGTTGGAACCAGACGATCTTTAAGGTCCCTTCCAACCCTTACCATTCTATATTTTTATGATTCTATGATTCTATGATACCATGTGATGTCTGTTTGCTCAGATGAATCCCAGCCTACATAGTCTAGCTACCATCTGCCCCAATGCCAGTTTCTTTAAAGGAATAGATTGGACAGCTGATGTGCTTGAAAACTACTTCTCTTGGACTATTTCGCTGTGCTGAGACTGAGCTGCCATCATGAATGACCACAAGCTTAGGCTGATTTAGCACAATATATGAAATACAAGGTAATCATGACTGTAGCTGATGTCAGACTGCAATCTTGAGTTCCAGAGCCATATCTTCAAAATGAAAGCTTCTTCCAGCTTTAAGAGGCTTTGAAATCTGACATCCAATCCATCAGAAAAACAAGTACCATCTCCAAGGAGTTCAGTCAATCTAGATCTAAACACCTTCAGAGTTGGAAGGGTTTTTCAGAAGTAGTATTCTCGCACAAGAATTCAAACTCCCTGGACCTCCTGATGTTCACCCATTACTAGAAATATATATGCTTCATTTCCCATTCCTATTAAAATGGATAGCCGTGGCAAAGGTGCTTGAGAACCAGCAGGTTTATAGATCTGTAGCCATATGAATTATCAGCAAGATGCTTCAAAGTCACCAGAGTCCGATATTTACGTCTCCTGCACAGAGCCATCATAAAGTCTATACACCACTTGAGCAGCACTCAGCTGGGCTCTACTCTCTTGTACCCTGTACTGCAATGAGATCAACTCAAACTATGGTAACCATCAGCGATATTTGGCCCAAATATTCAGGAAGAATTTGAAGACTGGTTCTTATTTTATGGTTGAGAGTTTTCTCATTTCTATGATAAATAAGTAAATAAAAAGACTGGCATATAGTAAAGTCTTATACTTCAGCATTATATACTGTCATTGGGTAATTATTAGACAGATGATCTGATTTTTCCTCCCATCACTTTTTGGGGTTTTGTTAGTCAGAAAGAACTGAAAATACTTGCAAGAAAACTCTGCTAGAAAAGAAAATCTCCCAATCTGTGCAGAGAAAATTGGAAGGGAAAAAAATTCAACATCACAATAATATACTCCTCACCCTTCTATAATTTCAAAATAATCATGATTCAATAATTTCAGGGCAGGAAATATTGGGTAAATGTCACTAGAAAATTACTTTGTGCTTTGAAATTGCAGTTCATACCTAAAGGTCTAATAAACATAGTATGATAAAAAGCAAACTAAACAGTTTAAAAATGTGGTCTCAAAATATATTCGCCTGACCTAATCTGATTTTCTAAAATATTTATTTGCCACATTTTTCCCAGTTTTACATTCCATCACAATTGCAACAGAAAATATTGTATAAAAAGCAATCTCAAAAACTCTTCTTCAATAGGAAGAAACAATTCCTTTCCAGCTCTGATGTGCCACTGCCCAGTTTTGGATATCTAATTACTATAACATTATTTAGCAATACCACTGCTCATAAAGATACTTCTTTAAGTCGGTGGTAGATGTTAGCCTTTGTCAGCAGGAAGATCTATTTCTTGAGCTTTCCTGTTACCACCAAATTCTAAATGGCTGCAGAAAGAAGCATAAGAAACACCACGAAGTTACAGACACCAATGGCTTGTTTACAAAAGCATTTGCTGCTAGGAATATGAGCAGCATTGTTTCTATTTCTAACTGCAGCAGAGTTTCTCAAATGTTTTCCATAGGGACATGCAAACCTGTTGTTCCAAGAAAATGAATGGAAAGTAGGTTTCTTGGGTGGTATATTTCTTTTTTCCCCTGATCAACACACGGGACTGAAATGTGGGTCCTGTATGTCTAGAGCCTTCTGAGTTTAAGCGAAAAAAAAAAAGAGTCTCAGATCCAAGCAAGCCATTTATTAGTTCTTGGGCAAGATTCAAAGTTTAATTTCAAATTGGGAAAACTCTGCTGGTGAAACCCAACATCCTTATGAGTCTCAGAGTAAACAGGGATGTGAATTTTTTTTTTATCTATGAACCTGTCCAAAACTGGAACACAGCAGCCTCTGAACAGAATCTCTACAGATTCAGAGTCCCTGCTAACCCTTCAGCCCTGCATTCCTCACCAAATAGGTGTCATACATCATTTCTGAAACTCAGACTGCAAATGGGAGCTAAGAGTGTGCATTTCCTAGAGGCAGGAGTAAATGATTCCCCTGACATCTCTTTCTCATATATGGCATTCCACCAGCTATTGTCCACTCTGTATGTTTCCTTCTCCTTGGTAATACCCCCAAGAGATGGCTGATGTCCTGCAAAATAACCAGAGAATGCATCTTTAATTGGGTCCAGAAGAAACTTTATTACCCTGTAGCTAGCTTCTTCGGGTTTTTCTATAACAAATTATCCTAATGATCTGACCCAGGACCAGATGTTAATTGCAATGGAAAGTAATCAATTTCCTTTACTGAGCATGAACTCATTTGCAAGGTTAGTCAGTGAGCAGATATGGAGTTCTTAATGAGGCAAGAACCTAGCAGACCTTCTGGGTTCCTTGTGTTGATTCCAGGTTTACTGCATTGCACCCATTTTCACTCTACCCATCTTTAGCCAGGCCACCTTATTAAAAAAAGTAGCATCGAAAAAAATTGCAATCTGTCTCTAATCACTTTGTAAAGGATGGATAAAAATAATAATGCAACAACCACAGCCATCTGAGAGCGGTATATTCTGAGAGACAAAATCACTCTCTGTATATATATAAAAATAAAAATAATAAATATGTAAATCACACAGGAAATTATGGCTAACGGCATGTTGTTTAATAGAGGGTATTATTATAAATATGGGAGATGCTCAAACAACAAATTAAGCCTGCAGTATTTTGAGAAAGAGCTCAGAGGACGCAACCTAAATTCTAACTTGGCTGCTGTCTTCAGTGCTTCTGTGCTTTTGTCTGGGTTTTATATTACCACCGAGCACCGCTTTAAGAGGGAGAGGTTGAGCCATCCAAAGCGATAAAAATATAAAGAGTGGAGGGTGGGAGCAGAAGGACGTACTTAATCTTCCAGTGAATTTCTCAAAAGATAGTTTTGTAAGAAAAGGGGCTTTCAGCATGCTTGAAAATGAAGAGTATTTTCCGTCCTGGGGAGGACAGGGGAAGGAAGGCTATCTGTTCAGCAGCCACCAGGACGGTTGTAACAGTACAACCTCTAGTGTATTTGTACCAGTGGAGCTGAAAATTGGAGTAAACGCTATTGTTGTGAAGAGCAGTTTAGCTTTCCTACCCAGGGGGTTGCAGTGGGGCAATTACACCCCACTGCAGCTTATGGTAAGTCTCTATTCTTCTATTCTGCTCTATGAAACAACTTTTTTTCTTTTTTTTTTTTTTTAAGAGAGGATAACCTTCCCCTCCATCTCACTCTCAATTCCTAATTCTAAAGCAAACCCTGCTGTTTTTCAGCCCAGTTTTTAGTGTACAAAATCCTGCATCCAGCATTTTATGTGTGAAAGGGGACCATAAATTTAAATCAACACTTCTTACAACCAAACTTGGTTTTAAAATATTTAAGAATTAGCCCCACTCCATCAAGATTGAACCTCATGTCTCTGTTAATTGGGAAACTTTAGTAAGAAATTAAATAGTTGTTTCTCAGGGGGTGATCTTCCACATAATCCTCCAAGGCATGCCAGCTTTCAGAACAACCTCTATCCCAAGGATACTTCTAGACAGGAGGAAGAAAAGCATGCTACCAGGTGAGTGATAATAATGCATAGGACCATCACTCCCTTTCAGAAGGAGATACTTCACATCGACAGTCCCAGCAAATGATTCTGGGAATTCACAGTTTTGCGACTGGCAGTACAACTCCTGGGAGGTGCACAACTCAGGGGAGCCTAGACATGAGGATAGAGTACTACAGAGGCAGTGAAGGCAGGTGAGCAAGAGAAATCTAAGGGAACAAGGACTAATTAAAGAGAAGGAGGGGAAAAAAAAATCCATTTCCATAATATATTTTTATTCATCTATATTATAGCAGATAATTGCAAAACTGAAATCTCAGTGGCGCCCAATGGAGTTACATCAAGCACTAGCAATTTTCAGTGCATTCAGCTAGAAAGGGGTATTGGAAGGTGCATTCTGCATCTGTCGACATTAATAAATGGCAGTTCAGTAAGAGACTTTCTCAGTGACGAGGTCACCTCCATGTTGCATCTATATTAGAGACCCTTTCAAAGTGCACGTGACAGGTTGTTCTGCTACGTCAAGGACAGGGTTCGACAAAGCCTGGCAGCTTCCCAATTTGTTTCAGGTGAATACGAATGGTGGAGGTGAGAGGAGTGTGCTTATGGCTGAGGAGGAAAATGTGCTTTTCACTGTCATCTCTCGAGCACTTTCAGGGGAAAAATTTGAGTGGGAGATTTAGCATGAGGTGGCATCCCCACAAAATTGAGCTAATTTGGAAGGATGTTTAAGGAAGAAAATTTGTCATTGTGGTGCTGTCTGAGGACAGCGAGTATGTGTCAGCTCTGCTCACAGAAAAGAAGCTGCATCTTTTTCTTTTCTCTGGAATTAGCTCAACTGAGCAAACACACTTTATAAAAGTCTTTTCCCAGCAGTCTTTCTTGTCTGGCCTGTTTATAGATTTAAAGTGGAAATCAGAGGATCAAGTGACTGTCACTGAATTGTGAGAAGATGGTCCAAATAACTGCTGGTGGAGTTGGGCAGCTGAAGACTTTGGACCATCGTGCTGTGGAAGCATCCCTAGCAACACAGTGAAGATCTCAAACCTTCTTCACCGGAGTTTGATCTTATCTACTCACAACTCTGTAAGCCTGAAACCCATTCATCTGCCTGTCAGACACCAGCCCAGATATCTGTATGAGTAATCACTGCAGATCCAAAACACTGCATGTGTCTTTGATGCCACTTTCTCCCTTGCTTCTCCTTTCCCTATCTCACCCAAAATAACAATGACATGACTGTTATTTTCACCCGTTCCTTAGGAGAGACATGCAAAAGCACTTCCCTGTCTAGTTATCACCTCTGCTTTCTCTTCATAGTCTCTCTATGCACCAGGAAAGAAACTTTGTTTGCTGGACATTCAGTCAATATGCCCTTACTTTCATGAAGTTGCTTGTGAAAATCTTTTCATCAGAGGATGCTGAATGTTACCAGGGAATGCACTAAGTCATTAAGATAAAGCTGTAAAGAAACTGCAGGAAATATCATGGGTTCACAACCTATGCCATGAACCCCAGACCCCACACAAACACATTTTCTTGCTCCATGAAGGGTCAGCTTTGGAAAGACTCAGACAAATTCAACCAGGCTTATTAGCCTGGGCTCCCAGCCAGCGTGTTGGAGCTCTCAGCAGGGCTTGGGTGCAAGGTGTGCGTGATGCAGGAGGAAGGAAAGTGCAGACAGCACAGAAAAAGGGAAGTGGAGGCAATGGCAGGAACCTGGGTCACAGGGTGAGGACGCAGAGGATGGTCAGGGAATGGGGGAGAGAGATGGGGTCAGCAGCCAAGGCAGAAAGAGCACAAAGAGGAAGAGGAGGTGGCAGCAAGGCATGGATCAGGAGACTGCCATGACACTGGACTTCGTCATCCACTCCAGTGGCTGCCAATGCACTGGTGTCCCAGCAAAGGCAACCCCCCATGCACAGCACTTAGCCAATTGTGCAGTGTTGCATGTGGGGAAAAAGAAACTTCTTCCTGACCCCTGCAGGCAATCAGTTTACGCCCTGAAGCATGAGATTTGATTAGCCTCATTATCTCAGCTTACATAACTGTAAATGTTATTAATGGTAATAAAATTATCTAGCCTGTTTTAATAATACAGCCACAGTATTTGTCTCAATGACCTCCTGTGGCTGTAAATCCCACAGGGGACTGGCACACGGCACAGTGGTTCTTTTTATTTATTCTAAACTTACCAGCCATTAATTTCACCAAGTCACCCCTTGTTCTCCCATTATGGAATGGAGCTAGAAGGACCCAGCTAGGTCTCAGTGCACTTTTCCTGATGCCAAACACAAGTAACTCCAAGTCTGATTAATAAGTTTGAGAGTAGATACCATCAGGCCTTCAAGCCTTGGGATTAATCCTGTCTCCCTAGTTGTTGGCTAATGTATTCCCATGATATCATGGGACTTCGCCTGGACTTTTTACAACCCATCAGGTGGTCAAGGAGAAATAGTATGCTAGATGTGAACTCATCAGTTACTTGAAACCTAAGCTATACTTCCAAGTATCCCAAGGTATCATAACTGCCCTGACCTCTGTGGAGAGTTCTTGCCAAGAGAGATACAAGAGCTTCAATTTAGATTTCAGACTTAATGTCTTACTCCATCTCTGATGTTCTGTCTTTCTGCCTCTGCTGAAGCAATCAAGCAACAGTGCAAAATTTTCTCCTGCCAAAGGATGATGTTTCCCCCAGAGTTCTTCCCCAGCACATGCTCAGGGAGTGCTCAAGAGAGGAAAACTGGGGATGGCCACAAACTCTTCTTTAGGCGATGCATACTTGCTCCATACTATGATAGGTGAAGGAAAACTCCTGCCTTGTCTCATCTTGCGCAGAGAAGTAGCTGGGCAAATCAGATAAAAAATGAGAGAACAACCTATTCCTTGTCTTGCCTGCAGCAGATTGTACCTGCCTATACAACTTTTATAGAAATGTTGAACATTTTCTGCCATACTCACACTTTTAAATGTAAAGCATGGTATTACGGGACAAAGTTAGGGATAAATTGGAGAGCAGAGGAGTAGTGAAGTGTTAGCACCTTACTGTGCTTCTGCATACAGTGCCGTACGGTGTTCTCACATGGGATGTGAGGAGAAGCATAACTGCAGCTTTTTCTTTCAAGAATAAAGATACAATGATATAATTCATAGCCTTTTTTTTTAAAAAAAAAACCCAACTAGTTTTTGCCTGCTTGTTAAAAATACCTTATGTAAACATTTGCTCATCATCACAAATAATGCTGTCCCTAAGTGAATAAACCTAAATGAGCTTAGCTGAAAATAAACAATAAGGTCAACATGGAGGCTGTGTTGTTGGTTGGCCTAACATAATTCACACCTTAGAAGAAACCCTTTAGTTTCTTGTTTCTCCATTTGGAGAAACCTTTTGTAGAGCCATTCTGATCTAAATGAGAAACTGGGGTAAAGAATTGCTCTGGTTTGTGGGAAAGAGGGCAGCTGTTCACAGACCATGTCAGGGGCAGGGAAACAACAGTAGGGTGAAGGATGAATTTGCTCTGTGCATTATGATTACAATATTTGTTCACCTATCACTTCTGCACACAGGGTCCCATTCCAGAAGCTGTTGTGTGCTATTCCCTCCTGAGGTGTCTTCAGCAACAAACTGTGCGAGGTCCTAGTCTGCCATAACATAAGACCCCTGAGACTTTGCTCTACATACCCTCAGTAGTTTTGGGAAGATGGATTATAGGCTCCTGCCTGCGGGTACAGCTGCTAATGTCTCTGTCTGGTTGCTTCCCTTTCACCTGTTTGACCAGCAGCTCTTTAAAGTTCGAGCTGAATCCAGCCAGTGTCCTCAGGCCAGGCAGAAGGTGAGTCCCTCTTTTTGGGCAAGAGCAGTTCACCAGCAAAATTGGCAAGAGGCACAGTGGTTCCCATAAACCCCGTTAGCTTTCAAAGGGAGGGACAGGTCCGGGTAAGCCTTATGGAGAGCCAGAGTCCTCCGGGCCTTCCTTGTGCAAATGCTGCTCCTCAGTACTGCCACGACAGCATAAATCTGTGTAGATAAACTCTCCACACTGAAGGCAGAGCTGAATTCCCAGTCCACAGCATTGACCTACTAGTTAAGCACTGCAGTGGCGTTTGCAGGATTCCCAGCGCAAACATATGCTTTCAAACGCAAATTGGGATTCTTCTAGCAGATTAAAGCTGTTTTCCTTCCCTGGAAAACAGCCTGTGAGAGAGCTAAAGGCTCGGCTGCCTCACCATGCTCCCTGGCTCAAGAGGATTTAATATTCAAGTCGCTCATCTTCCTTCCTCCCCCATCCCCCCTTTCATTGCCCCCCCG
>Ga0065711_1040320_pt1 | contig 17061 bp, 11 predicted proteins | sample Hoacrofraction12_FD_59098 | JGI IMG/M metagenome (GOLD analysis project Ga0065711, IMG submission 59098) | Hoatzin crop microbial communities from Cojedes, Venezuela - Epithelial fraction 12 v2 (version 2) | ecosystem: Host-associated > Birds > Digestive system > Esophagus > Crop | place... | reverse complement strand
CCGCCGCCCTTTTCTGCAGCTCCTTACCTTAGCAATAAGCTCCCACGCCCTCTACCTCCACCAGGGCCTGTGAGGGCTAACAGCCTGTTTTGAGGGGGCCTGCAAGAGACAGCGGCCGCTGTTAGTGCTACCTCCCCCAGACCCCACGAGGACAGCCTCCCCGGGGACTGCAGCTCGCCCAGCCAGAGGCGCCCGCAGCCATCACCGCCCTTTCCGCCCCCCCGCGCTGCGCCAGAGAAGCGGTGATGGCCCAGAGAGGAGCGCGGGGGCCGCAGCCTGCGGGCAGCTCCTCATCGCCCTCCCGCCCTCCCTCAGGACAACGGCGCGGCGCGCGCCAGCTCCCCTCACACCCCGCCCCGGGCCGGGCCGCTCCTGACGGCCCCGCCGCCCCCCCCCGCCTCACCTCACGTCATTGGGGTCCCGGCCCGTGAGCTTGCGGATGTTCTCGTCCACGTGCTTGAGGCTTTCCTTGGCTTTCTCCAGCTGCTCCTGCAGCGCGCGCACCGCCACCGCCATCCCACCCGCAGCGCGGCCTAGCCGGGGCCCAGCGCAAGGCACCGCTGGGTAACGGGGAGGGAGAGGGCCCGCCCACGCGCAGCCCGCCTGGCGGCCCACCACTCCGGCAGCCGCGGGCCGGGCCGGGACAGCCAATAGGCCCTCGGCGGCCCCCCTCGACCGCCAATCAGCGGGCAAGAGAGGAAGGGCCCTCCCTGCGAGAAAAGCTCTCGAAAGGCGCCCACCAATCACAGGGCTCAGAGGCAGACTGGCATCCCGATTGACCAATTACCGGAAGCCTCTGCCTGCCAGCGCGACGAATCACTACAGGGACCGCCGGAGTGACATCGCTCAGAGCTAATAAGAACTCATGCGTCAATTTCCCGCAGTCCAATCAAAGAGCCACTTCGAGGAAGTCTATCCCCACCCACGTAGGACGCATCCTACTTTGCCCGCTCTCTATGGGGTCGACAACTGAGCACACAGGCGGCTCGGGCGGGGGCCAATCACCACTTTACTACAGAGGCCGCCGCGCCAGGCGAGCCAATAGGCGGGGACGTTACTAAGGGCTGGGCGGCTGCCCGGGGCCCTCCCGCTGGTAAGCCGGGGCGGCGTGGCTCGGGCCTTGCCAGGCGGCTCTCGGCGTGGCGGCTGTGAGACCCCGTTACCGGGCGTTCTCTTGACGCCGGGGGTCGGCGAGGTTCTTCCCCGCCGGGCAGCCGGTGCCGTTCCAGCGGAGAGGCGGGGGCGAACCCTGAGGCGCGGAGCCCGCTGCCGTGTCCAAGCGGCAGAAAAACGGAGGGCGAATGAGCCGGCGGCGCTCTGAAGGCGCTACCCTCTCCCCCTTCCCCCCCAGCTCCGGCCCCGCTCCGCGGTAGCGGGCTCTGGAAAGCGATAACGTCAAAGGCCCTCTCCCGCCTCAGGAGAGGCTTCGGCCGGCGCCAGCCAGCCGCGGCAGGCCTTCCCCGGCGGGGAGAACCCCTCAGGCCGCGGCCGGCAGCACCGGAGGCTGACGGGGCCCCGGCGCGCCGCGCGTCCGGAAGGGGCAGGGCGGAGCGGAGATGGCGGACGAGGCCCTGTTCCTGCTGCTGCACAGCGAGATGGTGGCGGGGCTGTACCGCGCCGCCGAGCAGGGCGAGGGGGTGAGTGGGGCCGGGGCCGCCTGGGGCCCAGCCCGGCAGCGGCCCCGGGTAAAGCGACGGCGCCTCGTGTCTTGCAGGAGAACGGCCGCTGCACCACCAAGCTGGAGGGCATGGGCTTCCGCGTGGGGCAGGGGCTGATCGAGAGGTGAGTCCCCGCCGCCGCTCCGGGCGGGCGGGCGGAGGGTTGTGCTGCCGGCGTCTCCGTTCCTCGCACCGTGCGTGGCGGCGGGGAGGTGCGTTCCGGCACCGCGGGGCCCTTCTGGAGCTGTCTCCCCAGTGCTTTCCGTCGTGGAAGCTGAGTCGGGGTATACGGCTACTTTTAACATTTATAGTCCGTTTTCATTGCCCTTCTTGTAGACCTACGTTTGCATGTTTTCTACTTCTGGTGTGTTTCACGATTTTTTTTTCTGTTTCAAATTTCTTTCTTAAGAATAATTTTATGATTGCCTCCTCTATTTTGTTTCTCTAAAGCACTCTTGGTCCTTGCAGCTTCGCGGCCGAGCGCGTTGCCTCGTTGTTTTCCCGGGCCCTTTGGGGATGCGCCATGCCTTGCTGCACATCCAACTTTGGCGCCTTTGTTGCAAGGTCGTGTGGAGATGCTTGAGCTTCTGAAGCCCTGCTTTCTGTTGAGCAAAGTGGGGCCTTAGTGCCAGATGCAGACCCTCAGGGAGGATGAAGGGAGAGAATTCTCAAATAAGCAAGAGAAAGAGATCTCTTTCTGGGCAACAGGAGCAAGTTTTACATTTTTGTTCCTATGTGTTAGTGCTTCTAAACTAAAAGAGGGCAGATTTAGATTAGATATTAGGAAGAAATTCTTCACCATGAGGGTGGTGAGGCATTGGAACAGGTTGCCCAGAGAAGCTGTGGATGCCCCCTCCCTGAAAGTGTTCAAGGCCATATTGGATGGAGCTCTGAGCAACCTGGTCTAGTGGAAGGTGTCCCTGATCATGGCAGGGGGGTTTGAACTAGATGATCTTTAAGGTCCCTTCCAACCCTTACCATTCTATGATTCTGTATTTGAAGGACTTCTTCCAAGCAGTAGTATAGATGCGAGCTTTTTGCTTTATCTTCGTTTTAGACATATAGTTGAAGATAACACTGATGGAGTGCTTTGCATCTTTCCGTACTTCAACAGTCTTTAATAATCGTATAATTAAAACCTTTTATTCTGCTGTCATGTTGCAGATACTAAGATAACACTGTGTTGCTCTCAAGTTAAAATACTCGATGGATGCAGAGTGGTGCTAGAATCATACTGTACAATGGTTGGAAAATAATTTTATAACAGCTTCAAAAATAATCTTGCGTAGTACCATTTTTTTCATATTTTCTGTTTAGTCGGTCAAGTTGTGTGTACCTTCATCATTGATATATTTCTCACCCCTTAGGTTTACAAAAGATACTGCCAGGTTCAAGGATGAATTAGATATTATGAAGTTCATTTGCAAAGACTTTTGGACAACGGTATTCAAAAAACAAATAGATAACCTAAGGACTAATCATCAGGTACTAATGCTGTAGAATAAGGTTTAACTTGCAAAATCAGTAATGCTGTTTCAAGTTACTAGTGCATTTTTTATTTGTCTTGGTCTAGAATCAATTATCTGATCAGAAACCCAAAGCATTCTTTTTTTTATATGTTTTGTTTATAAAGCATGTTTTTAAGATTCATGTTGACATGTAGCTTCAGAATACAATTTAATAATTGCTTGTGATGTCTTTATTGCCAACCTGTTTGAAAAGACTAAATGCTTTGAATTTCATATGCGCTGTTGCAGAGTTACAGACTGACAGGAAAGCAATGATTACAGTTCATTAACACTTAAAACAGGAACTTTTTTATGTATCTCCCAGTGAATTTTAGTAGGAAACTAGTGTGAGAAGTGATATTGCTGTCTCGACATCTATCTAGATAGAATGGCTGTCTTGAAGTATTTTTTTTATTTTGAATAATATTTATAGTTTTCAGCAGCTGAGACACTTGGTTGCACTCTATTGAACATACTTATATAAGGAACAGCTGAAAAACTTCCCAAATTTGTACATTGGTGACATTGCACTGTGTCTATGTCCTTTTTTATATCAACAGCCACAGTTCTTAAAGAAAGATCAAAATAATTTAAGGAGTCATTTTATTAGAATAAAAATTATTTTTCCTTTTGAATGATCTCGTTTTCTTATGGCCATTTTCCTGTTGTATCAAAGTAGGAACAAGAGCATTTGCACAAGGATTGTGCCAGATAAAATAGGTTTTATTTTTCAGTGAGCTGTTTATCAAGTTATAACTTTAACATTATTACCTTAGAAATCTGTTTTTGAATTCAAAGAAAGCTGCAGGATTGATCTTAGGTATCAACTATATAGGCAGCCTTAATTTAATTTCAAGGGTTATGAAGGGTTCTAGCACAGTCATTAGCAAAGAAATTAAAATGATGGGTGTAGATTAAGCTATATTGTGTTCATACCTAATTTATTAAAATACATATTTGTGGCACAAAATTGTAATGTAGATACCACTAGACTTTTAATTTGATTATCTGCTGGGTGTTGTTGCCTCTATCGCTATTAAAGAATATAATTCTCACTGAATTTGAGAAGAAGAATACTGAATTGCATACCAAATGAAGATGTAAATGTAAAATTTAAATGTAAACATTAAGATTTGAATGTAAAAAATCAGCATACATTTGATATATTAGCAAAGACTTTCTAATATGGAACTACTGTTGCTGAGCACTGGAAGAAGTCTTCCAAGGAGACTGTAAATAAACTTTAGGGGTTTTGCTGTAAACTCACAATTAAGTGTCTTTTATTTTGATATTTCATGTAAGTAAATAATACTGTCTAAACTTAAATCACATATGCCTTAATCTAAAACTTCATTTTTCAACCTGAGAACGTTTATATTGTATCTACATATTAAATCCCTTCACATAAAATCTTGATTACATTCAACTAAATGTTGATCACATTCAACTAAAAAACTTTTTTTTTTTTTTTTTTAAACAGGGTATTTATGTTCTGCAAGACAATAAATTTCGTCTTTTGACACAAATGTCTGCAGGAAAGCAGTATTTAGAACATGCACCAAAGGTACCCTTCAGTTTTCTCCTTGGGATCTACCAGTTTGATTTGTATTCTCTTCATCTATTAATAATAACTTTGAATTTTGTAACTGAGTGGATACAAACTCTTCAAAAGGGCGGTTAAAGTTTAGTCTCCAAAACCTGTGCTTTTTAAAAATGCACCCTCTTTCAGAACAGTGGATTTGATTTATGATTCAAGAAATGGTCATAGTTATGTAACTTGCTGCTGTTGTGTTTTGAGTTGCCTGACCAGAGGAAGTTGTCTGCCGCTATCACACAAATTCTTTCTCTTTGGGAAGCGTGTGCTCTCAGAAGCTTTTTTTAAAATTTCCAAAACATATTTGGAAAATACTGTTTGTTACCTAGAACAAGCTTCTGAGATTATATGAACATTCAGAAAGAACTTGCACAAATAAAAATAGTTTTGAGTGTAGGTGCTGAGTTAGGGTAATAGTTTAAGTCAGTAAAATCAGTTCTTCTGCAGAAGCTCTTATAAAGCACTTTGGTTCAGGTGGATGCAAGAAATGGGGCATTCAGTTCCATTTTGTGTTTTTTTCCTTCTTGATTTTCTCAGTCATCACAATTGCAGGCTACTGTCCTTGGGATTTTTTTTGTGTGTGTGTTTGGTGAGATGTTTCTTCTGTTTTGCAATCTATATTCTAAATATCTGCGGGCACTTGTATTCCAAGATGCAGCCTGTGCAGGAATGCTATCTTGGACTGTTTCTCCTTTGCTGACTTCAATACTAGTTGCTAATTTCAGCCAAGTCTTTGGAGTCATTGTTTTAAGGATATTAAGTTCCTACAGCTTTAATGGAAATAGAAACGAGTGACTCAGGGTAGTGCCTCTAACAAGAGAAATCTGTATTGTGAGCTCTGCTGTACCAAGTATTGGAGCTTTGATCTGTCAGAGACATGTCAAAGTCTCTAAAGCACAGTAACAAAACCTCCATAGTTTTACATTGTCCAGGTGTTAAGCCTTGTTCTTGAGTACTTAGTTTCAGTCTTTAGCAGCAAGCTTCACCTCTGACACTTAAAGTGCAACTTTATATTTAGTATTTAGCATTTACCTGTGGACTAATCAGAGGAGGCCTATCGAATTTGGGAATAAAGAGTATTGTAACAGCTGAAGTTTCATCAATGCCTGCATGTAAGTAGTTCTTGGAGTATTCAATTATTAGCTTGCTTTGTAACTTTCCTTACTGATGCCATCGCTGTGTAGGCATTTATCAAGGTGTGGGATTAGTTTGAAGCTGCTAGGCCATAGGAGTCAGTATGAACTTCAGGATATGGCTTATTACTAAATGCTTTAGTGTTTAAAAAATACTGGCAGAGGGTGAACCTCCATGATATTGATTGGAAAGCAAAACTAAAAAGTTGTATTTATATTTGGAAGCATCAAATGCATAAGGATGTCCGTCCAGAAGGCTATTTGAGCAAGTGAAAACCAACCAGATACATGCTTTTTCTCTACATAAGTCACTAAGAAAGCAAGTGAAGTCCTTTGTAACTACCTAAGCCACTTAAGGTGGATTTAAAAATTTCCACAGACATTGTGCAAATTTTAAATTTAGCTGACAAAACTGTGGTGATATGGAACATGGATCTACTTAAAGAAAAAAAAAAGAAAGAAAAAGCTGTTCAGCTGGAGTTAAATTTAAATGCTAATTTTAAATAATGGCTAGATTGTTCACAATTAAACCATAAGATTGAAATGTTCCTTACTATTTCTTTTAACAAAATGATTACAAGAAAATAATTACTTCGAAAAATAGCTCTAGTGATGATACTTTGATCTGACTTTGGTTTTTCTTTGCAGGTAAATTTCAGGTGATGATACAGAAGATGTAGATCACATTCAAATCTGGGTATCTACCTTAAAAATCCTTTGTGTGTGGATTCAGTTATCTTGGTTCAGCTTTGTCTGTAGCTTGTAAATTATAGCAATGTGCAGCACGATTCCAAAATACATAATAAATATTCATCAAAATAACAACACTATCCTTCTATGTTGGTATGCAGTTCATTCTGTACCAAGGTATTAATGTCCACATGGTAAAAACTGTCTACTCACAAGTTTTCAGCAAAATATTTCAATTACCAAAACAGCACATATGGAAGAGCCGAGGTATGTTTTGAGGACAGAAGAAAAGCCTGCCCAATACTTAATTGGAATAAGAAACTGATGTGTTTTGTGTCACCTAACATGATTGCCCAACTGCTGCCTTTCCCTGTTCACTCTGAACTGTGAGGCAGCAATTGCTTTTGTGTTATTCTGAGGAAGCCATTAGCACGTGACCTAACAGGTGTTCAGTGGACGCTTAGTTCCTTTGTAGGAATGATACCAGGCAGTAGAAAGGAGAGCTTCTGAGAACTTACTTCTACATAATTAAACAGTTTCTCCTACCTCCCTAAAATTAGCAGCTGTTTATTTGTGTCAGAATAATTTTACAGCTAAGGTCATCTGTACTGGCCAAAGAAGGAAATTTGTTCTAGCTTACTGTGCATAAACTCAATATTAACATAATTGTTTTTAATTGCTAGCTACAACTTGCTTCTGTAATGATTGTGTGCATGAAGATGATTAGGCCTGCAAGAAGCTATAAAGACATAACAAAGACTCTTGTTTTCAATGTCCTCATTGGGGTTTGCTAGATACTACTTGTTACAAGATTTGCATAATGATACGTGTCTTGCTGTGGGTAAGCATGAAAGCATCTTGTTAAAACTCTTAATGAATTTTCCTGTAAGTCTTTTCTGTTGGCAGGTTCAGGCCTTAGGCTTTCAAATGAATCACGATGGAAACTTACGGTGTTCATTCAGAAGTGTGAGAATGCCTTGTCACAGAGATTCAGTTTCTACTTTGAGACCAGTAAATAATGGGCTAACTGGAAAAGCTAACATGTTAAAATAGCACCTTTGCTGTAACTACAGTTTGTGTTGGGAGAAGTGTATGTTGTCCATTTGCATGGTGGGCAAGAACAGTGGAAGCTGTTCTTCCCTAAGCTCTAGGGAAGGTCTGAAGTTTGTAGCGGATCAAGCCTTTTCTAGATTGCTGTTACAAGCTGGCAAGCTATAGATTATAAATGTGATCACCAGGGGTTTATTATACTTGAGCTTAAGATGTGACCAAATTCAGATCTTTTCAGGTACTGTGAATGCTAGTTCAGATTAGTTGTAGCTGAATGACTTGGCAGTTCTAGTAAGCATCTAGAGCAGAACTTGAACTAGCAGAATGCTCTCCCACTGTTTATAGAACTAGCAAAGATGAAAGTAACTACTGTAGTATGGTACATACTCAGTGGGGATCAGCTGTTCGACTGATTGAAAACGCTGTGTTCTTATACTGGTAGTTTGTGCGAAGGCTGTGGTGGTTATTCACCTTTTATAGCTCAGATTTGTTGGAAATTGGAGGGCTAGAGAATTAGCTAACTGCTATTCTAGCATATCAGGGGTTCTTCAGTTGCCAGCTCACCCTGCTTTCAACATGCTGAAAATGTCACTCAAGAGACCAGAAATAACTTGCATCGTGTCTAATAGATGGGCATTTCAGCGAAATCACACTTCAGGCATCTGCAGCATGGTAGACATTCAGCATCAACATGCACAGAATTATTGTTACTTGTACCTCCAGAATTAAAACTGTAGTAGTTATTGTAACTCACTTTGATTTTTCACTTGACAGTTAAGACTACCGTTCCAGAAACAAAAGCGCCAGTCATTAAAAGACATAATAAAGGTTTATCAGTAACTGGTTGTGGTTAATGATTATTTTTAATAGTGAGGGGTGGGACTTAAATTCTACAATATACACAAAGCAGATGTGAGTTAATACTGTGTATCAGCTTGCTATCAGCAGAAGCCATGGTTCCTGTAACATGGATTTTTTAATTGTTAAAGATAATTAGAACCAGAGGGAGTCATTCATGTACCAAGCAGATGCTGATACTCTTGGCGAAGCATTCAATGTTAAATATATAAATAGGCAAGCTAAATATATAAATAGGCAAGCTAAGGTATTTGTCAAGTTACCATACAGAAAATAAAATTTTTCATTGTTTAATAAATGCTTCTCTGAAAAGCATTGAATACAGCCCTAATTTTCATTGGTTTCTGCAACTTTTTACTAAAAAATAGTATTACTACTCAGAAAGTAGTAATGTTTATGTTTTATATAATAATTGTTTCAGTAACTTACTGTATATAGTAAGTTACGGCTATAGTTGAACTGCTTAGCAGTGCTTAAGCTCAGGAACCAAAGTTTGAAAACAACATACTTGGTCTAAGTTGTGTAAATTTCTATAATAAGGCTGCTGTTAAATAGTATGAGGAATGAGAAAAACCACAATAAGAACACTCTTTAAAATGCTTCAGTTTTATTAAAAAAAGCCCTCGATGGGTGTGTGTTAGGTGAAGTCTGAGGTTACATTACAAATGATTGTTCTAATAGCAGTGTCCACGGAATTACCGAGATAGTAGAAATTTCTAACCAAGAATGTAGTTTACAGAGACAGTAGCTTGAGAGATGATGCCAGACACTTTGTTGACCATTGTACGATGATGGTGATGATGAGCAGAGACACTGACAATCTCATGCTAAAGCCTCCACTTAAGTTATTCATAGCTGTCCCAAATGCATTATCGTGAGGAGAGGTTGTATCGTACTTCAGGTCTACGCAGTGCAGCGTCTTGCTGTTAACTCTGCTAATGCTGTTTGTACTATGGCGACACAAAATACTTCACAGTCTCAAAACAGTCAGGAAGGCTCATCTGCCAGATCACGTTGATCAAAGTACCTAGTGGAGAGAAGTGGGGTACGGTAAGAAACCTCTAATGCAATAGACTCCTTGCTTTGGTCTGAGCTGATAGACGCCTTGCTTTCTAGCTCTTCTTTTAGTGTTTTATCATAATTGCAGCTTTGCAGTTCAGGGGGCTCATCTGAGGAAACCAATAAGCTTACTTTACTCTTAGGTTTACCTTAAGTCCTTTTACATAACTGTATTTGCTGCATAGGCCTAGGATACTTTAACTGACTTCCACTTTAAAAGAATCTAGGTTAGGACAAGAGTAATCACACATTTATTCTGGACATACTTTACTGTTTCAGGTATGTAAGCTGCATTACCTGCTAACCAAGCAGATTAACAGGTTCAGAGCTGATATTTGTTCTTCATTCTTGTTCTCCTGAAAGAGAAATAAATATTAGAGTACTTTTGTTATCTGTGTCAAATAGAGAAACTGTTACATGGCATGTTACAGGCTTGTAGTCTTCCCTTCATTCTCCAGCAAACTTAGGACACGAAAAATTACTTACCAAGACTTCAAGAACTGAAAAATGATCCTCCTAATAATTTGCTAAGTTCAACAAGTCCTTTGCGCAATGTTACATTAAATTTTACCTCTAGTACTCTGACTTCTGAGCATCGTCTTGCCAACTGTCGAATAAGGGAGTGAGCTTCAGGTAGCAAAGGTTTTTCAAGGCATGCCAACAGTGCGTAAAGCCATCTACCCTGTGTGGAGTCAAATAACAAAGTTTTAATTAGCAGCATTTTCTTGAAGTTTCATGCAGTTCTCGTTACACAGAGCAGGCCTGGAGCATAGCTCTCAGAACAAAATTCCATTTAAGTGCTACTGTCAGAATTGAGTAGTTTGAAAGCCAAATTAGACACTCCTAGAATTTTCTGTCTCTAGATAAGCTGCTTGTGAGCAGTACACCTGGATTTCCTGATTTTTTTTTGAATACTGGCCAAGATTTAATAGTGTAAGCTGTACTAATTTATGAGTCTGAGGGAAGGGTTATTTTAGTAGTATATAAAGATTATTACTTAGCTATTAACTTCACAAACTGTGGAAAAACATTCCTGAAGAGCGACTGTATCAAGTCAGGTCTTAGTGGAATTAATGCTGTTAGATTAGTTCTAAGATTTGCACCACTGGGAAAACATGTCCTTTGCATTTTACTTCACTGAATTCTACTGCATTCTTACAAACGTAACTTCTGCTACCAGTCTAACTTCTTAATTTAATTTCAGTGTCTGGTGGCTTTCATTATGGGAATAAACTAAAACTCAGTGTGCGCATTCTCTGCAGCATATTGGTTATAAAGAAAACAGTCCTGCAGAAGAGAACAGAACACAAAAGGCCTTTAAGTGACCCAAAAATAGTGCAACTCTGTTTAGTATTATGGAAGTAATTTTTCATTACTCTTTTGCTTTGTGGTACTGACTAAGATGAGATGCATTCACCAAGGTCCTTTGTGGATATGATGTAGCTAGTCAATCTGGTTGTGGCGAAACTCCATGCTCATATACTCTGTCGATCAGTTTCTTACTAGGTTTGTCACCACACTAATGCAGCTAAGCTTTCTGGTCTGTGCTGCACGTTGAAAGATTAAATGTGTCTTTACCAGCGCACTGTCATGCATCTCCAACCTGAAATGGAGGTGTCAGTAAATACAGCGTGCAGTACCCTGAACGCTTAAACTGGTCAGAACCAAAGCTGCTGCAGTCGGACCCTCTTCTCTCTCCCCAGTGCTGATACTCATCTAACCTTCTGATTTAAGTTAGTGTGGGGAGCAATAAAAAGGGGAGGGGGGCTTGGCAGTACTTCATAGTTCTGTATGTTATCAGCCTTCCAGAAAGTTCTGTGAATACTCATTTCAGTATCTAATCAAGAACGTTTTGACAGTTAACTGAATGTTTTATATGCATCTAGAGAACTCTTTAGAAACTAAAATAATCTCATAGAAAGCTATGAACAATTTATCCCTTGTTTAATGTGTTCGTGTGCAAGTAGTTAGAACAAATTAAAAATTACCAGTTCTGGAGTAAATTTTTTCTCTCCAAACCAGCTTATCAGGTATTCTAAGACACTGGTTACTGTTGCCTTCAAAAGAGGAAGAGAAAGAGACAATACAATACCTGCAATGTTTTGGTTTGCTGTCCTTCTACCTGAAGGATTATATTACATAAAAAGCAACGTGATCTTTTAAAAATATACACATTATGTATTTCTACTCCACTGTGGTACTATATGGTATTTATTCCAGGTTGAAGTTACATAGAATGGTAAAGTAAGTGTTAAAGCACCAGTTCCTGGAAAGAACTTCATATAAAATTAAGTAATTTTCTGTGTTAATAAAAAGTTATGGATAAGTAGCTACAGGTTAGGAAAGAGGCAGCACACTGACTGCTTGTTTCTGTATAAAGGTGACTAGTGGGAAACACAGTAGTAAAGGAAAGGCAAGTGTGATTCCTCTAGCCTTGCAATGCATGCGCAGGACTTGACAATCAAGTTGAAGGACTGCACTGAAAACACTAAGTGAGAAATGTTAACACACCATCAAGCACCTCAAGGGGCATTCAGCAAGAATTCAAACATTGAATGTTCTACAGAGAAATTACAAGGACAGAATACTCTGGAATAGGCATGATAAACATTCAACTAGTAAAGTTGTTTGTAGCTGAAGGTGAGATAATGAGTACGTGTTTTCCTTGCAAGTGTACAATGAATAGCAGTTATAATAAACAACTGTCTACTCTAGCACAGAAAAATAAAGACTTCTGCAACAGATAGAATACGAGAAATAATTATTTATGCACTGTCACTATGTGATTTTAAGAGGTAGGCTTACCTGATTCATTCTGCTTACAATACTTAGCAAAGGGGGAAAGCCCACCTGAAAAATAAAAAATTGAGTTGGAAAATGCAGACATTATCATAAACATTTTTGTTCTAATTTAGAATGTACTAACATTTTAATGTGATGCTCAGACATTCAGATTTGAAGGTCTGTTCTGAGCTTTGAAATCTATTAAAAATCTATTAAAAAAATAATAATCTTCAAGCAACATCAAGATCAGGTGCAGACAAATTGTCAAAGAACCTTGCTTTCACTGTTCTTTGTTAAAGCTTTGTTTTTTCAGAATGATGCAGTGAAGGGCATGTTTGGAGGATAGCTTGTATGAGCAGAGGAACCACTTATCACTATTCAACAAAACACTAAAGCAGACTATGCAGAAAGCTTTCTGTTGAGTTCCGTGAGCAATAGAGTGCTTTAGCTGCTAATAGATGAAGGAACTCTTCAACTTTTTGACTGAAGGGACAGACTTTTCACTGTTTCACTGAGTTTCCCTTTTAAGAAAAATGGAACTTCAGGGGCTCCCCAGAGAAGCTACTTTCTATTTAGCACAAAGGGGTGATAAGCAGTAGGATTGTTTCTGGCAGTTATTGTTGAAAATAGCAGCTGAAAATTAGATAGAAGTCCTATACTCACCTTTATGTAATCAATTCCTAGATTTTCATTATCAGATAGTGCATTTATTTCCGAGTATACTCTTTCACCCAGGCAGAACTTCTTCCAGCCTTCTTCATCCTCTGATTTTGGCTGAAGTAAATAAAAATAAATGAAAACTATGAAATATTGCTATCTCGAAGACACTGAAGAAAAGACTTTATAATATTCACAAGTTGTTGCATTAAACTGTAAAGCAAGATTAACCATGGATTTAATGACTGGAAAAAACCCACAGCACTGTTACGAATTCTACTCACCATAGTAACATTGCTGTCCAAATGTTGTGACCGCCAGTGATTTCTGTGCTTGTTCAGGCTCTGAGCAATTAAAACAAAGCCAGATCACAGTTTAACTTTGCAGTTATTTTATCCTAGCCATAATTGCTCTGTTATTCTTAAAATGCATAAAAAGTATGCATGTTAAAAAGTATGATGTTCTATACATCAGTAGAGGCAAAACTGTGTAAATTTAATTTCCCATGCCTCTTAGTATAAATGTAACTAAGTTGCTCATGCTGGGTTTTTGGAAGTAATGTTCAAGCCAAAGGAATTTTAAAGTCTACTACATAAAGTCAAGTTGAGGTAGTAAGCTTTAATAGTCTTCTAGACTTTTCTTGGTATAACAAGCTTAAGAAAAAAAAATTACTTAGTCCAAAAGCACACATAAAGCCACTATCCTGTTTCCAGCTGTGGTCTGCATCTGTATCGGATGTCTACAGAACTGTCAGAAAGAAGGCAAGCATGCTTTCCTAGTATATTGCTTCTGCCTGACAGGGATGCCATGTAAGACAGATTGGCCTGCTTGACAGTTGCCTGTACAAAGGTGTAAACTTTTCATAACAGAAGAAATTTTCCCCCCAATCCAATTCCTATTGTAGCAGTAAAAATGACCGCTAAAACCACTGTAAGTAACAGTAGCTGATGCATAGTGTTTGAACAAGTGACTTCTGATGCTCTTTTTATCCTCCTAAGTATTTCTTAGGATATTCTCATACTTCACAGTGTTAATTCTGGCACAGATGAGAGGACAACAGATTTTTGTATAAAAGAAGTATCTGTACAGTGAACATGCCTTTAGATGTCTGTTTCCTCAGTTCTACTAAAACCTTAGATGATGCCTAATATACAGTATGCAGTGCAGTACCTTGTAGAAATAGGGACTAGCTCAGTTAATGTTTACAGTGTAGATGCAGTAGTACAGATCTACACCAATTTACGTCCCTGAAAAAAACGGCAAATGAGCTCATGCAAAGTTCAGTGCTACAGCAGCTTCAGTGCAGCTGTGATACTGCTGTTACCTGAGGTATTCCTACAATGCAGTATCAATGCATTGTAAACATGCCTTCTGCAGTACTGGAGTCATAAATGATCTCCACCTACATCTTTATTATGTTTTGCATTTCACCCTATTTGAACTGTGGATAGAGAGGGAGACTGCCGAATTCTCCATTTTTGTTCTGTTATTTAAGAGCAGGGTGCAAATGCAGTAGGAAAGATTTAAGTCTGTGCTAACACTACAACCTTACAAATACATTTTACCAAACCAGTATTTTTCCTCATAATGGGTGCCATCACTGTCAACAGTATCCTAAATGGCAGCGTGTTCTACATACATGAATCACCTGGTGGGCTAGAAGCCACTTGTCTTTTAGTTAATTTGCATTCTGCAGAACATTCCTACTAGCACTAGGTTTTAATACAACTGCATAATGTCATAGGGATTTTTGTCCTCCCTCAGCCACTATCATTTATTCTAAAGACTGACATATTTTTGCTGAAGTTGAAGGAGAATTTTTTTTCAAACATGACTGTCTCAAGAGTTTTATCAGAGGTTTCAAAGACACAGTTTTTTTAAGAACTTAAAAACATTTGCATACAAACATCTGTCCTGCCATAAAGTCACAACATTTCTATACTAGATATAACGTTGTCCCCCATAAAGCACAGATGTGTTCTACCTAGACAGTGCAGGTCCCATCACACACACCATTTTGTACCTGACGAACGGCTGAGAAATTGGCCACTTGCTGCTGCTGCCACTTGAGCGTTGGAGAGTATCCTTCAGGAGCAGGCTGACATCCGGAAATCTAAGGAAACACTGGCAATAATTACAATGTAAAAAAAGCTTTATAACAAGAATGCTTAGGAACCAGAGTATTGGTAAGTGTTTACTATCAGGTAAACAATATCCTTTAGATCTTCATTTAAGAAAGGTAATTTCATGACCACATCCAAGACTGACTCAACAGTTGGTTTAGACAAAATTTCTTCCATTTGACTCCTCTCATGCGAATACGAAAGAAAACTTAAGTATTCAAATTACATTGTCAAAGAATTATTTAAGGTTTTCCTTTTAGCAATCGTTCTGTCTTAATTTCCCTATTTATAAAAAGCAGGGTGCTGTTTCCTTATATCGGACAGATGCTATGAATCTCTGGCATTCTTCTTGCCAAGATAGTAAGTTGAGGAAGACACAAGACCACAAAAATATCTTTTAGGAAATTAACTCTGACAGTTAAGTAGATATAACCTCTTTAAAGATTAGCATGAAAGAGTTACTGAAAAAAAAAATCATCTTTCTACAAACGTTTTAAGAATGCCACTACACAGAGATGAGACAAATAAAGAGGATGGTCACACAAGTTAAATGGTCCTGTGTCACTACTAGAAACTTTTCTTGAGCAATCTAGTAGTGAAATTTCAGATTACAGAGTTTTCACTAGAGAAGAGCAAACTTGGTCTCTTGAACTATTTGAAAGTAGATTAAAAACCAAGCTGGCAGAGCAGTGTGACAACAGAAAAATCTACTTGGGCAGTAAGGAAAAATCCCTGTAAAATATTTCACCAAAAAGGAAAGAAGTGGTGCTAGAATTTCATCTAACTTACTACCCTTACCCTAGATAAATAACTAAACCTAAATATAGGCATGGAAATATCTTTCTTCTGAAGTTTGTATAGGTTTTACGATTAAATATTTGTAAAATTTAATGCAACATTTGATTTCCTTAGACAGTACAACAGTCTGCTGTGCATCAAACAATATGGATATTATCAATTTAAGTCTATTATAAAGAATGTTAGCCAGCAGTGGAACAGGTGTTTCTTCAAACCTAGACATTTAATTCTGTAGATGCTTTTAAAATTCAGCAGTTACGCCAACCACTCACCAAAACATTACTAACATCTTCCCCCTTTAAATTTTTTCCTCCCAAAATAAAACCTGTGAAAGCTCTCAAACTTACTGAAATGTTTACTGTCTGCTTCCTTCTCAATTTTTTTGGGTCTATTTGCGCCACCACCACATCTGGGCATCGAGCTGCTTCAATTCTACAAAATAAAACCAAGTGGCCACATTTTTTTCCTTTCTGTAACAGGTGGCTGTACGTGCCACAGATGTCTCTGAAATACCGCGCCTGCGGAAACCTTCAGGGAGGTAAAAACACTGCCCACACCGCCAATTCTTACAGAAGGCTTGACCTGAGAGTTACGATCGGGTATTCTCACTCCCCACACGACTGCTGGTGCCCCCACCCAAAGCCTGCTGACATCCCAGCTTGCCCGGGGTGCGGCAACGCTTCCCGCAGCGCGGCCTCGGGAGCCCCGCGCTGCCGGTGCGGGGAGCCGAGCACCGGACCTCCCTCCGCCTTTCGGCGGAACACCCTCGGGAGCCTGCCGAGGCACACGCCGCCAAGCGCGGCACGGAGCGGCCCGGCACAAAGCCGACAGGTTCCGAGCCGATGGCGGGACGGGATCCCGGGAGCGCTGGGGAAACGGCTCTGGCGGCTGCGGCTGGCGGGTTAGCGGCAGCACGATGCGGCCGCCCTCCCGCACCCCGACGCGCAGCTCGGCCCTTCCGCCCCGCCACTCACTGGACGCGCTTCAGATACTCCTGGGGCGTCCTGGGAGGCACCGTGGGGTCGAAGTCCTCGGCCAAGTCACAGTCATCCACGGGAAGCAGCCGCGGCATCAGCTCCTCCACGCCCAACTCCATGTCCTCGCCGCCACGGGCACCCCCGCTCCGCCCCGCCCCAGTCCCACCGGCGG
>Ga0065711_1006535_pt1 | contig 17061 bp, 10 predicted proteins | sample Hoacrofraction12_FD_59098 | JGI IMG/M metagenome (GOLD analysis project Ga0065711, IMG submission 59098) | Hoatzin crop microbial communities from Cojedes, Venezuela - Epithelial fraction 12 v2 (version 2) | ecosystem: Host-associated > Birds > Digestive system > Esophagus > Crop | place... | reverse complement strand
AAAAAAAAAAAAAAAAAAAAGACTCTTATAAAGAGCTTAAGGGATACTGTATCTTAGTTGCATCAGTCAGTGTATTCATCCATTTATTCATTCTTTCCTAACAGATTTTTGAGACCCATAAAACAAATCACCACAAAAATCACTGACTCCATTGCAAGATGCTTCCCCACCCCTCCCCAATTCATATCGCTGTTACTGGCTTGAGATTTGTTCCCTGCTGGTACATCTGAATTGCTTTATTTTTATTACGCTTAAGGGCAATAAAATCTACCAGCTATTCCTGTGAACCATGACAATCTAATTAACAGCTCTTTGAAAAGTGCAGCTAATACCATGTTTGCAAACTGCAGTACTTTTATATTTTCATGTCTTTCAGCTTTTCTTTTTTAATTAAGCGTCTTTTATACTAACTCATGTACGGTACGGTTCAATAGAAGCACAGGGTCCATTTACCACTGTCTCAAATTTTCCCTCCATAGGAAGCAGAGACTCCACGTAGCGTACTTGAAGAAATTGGATTGACATAAATCTTCACTTCAGCTGATGACATCTCAATGTTTCATACTGTAAATGTTCACTGCCTTCATTGTAATGTTTAGCTAATGGTGTAAGATGCTGTTTGTCAGTATTACTGTTTTGCTAAGCTGCTTCATTCAGGCCTACAAGAAAAATACTCCTTTGGAAAGGGAAGAAGAAACTAAAGTCCAAAAATCATAAATGTAAGGGAATTAGATTTAAATTGACTCAGTGTTTCCCTGCACTGCATTTATAGGAAAATTGCATTTGACTTCAATGTGTTTTTTATAAGCGAACTTGACTTCAGGAAATAAATGTATCATTACAACATAGCATATCTAGATGAACAGAAACCACACAGACGACAACACATACGAAATGTTACGGTGTAGAAATTATGTTTATGCAACCAAAGACTTTTGTTCATCTGCATTTTAGTCACCACTCGTGGTAGTTCTGCGTATTTCAGTTGATGCATAAAGATTGGAAATAACCTGTTTACTACTGAATTTGCCATTATACCAAAGAATTCTGTTAGGATCTGCCTATCAGACTGGTAAAAACTGTTAAGGTGATACTGGTTTTCACAAGAAAACTGCAAACGGATCAACTCACTAGGACTGGAGGTGTATTTAAGTGTAGCTACCCTTAGCAAAACTGTGCAAGTTACTATACTAAAAAGGGAATGCATGTAGTAAAAAGAAAAAAAAAAAGTCCAAATGAGGAAACTATTTTTAGATCTGGTGTGAGTTTTGTCTGAACGTAAAGACAAGGAAGGAGGTGGGCTTTTTGACTGTATAGAGGGGTGCGTAATGAGAATCAGATACTTTTGAGGACGGGGAAGAAACTTTACAAAAGGGACTTGTTACTATTTTCTTTCAAACTCTACAAATTAATTTGTATTTATTGGTGCTTTATAGGTATGCTTTAAGGGGTGTATAGGTACATTTGAAAAAAAAAAAAAAGCCCTACTAAGCGTCAATGTAATTTTAACTGCTTTTCTTGACACCTTTAACGTGTGACGCATCCCTTCCGCAGCTCCAGTGTCAGGTACAGCTGAACCAACTCCTTTGCAGTGAGAGCTTTTAGATATTACACTTGTATAGCAGATTCACTGCAAATCACGTAAAGTGATACCAGGTACTACTCTGGCACTTCTAGCAGACTTTCGGTAATTATAAACTAAACATCTCTCCCTTGAGGAAATTTGATTCACGTGTGGTTTTGGCGAGGTGGTGCCACGCTTTGGAGTAGCTGAGTGCTGCCGTGTGTCCGCATGGGCCCTGCGAAGGCACGGCTCTTCCCTCCCCAGTACCCTCACGCTGGTGGTCAGGGTTTGGGTCCCTTCCCTCGTGCAGGTCGTGCCAGGCTTTCACCGAGCTTCGCTGTGCCGTTGCTGCGGCAGCTGTTGGGCGCTGCTGGCGTGAGCGCTTGCTCAGCCGCCCCGGGAGCCGGGCTGGGGCTGCCTGCCACCGGGGCAAACCCAACCCGCTGGGAAGGGCCCAGCCCTGCGCCCGCGGGCCCATGATCCGCATCCCCCTGCACACGCGCGTGGCAGCTCTACGTGCTTCATGGCTGTGCCAGCGTGGAGCCTGGCAGCTCGCACTGTTAGATGGCGTTGGCCCCGTCCGGGATCTGCGCATACCCCCTTGCCAGAGACTGTTTTTAACCCAGGGAACGCAAAAGCCGGGGTGAGCGTTTCCCCATGCAGGGATAGGTGAGGTTAAAGTGGCAGCGGAACGGCCTCCTGTCTGAGACTGAAGCGGTAAAATTACCTTAAAGTGAGTCAAACCCCCAGCAATTTTCTATGTATGAAACATGTTTTTAACGTTTACACTGTCACTTGTATGTGCTTGGCTGGATTAAGCTTTGTTGTGATTGTGACTAAATAAACTGTTTGACCTCTGTCTGTCACATTGGTTTTGTTGTAATAAATGTCCATTTTTACACCGTTGCTTTGTGGTTATATGCAATTAGTTCTGGTGCTTGCAGAGGAAAGAAGAGGCTACTCGGTGCTAGCTTAAAAAAAAGAGAAGTTTTATTACAGTGCTTAACCTGTTCTTGAGCACTTTATTAAAAAATGTGTGAGTATACCGTGTCCAAGATTAGTTATTTACATCCATTTAAATTGTACAGAAAGCAATAAATTAGCAAGTTTTTGGAAGGCTTACCACATTGAACATGGAATTTATTAAAGCAGATGTTAAACTGATGTGGTAGCGCTACTTCATTTGAAAATTAAAACAAATCACGTGTTGACTGAGAGAAGGTTCCGGATGATACAAACTCAGTATTTGGTTCCTTCCATGGAATTATGAGCAAGTCAACGCAACATTCACAATCCTAGACTCAACCAAACATTTCTCAGATTAAAAGAACTGAACTGGCTGATGTTAGCAGCGAAAGCATGGGGAAAACTTACTGTCTTAGGGCATTTATTTAACATGAAATAAAATTTTGTGTTTTAAATTTCCTGTCTTACAGGGAAGGGGCAGGGGGGACCTAAAGAATCAATCAGAACTTCTGGATTGTTTTGGCAAGTGATTGTTGGCTTGGGTGTCTTCAGCTTCATCACTGAATCTTAGTCTGTAGGGTGACAAGGCCCTCCCTGAACGCCTGCTGTTCTCCTTGCGTTAACGCCATGACAGCGGTCGCCCCGCGGCTGCCCTCGCTGCGTGACCGTGTGCCACGGGTGACACTGGCGTGGCTTGCTTTGCGGTCAGTCACTCCTCGCCCATTGCAGTGCTGCTGGTCAGTGCTCTTTTTGTTAATCAGCAACAGATACGGAATTCAGTGGATGCATCAGTGCTGAACAGACGGATATGTGGAATAACTGGGGGTTATTGTAATTGCAACGAACTTACAGTGACAGCAAAATCAGCCGCACTCTTTAGATAATGTAAGAAAGTAAATTAAGCTGTGGAGTTGCTAGCCAGCATAGGCTCCCATGTTTTGTAAGAGGAGCTGACCGGGGCCAGGAAGCAATGGCGCCCTTCTGCAGGCTCTCGCATTTCTTTGGAATAAAATGTTGCTATTTCGCGCATGGGGATGTCGCCGGCCGCCCCCTCGGCAACCTCCCACTCGCTGAACATGGGAATACCAAAACCCGAGCGAGCGCCGGGAGCTGGCTAGGGCGGCGTTGCGGGGCCCCGCAGGGCAGGGACGGGGCCCTGCGGGAAGGAAGGCCCTGCGGGAAGGAAGGCCCCGCGCTCCACAGGACGCTCCCCATCCCTGAGGGGCAGCACCTGGAGGGGCGCGGGCAGGGGGCTCCGTGCGGCCGAGGGGCTGCGCGCTGCCTCCGGGGCCTCAGGGCCCCGCCGCTGCCGTAACCGGCCGTGCTCGCCAGCAGCCCGGTGACCCCCACAGAATTCATAGTTGAAAACAAGAATTTTGAAAGCCGCAGCTGTCAGGTGGTCATTGAAAACAAAGCAGAACTTGGCCACCGCTGACTCGCTCCATAGCACCCTACGCAGCGGGAACGAGCCGTTCCCTGCACATTTAAATCCTTCCTGCCTTCTTCTGGGGCTTCTCCCCTTCGCAAAAAACAGAGAATTCAGCTGGACATTTAAGAACCTCTAGTCTCTTTGTCTCTTCAGAATAAATAGCTCACTCGGCTAATGAGGAAACACAAAACCATGCATAGAACACTACTTAAAAGTGTGAAGTAGGGAAACAATAGTAGAATAGATCAACTCTCAAGTTAGCAAACTGGTAGAATTCCAAGTTTCATGCTGACAACTGCCAACCGAACGCCAGGTCTCCAGCACCCAGTCTGTGTGCCAGAAACAGGCTGCACCTGACAGTGAAGGATACTACAGCTGCCAGTCCCACCGGGCACGGGCACAGCCAGTAAGTTTGGGTTCAGACTCAAGAAAAAAAGCTGAAGCTTCAGCCATTAGAGTAGCAGAAATAAAGTATATTTAATTTTTTACATGCATCTCTGAGCAAGTCGTCTTTTTTTTTTTTTAATTATAAGAACGTTTTTTTTAAGAAAAATACAGCAGCTCAGCTTCCCAGATCCCATTACAAAACCGTGGGGACAAGGAGCCTAATTACCGGTGGGATTCTCATGTGCGTCTCAGCTGGCACTTGGTTCCTAATCCTGCCGAGGCATTTGCTCGTCCCACCCGACCCATCGCAGGTCCCCACCGCCCATCCCAGCACTCCTGCCTGAGCTGGGCGATGGCTTTCGCTTGGGTCGTGCTCAGCGAGAGCCGGCCACACGACACGGGGCATACAGCCTTCTGCGGGTGGCACGAGGCAGCGCCGCCAGCCCGGGCTGGGTGGTGGGACGCGAGGCAGGACTGCCCGAAGGACCACGACACGGGCCTGCTGCTGGCGGTGCCCTCGGCAAGCAGCAGCTGCCAGCTCAGTTCTGCTCTGGGGCACCAAACCAGTTTGCCGCACTCTGCGCAAGTGACCCAACTAGACCAGGGAACATCTATGAAAAAATAGAAACCTCAGGGAAAATCTGTCTGCAAGGTCTAGTCAGAAAGAGATACGTTATGAGAAACTGGTGGTCACAAATTTCTCAAATATAATTTAAAACTCAGTGCTGTCTATCCTTGGAAATATGCCTTTCAAACAAAGTCATTATTTCAAAAGTTATGCTATTAAATTACAATTCCTACATCTGTTAATAACTAAAACATTTAACCAAATCAACTAAGCTACAATTCTGCCTACAGTTATGACAATATATAGTGAAAGTCGGGTTTGAACTGAACATCAATATATAGCAGTTTCGTTGTATTACTCCGTATCAGACAACAGTTACACATGAAAGAAGGAAAATGTATAATCGGCATGCTAGGTGTGGTATGCATTTAGAAAAGCAAAAATATATATATTATATCCAGAAGCAATGTTCATTCACTCTTAACTATCCTGGGGAAAGAATGTTCTCGCTGTGAGGAATGCTATGTAAGGTTTGGATACCCAGGTTTTCTCTGGGACTTCAGGATGCATTGTTGGAGTTGTAACAAATGTCTATTTGGGAGCACTTCATGCCTGCTTCAGGCTTCCAACAACTCAGGTGGTCTGAGCTGTGCTCTAACAGCAGGAGTCCACGTTCTGTGGAGAGGTGAAAGGGAGGGAGGTGTCTCTGCAGACTGCCTGGGACACCCACACCGCCACAAACCGCTCTCTCCAAGCACCCAAGGCCACCCAGGTGCCCAAGTTAAACACCTGAAGTTAAGCAGTGTGAAGTACAGTCCACCTAACAGCACAAATATTTCATTTAAAAGTGAAGAAATATTTGTATAGTGCAGCTACTTTGCTAACATAGCTATCATTTCAAGAAGATTTTGTCCTGGTAACTTCATTTTTATATGCCCATCTCTCTACCTTGACCGCAGGGAAGCTAGGCAGTAGGGCGCCTTGAACTGTTTGTAAAATAAGCCTAAAAAGGCTTTAAGCCAAGTCCTCCGCTCAAAAAACCCTCAAGTCTTGTTTCAGGTACAAAACCTTCCGTTTCTTTAGCCACTCTGCAACCCTCTCGAGCCTTCACAGCTGCAGATCTGCATCTTCAGTTACCAGATGCACACTTTTCCACCCCCCCATCACAGCTTAGGCGGGTTGTTTTCAACTACAAACGGTATGCAGCCAAGAGGTATGCAAAGTATTTTCTGTCCTCACTCGAGGATTACAAGTGCATGGTCTCCGCTCTTACTGAGGATTACGGTACTGAATAAATTGATTGTTCTTCTGTGTACTTGCTACTTGGTTTTAGTCTACTGCAATCCCTACAGGCAATTAGCTCACAGTTCAGTCAGGGGAGAGAGAAGAATCCAACACTTACGACCACAAAGCTCCTACTGGGCAAGTATCGCACAATCAAACAGCGACGCCTTTTCTCCAACTCATAACATGATTATATTTACTTTGTCTAGAAAGAGATTTCCCATAAACAGACAGAAAATAGAATGGCAGTCTTCTACACAGACTTCGGTTTGCAGTATGCTGTGGTGTGAATTTACAGCACACTGGCTGTTCTGTACTAACTCCTTACGGGGACAGTAAACACTTAACACACACATAACACAGAAATAAGCATATACCAAATAAGCTTTACTTCTTTCTATTTGTACTCGGTATGCATCCACATGTTGCAGCAGTTCAGAGGGACAGAGTAGCTAGAGTACTTGACATTCACACCTTATATAGGACTTAAACTTTTAATTTTCTGAAGCTTAGCACACAATAAACTAGGTTCCTTTATTAGGAAGAAACATTTTAATGTGCAAGAACACTTTATTTGAAACCCAAATATATCTGGTGCCCTATTGGAAAGATTTCTTTGTCAGCTCTATGTTTGATTAATTAGCAACTTCGAGAAGTAATTCTCACTTTGTTTTGGGAGTTTCGCTATTCTTCCCCCTGCTGCTTGATCTCTTTTTACCCCTGCTCCTGGATCGAGAGGAACTCCGACTTCTGCTCCTACTGCGCGTTCGACTATAACTTCTGCTGCGACTGTGGCCTCTCCTCTTTCTGCCCCTGCTGCGAGACCTCCTCCTTTCCCGACTTCTTGACCTGCCAGACCGGCGCCTTCTCTTGTTTTTGCGGCGATTCTTTTTTCTCTCAGATTCTCCGTTTCTCCGGTAAGAATGATCTGGGCTTGGGCTGCCCCTTCTCCTCGACCGGCTGTAATAGTCATCGCGATGGCTCGTTCTGTTTCTCCTTTCAGAGTTTTTAGACAACTGATTAGTCCGTTCAGGAGAAATACGTATGTCTCTATTGGCCTCCCAAAACTCATTGTTTGGGTTTTTGAATACATGAAGAAAGTTGCAGTGTTTCCCTCTCGGACACTTCTGCCTTTCAAATAAGCCTGCAACAGATTAGGGTTTGCTTTTTTATGAACCAGACCCTGTTGAATCTCTTTCTTCGTTATGTACCTACTGGAAAGAAACTTATTCAACTGAATTTTGGTTCTTCAAACAGAAAAACAGCCATCTGACCACCTACCAATTTAATTCACGCAAAATTATTTTTCACTATATACTTTTCTTGGAATTAACTCTTTAAAAGCTATGAAAATTTTAGCTTAAAACTATTTGCATAAACAATTTCGCTACCTTAGTCTAAGAAAGTAAATATCGATAAGTCATATGTGATAGTTACTGCCCAGAACTGTTGATGGATCACAAACTGCTGTTGCTTTTTAAAAGAGATTAATTAGTACTTCTGTAGTTCCATCTTAAGATTATTACTTCCAAAGCTAGGATCCTAAACTTTTTTTTCCAGTCCAAGGTAAATCCACCAGAATGATTCAGACACTTACATGACATGGTGTGAATACTCCCTTGCTTTCCTAGATCTACACAAGCGAGTTAGCGTATTTGTCTTCCAAACAGAAGTGAACTGCAGCATTAGGCAGATGTGAAAGCTGCAGGCCAATTCCCTCTTTTTCACCCCCGTAAGCACTCTTTCAATAAAACACGATCTCTTTTCCAAGTGTTTACGTGACTCACCACATATAGCAGTTTTCCACCTTGTCACAGGACAAAATTCACAATGAAGCTGTCGGCCTGCATACCATCGTCCACTGAATAGAGCAAGAGCTGCCTGACAGTCCTTCTCCCTTTAAAAAGTAGAAATCACACATATGATCATCATAAAATCATTTAAGATGTTACTGACCAATTTAAGGCTCCCATTACAGTATGGGAATTAATCACTTGGATTATACAAACAGTGTTCACATTTCTAAAACTTAGTAAGATTGTACTTACGACTGATACTGGACATACACATTTCCTCGCAGGTGAGGCTCATAGTTGCAACTGACCTAAGGGGACCGAAACGTTACGTTAGTGCAACGGAAGGTTTATGCTATACAGCAGCTCACGCATGTTGAGATGGCAGCCGTTCTGATTTATGACAGCTCGTCAATACGAGCTTATACATGATTTTCTTCCAAACACTTAGTTTTAGCCAAATAAAAGGTTTTGATGAAAAGAAATAAAAAAAAAAGTGCCCTTCTGGCTTATGTTTGACTGTTTCCAGCATTATACTTTGATTAACACAGGGGCCTCTGCTCCACTTTGTCCACAAGACAGCTTGTACTCAATTGTCTCGCACTTGTCTGGGCCAACCCTACTGTGCAACAGCCAAATCCTGCTCTGAAAACAATTAGTAGTATCCTCATGTGGAAATGTGGGATTCATTATGGTAAGAGAATCTTTAGAGCAATTTACCTTCACAGCATCCCTGTGAGATGAGTTAGAAAAGCTGAAGTCACTAGCTTTCACTGTACAGTTCTGAAACACCTTTTCTTTTCCATAATAACTTAGCGTTTGTAAGTATATCTAAAGCTCTCAAAAATACACAATTTAACTTCCAAAAAGCTTGTTGCTAGTTACAATGGCTTCTGAAACGGGCAGGCCCAAGCAGGCTAGAACCCAGCACTCCAGGGCAGAACTGTGAGCCCAGCCCCTTTTGCGCCCAGGCCTCTCCCCACATCCGCACCACGTGAGGCAAGTGGCTCCTTTCATCCCTGAGCCCTGACCGACCCTCAGAGAACACCTCTCCGCGCACTGGGCTAGCCAGGGGCTTCAGGCACAACACCACGCAGTTGTATAATTATGTATTACAGAATAAGCAGTCAAACTATTTGAGATAAACAACGTCAAGACAAGAACAAGCAAGAATGATTTCGCCATGGATGCTTTTGGGTGGGAAAAGAAGTGTGTTTTGTAAGGATCTACCAGATTCTGGAGCAGCGTTCCAGAGAGAACAGCATGAATAAAACCTAGGGCTACACTGGAAAGGGAAGTCAGCTGGAAGACGATTATATGTATAATCCGATTCTAAACAGCAGCAGAAACTCAGCTCCATCACAGTTAAGATCCCTGCAGCCAACACGTAATTTCTGAGCATCTTTGATATAAAGAAAGTGCCCAAGAGAATCATGTTACAGTTGCACAATTACTTCAGAAGCTGAGAAATGCCACACTAAAAGCTCTTAACCCTGATTTAGTCATAGAGACCCAAGTATGTGCAACTTAGCACAGCTGCATATAGCAACAATACCAAGTTGACGATCTGCATTTGATGGTCAGACAGCATTTCAACCCACGCCCCACTGGGAATCTACATCCTGTCCTCTAGGATGGAGCACAGCTTGCTAACACCCCACGAGTCAAAATATGGAGGGGATGCTCCTCCAAATGAGTGAAGGTTTCTTACCTATAAGCTCATTATACAGCTATTGAAAATTCAGTTTTTGTACTTTCCTCTTGCCTGAAATGCTAATACGATCTCAGTTCTGAGGCAGCTGTCAGTAGAGGGACGCAAAGGGAGAAAAGGCACTGCGTGCCTCCTGGTCACTGCAGGAAAACACTCAGGAATGGCAGGCAGAAAGGGATGCTGCAATAGATACTGCTACAAGGAGATTCCACCATCCCAGCAGCGCATTTTGAGGCAACGTAGGTCTGTTTACACACATCATTCATCTCCGAGGTCTCCATTTACAGGTCCCTCATTTTGCCCCATAAGAAATCATAATATAAATGGGAAAAATTCAGGAAAGAACACTGAGCACACCAAATGCAGAAACTAAGGACGGATGACAAATCTCAACACCCATTTACATAACTTATCTTTTTATAATTCCTGCTACTATCTACTGTCTTTTCAGTTCATTGTCATTTGATTTTATCAGACCAGTCTTAAAACGATATTGTGTGGGTGCATACTCCAAATACATTTTATGCCCCTGCTATTTCATTCCTTAGGCACAAATACAATAGCCCAGATATATTCATATTGTCTAACAGTCACTGAGTGGAGCCTCTGGGGCCTATCACGGGCTAAGTAAAGAAGGGAGTGTGAGGCAATTGGACTGTTGAGCAGTACGAATAACTTGCAATAGAAAAGCACAAGCTTTTATAACAATTCAGGGGAATGGGAGAGAAGATTCACCCGCAGGAAGACAACGCTCTGTAACAGCAGCGATCAGCTTACAGGCGCTGTGAGAGAAGCACAGTTTGCTGTAAGGGCATTGTCTAATTCTCTATTGTACATGGGATTTAGCTAGGGCATGCTGGACAGAATTCCTGTTAAGGCTAGTAAAGCACAACTTATGTTGTGTATGTTAAAAATTTAACAAGCTATTACACTCAGCTGCATACCTTGAACTGAACAACCTTCCCCACGTTCTGAAACTCGGGGAGTACGTCCTCGTAGAACTCCAGGAACTGCTGGTAGGTCTCTTCGTCACTGTACTCCAGGCTGGCGTCTGTGTCATAGTCATCTCTCCGGCACTGCTCCATGCCAAAAGTAATAAACATCCCTCGGACGAGTAGTGTCTTACTGGATGTTGGATAGTTATGCTTGCGAGAACACCTGGGCATTTGTAGGGAAGAAAGAAAAGTGAAAAGATCAGCACTTTCAGCATAAGATGCACTTGTTGAAATTTCAAAGACTTGCCATTTTGAATAACAGTTGTGACAAAATAAAATCCATTAGTGGAAGATCAGCATATTTCAATTATTAAATATTTTGGAAGTGAGGTTGTGTATAATCTTAATGCTTTCTGCCATGCGTAAGTACATTATTGCTTAAAAAAGCACATCTGCAAAAGCTATAGATACCAGTAACATAATAAGAGCTACAGTAATCTCTTTTAGGCTACTAGTGTTAAATGCGTTCCCCATTTCTGAAGGACTTTATAGAAAGACTACTGACAATCTTGTAAGACATTTTAAAGCAAGTCCCTGCTCTTTTTTGTAAACTGAATAACTTTTACTGATGTTGTTCTCATTGTATGCAGGGTGGAAAGAGTGAGAGAAGGAAGGCATGTTTAGACCTGAAGTTGGATGAGTACAAGATTGACATTTTTCCACTTCTAAACAAAAGGAGTCTTCTAAGCAAGTCTGATCTTAATCTGCATCCTCTTGGCAGCCATAAAAGTATTAGATCTCCCTCACCACCCATCATATTCAGGCTACCTCCCCCACATGCTGAAATACCGTTCTCCTCCACAAACCTCCAGATTCAGTAAGAACCTAAGATGCTAGCCTCCGTGTTTATTTCACTGTGCTTTATGATCTCCGTTTCAAACGCTTCCCTGAGCAACTGGGTCATGCACTCTCCAACACATTTCTCCTTTTCATGACATGATCAGAAAAACAGTCAGGCTAGTCTACTCTCTTTATCTAGTACTAGCAAAGCACAGACAAACTGGAGGGAGGTCAGGTCTCAAAATGGGCAATTATAGCCTAGACTTCAGATAGGAAGTTTCTTTCCACATCCAGTCAGTCAGAAATTGACTCTCACTTTCTGGTTGGCACATTACACTTCAAAAAACACACAACAATATCCAAAACTCCAAAACTCCAAAACTAAAACCGGAGACAATTTATTTGATTTTTATTTTTCCTTACATTTTAGAGCTACCTCCTTTCACTCTTCTATTCGAATAATAGAACTCAAAATATTACACCCAGCCAATATTGTCTGTGCACAAAATGAATATATGACAGAAGAAAAGGAACCCCAAGGAAAATCAACGACACAAAATCTGGTATTACTACAAAATATTAGGGTTTGAATTACTGGGGAAATTAATAATGGTGAACTCAACCAGTTTAGGTTCTCCAAGACACACTGAGCTTTGACAAGATTCAACAACTATTTTATTGATAACACTGGCTCTCAATTTTTCACTGTTATAGTCCATTTCAGTTTCCAACGCATTCTTCCAGTCCTTATCCTAGCTGTACCTCAGTCCTTCAACTTACAGTCAACACCAGAGTTTAACATGACCAGAATATGAAGGAAGCAGGTATGTGAGGAGGAAGGAAGGAGAGGTAGCCGAGATCAACAACTACAAGTGAGAGAAGAAGGGCAGAATATGATGTTTCTCAGTATTTATTTACCATAGTTCAAAGCAAAACTGATTTTTATCCAATCCGTAATAAATTCGAGGAGGTCACTGCCATTAAACACCACTGAAACAAAAATACTACAAAGACTACAAAGAACTAAACATTTGCAAAGCAAAAAATGCTGCCTGCAGTGAAATAGCTGGCCAGAGTTTTACTTAGTAATTCAACATATATTTCAGAACAGAAAAAAGATGTGTACTTGAAGCTTCCATGGAGTTCAACTATCACATAATTATCCACAATATACATCACACTAAAACAAACTACTTCTAGGAAAAAGAAAACTACAACAGATGGACCACACATGTTTCAGTGACACAAATTAGTAAAACAGCCTTACTAGTTTATGCTGAAGATTCATGTAATAAGTATCAGAGTCTTTCCCTGCTAAGCTATTTTTCCTCCTTAACACACACAAAAATTCAGGGATTTTCTATCCAGATGCTGCATTTGGGTCATCATCTTTAATGGTCACCAATGAACCTGCACTCCATGAACCCAGTTACACTTTTGGTGTCCTCAATGCCCTTTGGCAACAAGTTTCACCATTTGTTTCACATGAGAAAGTACTATTTTTTATTTTTTTAAGCTGATAAACACTCAGGGACACCTAATTAAACTATTTCATAATAAAATAAAAGCAAATAATCCTTCTGTTCCTACTCATGAGTTCAATGTTCATCTACCACAGCCCTTGTCCATTACCTCTTTGAAAGCAGAGTCTAGACTAGTTAGCCACTTCTCCTATAGAAGCTGTTCCTCATCTCTGATCATCCTGTTGTCCTCCTCTTTTCCTGCCTTTTACTATACTTCCCTTCCACGATAGGGCACTCGTAACAGTATTAAAAAAAAGCAAGAATGAATGTATTGTGCATTTAAACAGTACATATAAACAGGAGAATTCTAGAGGCCACACAACAGCTCTTGCAACTGTGCAGATGTACCTTAACTTGCTTTAGTCCATTTGAGGTTAGATTTTATTTTTTAAATGATGTGGCTTACGCAAATTAGACAAAATAAAAAAAAATCACCTGACATATCAGGCCCGTACTAACAACAGAAGTAAAATATATTCTGCCTGAATGTATCTGTGCATGTGTCAGAGCTAAGGAAAAGTCAGTTTGACCAATATAACCAGAACACATCATCAACAACACAGCATAACAACAAATAGTTCAATTTCAGCCAGGCAACGCTTTTGCTCTCAATGTCTAGTTCCTTCATGAATAATGGAACCACATCCAAATACATAAAAGTAATTTATATAGAATTTTTTCTTCAGTTTGCATATGACTTAATGAAGCTGCTTCCCTTTCATCTCTCCAAAACACTTCTATACTGGTAAATATTCAATTGATTACCTGTCTCCAAATCGGCAGGAACCTGTTTTAATATAGAATGGGCAATTTGCTCGATCCTTCTCTGTTCCTATATTCTCCGGGGGCTCTGGGTTATGCCAGGTCACACCATTCTCCAGCTGTGGACAAAACATTAAAATACACAGAAGTTAGAAAAGAAGAAAGAAATGTAATGTCAAAATAAAACTACCAATTAAATCCACATGCAATTATGAGCACTGTGTTAATACAGGACAAGCTGAACCTATTTTAAGCATTGTTTTACAAAGCTGCCCAGTGCCTTGGGTCTCTGATGACGGAAACCTCTTTTCTTGATAACCGCTCAGTTTTAAGAACAAGTCTGTATTAATGAGTCTATAGATGTGGCACTTCAGGACATGGTTTAGCAGGCATGGTGGTGATGGGCTGACGATTGGACTGGATGATCTTAAGAGGTGTTTTCCAACCGTAACGATTCTGTGATTCTAACTCTTTTTAACAAACAAAAAATAAAATCACCAAACTGGATGTTTTCTTTTGCTAAAGGAAAAGCTTCTTAAGATTTTATAACCAAAAGAGTTGCAATATATTTGCTCCCCAAACAGCAATTTCATTTGTCATCCACAAGAATTACAAATATTGGAACATGTTCTTTCCATTCAGCGAAGCCCACTACCCACTTCCCTCCAGGACCCACTGAGCAGCACTTTATACACCTGGCAGGCAGAAAGCTAGGATTATTTACTTATTTGTCTCTGCAACAGCTCAAAGCTCGTTAACATTATTATTACCACATCATATGCAGCAAGAAAAGGCTAAAATAAAAGTAATCTGTCAAAAGCCAGAATTAGAAAAACCTAAATTCATAGCACTTGAAGTAAAAGCCTCCATACTGATCATCTTTGGCCATTATGATTTCTAGAATTCAGAAGGGGATTATCAAGTTGCAAGCCACAAAACAAAACCACACATTTTAAAAAGGGGATTTTCATTTTGTTAGCCAAAACATCTGTAAAGCTGACTAGCCTAAGTTCTCATTTTAAATCAACCGAAAACTATTTAACTACAAGCAGCATTTGACCCTGCTACCAGTTCTGTTCATGACTCAGCCATAATTTTCTTTCAACAAAACAGCACTTTCACTTCAACAGAGTCAACAGTAAGTAACTGAGCCCTGAACTGATACTACGTGAAGTCTCCAACACACCACATTTCTGCCTATTCCCTTGTAGAAATGGCTGCTAATATGTCCTGAGCTCTGGGCAGGTACTAGTTCAGAACATTTCCCCCCCCACACATTATGAAATAAAGAGTTAGATTCCCTACCTAAACAACTCTTTAAACATAATTTGGATCTGAATGCAACTCCAGCGTAGCTATGACAATCAACATACAATGCGTTAACTACGTTAAAACTTAATTTCCAGATTCATGCAGAGGTTTAAGCAGAGCAAGAATCTTCACCAGTTTAACCATCTGACAGGGATAAAAAGCCAAATTATTCTTTAAGTCTGTAGGAAAGGGTGAATTCATCCTCTCTAAGATTCAAATGAAGACTGCGGTTTTCTTTAATACACACTGCCAGCTTGAGATCTATGCTCTTCCAGGCATCCGAGCAGTCAGCTTTTCCCTCCTCCACCTTTTTTTTTACTTCTTAAGGATCTATGCCCTCCTATACTGCTGAATCCTTTTATTTAGAGCCTGCCATCTGCTTAAAAAGACAAGTTTGTCTTGCCACCCAGAAGGACTGACAGATTTATTTAGAATTCTAATTCACAAACAAACCATCATGCATAGCGGTTTTTAATAGCACACAGCATTATTTCCAGATTCATTTTAATTCAGATCTTCTGAACAGGAATGAGCATGCACAACTGCACTGCCACCAACCAGCCAGAAATATGCTTAATTATGTGCCACCTAGTAAATAATTGTTTACAGCTCATGCAAGCCACTACATATTAAATTTATTCAGGCCATTAGGTTCTTGAGAGCAGATGGACAACACACGAGAAGGCAAACACCGGATGGCAACTAAATTACTTTTTAGTTCTTTTTCAAAAAGTCTCTGAGCATACCTGGCTTTCAGCTTGATCCAGCATCCTCTGCACAGCTGCCTACAAATGGTGCAAACACAGGACTAGTGAAAACCCTGAGGACACGCAAAACATCTGGTTTCTTTAGTTAAGAACCTAATTTACAGTAACTCAATGATTATGCATAATAAAAGTTGATGGGGTTTGCTTTAGTAATCGAGATTTTACTTTTGCTTTGCAGCAATTCACGTACTACAAAGCTGTTAAAGGATACAACAGACAAGACCCTCATATAGATGATTTCCTAATCGAAATGCTACACAACTTAAGAAGTCTAATTTTCTTTTTTCTTAAAACTGTCATTGAACTATTGAATACTTAAATGTATCTCCTGCTCTAGTACTCGTCTGGGTACAGTGTAGTTATAATCATTCAGTTGCACTGAATTTTACCTTAGAACATTCTATGTAACACACAGAAAAATACACTGCTTAGTAAGCCTCTGTTAAAGCAAAACATGTAACTGTTAAGAGATTTTTATACAATAAATTCACTGTATCTAGCCTTCCAAATACAGGAAAACGATGAGCCTATTCTTCCGCTTCCTTCTTCTAAGTGGGCTGAGCAAAACAATAAAGTGACTCTCCAAAAATGGCTGGAAATCAGTTATAACAAATTATGCTACCATTGTTCTAATTTGGAAGAGAATTAATTAAGTTAAAAAAATAGGAAAAGCAAATAAAACTTAAAAAATGCAATCCAAGATGAGGACACAGACAGCATCTGGTACTAATCACCAAGTATGTCAGATATTATTCACCCTATTAGAAAAACAAAATAAAACAAACAAAACCCAAACCAGAAAACCTATTTTCTCGTCTTAGGGAGGGGGAAAACAATGGTTTTTTTTTAAATCATTAAGTCGGAATTTGAACAAACTGCTGTTTCAAGAGACAGGCCAAATCAATTGAACAACTTTCCGCTGCTCAAGTGGGAGGCTCCACTCCCAGCTGGGTACTCAGTTTCCCTCTGGGTACCTCTCAATGCCCTCTGTGAGCGAATTTAGCTCAATAAACCAGTAAAATGGCAACCCAGAAAAAACCAAACCAACAACCAAACAAAAAAGAAAGTGACTTCCATCTAGTTCAGGGAACCAAATTAGCCCACTGAGGGCTTGGGTAAACTCAGACACAGGGAAAGGGAAGTAATAAAATCCCATTGTTACCATGGTTCAACTCTCTTGGAACTACATCTCAACCTTAAAAAAAAAAAAAAAAAAAGACA